>OGQI01002160.1_pt1 | contig 12232 bp, 7 predicted proteins | sample 1553171 | NCBI WGS metagenome assembly OGQI01 (sample SAMEA2579988, study PRJEB22360) | human gut metagenome | biome: human gut; feature: human-associated habitat; material: faeces | place: Denmark | collected 2008/2010
TCAGAGATATTCCGTCAAAGGAGCTGCTGGAGCAGGTTTCATTTGTGTTTCAGGATAGTAAACTGTTGAAAATGTCTATTTATGATAATGTGCGTATGGGTAAGAAAGATGCTTCCAGAGAAGAAGTGATGGAAGCATTAAAGAATGCCCAGTGTGAAGATATTATAGAAAAACTTCCGGATGGTATGGATACGATTATTGGAACAAAAGGTACCTATGTATCCGGTGGTGAGGCACAGCGTCTGTCCATTGCACGGGCAATGCTTAAGAATGCACCGATTCTGATCCTCGATGAGGCGACAGCATTTGCAGATCCTGATAATGAGACAAAAGTACAGGAAGCGTTCAGCAGACTTTCTAAGGGCAAGACGGTTGTCATGATTGCCCACAGATTGTCTTCTGTAACCAATGCCGATCGTATCTTTGTATTAAAAGATGGTGAGATCGAAGAATCAGGTACTCATGAAAGTCTGGAAAAAGCAAATGGATTATATGCTCACATGTGGGAAAAATATAATCAGTCTGTATGCTGGAAGGTAGGTGTGTAATATGACATTAAAAGAGAAATTACAACACAGATATGCGCTTTCAGAAAAAGGTGCGCAGGATATGATCCGTGCATTTATTTCTGTAACGATCTCAGATATTGTTCTGATGTTGCCGGTAGGAATGTTATATATGCTGGTGAAATACTATATGGCAGATGATCTGAACGGCAGAGGAGGTTTCTTTGCAATTGGATGTATTGCGTGTCTGATCCTGATTGCTGTGACAACTTATATTCAGTATAATGCAACATTCTTAAATACTTACATAGAAAGTGGAGTGCGAAGAACTACATTGGCAGAAAAGCTTAGAAAGATACCATTATCTTTTTTTGGAAAGAAAGATCTGTCAGACCTTACCAGTGCGATTATGGCAGACTGTGCCACCATGGAGACAGCATCTTCGCATTGGATTCCGGAACTGATCGGTGCGTGTATTTCTACAGTATTAGTGGCTGTGAGCCTTTTCTTTTTGAACTGGAGAATGGCAATCGCAGCTCTTTGGGTACTTCCGGTTTCATTTCTGATCGTGCTCTGTTCCGGTAGAGTACAGAAGAATATGGCAGCCAAACAGATGACTCTGAAGATGGCGTGTGCAGACGGGATTCAGGAGTGTCTGGAAACCGTACGTGATCTGCGCGCCAATAATTCAGAAGACGAGTATCTGAAAGGACTTGATGATAAAATCCATGCAGTGGAAAAGCATGCGATTTTTTCAGAATTAACTACAGCGGTATTTGTGGCAGGTGCACAGATGATCCTGAAGTTTGGTATTGCAACAACTGCTTTGTTGGGGGGTATGCTTCTGGCAAAAGGTGATATTGATGTGCTGACTTTCTTTATGTTTCTGCTGCTGGTATCCAGATTGTATGATCCGATGCAGATCTCATTACAGAATCTGGCAGCGATTATTGCAACTGATGTCCAGTGTGAACGTCTGGATGAGATATTGTCTCATAAAGTACAGAAAGGAAAGACCGAACTTACGAATAAAGGCTATGATATTGAATTTTCGCATGTGGGATTTGCTTATGACAGCGGAGAAACGGTGTTAAAAGATGTTTCATTTACAGCGAAACAGGGTGAGGTTACAGCTTTGATCGGACCTTCCGGTGGTGGAAAGACAACGGTATCCAGACTGGCATCCAGATTCTGGGACGCACAGAAAGGACGGATTACAGTTGGAGGTATGGATATACAGAATGTGGATCCGGAGACGCTGATGTCTCTGTATTCCATTGTCTTTCAGGATGTAACATTATTTAATAATTCGATTATGGAAAATATCCGAATCGGCAGACAGGATGCAACCGATGAAGAAGTTATTGCAGCTGCAAAGCTGGCACATTGTGATGAGTTCGCAGAAAAAATGCCGAATGGCTGGAATACGATGATCGGTGAAAACGGCTCCGAATTGTCTGGCGGTGAGCGGCAGAGAATTTCGATCGCCAGAGCATTCCTGAAGGATGCACCGATCATTCTGCTGGATGAAGCAACAGCATCACTGGATGTGGATAATGAGACGGTTATTCAGGAATCACTTTCAAAACTGATCAGGAATAAGACTGTTATGATTATTGCGCATCGCATGCGTACGGTAGCCGAGGCGGATAAGATTGTTGTATTAAAAGATGGCGTAGTGGCAGAGATTGGTATGCCGAAAGAACTGGAAGAGAAAGGCGGCATCTATCAGCATATGGCAGCAGTACAGATGCAGGCGGCAGGCTGGCAGCTGTAAACGAAATAGTGACTCAATAATGAGCTGTTAAGACAGAGCGTGGCTTAAGACAGAGTCATGGTCTGTCTTTTTATATAGCGTTGACAAGCAAAAATATATGGCTGTAATAGGCAGAAATACGTGGCTGCAACTGTCAGTTGACAAATTGTATGGTATACTTTATGGTAAGCAAAAGAGGAGAGTGCTATGCTGTGTTCACAATAAATGAAACGCATGTTTCGGTCAGGAGGATGGGTATGATCTTAGCAGATAAAATCATATTATTACGAAAAAGAAAAGGATGGTCACAGGAGGAACTTGCAGAACAGATCGGTGTGACGAGACAGTCTGTATCAAAATGGGAAGGAGTACAGTCAGTACCGGATATTCAGAAAATTATACAAATGAGTGAGATATTTGGAGTTACGACAGACTATTTGTTAAAAGATGAGATAGAAGATACGAAGACAGAAGATGAAGAGATCATTAATAGAAAAGAATCAGAAGATAATCCGGAAGGATTGCGGGTACTTACAATGAATGAGGCATCAGAATATCTCAGACTCCGCAGGGAAGCGGCACCGAAGATGGCCGGTGCCACATTGTTATGCGTATTGTCTCCGATAGCACTTCTTATGCTCAGTGCACTCAGTGAACACCCTGAGTTCTCTTTGGCGGAAAATATGGCTGCTGGGATTGGACTATGTGTGCTGTTGCTTCTGGTTACGATTGCGGTGGTAGAGTTTATGTCCTGTTATCATAAAGTGGAACAGTATGATTATTTGGAGAATGAAGCAATTCAACTGGAGACTGGAGCAGCAGAGATGGTAAAGAAACAGAAAGAAGAGTTTCGACCGGCGTACAGCCGTATGAATATCACAGGAGTGGTGCTGTGCATCCTGTCTGTATTGCCGTTATTCATGTCAGTCTGTGTGGAGGGACCGGATATCCTATATGTTGGCATGGTAAGTTTGCTGTTGATCATTGTCGGCTTAGGATGCTATGCTTTTGTCTATGCAGGTACGATACAGAATGCCATGGATAAACTGTTGGAAGAGGGAGATTATTTACGAAAAAGTAAGGAAGAGAAAAGCGTGCGCGGAACGGTCAGCGTTGTATACTGGCTGATAGTAACAGCAATTTTTCTTTATTATACATTCGGACCGCAGGGAAACGGCCAGCCACAGTATAGCTGGTTTATCTGGGCAGTCGCAGGTGTACTCTACGGTGCTTTGATGACGGTGTGGACTCTGGTGGAGAAACGAAATAATATAGAAAACTCCAGTAGAGGAATTCTGTGATTTTATCTCAGTCGAGAAGACTCCCACCTCTTCAGGTGGTGAGTAATAGCAAATTTGTCTCAGTGGGAGTCCAATCTCCGACTGAGATAAACGCTCCGCGAGGATGCGCAGTGATTCTGATAGGAATATGTCAGCTTCGCTGACCAGAATCACGCGCCAAGTCTCATGGACGTTCGACTTGAATGTCAGAATAACAGGGAAATGATATGGCATCTAAGATAGGGATGTGTTATACTAAGAATTACGCAGAAAGGACAGACTATATAAGTAAATGTCTGATCCAATAGTATAATTTAGGAGGTAGTGAAAAATGGAGAGAGCAAATGTATGGTCCTCATATAATCAGGATCAGATTGCAGAGTTAGAAGCTACAAATGCATTGTATAAACATTGCCTGGACGAAGGTAAGACAGAGCGTGAATGTGTGAAAGTCGCAGTTCGTATGGCAAAGGAAAAAGGATATCAGGATATCCGTGATCTGATTAAGAATCAGACACCTGTAAAGGTAGGAGATAAGATCTATGCAGTATGCATGGACAAGAGTGTATCTCTGTTCCAGATTGGTAAGAAGCCACTGGAAGAAGGTATGAATATTCTGGGAGCACACATCGATTCACCACGTATTGATGTAAAGCAGAATCCATTATATGAAAGTGAAGAATTTGCATATCTGGATACGCACTATTATGGTGGAATTAAGAAATATCAGTGGTTGACAATGCCGCTCGCAATTCATGGTGTGGTTGCTAAGACGAACGGAGAAATCGTAGACGTATGCATCGGTGAGAGCGAGGAAGATCCGGTATTTGCAGTAACAGACCTGTTGCCACATTTGGCTGCCAAGCAGATGGAGCAGAAAGCCAATGCGATCATCGAAGGCGAGAAACTTGACGTGATCATTGGTAACCGTCCGCTCGAAGGAGTATCGGAAGATGAGAAAGAAGCAGTAAAGAAGAATATGCTTGCTATTCTTGAAGAGCGCTATGGAATGACAGAAGAAGATTTTGTTTCAGCAGAGTTAGAGATCGTTCCGGCTGGAAAGTCCAGAGACATGGGATTTGACAGAAGTATGGTAATGGGATACGGACAGGACGACAGAGTATGTGGATTCACATCACTTTTTGCTATGCTTGATGTAGAAGCAGGAGACAGAACAACATGCTGTATCCTGGTAGATAAAGAAGAGATCGGAAGTGTGGGCGCAACAGGAATGCATTCAAGATTCTTCGAAAATGCAGTAGCAGAGATTTTTGCATTAATGGGTGAGACTGCTGATATTAAAGTAAGAAGAGCACTGCAGAACTCTAAGATGCTTTCTTCAGATGTAAGCGCAGCTTACGATCCGATGTTTGCAGAAGCCTTTGAGAAGAGAAGTTCAGCATTTTTTGGAAAAGGACTTGTATTCAATAAGTTCACAGGAAGCCACGGAAAGAGCGGATCCAACGATGCCAATGCAGAATATCTTGCACAGATCCGCAAGGCATTAGATACGGATGGAGTAGCATACCAGTTCGCAGAGCTTGGTAAAGTTGATGTCGGTGGTGGTGGAACCATCGCATACATCATGGCAAACTACGGAATGGAAGTCATCGACAGCGGTGTAGCTATTCTGTGCATGCATGCTCCATGGGAAATCGCAAGCAAAGCCGATATCTACGAAGCATATAAAGGATATAAGGCATTTTTGAAAAATATGTAACACCAGGGTATAAAAGACAAGCCGTTCATGCTCGCATGAAACGGCTTGTCCTTTATCCCCGCCAAAACATGAGGAAGAAGCCCGATAGGGCGGAATCCGAATGTTTTGAGGATTGAGAGAGCGCGAAGCGTGGAGCAATCCGAGGTGTTACATGGAAGCGGAGAGCAGTACCAAAACATGAGGAAGAAGCCCGACAGGGCGGAATCCGAATGTTTTGAGGATTGAGAGAGCGCGGAGCAATCCGAGGTGTTACATAGAAGAGGAGTAGATATGATAAAAGCTGTAATTTTTGATATTGATAACACTTTATATAGCTACGAACACAGTCATGAATACGGCATGAGATCATTAGCGGCTTATTGCAATCGCGTGTTTGGAGTATCGGAAGAAGAGACAGAAGCATGTTATAAAAGAGCTAACAAGATTATGATGAGCAGAATCGGTAGCGAGACAGCAGCCATGCACAATCGTCTGATGCGGATGCAGTGTATGTTGGAATTATGGGATAAGCCATTATTTCCGCATACGGTGAATATGTATGACAGATACTGGAATGCATCAATTGAGCATTCATTGATTTCGCCAGGAATCACTAGGTTTATGCAGAAATTGAAAGAACTTGGTATTTGTATTGGGATTGGAACGGATATGACTGCACATATTCAATACCGACGACTGGAATTTTTAAATCTTTCGCCATATATTGATTTTGTTGTTACCAGTGAAGAAGCAGGGGTGGAGAAACCAACACCGCATCTATTTGAATTATGTGTTGAAAAAGCAGGAGTACCTGCAGGTGAATGTGCATTTATCGGAGATAATCTTACAAAAGATGCAAAGGGCGCCTGGGATAACGGATTAAAAGGAATTTGGTATACGAAATGGATAGAACAGCAGGAAGAAACAGAGTATCCGGTGATTCAGTCATTTGATGAGGTAGATGTAGAAGAGTTTTTGAAATAGAAAGAATGGTATATGTGATATGAAGTTCCTTTTGCGGTAATTAATAACTACAAAAAGGGACTTTTTTAAATGCGTTTATGTGACTTTTGTGGTAGGGCTAGGACATATAAAAAAGGTAAATGATACACAATAAATATATACAAAAATGATAAATTTAAATAAACATAAAAATATATTGAAAAAGTTATGTTGATATGGTATGGTGGATAAACAAGAAAAAAGATTGAGAGAATATTCCGGAAGACAACTTGAAAAGAATCTTATTTGATGATAACATGGAGGCGAATGAGGATGACACAGGGAACAGCAGGAAGACTAGAAGAAAGACATGATAGGTATATTGAATTGATTAAACAATTCACGATTATGAACGATATATTTATGAGGAATGTCCTGAAAGAAAAAGCGTGCACAGAGTTTATCCTTCAGATTATTACAGAGAATATAGGATTACGGATTGTAGAGCAAGTGTTGCAGATGGATTATGCCAATCTACATGGAAGAGCTGCGAGACTGGACTGTGTGGCGTTAGATACTGCGAATAAGGTTTATAATCTGGAGATCCAACAGGAGAATGAAGGTGCTTTACCAAAGCGTCCGAGGTATCATGCAAGTCTTCTGGATGCGAATATTTTAGAACCGGGGACAGAGTTTCAGAATCTCCCATGTACTACTGTAATATTTATTACAAAGAATGATGTGCTTGGTGGGGGCTTGCCGATTTATCACATTAGTAGGACAGTACGGGAAGTGGAAGCGGATTTTGTTGATGAGTTAGATATTATCTATGTCAATGGATCCAATCGTGACGATACGGAACTTGGAAGACTGATACATGATCTGAATTGCAGAGAAGCAAAGGATATGTACAGCAAGGTTCTTGCGGCACGGGTACATATGTTGAAAGAGACGAAAGAAGGGGTGGAGATTATGTGTGAAGAATTACAGGAATTATATGATGAGGGTGTGAAAGAGGGAGAAATGCTTGGGGAAATGAAGAAGGCAAAGCGTTCAGCATTGCTGCTGTCTCAAAAAGGGACAGCTCTTTCGGATATTGCGGAAGTATTGGAAGTAGGCATAGATATAGTACAAGAGTGGTTGTCTGAAGTCGTATACGAATAAAACAGGATCAAATACATGAAAGGATAGTACTTAATAAGAAAAGAAATGAGTCTAGAAGACGGCTGGTGAGTTGTTGACTTGCCGATCGTCAGATGCTATATTAACTAGGTAATTTTATAAAACGTTCGGTGCTGTTTAGCATGGTTGCGGAATAAGATTCTTTAAGCAGACTATGCCGGAACAGGTAAAAGGGAAACAGGTGAGATGCCTGTACGAACTCGTCACTGTGAGTAAATGGCTATGGCTGGAATGTCACTGGGTAACTGGGAAGGCAGACATAGAGATACTTTACAAGTCAGGAAACCTGCCGGTCGTTGGTGCGGGGAATGCAGATTCCAGATCACGAGTAATTGATTGTACCGAAATGATCATGAATTCAAGGCTTCCTGTATTTCAGGTCAGGAAGGTTTGATTTTTGTAGAATTCTTTATTCTGATTATTTCCCCAGATAACAAAGACAACATGATATTGCAGAAGGAATGAGGAGAAAAATGAAGAGATATCATAAGCGTTTTCTTGCTCTTTGCTTGAGTGCGTCTATGCTTGTGTCGCCGCTTAGCTATACGAAAGCTTATGCATCATCGGATGAAGCCGGTGTCACGGAAAACAGCAGTCAGAATGAAACTGTAGCAGAGTCAGAAAACAAATCAGAGAGTCAGAGCCCGGCAGCAGAAGAAGCTGGCAACGCGTCAAGTCAGGAAAAGGAAAATGCGTCAAACAATAATAGCAACACAGCAAACGCAGAAAAATCCGGCAGTGTAGCTGAACAGCAGGAAAGTCAGCAAACAGCAGAGACAGGTCAGGTACAGAGTGAAGCATCAGCTGGAGAGAATGTTGTAGTACAGACAGCAAATGCACCGACTGTAACGAGCAATACTGTTCAGGTAGTAAAAGAAGATGGAAATGTATTTGCGATGTTCAAAATTACTACTTCAACGGTTAAGAAAAATGGAGAACTGTATGATGTGTCATTTACTACAAGCAGCAACAGTTATGATAAGATTTATCTGGGATCAAAAAACGATGAAGCAAAAGAACCTGTAATTAGTAGAAGTGCAGATGGAACCAATACATTTACATTTAAAGTAGATGCATCTAAAGTTGGAAAAGTGCAGTCTGTAGTACTGGGAAAGCCAGATGGAAGCTGGTATACCAAGGCTGATCTGTGGATTTATATTCCGGAGGAAACAGTGACGGAACCGGGAACGAATCCAACACCAACACCGACACCAGAGGATGGCACATACTCTATTGAAGTGGAAACTGGCGCGGCTATGTTTAAAGTAGTTGACTGTAAGCTGACAGTTAAGAATGGCTTGATGTCAGCGGTAATTACTTTGAGTGGTACAGGGTATGATTATCTTTATATGGGAACGGGAGCAGATGCTGAGAAAGCAGATCGTAAATCATGGGTTCCATATGTGGTAGATGCAAATGGCAAGTATACCTATACCATTCCGGTAGAGGCATTGGATAAGGAAATTGCAGTAGCCTCTCATTCTATTAAAAAGAATCAGTGGTATGCTCGTACTCTTACATTTAAATATGAGACGTTACAGAAGATAAGTGATGACAGCAATACAAATCCATCCAACCCATCTACTTCGTCTAAGCCGTCGGATAATAATGGTAATTCTGGTGCATCAAAGCCAAATGACGGCAAAGCGGAGAATGAATCCAAGTGGGAGGCAGATACCAGTGGATCTACATCTGCTGTCAATAGTTCTACTACATTAGCTGATGGCGTATATACGCCAGACAGATTTAGCTGGTCAGGTGGAACCGGTAAGGTGAAGATCAGCTGTAATAAGGTTACGATTACGAATGGGCAGGCATTTGCAACGCTGGTATTTGACAGCGATCATTACCAGTATGTAAAGACAAATGGAAAGACTTACTATACAACCAAAGGCGGTGGAATGGCGACGGTTGTAATTCCGGTAGCTCTGAATGAGAATAATACGATTCTGGCTATGACGGATAAAATGTCTGTGGCGCATGAGATTGCTTATACGATTTTTGTATATCTGGCGGCTGCTGGCAATGGAAAAGGTGCAGGGACTCTTCAAAATAAGACATTGGATGACAAAGCACCTGAGATTATGGGACTGAATTATGAGTCTGAGACGAAACTGGAGCATGCAGAGTATTTTAAAATCTATCATTATGATAAGGGCATTACACTCCTGGAAGTAGATGTGACAAGGGATACCGTTCGTGATCCGAAAAAGAAAGACTTTGATAAAAAAGATACCGATACGAATACAGATGCTGATAAGTCAGAAGAGACTTCGAAGAATCAGACATTGAAGGCAGCGGATTCTGCGGAAGATGGTGAGGCTGTAGTCAGTGAAGCAGAACAGGCAGCAGAACTTTATAAAGGAAATGTCATCAAATATCTTCTTGTACCGGAGAATACTGTGATTCCTGTGGGACTCAGTGAGGATATGATCGTAGTACAGATGCCAACAGACAAAGCGTATGTATCCGATAATGAGATACTGAAGCAGATGGAAGAGATGGACCTGTTAGATCAGGTGGCAGCAGTCGGTATGAAAAAGAAGAACTGTGAAGTCTCTGATATTGCAGATAAGATGTCAAAGGAAAAAGACAAAAAACAGGCAGAAGTTATCTACGGTGGTAAAGAGAGAGCCCCGAAGTATCGAGATCTGGTAAAACAGGAAGTAAATCTCGCTCTGGTATCCAGTGATCTGCTTCCTGCAGAGGATAAGACCACGAAGAAGGGCAAGACCATTACGGAAGAAGACCAGATTGAGCAGTGGGAGAAGATTACTGAAAAGTATGCACTTCTTGGAATCCCGATGATCGTGGATCGTTCGGAAGATGAAAAAGATGATCTGGCAAAAGCAGAATGGATCAAGGTGTATGGTGTGATCTTCGGATGCGAAGATCAGGCAAATGCTCTGTATGATAAAACCGTACAGCAGGCAGGAGAAAAGTAAATGAAGAAAAAGTTATTATATCAGGTGTTTGCGGTAATAATGATGGCGACATTTTTGGTAACAGGATGTGGTCAGAGCGGAAATGACAGTAAAGCTAGTAAAAGCAGTCAGCGAAGCGAGGCAAAAGCTTCTGATAAAGAGAAAGTGGATGCTCCGGAGATTCCGGGGGTGACTTTCGAAAGGGCAATGGATCTGACTTATGCAAAAGAATTTGATGTGTATTATTATAAGGATGGATATAAGCTGATTGATGTACATGAGGACAGACAGTATCTTATTGTTCCAGAGGGCAAGGAAGCACCGGAAGGATTGGATGAGGATATTGTGGTGATCAAACAGCCGGTACAGAATATCTATATGGCAGCAACGGCAACCATGTCGCTATTTGCCAGACTGGATGCATTGGATACTATCAGTTTTTCCGGACTGGAAGCTTCTGGATGGTATGTGGAGAATGCTAAAGAAGCAATGGAGTCAGGAGATATTGCCTATGCTGGTAAATATAGCGAGCCGGATTATGAGAAGATCGTAGACGGAGACTGTAATCTGGCAATTGAGTCTACCATGATCCTGCATACACCAAAGGTACAGGAGATGATCGAAGAACTTGGGATTCCGGTATTTGTGGACTATTCCAGTTATGAAGCACATCCGCTTGGCAGAACAGAGTGGATCAAGCTGTATGGCGCAATGCTGAATAAAGAAGATCTGGCAGAATCATTTTTTGAAAATCAGGCGAAAGTAATCGAAGAACTGAAAGATTTCAAAAATACAGAGAAGACAGTTGCATACTTCTATATGAATTCTGATGGTTCTGTCGTGGTACGTAAGTCAGATGACTACATTCCGTCAATGATCGAGATTGCAGGCGGCAGATACATTTTCACAGACCTGAAGAATGCAGACAGCAATGCACCTTCTGTAAAGCTGACGATGGAAGAATTCTATGCGACAGCAGTAGATACGGATTATCTGATCTATAATGGAACCATTGACGGGCAGGTCAGCAGTATTGCGGATCTGGAGTCCAAGAGTGATCTCTTTGCGGAGTTCAAGGCTGTCAAAGACGGAAATGTATGGTATACTGGAAAAAATCTGTATCAGGCAACAGATACAGTTGGAGAACTGATCGGGGACATTCATCATATGTTGACGGATGGAGATGCGAGTCAGATGACATTTCTTGAGAAAATGAATTAGGTGAGGTACTATGCAGAAAGAACAGAAGCAGACAGAGAGCGTAAGCTTTCACAGTGAGAATTTCAAAAGGCGTTCCAGATATACAGTGGTATTTCTGGGGCTTCTGGCAGCATTTTTCGTGATCATTGTGTTGAATATTAACACGGGAAATGTACATATTTCTGTACCGAAGATATTGAGAATATTATTCATGAGAGATGGGGATGCCGTAGAGTACAGTATTATCTGGAAAATACGGCTGCCCCGCATTCTTATGGCAGCGATACTGGGCGGAGCATTGTCTCTGTCCGGTTTCTTATTACAGACCTTTTTCTCGAATCCTATAGCGGGACCGTTTGTGCTGGGTATTTCTTCAGGAGCCAAGATGGTAGTGGCATTGGCAATGATTATATTTCTGAAACATATCGGACATTTTTCGTCAGGGGTGCTTGTGCTGGCGGCATTTATCGGATCTTTGTTATCGACCGGATTTATCTTACTGATGTCGCGAAAGATCCAGCATATGGCAGCACTTCTGGTGGGTGGTATCATGATCGGATATATCTGCTCGGCGATTACTGATTTTGTAGTGACATTTGCAGACGATTCCGATATTGTCAATCTTCACGGCTGGTCATTGGGAAGCTTTTCGGGTTCCAGCTGGAGTAATATCAGGGTGGCAGCAGTCATTGTAGCTGTGGCGGGTGGGTGGGGATTTTTTTTTTTCCAGACCCGCGATCAGG
>OGQI01002162.1_pt1 | contig 12218 bp, 19 predicted proteins | sample 1553171 | NCBI WGS metagenome assembly OGQI01 (sample SAMEA2579988, study PRJEB22360) | human gut metagenome | biome: human gut; feature: human-associated habitat; material: faeces | place: Denmark | collected 2008/2010
CTCTAAAACCATTTTGCAGCCATTCCGCACTCATTTTTCTTCTTTATAAAAACCATTGTAAATGGAAATTTCCCATTGAAACTACATTTTGAGCCATTCACGCTTTTTACAGTAAGTGTTGTAGGCTGTAATCGAGTGAAAACACGGCAAGAAATTTTTCAAAGCGGAAAAAAACCTTCCGGTTTGAGTTTTAGAATACCGATTGTAATTTGGAAGAGCGATTTACCGGTGCAAAAATTTTTGCGTTTCTTTCAAATAAAATCTCAAAGTCGCAAAAAACTTGCGAGTTTGAAGTTTACACTCAATCAAAAACCAAAAAGGAGCAACAACAATGAATTTACAAAAAGCAAAAATTTATCACGACGGCAGTCATTTTATTGCAATTCCGCAAGGCGCATATTCAAGCGGAAAAGGCTGTAAAAGACAAGTTGTCAAACCAACGGAACAACTAACACTAACAAACGAATCTCCGCCCGAAACCCTTAAAGAACGCTTTGAAACGGCATACCAAGAAAGTCTGTCACTTCCCAAGAAAGAGCGAAAAAAGCATATTAAAGAGGCTTTGGAAAGCGTTTTTACGGACAAAGCGGAATTAAAAGCGTTTGTGGACAAAAATCTTGAACGAATGAAAACCAACGCCATAAAGCGAAAAGTACGACTTATGCGAAAACTCAGACTGCAACGTTGGGACTATTTCGTAACTTTTACCTACTCGGATGAACTTCTTTCCGAAGAAACGTTCCGCAAAAAGTTAATTTACACCCTAAAACATCTTGTTGCCCGTAACGGTTGGAAATACGTCGGTGTGTGGGAGCGAGGTAGTGATACCGACAGACTTCATTTTCACGGTATCTTTTATGTTCCCGACGGTAAGATGATAGGAAAACTCGAAGAATTGAAAGATTATGATACTCGAAACCACCGAATGCAAACGACCTTACAAAACACGCATTTTCTAAAACATTTCGGCAGAAATGATTTCAAACCTATCTGTCATCCCGACGACGTATCGAGTGCCGTTAAGTACATAACCAAGTATATGGAAAAATCGGGCGAACGTTTAGTCTATGGCGGAAAATTGCCCACGTATTTTCAATCGGACATTTTGGAAGACGATATAGCCTGTCCGATAGGCGTAGATGACCGCAAAGCATTGCTATTCGATAACTTCACCTGTATCGATGACGGCGAAATTATCGGCGAAGTGAGTAAAGAAGTTATAGACCAAATGCCCAAGTGCAACTAACAATTTTATGTCTTTCGAATCGGAAAGCGTAAACGAGAACGTCTTTTTCGTCAAGGGTAAAGTGCATTGCTTTTCGCAACCCTTGACGAAGAAGAAAACAGACAAAAATGTAAGCAAAATCTTGATACGTTATCGTTTTTTTCGTTTCCGTCGAAAGACAAATATAAAACAAAAAAATCTAAAAAGGAGTAAAAATCATGGAAACAAACGTAAAAAGAATATTTGTGACAAATTATGAAGATTTCGAGAACTGTTATATCTTTTCTCCGTCTATCGGCAGAAAGAAAAATATAGGCGGTAAAACTTATCGCGTTACAAGGTATTTCAACGGCAATCGGGATTTTGAAACGTCTATGAGAGAACTTGCCACAAAGCAAGTAAACAAAACAACGAGGTGAAGAATATGAAACCGAAAATATATATCGCAGGTCTATATTTCAGACTTTCTCAAGAGGACGAACGCCAAGGTGAATCGGCATCTATTGAACATCAAAGGACAATTCTTCGCAAATATGCCGAAGAACACGGCTTTGAAATTCACGACGAATATATTGACGACGGTATTTCGGGCACGACTTTTCAACGCCCGAGCGTGCAACGACTTTTAGACGATGCCAAAACTGGAGTTATAAACACGATTATAGTCAAAGATCTATCCCGTTTCGGCAGAAACTACATCGAAGTCGGACAGTATATTGACTATGTTTTTCCGGCGTTCGGTATTCGATTTATTGCTATTCAGGATAACGTCGATACGGAAAATCGTGACAGCGGAACAATGGAAATGATGCCTATTATGAATGTTTTTAACGAGTGGCATGCAGCAAATACAAGTAAAAAGATTCGCGCGGTCAGACGTGCTTTTGCAAAGGAAGGCGTTTACGTCGCAAAGAAAGCGTCCTACGGATATAAAATGGGTACGGATAAAAAGCATACGCCTATCATAGACGAAGAAACTGCGCCGATTGTAAGACGCATATTCGAGATGTACGCTTCGGGATTAAGTCCGAGAAAAATATGCGAAGTGCTTAACGGTGAAGGTGTATTAACACCGGCAATGTATGCTTATGCAAAAATGGATCAGAAACCGAAGCAAAAAGTAATGGGTTTCTGGACTCCCGTTACGGTGCGCGAAATGCTGAATAAAATAATATACCTCGGGCATTTGCCGCAATTATGCTGGACTTCGGTTTCGTATAAAAACCATAAAAGATACAGGACGGACGAAAGCGACTGGCAAATTGTTTATAACAACCACGAACCTATTATCTCGCAAGAGTTATGGGATAAAGTTCAGGAACGCAAAAAATCAGTTGCGCAAGGCAGAAAAACAAAAATTGGATTTACTCATCCTCTTTCGGGCTTTCTGTTTTGTGCCGATTGCGGCGGCAAAATGAAACTTTCTACAACGTTAAGACGTAACGGCAAAAGATTTATGAGTTTCGACTGCGGTTACCACGTGCGATACGGAAAGGCTTACTGCTTTTCGCATTATATTGCAACCGGCATATTGGAAGAAATAGTGCTTGACGACATACGCACGATGGCACAGAGAATCGTTCTTGACGAAAAGTCTATCCGTGAAGAGTATCTTAGACGTAATGCCGAACTTGCCGACGCGTCTATTAAAAAAGCCAAGAAAGAATTGCAGTCCAAGCAAAAACGCACCGAAGAATTGACAAGGCTTATTCGAACCGCATACGAAGATAAAGTTAAAGGCAAAATTCCCGAAGATATTTGTATAGGCTTTATTGAAAACTATTCGGCGGAACAGAAAACGATTGCGGAAGAAATTGAAGGCATTGAAAAGAGACTCGCGGAAACGGAAACTTCACGGCATACTGCGGACGATTTTATCCGTGACATAAAGAAGTATTTGAACGCCCCGGAATTGACTCGCGAAATGTGCTACGAACTTATTGACAGAATAATTATTGGCGGCTCTCAAAGCGTAACGGGAAAGGAACGCGAAATAGAGATTGTTTACAAAATAGACATTTCTTCCGTTATGAGACACAGACTTGGGAAATAGCCGATTTGATACAAAAATATAATAAACCATCGAAAAAGTGTATGTTTCAATGCGATTCATACACTTTTTTAATGCAAAAACACTTATATTATGTACGTCCATAAAATTGTGTAACAACAAGCATACGCCTAAGTGCCCTATTAATAAATTTTGTTTAAAAAATAGGAAAACTGCAATGTGCAAAAGTCTAACATTGAAGAAGATTTTGTGCAAAATATTTTTTGTAACACGAATAATGTAAGAATTAGAACCTATAATGCAAGTACAGCGCAAGATAAAGCGATGAATAAAAATGCGAGGCAAAATGATTGCGTCTATAACACTTGTAATAGTAGCACATACACAATATTTAGGAAAACGTATTTTTTAATAAAGAGGTTAGACCATGAAAAACAGATTTTTATCGTTCAACCGCATGCAGATGCAAATGAAGGGAAGCATTGAGGAGCAGAAAGTGCATTTTTCAAATAGTATTTCTTTCGATCGCAGATTTGATGCGTGACAACAACTAAAGATACAACCTTACAAAGAAGTAACGCATGTTAAGTCCACGTTACACATACGGCCCGATTGTCAAAACCGGTCCCACAGCAGGTCAAAACAGAAGCAGAACGGAAATCGAAACTTGGCGATGTAAAAGAAGTGATGCTGGCACAACTAGATAACTTTATCGTCTTATAATCGATAGCAATCCAAGCAATGGCTATATCGGCCGACAATTAAAACTAAAAAACCAAAAACACAAACTATATTATCAAAAGGAGAATAAAACAATGTTAGGAACAATAATCGGCTTGGTCGCAGCGTATACGGCATTTGCAACCGCTAGCAGAAATCTTTCAAATGCAGCAGACGACGAGATCTTTGAAATAAGGGAAGATACATCCAATAAGGGAAGGTAAAAGCGAGTACAAAGCATATTGCAAAAACATAAAGTAAGAAGAAATTTTTGTTTTGTTACGTCAATGGTGTCAGAATCAAAATGTATAATGCAAGTACAAAGTAAAACAAAACGTTAAATAATTACAAGAGAGGTAACTATATGATCGGTTGGCTTTTGGGCGGAATAGCAATAGGTTTGATTTTTGCAAGTGGCAGAACTGACAGTTACAAGGACGAAAACGATCGTTTGAGGCAGCAAAATGCTGTACTTAAGCAACAAAACGCAGTGCTGCGACTTACAGTTTATAATCATTCAACGCTTTTAAGAGATTACGATTATGTAAATGAAGTAGCAAAAAGATACGGTTATCGAGGATGTATATCATTCTTTTATACACTTGGAGAAGAGGACGAAAGAATGCTTCACATCGCCAGATTTTTGAACAAAGTAAAACATATCAGAGGTGATGTTGCGCACAACGGTACGGTTTATCTGCTCACGGAAGATTTTATGAAAAAATTGGCAGCATGTAGGGTAATCTGTGATAGATATGCACAACAAACAGTACAGCCTATACGTTATAAACGATGTCTTTCGGGCAGATATTGAAACGCGTGACTAAACCAAAATGAATAAACTTAAAGGAGAAAACAAAATGAAATTGACATTAAAAGAAATTGTGGAACAAGGTAGAATCGACGAATTGGTAGCAAAGGCAGAAAGCGGAGATGCAAATGCGCAAGTAATGGTCGGTGACTTATACTTCTTTCCGTTTAGAGGAATAGAGAATATGGATTGTGATATAGCGCGTCAATGGTATCAAAAGGCGACAGATCAGAATTATCCTCGTGGAATCGAACGTCTTGCGTTCGTGTACGAACTAGGCTACGGCAAAGACGGCAAGATCATTTTTCATTCGGACAAAGAAAAAGCTCGCGAGCTGTATGAAAAAGCGGCGGCGCTTGGAAGTGTATCTGCTAAAGAGCGTCTCGAAAAAATTATAGCGCGAGAAGCGCAATCGAACAGTGATGAGAAAGGAGAATAAGAGATGAGTAAAGACGGAATAGGTGAATACGCAAAAAGGTTGAGCGAGCGGTACGACGAAAAGTACGGCTTATCAATGAGTATTTCGTCGTTGCAGAGTGTGTTTTGCATAAGCTTCCCGTATGCATCGAAAATCATGAAAAGGTTTGAAGACGCCGGGCTAATCGTGCAAGACGAAAAAGGACAAACGTTTCTTAACGTTCTCAAATAGTAATGGATGAAAATTCTATAAATAATTTACGGAGGGAAAATGTATTTTAAGAAAAACTGTGAATTTCAAATAGACGACACGGGGAATTATAAGGTCGAAGATTTGCTGGGAGAAGGTGGACAAGGGGAGGTTTATCTGGTGTCTAACTCATCCGATCGATACGCATTGAAGATCTACAAGCACAGTGTAAGTTCCGACTTTAAGTGGAACTTGAAGAACAATATCGAAAAAGGCAGTCCGTCCGACGAGTTTTTGTGGCCCAAGAAGATGCTCGAATGTCCGGATGGGCGCATCGGATATCTAATGGATTTGCGACCTAAAAATTTCGTGTCGTTTGTGTCGTATTTGACGGGCAAGCATCCGTTCAAGAATAGAGCAACGCTCATTAAGTGGTGTATATCGCTTTGCACGGCGTTCAAAAAATTGCACGAGCAAGGCTTTTCGTATCAAGACCTTAACGACGGAAGTTTCTTTATGGATCCAAATACGGGAGCGTTGCTTATATGCGACAACGACAACGTAGCCGCCGACAAAAAGAATCTCGGGATATTGGGCAAAATGCGCTATATGGCGCCCGAAGTCGTCATTGGGGAGCAGATGCCGGACGTCCATTCGGATAGGTTTTCGCTTGCGATAATACTGTTTATGGCGTTGTGTCTTGGCAATCCGTTTGAGGGAGAAAGATTGAAAAACTACGATATTCTTGACGAAAAAGCGGAATACGAGATGTTTGGGAGCAATCCGATATTCGTATATCACAAGCAAGATAAAAGCAATAGACCCATACGGGGATATCATGCAAGCGTTTTGAAGCGTTGGGCGTATATTCCGATATACGTAAAAGAGGCGTTTCATCGCACTTTCGTGGACGGATTGGAAGACAGAGAAAACGAACGCACGACTGAACTTGAATGGATTAAGTTGCTCACCAAATATAGAGACGAATTGTTGACGTGCCCGATTTGCGGATACGAGTACATATACGGCTTTGAAGAAAAGAAGAGATATGATGTGTGCCCTTCTTGCGGAAAGCCGACCAAGGACGTATGCGTTTTGTATTTGTCCAGGAACAAAATCTTGTTGGAACCTGAGAAAATGATATACGCGTCGCATCTTGATAAGTACACGTCGGACTATAAAACCTCAGTTGGCAAGGTTGTGGTGAACAAGAACAATCCGTCTTTGTGGGGCATAAAACTTGCGCTCGAAAACGACGTTGAAATCAAAGATCGCGAAGGTAACGAAAAAGTCGTCGCAAAGGACGGTGTGATACCGATAGTAAGAAATCTGAAAATACGATTCAAAGAAAACTTAATAGGAGAAATAAAATGAAAGATAGAACGCTTGGCGAAGGAATAGCAAGACAAGAATTGAACCTATTGTTCGTAATAGACAATTCAGGTTCGATGGCGGGTGAAAAGATCGGCGCGGTGAACAACGCCATAAGAGACGTAATGAGCATAATGCCCGATATACAAGAAGATACTGCCGATGCGGAAATTAAGATATCAGCGCTCAAATTCAGCGATTCGGCGCAGTGGGTTTATTCAGAACCTAAAAGCGTTGCGGATTTTAAATGGAAAGATCTCGGTGTCGAGGGAGGAACAAATCTGTCCGGCGCATACGACGCTTTGTCGGGGTGGCTTTGCAAGAAGAGTAAAGGCGGGCAGATGCCGGATATTGGCGGAATTGCGCCAATAATTATTCTTATGACGGACGGAATGCCCACGAGTTACGATTGGGAAGAGCATCTCGGAGAATTGAAAAAGAAAGGTTGGTATAAAGTTGCGCTGAAATATGCGCTCGCAATCGGCATCAATACGGACGAAGCAATGGACGTTCTTTTCAAATTTACGGGAAATCCCGAAACAGTGCTTAAAGTGTATACTGCGGAAGCATTGCGAAAGGTGATAAAAGTTATTGCCGTTACGGCATCAAAAGTCAAATCAAATTCGACGTCATCAAACGGTGCAGGGGGCGTGATTGCAGACAACAACAAAATGGCGCAAGAGCAAATTGCGGACAAGTTGGAGGAGGTGACTGATATTGAGTGGTAGTGTGATAACGAACAATATTGCAGCGGATAGAATAGCAAAACAACGCTTTAACGTGATAATGATTGTTGATTGTTCAACGAGCATGCGTGGCGCAAGGATGTCGCAAGTGAACGGCGCGCTTCGTGATGTCAAGAAGTATTTGACGGAATTGCAAGACGAAAACGCAAATGTTGACTTTTATTTGACGGTTATTACATATTCCACGGAAGCGTTTTTCTTGAACGGTGATAAGTGTAAACCTATAAAAGAATTTGAATTCAACGCCATTAGAGGCGGCGGTTGGAGTAATTTGCACACAGCGTACGACAAACTTGCCGATATTTTGAAGAAAGAATCGCAGGGCGGAATTATGCCGGATTTTGGTGGCGTTGCGCCGATAATTTTGCTTATGACGGACGGACATCCGACCAAATTCCCCCTCAAAGACGAGATGACTGCGCTCAAAAATTTGCCGTGGTTTAACGTAGCGTTGAAATACGGAATTGCAATAGAACTGAACGATAAACGCACAAAAGATTGCCTTGCGGAATTCGTATCGGGAAACGGTCACGTTATTGAGTGTTACGATGCAAAACTGCTTGAAAGAATTATCAAAATCATCGTTCTAACCGCATCTAAAGTGCGTTCTTCATCGACGAACGTACACTCGGATACGAGTGTTACCGTCAACGATGAGATAAAGCAACAAGTGCAGTACGCGATAAGCGAAGTGGACGATTGGGAGTGGTGATATGGTCAAATATTTTACGAAGACGGCTATCGGATATTCGCATATAAAGCAAAACAAGCCGTGCCAGGATTTTTCCGCGTCATATCATGACGATGAACGCACGATTGTCACGGCGTGCGACGGGCATGGCGGTGCGGTATATATTCGCAGTTCTGAGGGGAGCAAATTTGCGTCAGACGCGGTTATAAACGTATTCAAAAGAGTGGATAAATCTCTGTTTTATCGATTGAGCAGAGAGGATATCGAAAATAAGTTGAGACTTGAAATTCTTTGCGAATGGAACGGACTTGTGGAAAAACACTTGTCGGAAAAACCAATCAAAAAGAAAGAGACGGAAGGACTCAGCGAAGATCAGATTTTTAGGTTGCGAATGGACAAACAAACCGCTTATGGCACGACGTTGCAAGGCGCAATGATCTTTGGCAACAAATTTATTTGTGCGTCCATTGGAGACGGCAGTTGTATGGCATTCAAACGAAAAGATTTGTTTTCCGTATTCACCGAAGACGATGACGAAAATGTGGCAAATGTTACTTCGTCAATGTGTCAAACGGATGCTTTTGATCACCTAAAAGTCAAAATCTTTGATGCGTCGTCTGCCGACGGAGTGTTGGTGTTTACGGACGGTCTTGTCAATCCCTATCGCAATCTTGACAACTTTGCGTCGTCGTTTGTTACTTCCGTCGTGCAAAAAATCGATTGTAACGAGTTTGAATCAATAAGCAAATTTATCGATGAAATGGGGCTTGCGCTTGGTGTAGGAGACGACGTTTCTTTTGGAGTGATATCGGCCAAACGCAAGCGATACGGAGGAAAATAAGAGATGACGTTTGAAGACGCTTTGTACGAGGTGTGTTTTTCGCTAACGGCCAAAGACGCAAGAGAACCGTTTTTTGTTTATTCGCGCATTGCCGATTTGATGGGAAACTCTTACGACGGAAAAAAGAAATTGGAGCAATTCTTCACCGTCGAAAAGAGGATCGGCATATTGGCGTACGTTACAAGACAAGTAAAAGGCGGTGCGAGAGGCGCAAAGGAAAGATACGAAGAAGTGTCCGATATTATGGATTGCAATTCGTATTGCAAGCTCGTCGATTATATGTTCAAAAGCCGAAAAGGCGTCAGAATCGATATCACAAATAATGGATTAGAACACGCAAAAGTCGATGAAAAATCAAAAACCGATGATTCCGAAATCCAAGTTCCGACGAGTATAAAAGTGCGTGAAAGCAAACGACAAAACGCAAAAGTCGATAACGAAGTTGCGTCGAAATGCGAAAGCGTAAAACGTGACAATGTGGAACAAAAAGAAAGCGAAGCGCCAACGAGCGCATCGGTATCCGGCGGAAGTGAAGAATATCAATCGGGAGGAGGAACGTGTCTTCCGATGATATTTGTGGTGCTATTGTTTGTTGCAAGCGTTACGGCTCTCGTGCTCGGCGGAGTGCTGAAAACGGATTGGAGAATCTACAAATGGATAATATCCGTATCGTCAACAGTGTTGATTGTAATGTTGGTTACGGGTATTTCAAGTTTGTTGGATTTTCCCGTTGTGGATAGCGTAGTCTATTGCGTGCTCGTCATAGCAAACGCAGCGCTTACCGGCGTGTTTTTCAACGCCTATTACGTGGTGTGTTATTGGGTATCTTCAACGTTGGTTGTCACAGGAATAGCGATTGCAATCAAAGCGTACGAAGATCTCGAAACGGCGTGTTGTTTGATAGATACAGGTGGTGTTTTGGTAGCAATTGCCACGATTGTCGCAAACGCTTTGGTTATGAATTATTAACGTGACACGAATAGTGTAATGATAGGCTTTACAATTTATTGTGAAGAACGCAAAGGAGGTGATGATGGATGCCGTGGTGGGATGGTTTGATGATTGCGTTTGCAGTGCTGTTTCTGTTTGGAACGATCGTATGGGCAATTGTATTCAGAAACAAGGTGATAAGACTACGCGAAAGCATTAAAAACGCAATGAGTATGGTTAGAATAGCAAAAGCTAAGTATTTGCAAGTATTGCGAAAGGTCGATACGACACAGAGAGGCGCGACCAATGCGCAAGGAGACGCATATAGAAATGCAAATCACGCAAGCAACGGACGGCTTATCGGCGGAGCAATCGGCGGTATAAACTCAAATTTTGAAGAGGCGAGAATTCTCGTTGTGTCGCTCGCAAACGAGTATCAATCGGCACAAAAGAATTTGAACGAGCTTGTCAATAAATACAATGTTTATATTTCGTCTTTTCCGCGTGTGATATTGTCAAAAGCATTCAAATATAAGAAAGCAAACTATGTGGACGCCGCAAATCTTATGGCAAGCACGAGATTGTCGGGATTTGACGAGAAAGATATATAAGGAGATTATCTGTCGATGAAAGTTGTCGGATATATAGCAGCAATAATAGGGCTCATCGCGCTTGGCTATTGCGCGTGTAGGTTTGGTTGGATTGAAGCGTTGATCGGATTGATAAAATAAGATATCTAAACCGATAAATCGAAAAACGAAGGAGAAAATATGGAAAATTTAGGAGCACTTATTCTTGGAATAGTTGATCTTTTGATTGCACTGGCACTCCTTATTTGGGGCGTCGTTGCCGGGATATGGTATCTCATACTTATAGCGGTCATACTTTTCATTGCGCCGTTCGTGGTGTGGGGAATAGCCGCACGGTTCGGTTAAAAGATTAAAAAACGATTGGTCGTATGGGGTAAAGTATTGCAATATAATCTAAGTTTTGCTATCAATCTAAATTATGCTATAATTTATTAAATATATACGCAATTTGATATTGGAGAAGTCTTATGGGAAAATCAGCAATGTGTATTCAGATGCTTCAAATATTGAATTCCGGTAGGGTCTATAAGGCGTCCGAACTTGCAGACTTGCTTGAAACTAATCCTCGAAATATCATTGAGTATAAAAAAGAATTGGAAGAGGCTGGATATTACATAATAAGTATCCCGGGCAAATTTGGTGGATATCAATTAGATAAAACATATACAATACCAAGCCTTAGGTTTACATCGGAGGAAAAGAAAACCTTGCGCTTGGCTAATGATTTAATTAAAAATGATTCTAAAATTTTGGACTCTAGGGTATATCAACTGGCAATGGCAAAGGTGTTTTCATCTGCATCTCAAAACGTGGAAGTGCAAGATGCTTTTGTGATCCCTGGTGTGACGTTGTCGATGAGTGAGAGTGAGATAATGGATCGCTATCAAACAATAGAGTCCTGTATAAAAAATAAAACTATAATAGAGATTGATTTTTTGTCCGTAGATAATGTTGTTAGAACAAGAAAAGTCGAACCATATAAATTATTCTTGTATCGCAATGTATGGTTTGTTATTGGGTATTGTCAGCTAGTTAGAGATTTTAGATATTTCAAACTTACAAGAATAGTTGGCTATCGAAAGACCCAGGAGCGTTTTAGAAAACATTTAGATTACATTGAAAGTGATTATTTAGGGAAGGATGGATTCAAACAGGGGATTGACTGGACATCGGGCAAACATTCTTCCAATGAATGGATACATATTAAATTGCTGTTGCATGGTAGACCTGCAATGTATGTAAAAGAGTATATTTATGGGAGAAACCAGGTTGTAACAGCGATAGATAAGGATAATACGATATTAGAGTGTGATATGCACTATAAGTATGAAACAATTAAAATCGTTTTAGGATTTGGAATCGACTGCGAAATTGTTGAACCGGAATGGTTGAGAGAAGAAGTAAAAAGGATTGCAACAGCAATTGCTGATAAATAATTAAAGATGAACGAATAAATTTTATATATCGTGGAGGATTATATGAAAACAGTTATTTTATTAGACTTTGACGGTTTAAATGATGCCGTACAAAAGCTTGACATTGAATTAGATGTAAATGAGTTTTTGAGCTAATTCATAATAAATTTGTGGAATTTTACCAAACATATGGTTGTTTTGGAAGATAATAAATGAAACAAATAAACTTTAGAGAAATTAATAGTAAAAATTATGTAAAC
>OGQI01002165.1_pt1 | contig 12215 bp, 7 predicted proteins | sample 1553171 | NCBI WGS metagenome assembly OGQI01 (sample SAMEA2579988, study PRJEB22360) | human gut metagenome | biome: human gut; feature: human-associated habitat; material: faeces | place: Denmark | collected 2008/2010
GGTAGAATTTGAACGGATCGCCGTACATGTCGACGGCCGTGGGTTCGTAATTGCCGGGCGGGTGTCCCATGCTGGCGAGTCCGTGTGCGTTGCACCACTGGGCCACCATGCGGGGGAAGCCTTCACCCATCAGCTCGGCGCGCAGGCCGAAAAAGGCGACACGGGCGGCTTGCGTTTCCGGTCCGATATCGTACCAGAGGGCCGGATAATAAAGCACGGCTTTTTTGCCGTAACGCTTTTCGAACAGCTCGCTCATACCGATGTTCCAGCATCGGTTGGGATAACAGCCCACATCGTCGAAAAAAGTTTTGGTAATGGTATTGCCGAAGAAGTCGCTGAAACGTTCGGCGTAACGGTCGTAAGTCAGTGAAATGAATGTGCGCACAGCCGTCGTGTCCATGTAGTCGATTTTCGAGCTGCCGGCAAGTTCGAGAGTAAAAGCCATCAGTTTCCACTTGCCTTGCGGAACGTTCCACCTCAACGTGCTGTCCTGCACCAGGTCGGTCAGGTCGCGCGACAGGTCGCGGGAGGCGCCGTTCGGGTAGAGTCCGTCGTCTTTGTGCGTATAATAGATGCCCAACGTGCCGATGATCGAGTCGTTCATCGTCGTTCCGGCGTCGGAATGGAATGCCAGCGATAGGTCGACCGGAATGTGCAGCCCTTCGCGGTCGGGGGCGTTCTTCGTCCCGCCAATCAGGTAGTTCACCCACAGGCCGCGGCACAGGTAGTCGTCGCGGTAGTCGTTCGTATGCCCCGTGGCCGAATAGACCGAATCCGGAAATCCCGCCCATTGCAGCCAGTAGCGCGCACCTTCGGTGAAACGGGGATAGCCGCTGGTCTCGTATGCGTAGTCGATTTCCGGATTGCGTTGTTCGGCCGGCATGATCCGGGCGATGTTGCCCTGTCCGCCGCCGATTTTGACGGCGTCGGCCGTGACGATCCGACCTGTCTTATGCGACAAATTGCTCAGCGTAACGCAGCCCGATTCGGAACATCCCGCATCGAAATCGAAGTGCCCGAGGTAGATCCATGTGCCGCCGCCCATCGTTTGGTTAACGCGGAAACGGGTCGTTCCACCTTTGTGGCGAACCGTGTAGACCGCATCGTCCGTGCTGTTCGGCAATGTTTTATAGGAGACGTAAACGGCATACCGGCCGCCTTTCGGAATGTCGGGCGTCCAGCGTGCCGTGCTGACGTCGTCCGGATGACCTACGGTCACGGCCTGCCGGAACGTTCCGTCGCGGAACGGGTTCTCGGCGTCCTTGTAGCTGGATTGTTTGTAGGCGAAGCCGGGCTCCTCGCCGGTCGTCCAGGGTTTCGTCCCGTTTCGCTCTTCGTAACGCGACGCGCCCGCTATCGCCGGGTCGTTGTCTGCGATTGCCTCTTCGGTCTGTACGTCGCGTTCGCGCGGCATCAGGACGTAGGCCCCGGCGTTTTCCAGCATCGGAACCAGGTAGGGCAGCACGTAGCTCTGCGTGTAGAGGTCTTCGACGATCTCGAAAATACGTGCCCGCTGCCACTCCCAGCGGTTCAGTTTCGGTTCGAAATAGTATCCGTGACTTTGCCACAGGGCGATGTGGCGTCCGTCGAGTCCGGCGGTCGGCCGGTAGGGCCGATCCGCCCGCGTGACCAGCGGCTCGGGCGATTTCGTGACGAAGCGTTTTCGGCTGCGGTCGGCTTTGCTGCGCAACGGGGCGGGGATCAGTTCCTCGATCCGTTTTCCGTCGGAGAACAGGACGATCTCCTTGCGTTTGAACCCGGCCGGCAGCAATTCTCGGATGCCGTCGTAAATTCTCCGGACGTTGTCTTCGCGGAACGGGATGTAGGCGCAGTTCTCGCCGGCATAGAGTTCCAGCGTTTTTTTGTCTGCGGCCACCGAGTCGATCGTAATCCGGCCCGAGCGGATCGTCGTGCGGGCCGTTTCGGTGAGCAGGTCCCCGATCCGGTCGCGGACATCCTGCGGGAGCGGCTGGGCTTGCAGCGGCAGAGTTGCCGCGAAGAACCCCGACAACAGGAACGCAAGACGGACTGCGTGTGTTTTTTTTATGATTTTCATTTTTTTCTGATTAGCAGGCAAAGGCCTGCAAATGTAAATAATGCGTTGAATATCAAAAGTTCGTAACTGAACGAATAACCGTTGAACCAGGTTTCCGAGTGACTGTCCAGTACGAAACAGAGCACCGGAGACAGCAGCGCGACGAGCGGAACCCAACGGTCCCGAACCGGGCGTTTGGTGAAAATGCCGAACGCGAACATGCCGAGGATCGGACCGTAAGTGTAGCTGGCCAGCACGTAGACGGCGTCGATGACGCTCGTGTTGTTCAGCACGTTGAAGATCAGGATTACGACGCCCATCGTGACGGCCATGCCGACGTGCACCCGCTTGCGGATGCGGGCCGTCCGGGTTTCGTCGTGTTTTTTCGTGCTTCCGAGAATATCGACCGTGAACGAGGTCGTCAGCGAGGTTAGCGCCGACCCCGCCGCCGAATAGGCTGCCGAAATCAGTCCGAGCACGAACAGAATACCGACGATCACCGGGAAGTAACCCTGCGTCGCGATCATCGGGAACAATTCGTCGCTTTTCTGCGGAACCTGCAGGCCGTTGCGTTCGGTGAACGTGTAGAGCAACACTCCGAGCATCAGGAACAGCAGGATCACGAACAGCTGCAGGATGCCGCTGGTTACGATGTTTTTCTGCGAATCCCGGAAATTCTTGCAGCTCAGGTTGCGCTGCATCATGTCCTGGTCGAGGCCGCTCATCGCGATCACCGTGAAAACGCCCGCAAGGAACTGCTTGAAAAAGTAGCGTTTGTCGTTTATATCGTCGAAAAAGAAGACCTGCGAATAGTCGTGGACGGCGATCGTCCGCACCATCTGCCCGAAGCCGAGCTGCAGGTCGGACGCGATGTAACAGATACACAGTACGACGCTTACTACGAGGCAGAACGTTTTGAGCGAATCGGTCCAAATCAGCGATTTGACGCCGCCGCGGAACGTGTAGAGCCATACGAGCGCCATCGTGGCGGCGACGTTCCAGACGAATCCGATGCCGAGCGGTTCGAAAACCAGTAGTTGCATGACGATACAGACCAGGAAAATCCGCACGGCCGCCCCGAGCATTTTCGAGATGAAGAAGAACCATGCCCCGGTTTTGTAGGAGGAGGCTCCGAAGCGGTTTTCGAGGTATTCGTAGATCGATACGAGCCGCATCCGGTAAAACAGCGGGATCAGCACGAACGCGATGATCAACTGCCCGGTCAGAAACCCGAGCACCATCTGCATATACGAAAAGTGGCTGGTCGCCACCCAACCCGGCACCGAGATGAACGTAACCCCCGAAATGCTCGATCCGATCATCGCGAAAGCGACCACGAACCACGGCGATTTCCGGTTGCCGACGAAAAATCCCTGGTTATCGGCCTTCCGTCCGGTCACGTAGGCGACTGCGAACAGCACGGTAAAATAAGCCGCGACGGTAACGAGGACTAAAGCAGGGGTCATATTCCGGATCGGTTTGGTATCCCAAAGGTACGAACTATTTTAGAAAAAACGGCAGATTACGAGACGGTTTCCGTCGGATTCCGTTCGGTGGGGGACGAAAGGATTTCGCGGGTTTTCCGTTTTACGCCGGAGTCGGGTAAAATTGCCTGTGCGGAATCGTCGGTTCCGGCGTTGAATATCGGATAGAAGCGAAAGGCCGTCCCCGAACCGGGAACGGCCTTTCGAACATCGGTTTCCGAAACCGGAGGCGGTTATAGGGTCCGTAACGCTTCGTCCAGGTCGGTTTTGAGGTCTTCGACCGCCTCGATGCCGAGCGATAGCCGCAGCAGGTTCGGGAAGACGCCGGCTTTGCGCTGTTCGGCTTCGCTGAGCTGGGCATGCGTCGTCGATGTCGGGTGGATGATCAGCGACTTCGTGTCGCCGACGTTGGCCAGGTGGCTAATCAATTCCAGGTGGTTGATGACCTGAGCCGTCTGTTCGGCGTTGCCTTTGACGCGGAACGACAGTACGCCGCCGAAGCCGTGGCGCAGGTATTTTTTTGCCAGCGCGTGGTGCGGACTGTTTTTGAGGCCGGGATAATTGACGCTTTCGACCTTCGGGTGTTTTTCGAGCCATTGCGCGATTTCCAGCGTGTTGTCGACGCTGCGTTGTACTCGCAGCGACAGCGTTTCGAGGCCTTGCAGCAGTTGAAAGGCATTGAACGGGCTCAGGCACGGTCCCAGATCGCGCAGTCCTTCGGCACGCGTGCGGATTGCGAACGCGATGTTGCCGAAGGGGCCGTCGCTGCCGAATACCTCCCATATTTTCAGCCCGTTGTAGCTTTCGGTCGGTTCGCTGAAGGCCGGGTATTTGCCGTTGCCCCAGTCGAAGTTGCCGCCGTCGACCACTACGCCGCCGAGGCTGGCCGTGTCCGCCGATCCATTTGGTCGCCGAATGCGTCACGACGTTGACGCCCCATTCGATCGGGCGGAACAAGTAACCGCCGGCCCCGAACGTGTTGTCGGTGATTACGGCGATGTCGTGCTTACGCGCCAGTTCGACGATCGGTTCGAAGTCGGGCACGTTGAACTCCGGGTTGCCGATGGTTTCCAGATAGATCGCCTTCGTTCTCGGATCGATCAGCGAAGCGATGCTCCGTACGTCGTCGCCGTCGGCGAACCGTACCTCGATACCGAAACGGCGCAGGGCGACTTTGAACTGATTGTGCGTGCCGCCGTAGATGTACGAGGTGCTGACGATGTTGTCGCCGGCTTCGGCGAGGTTGCTGATGGCCAAAAATTGCGCCGACAGGCCCGATGCGGTCGCTACGGCCGCCGTGCCGCCTTCGAGCGCCGCAATGCGGTCTTCGAATACGGCCGTCGTCGGATTGGTCAGTCGCGTGTAGATGTTGCCGAACTTCTTCAGAGCGAACCGGTCGGCGCCTTCCTGCGCGTCCGAAAAGACATACGACGTGGTCTGGTAAATGGGAACGGCGCGCGAACCGGTCGTGGGGTCGGGCGCCTGTCCTGCGTGAACCTGCAGGGTGTCGAAGTGATAATTTCTTTTGCTCATGGTTTTATTTTTTTGATTGGTTTGTGAATTCGGGATACAAAAAAATCCGGCTCGAAGGCCGGATCGTTATGATTGTGTCGTTTTGAATCGGTGCGGGGCAGACAAACAGAATCACATCCGGCGTAAGCAGGAAGACATGCACATACCCATCATCATCCGGCTGGAAGTCCGGAGTGCGGCGAAACGTTCGTATGCGCTGTTGTTTGTCATTTCATTCATGTTCCTGCGGCAAATATATGCATTTCCCGTAAAGTTGGTGCGTTTTCCGCAAATTTTTTTAATTTTTTTTAGTTTCTGCAAACGAAAGGCTGCGCGTCTGTCAGGATTCGGACCAGATACGGGCCAGGTTTATAATGGTTTGCACGGCTCGTTGCATCGTGTCGACCGAACAGTACTCGAATTTGCCGTGGAAATTCATGCCGCCGGTAAACAGGTTCGGGCACGGCAGGCCCATGTACGATAGCCTCGCCCCGTCCGTGCCGCCGCGGATCGGACGCACGATCGGCGCGACGCCTGCCTGCCGCATCGCTTCCATCGCCTTTTCGATCACTTCGGGATACGGTTCGATTTTTTCGCGCATGTTGTAGTACTGGTCCTTCAGCGTCAGGCGGATGACGCCTTCCCCGTATTTCTCGCCGAGCAGCGCCACGGCGTCGGCGAGATAGCGTTTTTTCGCTTTGAACTTTTTGTGCGAATGGTCGCGGATGATGTATTCCAGCGAAGCCCGTTCGACCGTTCCTTCCAATCCGACCAGATGATAAAAACCTTCGTAGCCCTCGGTGTGTTCCGGACGCTGGGCGGCGGGCAGCAGCGCGTTGATTTCGCAGGCTACCTGCAAAGCGTTGATCATTTTGTCTTTGGCGTATCCGGGATGGATGTTGCGTCCCTGCACGGCGATTTCGGCGGCGGCCGCGTTGAAGTTTTCGTATTCGATCTCGCCTTCGAAGCCGCCGTCCATCGTGTAGGCGAATTTCGCCCCGAACCGCTCTACGTCGAAGAAATCCACTCCGCGGCCGATCTCTTCGTCCGGCGTGAACCCGATCCGGATCGTGCCGTGTTTCGCTTCGGGGTGGGTCGTCAGGTATTCGGCTGCGGTCATGATTTCGGCGATGCCGGCTTTGTCGTCGGCGCCGAGCAGTGTCGTGCCGTCGGTCACAATCAGCCGGTGCCCTTTGTAGAACGCCAGTTCCGGGAAATCGGCGGCGCGCATCGTGAGTTTGTCGTTCAGCGCGATATCGCCGCCGTCGTAGCGTTCGATAATGCCGGGGCGGATGTCCGACCCTTTCATATCGGGACTGGTATCGACGTGCGAAATGAAGCCGACGACCGGGGCCGACTCGCAGCCCGGCGTCGCCGGGATCGTACCGGTGACATAGCCGTTCGGATCGATCTCGACATCGTGCAGTCCGAGGGTCGTCATCTCTTCGAGCAAGTGGTTCAGCAGGGCCAGTTGTTTGGCCGTCGACGGATAGGTTTCGCTTTTCGGGTCGCTCTGCGTGTCGAAAGCGACGTATTTTAAGAATCGTTGTTCGAGGGTCATATTTTTATCTCTTTCGTATTAACTTCCGTTGTTCTTACGTACGGGCCGAATCTCTTAAACTGTCGCGGACGAAATAGGCGATCAGCAGGATGTACATTGCAAGCGACAACACTTCGGCTCCCGTCGTGCCGTTCCATTCCGTAGCGAACCAGTCGGCTCCGAAATATTTCAGCAGGGCGCTCACGACGCCCATCAGCGCGCCTCCGGCGATGAATCCCGATGCAATAAGCGTTCCGCGTTCGCGGCGGGTCTTGTTCGTTTCGGCGTTTCGGCTGCGGCTGCCGACATACCAACTGACGAGACCTCCGACCAGCAGCGGGGCGTTCAGTTCCAGCGGAATAAACATGCCGAGCGCGAAAGCCAGCGCCGGAACGCCGATCATCGTCAGCACCAGCGCCAGCGCCGCGCCGGCGAAATAGAGCAGCCACGGCGTTGCGCCGCCTTCCATCAGCGGTTTGATGACCGCGGCCATCGCGTTGGCCTGCGGTGCGACCAGCGCGCCGTCGCCGGTGAAGCCGTAGGTTTTGTTCAGCACCATCATCACGCCGGCGACCGTTGCGGCCGAGACCGCCGTTCCGAGAAACTTCCAGCCCTCCTGTTTGGCGGGCGTCGAGCCGAGCCAGTAGCCGATTTTCAGGTCGGAGATGAAAGCGCCGGCCATGGCGAGCGCCGTGCAGACCACGCCGCCGATGATCAGTGCGGCGGTCATGCCGGCCGTACCGTTCAGGCCGATGCTTACGAGTACCAGCGACGCGAGGATCAGCGTCATGAGGGTCATACCCGAAACGGGGTTGCTGCCGACGATGGCGATGGCGTTGGCTGCGACCGTCGTGAAAAGGAACGAGATGACGAAGACGATCAGCAGCGCCACGGCCGTCTGCCCCCAGTTGCCCAGAATGCCGAACTGGAAAAAGAAGAAGGTGGTGGCGAGCGCCGCGATCAACGTAGTGAGAATCGTGCGCATGGTCAGGTCGCGCTGGGTGCGCGGTACGTTCGTTTCGGCTTTTTTCTTGCCCGAAAACTCGCTGACGGCGAGCCCCATCGCCTGTTTGATGATGCCGCTCTGACGGATGATGCCGATAAGCCCGGCCATGGCGATTCCGCCGATACCCAGCGGACGACCGAAGGTCTGGTACAGCTCTTCGGGGGACATGCCTGCGCCCGTGGCGGTCGAACCGACCACCGGAACGACGAGCAGCCAGATCAGGAACGAACCGGCGGCGATGATGGCCGAATATTTCAGTCCGATGATGTAACCCAGGCCGAGCACCGCAGCACTCGTATTGACTTTGAGCAGGGTTTTGAACTTATCGGCGCAGAGGGTGCCCCAAGCCGTCATGCGGGTCGAGATCTCTTCCGTCCAGAGGCCGAAGGTGCTCGCTGCGAAGTCGTACAGACCGCCCACCAGTCCGGCTACGGCCAGCAGCTTGGCCTGATTGCCGCCTTTTTCGCCCGATACGAGCACTTCGGTCGTGGCCGTCGCCTCCGGGAAGGGGTACTTGCCGTGCATCTCCTTGACGAAATATTTGCGGAAGGGGATGAGCAGCACGATGCCCAGGATACCGCCCAGTACCGACGAGAGGAATACTTTGTAGAATGCGGTTTCCAAACCGAGGATGTAGAGCGCCGGCAGGGTGAAGATCGCTCCGGCGACGATGATGCCCGACGAGGCGCCGATCGACTGTATGATGACGTTCTGTCCCAGCATGTTTTTTTTGCCCAGCATGTTGCCGACGCCTACGGCGATAATGGCGATCGGTATGGCTGCTTCGAACACCTGGCCGATGCGCAGGCCCAGATAGGCGGCGGCGGCGGAGAAGAGAACGGCCATCAGCAGGCCCATCGTAACCGAATAGGGAGTGACCTCCTTCGGCTTGGCGTCGGCCGGCATCATCGGGACGTACTCTTCGCCCGGTTTGAGTTCGCGGTACGCGTTGTCGGGCAGAGATTGAGAGGGTTGGGTTTGTTCCATTGCGTATGTAGGTTTTCGTTAAAATTTCGAGGCAACTTACAAAAGTAGGTTTTTCTTTCAGAAAATCAAACGCAATGGCTCCTAAAAATGCGGCAATTCGTATTGCCGGGGCATTTTTCGGTTCCGGTCGTCGAAAAGATGATTATCGCCCGGCGGCATGCGATGGCGCGGAATCCCTGGGTCGGGGTCGACGTTTCGCTGCGCCGGCAGAAGGTCATATCCGGCGGATGAAATCCGCCATGACCGACACTAACTTTTCGGAAACAGGCGCGGCAGCATCCATATAAATAGTCGTTTTTTGCCGTTGAGGATCGGTCACTTCGCTCTGTTTCAGCAGGTGGGTCATCCCTTCGATGATGACTTTGTCGGCGTCGGGCCGGGCTTGGGCCAGAGCTTCGGCATTGTCGGCGGATATCTGGATGTCGTTGTCGCCATTGACGATCAGGACCGGCTGTTTTACCTGCCGGATCACTTCGCGCGGATCGTATTGCATCCACGAGATCAGGTAAGGCTGTACGGAAGGTCGGAAGATACCTTGTAAAATTGCGGGAATATCTTCGGTCGTTTTCCCTTGTTTGAGCCGGGAGAGGATGGACTGTACGTTGAGGATGAGTCCGGGATTGTAGGAGATCAGTTCGCGGGTGAGCTGGAATTGCAGGATTTCGTCGATCGGGTAGCCGGCTCCCGCCAGCGAGATGACGGCCGCGACGTCGGGCGATTCGGTCGCTGCGACCAATGCGACGAGCGAACCTTCGCTGTGCCCGGCAAGGATGATTTTTCGGAAGCCGCGCTCCTTGAGGTAATCCGTCAGGGCTTCGGCGTCGGCGATGTAGTCGGCCAGGCGCAGCCGGTCTTCCTGTTTGTAAAGTTCCGGATCCCGGTAACGGCTGCCTCCGATGCCCTGTTTGTCGTAGCGGAGCGAGGCGATTCCCTCTTTTTCGAGCGCACGGGCGAGCATGTAGTAGGTATTGGTCATCAGGCCCGAACCGCTGTTGCCGTTGCGGTCGGTCGATCCCGAACCGGCGATGATCAGCACCGCTGCGTCGCTTCCTTCGTCGGGTACGGTCAGCGTTCCGGAGAGTTTGCCCCAGGAACGGGAAACCGAGATTTCCTCCTCTTTGGACTGGGAGGGAAGCGCCGCAAGCAACAGCAGTCCGGCGATGAGGTATCTGAATGTTTTCATGGTCGCTGTGTTTGTCAATCGAATCGTTATAGGAGATCGGCGAGCCTCTCCAGTCCGATGCTGTGCGATCCTTTGACCAGGATCAGGGCCTGCGATACGGGATGTTTCCGGAGCTCTGCGGCCAGTACTTCCTGCGACGGGTAGAGAGTCGTGTCGGCGGGTCGGGATTCCAGACTGCGGTAAGCCTTCGCGAAATGCGGTCCGACCAGCAAGATACGGGCATCGGGAATTTCGGCGGCGAGGGAGATGATATGGCGGTGTTCCGCATCCGACCAGTCGCCCAGTTCCAGCATATCGCCGAGGATCAGTATCTTCCGGGTGCAGCCTTCGAGCGGTTCCTGCCGGAAGTTGACGAGCGATGCTTGCATGCTCGAGGGGTTGGCGTTGTAACAGTCGAGAATCAGGGTATTCTGCCCGGTGCGTATTTTTTGCGAGCGGTGGTTGTCGGGCCGATAGGAGCCTACGGCATAGCGGATGCGTTCGTCGTCCACGCCGAAATAACGTCCGACGGCGACCGCTGCGGCGACGTTGAAGCGGTTGTAGTCCCCTTCGAGGTGGTGCTCCACGCCGTCGGCCAGCGTGGTCGGGTAACACTCCGCAGCCAGCGTTTCGTGTTCGGCCGCCATGGACATCAGGACCGGGTCGTTGGCAGGAACGAAAACGCGCCCTCCGGTCCGGGCGAGCCAGTCGTACAGCTCGCCTTTCCCGCGCCGGACACCCTCCGGGCCGCCGAAACCTTCCAGGTGGGCTCGTCCGATGTTGGTGACGATGCCGTAGTTGGGTTCCGCGATCGAGCAGAGCAGGGCGATCTCCCCGCACGCGCTCGCACCCATCTCCACGATGCCGAACTCCACGTCGCGGGTCATCGCCAACAGGGTCAGCGGTACGCCGATGTGGTTGTTCAGGTTGCCCCGGGTGGCATAGACTTCGTACTTCTCGGCCAGTACGCGGCTGACCAGCTCCTTCGTGGTGGTTTTGCCGTTGCTGCCCGTGATGGCGAGGATCGGCAGCCCCAACTCCCGGCGGTGTTCCCGGGCGAGGGCTTGCAAGGTTTGCAGCGCGTCGTCCACGACGATCAGACGGTCTGCCTTGTCGGGGCGGGTGTTCGGGAGCGAGGGATCGTCCACGACGGCGTATGCCGCCCCCTTTTCGAGGGCGTCGGCTGCGAAGCGGTTGCCGTCGAACGACGCCCCCCGGAGCGCGAAGAATACGGAGTCGGGCTCGATGCGGCGGGAGTCCGTCGAAATGCGCGGGTGGCGCAGATACAGTTCATACAGGGATGACATCGGGGAAATCGAATATTTGGTCATGTTTTCCTTGTCCAAAAGAAGAGCGGAACGCTTGCCGATGGAAAGCCCGGCGAGGGGCATTTGCCTTTTCGGAAATCCCGGCGGCTCCGGAATCCCGCGTCGGAGCGGAAGTGCTGTGGCTCTTAAATATGTTTGTCGCCTTCGTTGTATTTCACTTCGTCGATGAACTTCTTGATATTCTGTTCCTCGCTGCGCGGACAGATCAGCAGCACGTCCTCCGTATCCACCACGATGTACTCCTTCAGGCCGTTGATGACGGCTACTTTGCCTTCCGGGAGGGAGACGATGCAGCTGCGGGTGTTTTCGTCCGTATAGCATCCCTTCTCGGGTTTGGCGTTGGCGTAACGGTCCTTGCGGGCGTGCTGGTAGAGCGAGCCCCAGGTACCCACGTCGCTCCAGCCGAACTCTCCGCGGCGTACATAGACGTTGTTCGCCTTCTCCATCACGCCGTAGTCGATCGAGATGGAGCGGCATTCGGAGAATACCCGGGCGATGGCTTCCGCTTCTTCCGAAGTGCCCAATACCGGCTGGATGTCCGAGAAGAGGGCGTGGTGCTCGGGCAGGTAGGTGCGCACCGCTTCGATGATGTCGCCGACTTTCCAGACGAAGATGCCGGAGTTCCAGAGAAATTCGCCGCATTGCAGGAACGTCTGCGCCAGCTCCAGGTTGGGTTTTTCGGTGAAACACTTGACCTTGCTGATGGTCCGGTCGTCCGATACCTGGATATAGCCGTAGCCCGTTTCCGGACGGGTGGGCTTGATGCCGACGGTCATCAGAGCCGCCCGGTCGTCGATGAAGTCGAGGCATTCGCCGATGATGGCGCGGAAATCCTCCTCGTTGAGGATCAGGTGATCCGCCGGGGTGACGATCATCTTCGCTCCCGGATCGCGCTTCTGCAGTCCGTAGGCTGCATAACAGATGCAGGGAGCCGTGTTGCGTCCGACGGGTTCGCAGAGTACCTGTTCCGGCCCGAGTTCCGGGATTTGTTCCAGCACGAGGTCTTTGTAGCGGGCGTTGGTCACGACCAGGAAATTTTCAGCCGGAGCCAGTTTTTCGAAACGCTCGTACGTCATGCGTATAAACGACTTGCCGGTGCCGAGGATGTCGAGGAATTGCTTGGGCTTGGATTGGCGGCTTTTGGGCCAGAAGCGGCTGCCG
>OGQI01002166.1_pt1 | contig 12209 bp, 10 predicted proteins | sample 1553171 | NCBI WGS metagenome assembly OGQI01 (sample SAMEA2579988, study PRJEB22360) | human gut metagenome | biome: human gut; feature: human-associated habitat; material: faeces | place: Denmark | collected 2008/2010
CCGCCGGTTTGATCGCCTACTGTGGCGGCGCAGGTGCCGTTCAGGGCGGTGACGGTCAGGTCAAAGTACGGCGCCAGTTTATAAATGGCAGTAAGCACCGCCGTGGTGCCTGCGTCGATCTGCGCCTGGGTCACATCGCCAGTCAGGTAGGGGGTGTAGGCATCCACTTCCTTTTGCAGGGCAGCCAGGCTCTCGGCCGAATACTGCGCCTCTTTGCAGGCGGCAGCCAGGGACAACGCCGCTTCCAGCGCACTGCGGTCCACCTCTGCTTTGGGCGGAATCACTGTTTTGCTCTTAAAGGTGATCTTTTGGTCCGCGCCCCGCACATAGCTTAGGTACACGGTATTGTTCACCGGGCAGGCGGTGAGGGTAGACACCGGGCTGTCAATGCGTTCGCCCTCCTGGGTAAAGGTGCCGTTGTCGTAGCGGTACAGCAGCAGGTTGCCGCTCTCCGTATTGGGGCTGGCCACCAGGTACAGGGCGCCGCCCAGGGTGGTCCATGCGGTTTCGCCGCAGGTGATGCCGCTGTCCGGACCGAGTGTCCAGTTGCTACCGTCATAGATGGCGGTTTGCAGGGTGGAGCCGCCCAAAGACAGGTACAGCTTGCCGCCGCTGCTGATCACATCGTAAAAGTTGCCCTTTACCGTATCGTCAGAGAATTTTTCAAAAGCAGTGCCGCTCCATTTGAGTGCGGTGATCACGCTGTTACCGGAGCGATACAGCAGGCAGGGACCGCCGAAGTCCACCAGCTTGGGCTGGCCGATAAAAGTGCCGGTTACATAGGTGCTAAGGTCAGTGGCGGTGGTGCCGTCCACCTGCATCAGCAGCAGGTCGTTGTAGTACATATAGCCCACCTGCCGGTTGGTGATGCAGGCCATATACAGCTTGCCGCCGATTACCCGCAGGCTGACCCCGGTGCCGGCGTTATCCACCGTGCGTACCGCTTGCCAGCTGCCCCCGGCGGTGAGGTCGTAGCGCATCAGTCGGGCGGCACCGTTGGTGTCGTTAAAGGCCATATACAGGTTGCTGCCCTGCCGTGCCAGTTGGAATTCGCTGGCAAAGTTCTCGCTGATCTCCGGCGCAAAGTCCGTCCAGGCACCGTTTTCATACTTGCGGGAGCGGATCTTTTTGTTCTCTGCCGCTACGGTGTACAGGGCGCCGTCTACCTCTGTCATGGTTACGCCGTAGGTCATGTTTCCGGTGGCGGCATAGTTCAGATCCTGCCACAGGTCATAGTCGCTTTTTTGCGGAATTTCCACTTCCAGGGTGGCCTGCTGTTTGTCTGCGGATACGGCAATGTTCTTCAGCACAATGCCGGAGTTGCTGCCGTCGCTGAAGGTCAGGGCCCCGTCTGCCAGGGTGGCGTTCATATCCGCAGAGCCGATGGTGCTGCGGGTTTTGCCGGTGCTGTCGTCCTTGTAAGGCAGGTAGGCGTGGCTCACATCCAGTATCTCGTTGCCGGTGTAGCCCGGTTGGCCGGACTGGGGCCGGAACACATAAATGCCCGTGTAGCCCCGCAGGTTGGTCAGCCCGTCCACATTCAGGTTCACTCGGTAAACAATCACCCCGGTGCCGCCGATGCGGCAGTCCAGGGAGTCCTGCTCCGTGTAGTTAATGGGGGGCTTTTTGCGGTATTCTACCACAAAGATTTCATGGTCGTTTAAGGGCGATTTCAGGATAAAGGCCTGGTTGCCGTCAGCGTTGGCCTGGTCATCCAGGGTTAGGGTGCTGTTTTGGGTTACCGTATCTATGTGGATCCAGTGGGTAAAATACATCCGCTCGTAGGCCAAGGGGTACTGGGGCGAGCCGGGGATTACTCCGCCCATTACGGACCAGCTGTACACCGGCCGGTCGTTGCCGGAATTGCGGTACAGGTCCGGGTAGCCAAAGGTGTGCAGGTACTCGTGAGCCAGCAGACTGCTGCCCTCGGAGCGCAGTCGGTCGGTGCCAAACACATTGTAGCCGACCACCGGCTTGTTATTGATCTTGGCAGAGCCGGAGTAGTCGCTTTTGTGGGCTACCAGTGTGGCAGAGGAGGAGGCCTTGCTGGACTGGCTGGCCTTTAGAATCACCATCACATTGTCTACATAGCCGTCCCCGTCCAGATCCACGGCTTTGTCTGCAATAGATGGCATTTGACGGATCAGACTCTCTATGATTTGGGTGTCCAAATTTTGAACCAGGGCGTCGCTTTCCTTCACCGGTACTTGCAGGGCGTGCACCGTGGTGCCGTCGTACTGGGGAATGGTGTTTTTCATTTGCAGCTGACCGTAGGAAATGCTGTTCAGATAGTTCTTCAGCGAGCGGCCAAAGCTGCCGTCGATATAGCCTACCAGTTCCCCGGCGTATTGGTCAAAATAGGCGTCTGCCGCCGTCTGCGTGTCGTCTGCAAAGTAGCCGAACAGCACAATGTTGGCCTTGTTGACCGTTTTGTTGCCGGTGGTCTTGGCCTGGGCACTGATGGGTAGTGCCGTGCATAGCAGAATCATGGTCAGCAGCAGCGCCAAACCCCGCTTGATCTTGTTCATTTTTTGCACCCCTTCGCGCCAAAAAATGGCGTAATTTCTACCCGAATCATACCATATTTTCTATTGTCAAGTCAATGCGCTTTTAGTGTTGACAAATAAAAAACAGGCACCGGAATTTCCAGTGCCTGTTTATGTGCAGTGCGAATGTGGGCTTGAGTCCTGTAAATGAAAAAAGACGGCGTAAACAAACGCCGTCTTGGTGGTTGTGGATGTAGGACCGATATTGCGCACTCGCTACGAAACAGTCCCCCGGACTGTTTCTCCCAAATTTGCTGCTCGTTACACTCGCCAAATTTGGAGCCTCCTCGTCGTCACAAGTTCCATATCGCTCCAAACCACTTTTGTTTGTACATAAGGCAAAAGTGATTTGTCACTCATTCCACTGCTCCTCCGCTCAAAAACGGTCGTACGGTAGTGCGTCCGTTTTTGTATACGGTGTGCTGCGCACACCCTCTCAGGGTTCGAATCCATTGTGTATGGCATAAAAATAACAGGTAGATATCAAAAGATATCTACCTGTTATTGGTACGCTGGAAGGGATTCGAACCCCCGACCTTCTGGTTCGTAGCCAGACACTCTATCCAACTGAGCTACCAGCGCATATGCAAAAGCACTACTGCGCTTTTGCTCAAATAATATAGCACATCGCATTGCAAAATGCAAGCCTTTTAGGTGATATTTTTTAAATAATCTTCTAAAAGGTCGGCGGCCAGGGCGCATAATTCGGCGCAGGGACGCTTTTTGTAGTAGCCATCCGTGCGGGGTTCCGCCTGGGGCGTGGGTTTCACATTCGGGTCCAGTCCCAGGAGCACCCGGCACACCAGGGAGCCGGTCTCCGCCTGAAAGCCCTTTGCCACCTGCTGCACCATGGCGTAGACCTCGCTTTTCGGCCGATCACCGTAGAGGGCAGACAGTACAAAAGTCACGCCGGAGATGGTGCCGCACACTTCACGCATACGACCCATACCGCCGCCAAAGCCTATGGTGAGCCGGGCGATGGTGTCCGGGTCCATACCTATCTTATCTTGGAACGCCAAAGCCACTGCTTGGCTGCAATTATAGCCGGACTTGAAGTTTTGCCGAGCCAGATCGCCTTTGGTCATCAGTCCGTACCTCCGGGCATGACCTCCGGCGCCGTTTCCACAAACTTGGCGGAGATGGTCATATCCTTGCTGCCTACGGTAAAGGAATAAGTGGAGTCGGTGGATTGCAGTTCGCCGTTCATATACCAGCCGTCAAAGTCATAGCCGTCTCTGGGGGTGGCGGTGAGGGTCACATTGTCGCCCTCCTCGTATTTGCCGCTTCCGGTGACGCTGCCGCCGCCCTGGGTGCGTACATTTACCCGCACGCTGCTGTCTTGGGTAGTGGTCGTCTGTTTTTTGGTGGTGGTCTCTTTCTTCGTGGTGGTCTCCGTGGGCTTCTCGGTGGTGGTTTCCGCCGGCTTCTCGGTGACATAATTGTTATTGGTATAGTCCCGGTCGTCGCTAACAGGGACAGAGACGGAGGTGTCCGGCGCCGTGGTGGTTTCCTTGTCGTGATGGCCGGAGGCCACGGCGATGATGATACCCACCACCACGGCAATGAGCACCACGCACAGCACGATAATGATGATCATGCTCTGCTTATTCTTTTGCTGCAACTTTTTATCTTCCTCCGGGTTCGGCCGGGGGGCAGGTGCAGGTGCGCCGCCGGGTGTTGTGCCGGCAGGCTGCTGATCTGCTTGCGCGCTCAGCTCATTTTCATCATATAGGGGGGAACCGCATACTTCGCAGATATAGCGGCTGTCGTCGTTTTCCGCTCCGCAATTTTTACATCTCATATCTGAAACCTCGCTTGTTGATTTTCGCTTGATGAACAGGGGCGAAAAATGCCCCCATCTACACAAAAGTATAGCACACTGCCGTGCAAATCGCAATAAATATGTTAAAAATACAGGCGATATGAAAAATTAAACACTAATTTTGTAAATGGGGCTTGACTTTTTGGTAAATTTAATATAAATTTTATATGTACGTTTTTGTAAAACGGATTTCGACTTTTGAAAGGGGAAACTATACGTATGAAGAAATACGCATTCAAGGGCCTCGGTTTGGTGCTTGCAGTTGCACTGATCGTTGGCTGCTTTGCCGGTTGTGCAAAGATCAACTATGTAACCGACGGCGCGATCCAGGCAATCAATGAGGTGAAGGACGGCAGTTGGAAGACCAAGGGTCAGAAAGACGCTGCTACCAGTGAAGCGGATTATGATAAGCCCGTTATTGAGGAATTCAAGGCCGGTACTTACGGCGGCGTTGAGTTTAAGGATGTGGCCGCTGTTGCCGATTATTACAAGCAGGCTTACGACTACACCAAGACCTTGACCGCCCAGTATAAGGACGATAAAGGCCAGACGCAGACCTACTACAAGATGCTTTGCGAAGAGGATCTGGATGTACATGACATTGCCATTGACGGCAGCGTGAATAAGACCATCAATAACATGGTTCCCGGTATCGTAAAGCCCATTTACAAGCCCGGTTTGAACGGTCTGGTTCCCTCCACCAACAGAGATCCTAAGCTGGATACGGACGAGTGGGACGGCAAGGGCGAGTCCCTGCAGACCAGCCGCCTGGTGGCTGATGATCTGGTGACTGCCAATGTGAAGGACAATGGCGACGGCACCATCACCCTGCAGATGCAGCCCAAGTATGTAAACATGAGTGCACCCGGTAAGGACGCACAGGGTCATATGTTCCAGTCTTTGGGCGCCATTGATTCCACCGTGGACAGCATCACCGTACTGTCTTGGTCCGAGGGCACTACTGCCGATAACTGCAAGGTGCATTACTACGGCGGTACCGCTACCGTGACCATCGACACCAAGACCAAGGAGATCACCAAGGCCGATTATGTGATGGAAGCTCACGTGGTTGTATCTCACGCTTGCATCACTGTAATCCGTGATAAGAACGCCACCGTAGATTGTACCATGAAGTGGTCTGCACCTGCCAGCGAAAAGTACATGCAGGAAAAAAAGGGTGTTACCAGGGCGTAAACACCTGTTCCGATTTTACAAAAAGCAAAGGAATTCCGCACCTCCGGGTGCGGAATTTTTTGTTTTCGGGGCGGCATAAACATAGGCCGATCGTCACGGCGTGTGGGTTGGGATAAATTCACTGCGGATTTATGTTGCTTTGACGGCGGTTATCCTGTATAATGAAGTGGAACGCACCCTCAGGGGCGTATCCCTTATATTAAGGAGAATAGAATGAGCGAAAGAATACCAAATTATAATTATGATGCAGACGAGGTACTGAATGATTTTAAGTCCAAGTTTGCCTGGCCCAAGCGAGATGAAGTGCAGGCGGTGGTCAAACCGGGCAAAATGCCCTTGCGGCTGCTGCTGTGCGCCCTGATCACTGCGGTGGTGGGCGGCATTGCCTATTATATGATGCTGCCGGCACTGAATGTGCACGACACCCAGTTGTATCTGTTTTTGATCTTGTTGGTGGTGGTATTTGCCGGGTCCTTTTTCCTGGTGTGCCGGGCCAACAAGAAGGCGGAGCGTCTGGAATATGTGAAGAAAAAGACCCTGATACCGGTGGTCATTGTGGCGGTGATCGCTGTGGTGATGCTGGTGGGTTTCCTGGTAGGTGCCACCATCTTCCGTGCTTCCGCTTACAGCGATCTAATGACGGTGCAGAACAGCGACTTTGACCGGGATTTCTCCGACATTAGCTATGATGAGGTGCCCCGGATCGACGCCTCTCGGGCCAAGACCCTGGCGGACCAGCAGTTGGGCTCTCTGTCTCAGTACAAGAGCCAGTATGTGGTTGCGGACGCCACCACGCAGATCAACTACCGGGGCGTGCCCTGCCGTGTAGCAAGCCTGCAATATGCGGATGTATTCAAGTGGGTCAACAATACCAAAAACGGCTTGCCCGCGTATATTCTGATTGATGTGGTGAGCCAAAAGGTTACTGTGGTCAACTGCGTGGAAAAATTCGGCAGCGGTATCCAGTATTCCCCGGCGGAGTATTTTAACGAGAAGTTGATTCGTCACCTGCGGTTCCAGTACCCGACCAAGCTGCTGGATACCCCCAATTTTGAGATTGACGAGAGCGGTCACCCCTATTGGGTGACGGCGTCCCTGACCAAGAAAATTGGTCTGTTTGGCGGTACGGATGTGCAGGGCGCCATAGTAACGGACGCGCTCAGCGGCGAAAGCAAGTATTATCCCATTGACACCGTGCGCAAGGACAAGAGCCTGAACTGGATTGATGTGGTGTATAGTGACCAGCTGCTGATCGAGCAGTACAACTATTACGGCAAGCTGAAGAAGGGCTTTTGGAACTCGATTATTTTCCAGAACGATGTGAATGTGGCCTCCAGCGGCAACGGCTATATTGCCATGGACGATGATGTGTGGGTGTACACCGGCATCACATCTTCTAAGACGGACACCTCCAACTTCGGCTTTATCCTGTGCAACCAGCGCACCAAGGAGGTGCGGTATTACCAAAACGGCGGTGCCATTGAAACCTCTGCTATGGAGTCTGCTCAGGATGCGGTGCAGAACTTTGGTTATGCAGCCACATTCCCCATTTTGCTGGATATTGAGGGTCAGCCCTCCTACTTTATGAGTCTGTACGGCGACAGCAACACCGTCAAGGGCTATGCGTTAGTCAGCCTGGAGGATAAGACGGTGGTAGGCACCGGTCTGATTGATACCAACAGCGACGCCAAGGCGTTGAATACGGCGGTGGAGAACTATATCAACGCCATGAAGGACAAGGGCTGGATCGCCAAGACAGTGAACGCAGCGGATTATGTAAAGGACGAGGCGGAGATTGCCACTGCCGGCGGAGAACAGACCGGCGGTGCGGCGGAGCCGTCTGCTAAGCCGTCTGCGCCTACGGACAGCAAAACGATCACCGGCAAGATCACGGACATTAAGTCCTCGGTAAACGACGGCAACACCGTTTATTACTTGCAGGTGGACGGCGTGTATTACTATATCCGGGTCACCGATTGTATGCAGGTGCTGCTGCTGCAAAAGGGCGACACGGTAGAGATTACGCCACAGGGTGACGCTAAGGACGGCTTTGCCCAAGCTGCCGCAGTGAAAGCAAAATAACAAACAAAAATCCCCTGCGTGCCGCTTGGCATACAGGGGATTTGATTGCCTGACAGGCCACAGAACGGTCTGTCAGGCATTTTTATTTGATTTCCGTAAAGGGTGACGGCTTGGCTAAAAACGCCTTCAGCGCGTCCATTTGTTCCATGGCATTGCGGTAGCCGGTTTGATAAATTTGCTCCAGCTTGTCTGTGTTGCGCTCTAAGGTGGGGCAGTGCAGCGGATGGTCCGGTGCAATCACAAAGGCATCGCCTCGGCCTTGGGCGTCCCACACGGCTTCCAGTTGGCGGTTGTATATTTTATACCGGTTCAGTATCGCCCGGGTCATCAGCGGATATTTGCGGAATATACGGCGAATCAGGCGCGCATGACCCATAGGCTGCTTTTGATAATTTCGATCTTGCGTAAGCACCACTACTGCCTTTTGGCACCCGTCCTCGTAGGCGTGAGCCAGGGGAATGGAGTCGGTGACCCCGCCGTCAAAGTACCGGTCTTTGCCCAGCACAACCCCCTTGGTGGCGCCGGGCAGGGCGCAGCTGGCCCGCAGAATGGGGCAGCCCCGTTTGTGGAAGTCCTTGGGATACATATATTCCGCCTTGCCGGTGAGGGCGTTGGTAACCACCACGCACAAGGTGGTGTTTGCCCGGTCATAGGCCTCTTGGTCCAAGGGGGACAAATCGTAGCTTAATTCCCCAAACAACCACTCGCCGTTTAAAAATTCGCCGTTCTTTATCATGTTTTCCAGGCTCATAAAGCGTTTGTCGCCGCTGTACTGGATGGAAATATCGTGTTGACGACCCCGGCATTTGCCGATGTAAGACACAGCATTGCAGCTGCCCGCCGACACGCCGATCACATAAGGGAAGGTGATCCCCTGATCTATAAAGGCGTCCAGCACGCCGCTGGTGTAAATGGCACGGTTGCCGCCGCCCTCCAGTACCAATCCGCAGGAATACATAGAATACCTCCAAAAAAGTTAGGGGACGGCGAAAGCCATCCCCTCATTGCATTGTGTTTTGCTTATTTGGCAGCCTTTTTAGCAGGTGCCTTTTTCTTAGGTGCGCTCTTTTTGGCGGGCGCCTTTTTCTCAGCCGGCTCTGCCTTTTCCTGCACCTGGGTGTCCGCAGCGGCGGTCTCTACGATCTCCAGATCGTTATCGCACTCGAAGAAGTCGCTGTCGTCGAAATACTCTGCCTCTTTGGGAGCAGTCAGCTTCTGGATCGCAAGATATACGGCAACGGCCACGCCTGCAATGGCAACGATGGCACTAATGACTTTCAGGATCGTTTTGAAATTCATAATAATGAACCCCCTTATAAAATCTGTCTCTATTATAAATGGATTTGGCGGCAAAGTCAAGCGCCAAAACAGCAGAAAGATGTCTACTTTCGCAAAAGCCGCGGCCGATGACAAAAAAAGAACGCTCCCTGCAAATGCAGGAAGCGAAAATTCGATAGAAACCGAGTGTCGGCGCTTATGCGCGGTTCAGTTTGCTGACCAAATTGCTCTTTTTGCGGGCTGCAGTGTTCTTGTGCAGCAGGTTCTTGGCAGCGGCCTGGTCGATCTTCTTGCAGGCAAACTGCACAGCCTGGGTCTTGTCCTCAGCGTTGGCATCAATAGCGGCATTTGCCTTCTTGATGGCGGTCTTGAGGGCGGTGTTGCGGGCCTTGTTGTTGGCGGCCTTCACAGCGTTGACCTTGACTCTCTTTTTAGCAGACTTAATGTTGGGCATGGTTTTCACTCCTTTAGCGGTGGATTAGGTAGAAGGGCATAGCCCCGTTTTCTTTTTAATGCCTAAACATCATAGCACACGCAAATCTAAAATGCAAGTATTTTTTTCTTTTTGGACATACTTTTATTGAAAAACTATAAAAATCAGGTGAAAAATATGGAAAATCGCACAGATTTGGCACTGGAAAGCTATGAAAATCAGCGAAAAACTGTGCTGCCCGGCGTAAAAGTGCGGGAGCAGGATGGTATTTCCGTGGTGGAAGTGCTGGACGCCCGAGGCGAAAAAGCCCTGGGCAAACCGGTGGGCAAGTATATCACCTACCGGGTGTCGCCCATGGCGCAGGAGACCCAGCTGTTTGATGGGCGGCTAGAGCGGATCGCCGATTTGCTGCGGGGGCTGCTGCCGGATCACCCCACCGGGGTATTGGTTGCCGGGGTGGGAAACACCGCCATCACTGCGGATGCGTTGGGGCCGGAGACCAACCGCTATGTGCTGGCCACCCGTCACATTGCCGGAGAACTGCGCCGGGCGCTGGGACCACTGACGGATGTGTCTACCGTTACCACCGGGGTGCTGGGCAACACCGGTATGGAGAGCGCCGAGGTGGTGGCAGGTATGGTTCACACGGTGCACCCGGACTGCGTGCTTGTGGTGGACGCGCTGGCGGCATCGTCGGCGGATCGGCTGGGCACCACGGTGCAGCTGTCAAATGCAGGCATTGCCCCCGGCTCCGGGGTGGGCAACCACCGCAAGGAGGTGTCCCGGCGAACGCTGGGGGTGCCGGTGCTGGCCCTGGGCCTGCCCACGGTGATTCGAGCCGAGCAGCTGGTAGGGGAGGAGACCCCGGCGGAGGGGGAGCCCCTGTTCGTCACCCCCCGGGACATCGACCAGCGGGTCCGGGAGCTGAGCCGCATGATGGCCTACGGCATAGACCTGGCCCTCCAGCCCCACCTGACGGTGGAGGATATCACGGGCTTGCTGGGGTGAGGGGAGAGGAAGATAAAAGAGACTATATGAAACGAAAGCGAAGAACACTCCGGAGTGTTCTTCGCTTAATGCGCTAGCACTATTATCCCAGAGTGCAAGTGTAAGTCACCTGATCGTCGCTAAAACTAAAGAGTTCTTCGGCTTCCACTTCGACAGGGGAAGAGGTGGAGCTGAGAACGAATGCAGTTTGGCAAGCAAGCGTTGCGCCGTTTTTAATATTTTTCATTTCGCTCTCGGCATCATAGCCATCCGGGGCGTCCATCAGAATAGCGGAACTTAACTGAACCCCATCTTGGTAGGCACGGATCACAAGAGCAGTCATGGCAGAGGTGGTCTCTTCACTGTTGTTAGTGAAATCATAGGTGACGATAATGGCATCGTTTCCCTCATAATCCTTTGCCAGGCTAAAGCCGGTGAACTGTACAGCATAATCGCCTAATTTGCCCTTACTCTCGCCTTTGATTTGCTCGTTTGTGGGTGTATTTTTGTCATCAGGGGTCGGTGTGTTTGTGCTGCTGCCACAGGCGACTAAGGACAGGGCCATAATCAACGCAAGGAGCAGCGAAAGAGACTTTTTCATTTTTCTTTCTCCTTTTCATAAAAATATCCCAAAACGGGATATTTTTATTATACCGTTTTGGGATAATAATGTCAAGGGGGAAACGGTATGAGGATAAAAGAACTCCGCACCCAACGACATATTACCCAATTAAAGATGGCGATGGACTTGAATATGTCTCAAAACACCATCAGCCGCTACGAAAACGGGGAGAGGGAGCCAGGCATCGCGGAACTGATACGGATTGCAGATTATTTCCATGTGAGCATTGATTATTTAGTAGGCCGGGAGCGGAGCGACACGGCCCCTTGACACCCCCCAAATTTCTGCTATAATAAGCATAGAAAGGGCGCTGCGACAAGCGGTTAGCCCGACAGGTTTATTTTTCTAAGTGTGCTTAGAAACCGTCACCGGCCAGGGTGGCGGTTTCTGCGTTTTACGATAATCGTAACCGTGTAAGGCCCGATATGTAAAGTAACTCGCATTGCCTCACCCCCTTTCGGGTGGCGTGACTAACCGCCTGCCGTTCGTGCAGCGCCTGATGAAATTATAGTAAATTGGTTAAAATTTGTCAATATAATGTCTGCGACAGAGCAAATCACCTGCTCTGCCGCGTAAAAACAGGAGGACACCGCCGGGGTGTCCTCCTGCTACTGTATTCGGGTAAAAACCCGGGCCTTACTTGATGGGCTCGCCGGCGGCCTCCTTGGCCTTGATTTCCTTCATGGCGTCCTTGTGGCTCAGGTTCACGCGACCCTTTTCGTCGATCTCCGTGACCTTTACCCACATCATGTCGCCGATCTTGCAGGCGTCCTCCACCTTCTCGATGCGGTGGTCGGCCAGCTTGGAGATATGCACCAGGCCGTCCTTGCCGGGGGCCAGCTCCACGAAGGCACCGAAGGTCATCAGGCGCACCACGCGGCCATAGTACAGGGCGCCCACCTCGGGCACGAACACGATGTCGTCGATGCACTTCTTGGCGATGGCGCAGCTCTCGGCGTCGGGGGAGGCGATGTGGATGGTGCCGTCGTCGTCGATGTCGATCTTGGCGCCGGACTCGGCCACGATCTTCTGAATGACGCTGCCGCCTTTGCCGATGACCTCGCGGATCTTGTCCGGGTCAATGTGCATGGTGACCATCTTGGGGGCGTACTTGCTGACCTCGGGCCGGGGCTCGGCAATGCAGGGCAGCATCACCTGGTCGAGAATCTGGCAGCGGGCATCGTAGGTGATGTCCAGGGCGTTCTGAATGATCTCCATGGTCAGGCCGTCGTTCTTCAGGTCCAT
>OGQI01002172.1_pt1 | contig 12188 bp, 8 predicted proteins | sample 1553171 | NCBI WGS metagenome assembly OGQI01 (sample SAMEA2579988, study PRJEB22360) | human gut metagenome | biome: human gut; feature: human-associated habitat; material: faeces | place: Denmark | collected 2008/2010
AGATCGTCCCGGTCATCAATAAGATCGACCTGCCAAGCGCCGATGCAGAGAACGCCATCCGTGAAATAGAGGATGTGATCGGACTGCCTGCGGCGGATGCGCCGCGCATTTCAGCGAAGCTTGGCACAAACGTGAACGAGGTGCTCGCACAGATTGTAGAGCTTGTGCCGCCACCCGCAGGCCGCGCTGACGTGCCGCTGCGCGCGTTGATTTTCGATAGCATTTATGACAATTATAAGGGCGCTTTGAGCTATGTGCGCGTCAAAGAAGGCACGGTTCGCGCAGGCATGCAGATCCGCTCCATGGCGACGGGCCGGGAGTTTGAGGTGACGGAGGTCGGCGTATTTACCCCTGCCCTTAAGCCGACTGATGAGCTTTCGGCCGGTGAGGTCGGTTATATTTCCGCTTCGATCAAAAGCGTATCCGAAACCAAGGTGGGAGATACCATCACCGATGCGGACAATCCGGCTGCGGAACCGCTGCCCGGTTATAAACAGGCGAACCCGATGGTATTCTGCGGCATCTATCCCGCGGATGGGGCGGATTATGAATCGCTGCGCGATGCGTTGGATAAGCTGGTTTTGAACGACGCATCCCTTTCCTATGAACCGGAAACTTCAATGGCGCTCGGCTTTGGCTTCCGCTGCGGTTTCCTTGGACTGCTTCACCTGGAAATTATTCAGGAGCGCCTGGAGCGTGAGTACAATCTGGATCTCGTGACGACCGCACCGAGCGTTATCTATAAGGTTCACAAAACCGACGGAACCGTCATTGACCTGACCAACCCGTCGAATCTGCCGGATCCGTCCGAGATTGATTATATGGAAGAGCCGCTGGTAAAAGCAGAGATTATGGTGACGACCGACTACATCGGACCGATCATGGAGCTCTGCCAGCAGAGACGAGGCCAGTATCAGGGAATGGAATACATGGAGACGACGCGTGCGATGCTTCATTACCATCTCCCGCTGAATGAGATTATCTACGATTTCTTTGATGCCTTAAAATCCCGCTCCAAAGGTTACGCGTCATTCGACTACGAGCTGCTCGGCTATGAGAGAAGCGAGCTTGTAAAACTCGATATCCTCGTCAATAAAGAAGAAGTGGATGCGCTGTCCTTCATCGTATTCGAGGGATCTGCCTACGAGCGCGGAAGAAAGATGTGCGAGAAGCTCAAAGAAGAGATTCCGCGGCAGCTCTTCGAAATCCCGATCCAGGCGGCTGGCGGATCGAAGATTATCGCCAGAGAAACCGTCCGCGCGATGCGCAAAGACGTCCTCGCCAAGTGCTACGGCGGCGATATTTCCCGAAAGAAGAAGCTGCTGGAGAAGCAGAAGGAAGGTAAGAAGCGGATGCGCCAGGTAGGAAACGTGGAGATTCCGCAGAAAGCCTTTATGAGCGTGCTGAAACTGGATGAAAATTAAGAGATAAAAATGAGACCGGCCTGTCGGCGCCGCCTGCTGTTGCGGGAGCGCAGGGGCCGGTCTTTCGATCGTACGGAGGAAAAGCAGAATGAATAAAAAAAGAAAACCACTGGAACTCTATGTGCATATCCCGTTCTGCATCCGGAAATGTGCCTACTGTGATTTTGTCTCGGGACCGGGCACGAAAGCAATGCAGAAGGAGTATGAAGAGGCTCTGCTGGCAGAAATCGATGCAGCGGAAGAGACGGCAGAAAGGGAAGTGATTTCCGTCTTTTTCGGCGGCGGAACACCATCCGCAGTGGATGCCGGAATGCTCGCCCGTGTGATGGAAAAACTGCGGAGCAAGTACGTTTTTTCAGAGGATGCTGAGATTACGCTGGAGGCCAATCCGGGAACGCTGGATGCGGAAAAACTGAAATGTTACAGGAAGAGCGGCTTCAACCGGATCAGTATCGGCTGTCAGTCGGTTCACGATGAGGAGCTGAAACGGCTGGGAAGAATCCACACGTTTGCGGAATTTCAGGAGAGTTTTGTGCTGGCACGGGATGCCGGGTTTGCGAATATCAACGTGGATCTGATGTCAGGTCTGCCGGAGCAGAGTGAAGAGAAATGGGAAGAGAGTCTTCGGACGATCGCGGAGCTTTCTCCGGAGCACATTTCCGCCTACAGCCTGATCGTGGAGCCGGGAACCCCGTTTGCGGAGCAGAAACTGGATCTGCCGGATGAGGACACAGAACGCGAAATGTATGCCAGAACGGCGGAAATCCTCGCAGAATACGGCTTTTTCCAGTATGAGATTTCCAATTATGCAAAGCCGGGCTTCGCATGCCGCCACAATATCGGCTACAGGGAAAGGACGGAATTTTTAGGGGTTTATTTCTTCCGCGGCATCGTTATTCGGAAACCGCCGGTGGACGAACACGGCAGATCGATCTTTGTATCTGAAAGCGTGCGGAGCACTGGAAAAGATCCGTGAGGATGAGGAAATTCTTTCCCGGCAGGATGCCATGGAAGAATTTATGTTTCTCGGCCTTCGAATGACACAAGGGATCTCGACGGCGGAGTTTGAGGAGAAGTTTGGAAAGGAGATCCATGCCGTATACGGCGGGGGTCTGAAGAAATACGAAGCGATGCATCTTTTACAGGAACACAGCGGGCGCCTGGCTCTGACACGCGATGGGATTTCCGTCAGCAATGTGATTCTGGCAGATTTTCTGCTGTAAAAAGATGATGAAGAAATAGAACAAATGTTTGCATAACGCACGGCGGTGTGCTATAATGGGAGAAAACGAGACAAGATTCCTGTCCCTGTCCGGACAGGGATTCCAATTAATAAGAGGAACAGTTATGGCAGAGAAAAAAGAGTTTATCAGAATACGGGGAGCCAGGGAGAACAACCTGAAAGCACTGAATGTCGATATCCCCAGAAACCAGTTTGTTGTATTTACGGGCCTCAGCGGTTCAGGAAAGAGTTCGCTTGCGTTTGACACGATCTATGCGGAGGGCCAGCGGCGGTACATGGAGAGCCTTTCCTCCTACGCGCGCCAGTTCTTAGGACAGATGGAAAAACCGAATGTGGACAGCATCGAAGGCCTGCCGCCTGCTATTTCGATCGATCAGAAATCGACGAACCGGAACCCGCGTTCCACCGTCGGAACCGTGACGGAGATTTACGATTACTTCCGTCTTCTGTACGCGAGAATCGGTATTCCGCACTGCCCGAAGTGCGGAAAAGTCATCAGCCGCCAGTCGGTGGACCAGATGGTCGATCAGATCATGGCACTCCCGGAGCGGACGAAAATCCAGCTTCTCGCGCCGGTTGTGCGCGGCCGCAAGGGAAGACACGAAAAGGTGCTCGAACAGGCAAAACGCAGCGGCTATGTCCGCGTGATGATCGACGGCAGCCAGTATGAGCTGTCCGAGGAGATTACGCTGGATAAGAACCTGAAACACAACATTTCCATTATTGTGGACCGTCTTGTAGTCAAACCGGACATTGAGAAACGTCTGACGGATTCCGTCGAGAATGTACTGGATCTGGCGGACGGCCTTCTGGTGGTCGACACGATGGACGGAAATCAGCTCAACTTCAGCCAGAGCTTTTCCTGCCCGGACTGCGGCATCAGCATGGAGGAGATTGAGCCGAGAAGCTTTTCCTTCAACAACCCGTTCGGCGCCTGCCCGAGCTGTGCCGGCCTTGGCTACAAGATGGAGTTCGACGAGGATCTGATGATTCCGGACAAGACCGTATCCATCGCAGACGGAGCCATCACCGTGCTCGGCTGGCAGTCCTGCACGGACAAATCGAGCTATACGAGAGCCGTTCTCGATGCGCTGGCAGAGGAGTACGATTTTTCCCTTTCCACTCCGTTCTGTGAATATCCGAAAAAAATCCACGATATCCTGATTTACGGAACGAACGGAAAATCCGTCAAGGTGCATTACCGCGGTCAGCGCGGCGTCGGTGTGTACGATGTGGCTTTTGAGGGGCTGATCAAAAATGTAGAGCGCCGCTACCGTGAGACCGGATCGGATTCTACAAAACAGGAATACGAAACCTTCATGCGTGTGACCCCGTGCCAGGCGTGCCATGGCCAGCGTCTGAAACCGACGTCGCTTGGTGTGACGGTCGGAGATAAAAATATTTTTGAAGTAACATCCCTTTCCATCGACAATCTGCAGAAGTTTATGCAGAACCTCGAACTCTCCGAACAGCAGCTGCTGATCGGAAAGCAGATTTTAAAAGAGATCCGTGCGCGTGTGAGCTTCCTTGCGGATGTCGGATTAAACTATCTGACCCTGGCGCGCGGAACGGCATCGCTGTCCGGCGGTGAGGCGCAGAGAATCCGTCTGGCAACGCAGATCGGCTCCGGCCTTGTCGGTGTCGCCTATATTCTCGACGAGCCGAGCATCGGTCTTCACCAGAGAGACAACGACAAACTTCTCGCGACGCTGAAACATCTGCGTGACCTCGGAAACAGCCTGATCGTCGTGGAGCACGACGAGGATACGATGCGCGCCGCTGACTGCGTTGTCGATATCGGCCCGGGAGCCGGTGAGCACGGCGGAGAGCTGGTGGCGATCGGAACAGCGGAAGATCTGATGAAAAATCCGAATTCCATCACCGGAAAATACTTAAGCGGAGAGCTGAAAATTCCGGTTCCGTCCGAGCGCAGAAAGCCGACGGGCTGGCTGAAGGTAGTCGGAGCAAAAGAGCACAATCTGAAAAATATCAACGTGAATTTCCCGCTCGGTGTCATGACCTGCGTGACCGGAGTCTCCGGATCGGGAAAGAGTTCTCTTGTCAATGAAATTCTGTACAAACGGCTGGCAAGAGATCTGAACCGTGCGCGGACGATTCCGGGTGCACACAAAGACATCATCGGTATGGAACAGCTCGATAAGGTCATCGACATCGACCAGTCCCCGATCGGAAGAACACCGCGTTCCAATCCGGCAACGTACACAGGTCTGTTCGATCAGATCCGCGACCTGTTTGCGGCAACGCAGGATGCCAAGGCGCGCGGCTACAAGAAGGGAAGATTCAGCTTTAATGTGAAGGGCGGCCGATGCGAGGCCTGCGGCGGCGACGGTATCCTGAAGATCGAAATGCACTTCCTGCCGGATGTCTATGTGCCGTGTGAGGTCTGCCATGGAAAACGGTACAACCGTGAGACACTGGAAGTCAAATACAAAGGAAAGAGCATCTACGATGTGCTGAATATGACGGTCGAGGAGGCACTGGAATTCTTCAGGCCGGTACCGTCGATTTTCCGGAAATTACAGACCCTGTACGATGTCGGCCTTTCCTACATCCGCCTCGGCCAGCCGTCCACCACGCTGTCCGGCGGAGAAGCGCAGCGTATCAAGCTCGCAGCAGAGCTGAGCCGCCGCGGCACGGGAAAAACGATCTACATTCTCGACGAGCCGACGACGGGACTTCATTTTGCGGATGTCCACAAACTGGTGGAGATTCTGCACCGCCTGTCCGAGGGCGGAAATACCGTCGTTGTTATCGAACACAATCTGGATGTCATCAAGACGGCGGACTATATTATTGATATCGGACCGGAGGGCGGAGACGGCGGCGGAACCGTGATTGCGTGCGGAACGCCGGAGGAAGTGGCCAAGAGCCCGGTATCCTACACCGGAAAATATGTCGAAAAATATCTCTAAAAAATCCTTTCCATTTTAAAAGGGATTGTATATAATAAGAAGCGGGTTGGGTTCAGAACACATTCGATCCTTTTGTGTTTCGGGTGTTTTGAACCCGAACTTATTCTATACAAATTTCAAACAGATTAAAATAAAGAAAAATAAAAGAGAACAGGAAAGGGGATTACTATGGCTGCAACGACCGATATCGGAATTGATCTGGGGACGTCCAGCATCCTGGTCTATGCCAAGGGAAAAGGCATTGTATTAAAGGAGCCGTCCGTAGTTGCGTATGATAAAGATGCAGATAAAGTACGGGCAATTGGAGAAGAAGCGCGTCAGATGATTGGACGGACACCGGGCAATATTATGGCGGTCCGGCCCATGCGGCAGGGCGTGATCACGGACTTTCTGATCACCGAGCGCATGCTGCGCTACTTTATCCAGAAGGCAATGGGAAGAAGAGCATTCCGGAAACCGAGAATCAGCATCTGTGTGCCGTCCGGTGTGACGGAAGTAGAGCGGAAGGCTGTGGAGGAGGCAACGTACCAGGCGGGAGCCCGGGAAGTGCTGATCGTGCCGGAGCCGGTGGCAGCGGCAATCGGATCCGGAATTGACATTACGAAACCATGCGGAAATATGATCGTGGACATCGGCGGAGGCACGACGGATATCGCTGTGATCTCGCTTGCGGGAACCGTTGTTTCCAATTCGGTCAAGATTTCCAGTGAGACATTTGACCAGGATATCATCCGCTATGTACGGAAAACATACAACGTATTTATCGGAGAACAGACCGCAGAGGCAGTGAAAATCCGGATTGGTTCCGCTTATCCGCGGGCCGAGGAGAAAACGATGGAGATCAAGGGAAGAAACGTCATCACCGGACTTCCGGCGACGATTACGGTTTCCTCCGACGAAATCCGAGGTGCCCTTGCCCAGACGACAAACCAGATTGCGGACGCGATCTGTGCCGTGCTGGAAAAAACGCCGCCGGAACTGGCATCCGATGTTTCCGACCGCGGCATTATCCTGACCGGAGGCGGCAGTCTCCTTGACGGAATGGACGAGCTGATCCAGGAGCGGACCGGCATCAATACCGTGACAGCAGAAAATCCGGCGAGCGTCGTTGCGCTTGGAACCGGCCAGTACCGCGAAGTGATGAATGAATTTGAAAGCCAATTTTGATAAAAGATGAGTGAAAAAGAAAAAGTAGAAGGCTACGTAGAACACATTATTTTCCGAAATGAGGAGAACGGCTATACCGTCCTGAATCTGAGCATGAAGGGGCGCGAGCTGACATGCGTCGGCACGCTTCCGATGATCGGAGAGGGCGAGCTGATCGAGGCTTCCGGAGATTATATTGAACATGCTGCCTATGGAAAGCAGTTCCGCATTGAATCCTATGAGACGAAAGTTCCACAGGATTCTGTTGCATTGGAGCGGTATCTCGGTTCCGGTGCGATCAAAGGAGTCGGTGCGGCGCTGGCGGCAAGAATTGTGCGCCGCTTTGGTGACGATACGCTTCGGATCATCGAGGAAGAGCCGGAGCGCCTCGCGGAGGTAAAGGGAATCAGCGAGCGGAAAGCGCGTGAAATTGCACAGCAGGTGGCAGAAAAAGCCGAAATGCAGAATGCGATGATTTTCCTCTCGGGATATGGCATTGCGCTGAATCTCGGTGCAAAGATTTATCAGCAGTACGGGGACAATGTGTACCGGATTTTAAAGGAAAACCCGTATAAAATGGCGGAAGATATCGCAGGCGTGGGATTTCGGACGGCGGATGAGATTGCCGGAAAAATCGGGATTGCCGTGGACAGCGAATTCCGCATCAAGAGCGGTCTTTCGTATGTGCTGAATCAGGCGACGGCAGAAGGCCATGTCTATCTGCCGGAACCGGTGCTGCTTCGGAGAGGGCAGGAACTTCTCGGCGTAGAACCGGAGCGGATGCAGAAATCTCTGCAGGATATGGCAATCGACAAAAAAGCGGTCATCCGCGAGCTCCCGGCCGAACGGGAAGGGGATGAGCCGCTGCGGATTGTGTACGCCAGCCAGTATTATTATCTGGAACTGAGTACGGCGCGCATGCTGCATGAGCTGAATATTACATGCGAGGAAGACCGTGAGGCAATCGAAAAGCGGATCGGAAAGATCGAGAAAAAATATCAGATCGAGCTGGATGAGATGCAGAAGACGGCAGTCGTTGAGGCGGCATACAGCGGTCTTATGATCCTGACCGGAGGTCCCGGAACCGGAAAAACGACGACCATCAATGCGATGATCCATTATTTTGAGGCAGAAGGCCTCGACATTTTCCTGGCAGCGCCGACCGGAAGAGCGGCGAAACGAATGACAGAGGCAACTGGCTGTGAGGCTTGCACGATCCATCGTCTTCTGGAACTGACGGGAAATGTGGATGACTCCTCGGCAAATGTGCATTTTGAGCGGAACGCAGATAATCCGCTCGACGCGGATGTCATCATCATTGATGAGATGTCGATGGTTGATATCCACCTGATACATGCCCTTCTTTCCGCGATTGTGCCGGGAACAAGGCTGATCCTGGTGGGAGACCAGAACCAGCTTCCAAGTGTCGGCCCGGGCAGTGTCCTCCGGGATCTGATCCGTTCGGAATGCTTTCCGATTGTCTGCCTGACGCACATTTTCCGGCAGGCATCCCAGAGCGATATTGTTGTCAATGCACATAAGATCCATAATGGGGAAGAGGTTATACTGGACAATAAGAGCAAAGATTTCTTCTTTTTGAAACGGTACGATGTCAACGTGATCTGGAAAGTGCTGGTGACGCTGGTGTCCCAGAAACTGCCGCGTTATGTGGATGCCCGCCCGCAGGATATCCAGATTCTGACTCCGATGCGGAAAGGTGCACTCGGCGTGGAAAATCTGAATCAGATTCTGCAGAAATACCTGAACCCGCCCGCACCGGACAAAGCCGAGCGGGAAAATGGAGGTAATATCCTCCGCGAGGGCGACAAGGTCATGCAGATCCGCAACAATTACCAGATGGAGTGGGAAATCCGCGGCATCAACGGAATCGTGGCGGAGCGCGGTATGGGTGTATTCAACGGAGACCTCGGCATGATCCGGAGCATCAACCCGTATACCGAGGTGATCACCGTGGAGTTTGAGGAAGGAAAATTCGCAGACTATACGTTCAAACAGGCGGACGAGCTGGAGCTCGCCTACGCCACAACGATACATAAAGCGCAGGGAAGCGAGTACCCGGCGGTTGTGATTCCGCTGCTCGGCGGCCCGCGCATGCTGATGACGCGGAATCTTCTGTATACGGCCGTGACGAGAGCCAGAAAGTGCGTCACCATCGTCGGAAGTGATGTGACATTCCAGGCAATGATCGGAAATCATATCGAGGCGAACCGGTATACAACGCTCGCCAGAAGAATCCGGGAAATGCAGGAAGAAAACGCATAAACACGTTTTTCCGGGGCATGGATGCGGCTGCATCCGGCAGAGTGGATAAGGGAAAGCGCAGGTTACATGAAAGAAAAAAATAAAACAGGAAACTGGCTTTTAAACGCAGTTTATCCGAGACGATGTCCCATCTGTGACGGACTGCTGTCACGTGAGGAGCTGTATCTATGCCGGAATTGTGTGGAAAAGATCCATCCGATTCTGGGCGCGCGGTGCAAAAAATGCGGGAAACCCGTGGGCAGTGAGGAAGAGTTCTGCCGGGACTGCAGCAGAACGAGGCACAGCTTCGACCGCGGTTTTGCGCCGTACGGTTACCACGGGGAACTTGAGGCTTCCCTGATGCGGTTCAAATATCATGAACGGCAGGAATACGCCGGATTTTATGCTCACGCGGCGTTTTTCTATGTGGGAAAGCAGATCCAGAGAAGAAATCCGGAGGTGCTCGTTCCGGTGCCGCTTCATCCGGCGAGACAGCGGAAGCGCGGCTACAATCAGGCGGAGGTATTTGCAGAAAAGCTGGCAGAAGAAATGGAACTTCCCGTGAATGCCCGCCTGATCCGCCGTGTGAAAAAAACAAAACGCCAGAAAGAGCTTGGTCCCGCCGAGCGGCGGAAAAACCTGGAGGGAGCTTTTGCATTGGCAAAGCCGGGACAGATGAAATACTGCCGGATTCTTCTGGTAGATGACATTTACACAACGGGAAGCACGGTTGATGCCATTGCGTCACTGTTGAAAGTGAATGGAGCAGAACAGGTGGATTTTGTTTGTGCGGCAATTGTAAAATAGTGTGTGAATATTTTGAGAATAGCTTTCCAATATCGGAAACATATGGTAAAATAAACATAATTTAGAACGGGAAGAGGAGACCAAGAGGCATGTTGGACGAAAAAAGGATTCGTCAGATGACAAAACTGGCTTTTTTCGAAAAAAAAGAAGAAAAAAATGCCTTACGAATCGGCCGCTATTTTCGGAGTGATTACATCGGAAAAGAGCTTCTGAAAAATTTTTTTCTGGCTTCCATCGGATACATTCTGGTACTTGCGGTTGCAGTCTTATATCATATTGAATGGTTGGTGGACGAGATAGACACAATCGACCTGCAGTTTGCAGCAGGGTGTCTGATCGCGTCCTATCTGTGTTTTCTGGCAGTCTATTCCATTGCCGTGTATGTGATCAGCACGATCCGTTACCAGGGAGCACAGAAAAAGCTGAAATGGTATGGAAAAGAGCTGGATGACCTGCAGAACATGTATGAGGAACAGGAAAAAAGCGGGAAGAAATCCGGGCGCAGGAGGAAGGAAACATGACAGTATTGATCGAACTGAAAGAAAAATTAAAAGAGTTTTACGGCTCCTGCAGCGGAATCGTACTTCCGATTGTGAAATTTCTGCTCGCTCTTGCTGTATTTCGTGGTATTAATTCCAATCTCGGCTATCTGAAGATGCTGAACAGCATGTATGTGGTATTGATTCTGTCGCTGATCTGCGCCATCCTGCCATTGAATGGAATGGTTTTCCTTGCAATGCTGGTGATCATCGGCCACTGCTTTGCACTTCACATGGTAATCGCGGGTCTTGCGGCGCTGGTTCTGCTGGTGCTCTGGTTTCTATATCTTCGTTTTGTGCCGAAGGATGCTCCGGCACTCCTTTTGACACCGCTCGCATTCTGGCTTCACGTGCCATCTGCCGTTCCGGTTGCCTATGGTCTTGCCGGCACGCCGCTCTCTGCATTTTCAGCAGCCTGCGGTGTCGTTGTCTACTATATGTGCGACATGATTCACGGAAAAATGGAGCCGCTGCTTCATGCGGCGGAAGCACCGGAGATCACGGCAGTCGTACAGGAATTTTTCAACGGCCTCTTCCGCAATGAGGAAATGCTGCTGGTTCTGATCGCCTGCGCACTGACCGTACTTCTTGTCAATGCAATCCGCCACAGCAGTGCGGATTATGCATGGCAGATTTCCATTGTGGCAGGTTCGGTTGCCTATGCGGTTATTATGATTGCCGGAAGCCTGGCACTGGATGTACAGATTGCACTCCCGATGGTTCTGATCGGGGCGGCGGCCGGCTGTCTGGTTGGATTTGTTCTGGAGTTTTTCCTGTTCGGTGCAGACTACACCCGGACAGAATACCTGGAATATGATGACGACGATTATTATTACTACGTAAAAGCCGTTCCAAAATTCAATGTGACAAAGGCACAGCGCCGTGTGACTTATATTCGGAATGAAAAGAAAAAAGAACCGGATCTGACAGACGAGGAACTCGATGCTCTGGCAAATCTTGGACATACAGAAGAATCCGGGAACAGCAGGGATCTTGATGAGATCGAGGAAAAAGAAGAAATAGAAGAAATAAACGAAACAGAAGAAATTCAGGAAGAAGAAATTCCGCCGCTGGACGAGGGCGATTATCAGGATGTGGATTATAAGAGCATGCTGGAGGACACCTTAAAGGATCTTTAAAAGAATTTTGAAAATCAGAAGAAAACCGGCCGGGGGAAAAAGAAAGGAAGTGACAGTGTGCGTGGCGTGTGGAACTGGATTGTCACAAGAACGGCAGACTACGGGCTGCCAAAACAAATTGAACTGATTGATATTGTGCAGATTCTGCTCATTGCATTTTTCGTCTATCACCTGATCCGCTGGCTGCAGAATACAAAGGCCTATACGCTGATGAAAGGTATTTTTCTGATTGGTGTCTTTGTCATCATTGCAAACGTGCTGAAAATGCAGACGATTCTGTGGCTGTTCGGAAACATCGGCGGGGCGGCGATCACAGCGGTTGTAATTATCTTTCAGCCGGAGCTTCGAAGAGTGGTCGAGCAGATTGGAGAAAAGAATCCGCTGTCTGCCATTTCTTTTGCGAGCGGCCAGGAGGAAAATGAACGGTTCAGTGACAAAACCATCAATGAACTGGTAAGGGCCAGTTTTGAAATGGGAGAAGTAAAGACCGGAGCGCTGATCGTCATCGAAAAGACCATCACCCTGGAGGAATATGAAAAGACCGGAATCCCGATTGACGGCGTTCTGACCAGCCAGCTGCTGATCAATATTTTCGAACACAATACGCCGCTGCACGACGGAGCCGTGATTGTACGGAACAACCGTGTCACGGCAGGAACATGTTATCTGACGCTGGTCGGCAAAATTTCTGACGC
>OGQI01002177.1_pt1 | contig 12159 bp, 10 predicted proteins | sample 1553171 | NCBI WGS metagenome assembly OGQI01 (sample SAMEA2579988, study PRJEB22360) | human gut metagenome | biome: human gut; feature: human-associated habitat; material: faeces | place: Denmark | collected 2008/2010
GTGCTGCCGGCCGATCCGACGCAGGCGACCGGCCAGGCCGTCGTCATCTGTCCCGGCGGAGGATACGGAGCCATCTGCTTCGATCACGAAGGCTTACAGGTCGCCCGATGGTTTAATACGCAGGGCGTAACGGCCATTGTACTGCGTTACCGGATGCCGAACGGCCACCCCGAAATCCCGCTGAAAGACGCGCAGCAAATGCTGGAATTGGTACGCAAACAGGCCCCGAAATGGCGCGTCGATCCGCACCGGGTCGGCATCATCGGATTCTCGGCCGGAGGACACCTTGCCGCAGCCGCCTCGACGCTGTTCACCGGAGCGGACAACCGTCCCGATTTCACGATCCTGTGCTACGCGGCCACCTCGGACGATCCGGACATCATCGACAAGGAGACCTTCGGCAACCTGATCGGCCCGGACGCTTCCGCCCCGGAGACGTTCCGTTATTCCTGCGAAAAACAAGTGACGGACCGAACGCCGCAAGCATTCATCGCCCTCAGCGACGACGACGACAACGTCCTGCCGGGCAACAGCACCCGCTACTACACGGCGCTGAAAAGCCGCAACGTTCCGGCCGAACTGCACATTTTCCCGACCGGCGGTCACGGCTGGGGCTGGAGCGAATCGTTCCGCTACAAGGACGAACTGCGCGCCGCGCTCGGCCGCTGGCTCGAAGAAATCCGCAAATAAAGAGTTTCCCTTATAATTAAGGAATAATTCACGGCGGAATTTCCTACCTTTGCGGAGGTCCGCTGCAACAACAGCGGAAACACGTGTTCGAGACGACCTAAATAATACGATTACATATTAAACTCAATCAAAAAAAATGGAAAAGGGCCCTATTTCTCAATTCATTACGCACCACTACCGCCACTTCAACGCGGCTGCGCTGATCGACGCCGCCAAAGGATACGAAGCCCACATGCAGGCAGGGGGTAAAATGATGATCCCCCTCGGCGGTGCGAGGAGTACCGCCGAACTCGGCATCTCGCTGGCCGAAATGATCCGCCAGGACAAAGTGCAGATCATCACCTGCACCGGCGCCAACCTCGAAGAAGACATCATGAACCTCGTCGCCCACTCGCACTACAAACGCGTGCCGCACTACCGCGACCTGACGCCGCAGGACGAATGGGAATTGCTCGAAAACCACATGAACCGCGTGACGGATACCTGCATCCCGGAAGAGGAAGCGTTCCGCCGCCTGCAACAACATATCTTCAAGATATGGAAAGACGCCGACGACAAAGGCGAACGCTACCTGCCGTACGAATTCATGTACAAGCTGCTGCGCAGCGGCGTACTGGAGCAGTACTACGAAATCGACCCGAAGAACAGTTGGATGCTGGCCGCCTGCGAAAAGAACATTCCGATCATCGTTCCGGGATGGGAAGACAGCACGATGGGCAACATCTTCACGTCGTACGTCATCAAAGGCGAACTGAAAGCCTCGACCGTCAAAGGCGGCATCGAAACGATGATCTTCCTGACCGAATGGTACCGCGCCAACAGCGGCGGCAAAGGCGTCGGGTTCTTCCAGATCGCCGGCGGCATTTCGGGCGACTTCCCGATCTGCGTGGTGCCGATGATGTACCAGGATCTCGAATGGGAAGACGTGCCGTTCTGGGCCTACTTCTGCCAGATTTCGGACTCGACGACCTCGTACGGATCATATTCGGGCGCCGTTCCGAACGAAAAGATCACCTGGGGCAAACTCGCTCCGGACACCCCGAAATTCATCGTCGAGTCGGACGCTACGATCGTGGCCCCGCTGATTTTCGCATACGTGCTGGGCTGGTAATTCCGCGCGCAATCGATTTCACAAAGCGGCCGGAACCTGCCGGCAATACACAGAAGCCTGGAGACATTGTAAATACGGTCTCCAGGCTTTGTCGTCGTATATTCCCCTCTGTTCCATCATCCGATATCAACCATCTTCTCCCAACAACAATCAGCGGAGCGCCTCGCTACCTGTATAAATCGGGGGAATTGAAGACGACGGTTTACGGTCACAAGAAGAAAAAGGACGGGGGCTTCGATTCGGCGTCGGATAAAGAATTTCGTTTCGACGACTACGTTACGACCGTTTCCGGAAACAAAGCCCGTAGGTGGTTCAATGCCGGTACAGTGTATCTATACTTTGCCGGTAGACGACCCATACAAGAAAGGTTATGTGTATTGTACGGGTGTGGTTATCACCAAAGAAGACCGTGTCGGCATGGCATTGAAGATGTACTTTACCGACAGCGGAAAGAAAAAGGAATCCCGCTATCTCCGTTCGCTGCGCAAAAAGATATGGTACCGCAACGACGAATGGAAATACGATGCGGACATCGTCGCACGTACGGCTCAAAAATACTACGGAGAAAATACGTTCGGCGGATAGGAGATCGCACAAAACAAACGATAGGGAGAGTCGCCCCCCTATCGCCATGAAAACAGAATACGAGTTTACAGAAGTTTTGCGATTTTCTCCGCGAATACGTTTTTCGGAGCCGCGCCGATCTGCTTGTCGACGATCTGCCCGTTCTTGATGAACAAAATCGTCGGGATGTTGCGGACGGCATACTGCACGGCGATCGCATTGTTCGAATCGACGTCGCATTTGCCGATCGTCACTCTGCCTTCGTATTCGCCGGCCAGTTCGTCGATGATCGGAGCGACCATCCGGCAGGGGCCGCACCATTCGGCCCAGAAATCGATTACCAGCGGCTTGCCCGAATCGAGCAATCCCTGCAGATTTTCGGATGTGATAGTAAGTGCCATAATTTCGGTATTTTTAAAGTTTATGTTTCACTGTGGTCGTACAAAGGTCATAATAACATCCGACAAAAGCACGCGGCGACGGCAAAAGTAATCAACAACTTATTCAACATTCCGACTGGCAGACGAATACACACTTACGGATCAAATAGTTACATCAGCGTATACTGCAACGCATAGTCTTCCAGAAACCGCACCATGTCGCCGGTCATATCGACCTTCACGCTCTTCGAATACAAATTTACTGCCACATCGGCTGGCGGGTCCGACCACCTTACCCGGGGCATCACCACGAGAATTTCCTGCCACATCGGCTGCCGGATCGTACACCTTGACGCGGAGCATCACCTTACCGCGGTTGTCCTTCACCGTACAGGAAAGCTTTCCAATCAACTCTTCGGTCAGATCGTTCACCGGTACCATTACGGTAACCTCTTTCATCAGCGTTTCCTGCGCTTCGGAAAGCATCATCATCGACGTGATTTTCGCTTCGAGCTCACTCGGATTGTAGATGCGAGGACCCACCTTCCCCCGGATGAACAGGTAATATCCTTCGAACATATAGCGGCGGAAATTCTCGTATTCCTTCGAAAAGAGCACGAATTCGTGCGAACCGTTGTAATCCTCGATCGCGAACCGTCCGTAAGGCTTGCCGGTTTTGGTCGTCAGGTGCATCACCGATGTCACCATGCCGGCGACCATGAAGTCGCGCCCGTTCATCGACGACAGGTCGGACAGGTCGCCGAGCGAGCAGTTGCAATAGTGACGGATAATAACCGAGAAATCGTCCAGCGGATGCGACGACAGGTAGATACCGATTACCTCGCGTTCGCGGTTCAACATTTCCAGCTTCGACCACGGCGTATGCTGCGGCGGCTCCGGCTTCTGCACCGAAGACTCGGCGGCCGTTTCGCCGAACAGGCTTTGCTGCACGTTGTTTTTGTCGTTCTGGATGCGGTTTCCGTAACGGATCAGCGCGTCGAGCATCGTCATATCGTGGTCGTCCTTGGCCAGGTAAGCGCTCCGCGGGAACGAACTGATCGTGTCGAACGCTCCGCCGAGCACGAGGTTTTCGAGCGTTTTCTTATTGACGGCCTGCAGGTTCACCCGTTCGACGAAATCGTAGATCGACGTGAACTTACCGCCCTCTTTGCGCACCTCGATGATATTCTGGACGGCGGCCTCGCCCACGCCTTTGATCGCCGCCATGCCGAAACGCACGTTGCCGTCCTCATCGACCGAGAAGCGCGACTTACTGTAATTGACGTCCGGGCCCAGTACCGACAGCCCCATCCGCTTGCACTCGTCCATAAAGAAGCTGATCTTCTTGATATCCGACAGGTTGCGGCTCAGCAGCGCCGCCATGAATTCGGCCGGATAATGCGCTTTCAGGTAGGCCGTCTGGTACGAAACGTAGGCGTAGCAGGTCGAGTGCGACTTGTTGAACGCATACGATGCGAACGCCTCCCAATCGCCCCATATCTTTTCGCAGATTTTCGGGTCGTGACCGTTCTTTTTAGCCCCTTCGATGAACTTGGGCTTCATCTTATCCAGCACGTCCCGTTTTTTCTTCCCCATCGCCTTGCGCAGCGTATCGGCCTCGCCGCCCGAAAAACCGGCCAGCTTTTGCGACAGCAGCATGACCTGTTCCTGATAGACCGTAATCCCGTACGTGTCCTTCAGGTACTCCTCCATGTCGGCAATCTCGTAGGTCACCGGTTCCAGCCCATGCTTGCGGGCGATGAAGTTCGGGATGTACTCCATCGGGCCCGGGCGGTACAGCGCGTTCATCGCGATCAAATCTTCGAACCGGTTCGGCTTCAGGTTGCGCAGGTGCTTTTTCATGCCCGGCGACTCGAACTGGAACAGGCCGGTCGTCTCGCCGCGGCTGTACAATTCGTACGTAGGGCCGTCGTCCAACGGGATCGCGTCGATATCGAGCTTCCGCCCGGTCGTCGATTCGATATTTTCGAGCGCATCCTTGATAATCGACAGTGTTTTGAGTCCCAGGAAGTCCATCTTAATCAGGCCGACGCTCTCGACCAGCTTGCCTTCGTACTGCACCACGTTCAGCTCGGCGTCCTTCGCGATCGCGATCGGGGCGAACAGTTCGAGGTCATCCTGCCCGATAATCACGCCGCAGGCATGTACGCCGGTCTGGCGCACCGACCCTTCGAGCTTCTCGGCATAACGCATCGTATCGCGCACCAGCGGGTCGGGCGATTCCTTCTCGGCCAGCAGTTCGGGAGATTCTTTATAGGCTTTCGGGAACGACATCCCCGGTTTTTCGGGAACCAGCTTCGCCAGGCGGTTGCTTTCCGAAAGCGGCAGCTTCTGAATCCGCGCCACGTCTTTGATGGCCATTTTCGGAGCCATCGTCCCGAACGTGATGATCTGCGCGACGCGCTTGCTGCCGTATTTTTCGGTCACGTAATGCAGCACGTCGGCGCGGCCGTCCTCGTCGAAATCGACGTCGACGTCCGGCAGCGAAATACGATCCGGATTCAGGAAACGTTCGAACAGCAGGTCGTATTTCATCGGATCGATGCTGGTGATTTTCAGCGCATAGGCAACCACCGACCCGGCCGCCGACCCACGACCCGGCCCGACCGACACGCCCATCTCGCGCGCCGCACGAATAAAGTCCCACACAATCAGGAAGTAACCAGGGAACCCCATCCACTCGATCGTCGACAATTCGTATTCGATCCGTTTGCGCACCGCCTCCGAAAGCGTGCCGTAACGTTTTTCGGCACCCAGGTAGGTCAGGTATTCCAGGTAGCGGAACTGTTTCGAGATCATCAACCGTTCGGACAGTTCCGGATGACGCGCGATCACGTCGTCGAGCGACGCGCAATCGTTCACTTCCGCGCGCAGCGCCTCGTCTTCCAGCTTTTTCAGGAAGGTTTCTTTCAGTTTGTCGAGCGGTATTTCGAAATCGTCCGGGATCGGAAAGTTCGGCATCAGCGGCTTGTGTTCCAGCGAATAAGACTCCACTTTAGCGGCGATCTCGGCCGTCGTAGCGAGCGCTTCGGGATGATCCGGGAACAGCGCGGCCATCTCCTCTTCGCTCTTCAGATACTCCTGGAACGTGTACCGCATCCGATTCGGATCGTCCAGGTCGCGGCCCGTGTTCAGGCAGATCAGCCGGTCGTGCGCCGGCGCGTCGTCGGCCATGATGAAATGCACGTCGTTCGACGCGATGTACTTGACGCCGTGTTCGGCCGCCAGCCGCAGGATCACTTCGTTGACCTTTTTCTGGTTCTCGTACACCTGCGCGTCGATCCGCGCGTTACCGCTCGGATGCAGTTGCAGTTCGAGGTAGTAATCCTCTCCGAAAATCGACTTAAACTCCTCGACGACGCGGTGCGCCTCGTCGATATTCCCGTGCATGATCGCCTGCGGAAGCTCCCCGCCGAGACAGGCCGAGCAGCAGATAATCCCGTCATGGTACAGCCTCAACAACTCTTTATCCACACGCGGACGGTAATAGAATCCCTCGATAAAAGCGTACGAAACGATACGCGCCAAGTTATGATACCCTTCCAGGTTCTTGGCCAGCAGGATCAGGTGGTCGCCGCGGTCGTCCTTGCCGCTTTTGTCGAAACGGCTGCCGCCCGCAACGTACACCTCGCATCCGAGGATCGGTTTGATCCCCTCTTTTTCGGCCGTATCGTGAAACTCTTTCACGCCGAACATATTGCCGTGATCGGTAATCGCCAGCGACGTCATCCCCAGTTCTTTGGCGCGTTTGAGCAGCGGTTTGATCGCAGCCGCCCCGTCCAGGATCGAATATTGGGTATGTACGTGCAGATGTGTAAATTGAGCCATTTCAAATTCGATTTTAGTGGTGTATCTTGACAAAAATAACGAAAAAATAGTTGTCACGCGGCATCTCCCGACAGGAATTTATTCACAAATTATCCGTATATTTAGAACATGCGGAACGACCGGCGACGAGCCGAAACTTCCGCCTGATTATCAATGTCGTACTAAAAACCGAATACGATGGACGATTCAAAACTGGTAGTAATCCGGAGCTTCTCTTCGGTAGGGGAAGCCTCCATCTACAAAAGCCTGCTGGAAAGCAGCGGAGTACCGTGCGAACTGCTGAACGAACTGACGGCCGAAGTGCTGCCGATCCGCAACGAGATGATGCCCGTCCGGCTGGTCGTCAACGAGGCGGACGCCCGCCGGGCCGAAGAGATACTCGGAGCAAAGTTCGACCAAGAAGAATTCGATAAGGAGAGCGTCAAACGGCGAAAAAAACCGTAACCGAAGCGGATTGCTCCGTAAACGCCTCAGAGCCGCACGTCGTTGATCCGTTCGGCGAGTTTCACGGCCATCAGGTTGAAGTAGCGGTAATCCCCGTAACCGAGCAGCGACACGATTCCCTGCACCGAAACGGTAAAGGCTTCTTCGCAATGGGTCAGCATACCCCGTGTCAGCGGGCATTCGCACACCGCAATCTTTTCGGCGCGGCAGACGGCAAGCACCAGCCGCCGCATCACCGAATCGGTCGCCCCGGCTGCCAGCGGCGTCGTAAACACCTCGCCGGCGGAGACGAGGAACAACGGCTCGTCGTCGACGTGGGTCAGCGTCCCGTCCCGGTTCTCGAGAACGGCGAGTTCCGCTCCGGCCCGGGCGGCCGCATCGCGTCCGAATGCCGCCGAAAGCAGCGAAACGGAAGTCGGATATCCCGGCCAGGCGCAATCGCACGGAAACACGTCCAGCAGCGGACGCTTATGCCACAGCACGTAACGCGGATAATAGAGCGGAGCAGCGGTCTCCAGCAGCCAAGACGGTTCTTCGGCATCGGATTCCAGCCCGTGCGGAAAAACGCGCAACGTAATCCGACTGCTGCCGTGCGGATAACGATTGGCGTCAAGCAACGCTCCGACCGCCTGTCGCAACGTCGATTCGGGGAGGACGAACGGCACGCCGCAAACCCGCTCCACGGCCCGCCCGAGAATTTCCAAATGCGCATCCGGGAAAAGAATCCGGCGATCGAAGGCATGCATCCGCTGATAGACGTAATTCGTCGAAAGCAACCGTTCCGGCGCGAATCCCCGCTCTCCGGGAACGACGAACGCCCCGTTGTAACAAACCGTATCCATCGCAGGATCAGAACGACGTCAGGTTCTTAACGAATACGTGCCACAGCGACGGCTCCATCAGCAGCGGGAACACGAATCCGAAAAGCGCCCCGAACAGGTGGGCGTTGTGGTTGATATGATCGCCCGGACGACGGCTCATGTACTGCTCGTAGCCTACATAAAGGATTCCGAACAGAATCCCCGGGATCGGCAGGATACCGAAGAAATAAATCTTACTCCACGGATTGAAAAAAATGGAGGTGAAGATTACGGCCGACACCGCTCCCGAAGCCCCGATCGACGCATACTGCGGATCGTTGCGCCGACGCACGAGGTCGGGAAGCACGGAGAACAGCAACCCGCCGAAATAGAGCAGTCCGTAGCTCAGGTAGCCGCTGAAAATGGTCCCTGCCTGCTGGTAAGCCTTAAACAGTTGCTCAAGGAACTGCCCGAACGACAGCAACACGAGCATATTGACGATCAGGTGCATGTAATCGCCGTGCACGAAACCGTACGACACGGCCCGGTACCATTCGCGCCGATGCACGACACGGTAGGGGACGAACGCGAGCCGGTCGAACAATTGCCGATTGTTGAACGCCGCTATCGAAACGATCGCCGTTATGAAAATCAGGATATAGGTCATCAGAGTAAAAATATTTTTAACAGCAACTCCTTCAGCAACTCGCCGCCGTCGGCCTGCCCGGTATTCATGCCTTTGCTTTTCAGGTCATACTCGCGCAACAGGCCGAGAATCGCAAAAACCTTGTTGTTCGGATAGAGCGCAGCCGCCTGCTGGTACTCCTTCAGAAAGAACGCCGTGGGCAGCTTCAACATCCTTGCCAATTCCGCATCCGGCGGCATCGGCGCGCCTTTGCGGCGGCAATACCACTTTTGGTAATTCAGTATAAAAATCCGCTGAAAATGCGTAAACAGCGCGCTGACGGTCACCAGCAACGGATTCTCCTTCGGATTGCGGGCGAAATGATCGGCAATCAGCATCGCCCGGGCCACGTTCCGCTCGGACATCGCCCGCGTCAGCTCGAAATTATTGAAATCTTTGCTGATGCCGATATTCTGTTCGATGTGCGCGGCCGTGATCTGCTTCGTTCCTTCGGGCAGATAGGTGAGCAGTTTGCCCAGTTCGTTGCTGATCTTCGAAATATCGGCGCCGAGGTGGTCGGTCAACATGGCTGCCGCTTTCGGGTCGATCGAACATCCTTTACTGCGGACGAAATCGCCGAGCCAACCGGCGATCTCGTAATCGCGCGGAGCGACCGATTCGAAAACCGCTCCTTTAGCCTCGATCTGCTTGTAGAGCTGACTACGTTTATCGAGTCCTTTTTCTTTATGACACAGCACGAGGATCGTAGTCGGGGAGGGCGCCGACGTATACAGCGACAACTGGTCGATCCGGCGCAACGTCTGCGCTTCGCGGACGATCACCACCTGAAAAGCCCCCATCATCGGCATCTGACGGCAAAAATTGACGATCGCCCCGGCTTCGGTATCCCTGCCGTAAACGACCGTCTGGTCGAAGGCCCGCTCCTCGGGCGACGGGCTCGCCCCGCGGAGCCGTTCGGCCAGCATATCGATAAAATAGGGTTCCTCGCCCATCAGCAGATAGACCGGCGCGAACTGCCTCCGGCCGATCCGTTCGGACAACGCCGCATAATCGGCCACACTCTCCTTAAAGCTCTTTTTACTGCTTTTCGCCATCGCTCGTACGGAATCTGATCTTTTACGCAAAGGTAACGAATAAAACGGGGCTTTCAAAACCCGGACTATCCGTTCCGATGCTGCGGCCGCAGCAGATCACCCACAACTTTCACCGGACTGAAAGTCGATATGGGAACCTCGACGAACACGGTGTTCCACCGCGCCATCGCTCCGTTCCACAGCCCCGGCAATTCGAGCGCCTTCAGCGGCCGTCCCTGCTGCGATTTCGACGAAATAAAACCGGTCTGCGGATCGACGTAACGCGTCAGATCGAACTTACGGCCGAGATAATCCCGCACCCCGCAGACGAGATCTACCGGGTTGAAATGCGTCGCCGCGGTCATCAGACCCTTTTGCTGCGGCGCGATCTGGGACGATTCGGCGATCTGCAACGACTCGCCGCCGTCGGCCTCCCGCACCCAAAACGGCCCGCCGCCCGGCTCGCCTTCGTTCTTCACCATACCGCACACCCGGATCGGACGATCCAGCAATTCGCGCAGCAAACCGACCTGCCGCTGCGGTTCCAACGCAGCGAACGACGCCGGCAGCCGACGGAACAGGCAGCCGGGAACGAAAGGACGGGCAGGAATGACGCCATCTCCTCCGCAGACACCCGTTCCCCGGCATCCAACCGGCGCAAATACCCGAACACCTGCCGCTGCAAATCGAGCAGCAACCCGGCGAGCATCTCTTTATAGATCACCGTATCGGATTTCAGACGGTCGGGCGCCACGTTATCGACCGTTTTGATGAAAACCAGGTCGGCATCGATCTCGTTCAGGTTCTCGATCAGCGCCCCGTGCCCCGCAGGACGGAAAAGCAGGCGCCCCTGCCCGTCGCGCAGCGGCGTATCGTCGGGATTGACGGCCAGCGTATCGGTCGAAGGCTTCTGGCAGGAATAACCGATCCGATACTTCACCCCGAAACGGGCTTCGTAAAACGGAACCGTTTCGGCGGCCAGGCGTTCGAACTGCTCCCGGTGCTCCGCAGATACGGTAAAATGAATGCATACTTCGCTCCCTGCTCCGGCCGCATACAACGCCCCTTCGGCCAGATGTTCTTCAAAGGCCGTCCGGTTGCGGTCGGGATAACGGTGAAAAAGGATCAGCGCTTTCGGCAGCGTCCCGTAACCGAGCCCTTCGGTCAGGATATTCGAGACCACGGTTCGGGGTGTCCCGGGCCCCCCCCGGAAAACCCAAAAAAGCCGTTCGGCAAAAGCGAAACGGTCGAGACCGGCCAACAATTCGTCAACTTCGCGGCTGCGAACGCCGTCGTTCAAAAATTCGAATAACGCCTTGAACATACGGGTCGCCGCACCCGACGCCGGAACGAATTTCACGACCTTGCGCTGCGGACGGAGTTCCCGGTAAACCGCGCCGTAACGCTCCGCAGCAGCCCCGTCGGCTTGCAGAATCCCGTCGCCGGCCACTGCCGCACGGCAAATATCCAGGTATGGAAACCCTTCTCTGAAACGGAGCAGCTGCCGCTCCGCATCGGCGACGCACAGGCCGTGAGCGCCGATCTGTTCGATATCTTGTTCGGTAAACATTTTTCGTCGGATTTAAAAATTCACATTAAAAGTAATCATTTTTCCGCAAATATCCGCATCCGGGATTTTTACCGGCCGTCGGTCTGCAGCGGAACCGCTCCGTCGGCAGTCGGTTTTGCAAAATCTGATTTATTGTCGTATGTTTGTTTAACAATAGCGTGTATGATGGAAGAAAACAAATCCCTCCGCGGACTGAACAGTTTCGGGGTGGACGTTTCGGCGCGGCGTTTCGCCGAATTCAGCGACCGGGCCGAACTGACCGCTCTGCTGGACAGCTTGCCGCCCGGCGAGAAATGGATGATCCTCGGCGGCGGCAACAACGTGCTGTTCACGGGCGATTACGACGGCACCGTGCTGCATCCCGCGTGCCGCGACATCGCGCAGGTTTCGGACGACGGCAGGACGGTGCGCGTCCGAGCCGGAGCCGGCGTCGAATGGGACGACCTCGTCGCCTGGGCGGTGCGCAACGGATTGGGCGGCATCGAAAACCTGTCGCTGATCCCAGGCTATGTCGGGGCCGCACCGGTACAGAACATCGGGGCGTACGGGGCCGAAGCGAAAGATACGATCGAAAGCGTCGAGTGCCTGCTGACCGACACGCGGGAAACCGTGACGCTGTCCAACGCGGAATGCCGTTTCGGTTACCGGGACAGCATTTTCAAACGGGAGCTGAAAGGCCGCGCCGTAATCCTGGCGGTTCAATTCGTCCTCGCGCGCGATCCGCAGTTCCGGCTGCGCTACGGAGACGTGGAGCAACAGGTCGAAGTGCTCGGCGGCGTATCGTTGGAAAATATCCGTCGGGCGGTCATTGCTATCCGGAGCAGCAAGCTACCCGATCCGAAAGTGCTGGGAAATGCCGGCAGCTTTTTCAAAAATCCCGTGGGGCCGCGCGAGTTTGCGCTGCGTCTGCGCGAACGCTGTCCCGACATGCCTTTTTACGACGTGGATGCGGAGCGTGTGAAGCTCGCAGCGGGTTGGCTGATCGACCGTGCGGGCTGGAAAGGAAAACGCGAGGGATGTGTCGGGATGCAC
>OGQI01002181.1_pt1 | contig 12119 bp, 9 predicted proteins | sample 1553171 | NCBI WGS metagenome assembly OGQI01 (sample SAMEA2579988, study PRJEB22360) | human gut metagenome | biome: human gut; feature: human-associated habitat; material: faeces | place: Denmark | collected 2008/2010
CCGCCGGCTCGACCTGGAGACGACCTCGCGCAGCGCACCGCTGTGGCGCAGCGACTATTACCACTACGACGATCCGGACGGCTACCAGGGGCACACTTACGGACTGAATTTCTTCCTGCCGATCCACGGAACCGGGATCTTGCAGACCGACGAATATTCGTTCCGGTCGAGTATCAGCAGCGCGTTGATCTACAATTGGAAGATCACCGAGCCCGGCGTTTCGTTCCTCGACATGCAGGAGCGCGTGAAAGAGTATCAGGAGGTGCGCGACTATTATTACGAGGATTATTATCCGCTGACGGGCTGCGAAGACTTGACCCGCGACAATATCTGGCTGGCTTACCAGTTGAACCGCCCGTCGGATGGGACGGGGATCGTCGTGGCATTCCGCCGCGCCGCCAATCCGGACAGCAGCATTACGGTGAAATTGTCGGGGCTGGATGCCGCGAAGCGTTATGACGTGCGCAACCGCGATACCGGCGAGTCGGTCGTCAAGACCGGGGCGGAACTGGCGTCCGGTTTCGAGTTGACGCTCGCCGAGCCGAAAAGTTCGTTGCTGCTGCAATACAAACCCGCCGAATAGTTTCCGCATTCATTAAAAATTTAAAACGATGATACGAAATACAATCCATACATTCCGGTCGAAATGCCGGGCGCTCGTTTGTTCACTGCTTACGCTGGCGGTGTTCCCGCAGTTCGTTTCCGGACAAGCCAAATCCGCCATGACCGATAAGCCGTTCGATGTGACCCGTTGGATCGAGACGCATTTCGCCAAAGGGAAAATTCCTCCGTTCTCCTTCGTTTACGACGGAAAACCGTCCCGCGAGCTGCTGAAAAAGTGGAAATACACGGCCGCCCGCGTCGAATCCGACGAACCGGAGGCGGTCGAATACTTGTATACGTACCTGGATCGTTCGACCGGACTTCAGGTTGAATGCCGGGTGAAAGGTTTTACCGATTTCGATGCGGTCGAATGGGTCTTGAATTTTAAGAACGATTCGCAAGCCAATTCCGCGTCCATTTCTCAGGTCAAAGTGGTCGATCTCGATTTCGAATACCCGCAAAAGGGCAATTTCATCCTGCATTACGCTGACGGAAGCCATGTTTCGAAGCACGATTTCCACCAGCGCACCAAGGTGCTTGCGCCGGGCGATTCGCTGTACATGGCCCCGCAGGGCGGACGTTCGTCGCAGGTGGCTTTTCCGTTCTTCAACATCGAGTCTCCCGCAGGGCAGGGCGTGATGGTGGCCGTCGGTTGGACGGGAACGTGGTTCGCCGATATCGCCGGTAAGACCGACCGCAGCGTGACGTTGGCCTCGGGCATGAAATACCTCGATACGTACCTCTATCCGCAGGAGTCGATCCGCACGCCGAGCATCTGCCTGCTGTTCTGGAAAGGCGACGACCGGATGGTCGGACACAACCGGTTCCGTCGGTTCGTGATGGCGCATCATACGCCGAAGGTGGATGGCAAGCCCGCCCATTTCCCCGAATCGTCGAGTTTCAACTATGGCGACCCGTCTCCATGCAACGAATACACCTGCCTGACAGCCGATTATGCGATCGCGCTGATCCGGCGTTACAAGCAGTTCGACATCGTACCGGAAGTATTTTGGCTCGATGCCGGATGGTATTCGCAGGCGGCCGACTACAAGAATCATAAGAACTGGGCCAATACGGTGGGCAACTGGACGGTCGATCGCGAGAAATTCCCCGACGGACTGAAGCCGGTTTCCGACGAAGCGCACAAGGTCGGGGCCAAGTTTATGGTATGGTTCGAACCCGAGCGGGTTATCAAAGGCTCCCAGTGGGCCGAGGAGCATCCCGAGTGGATGTTGGATGCCGGGACGGATGCCTACCTGTTCGATCTGGGGAACCCGAAGGCGCTCGAATGGTTCTGCGACCAGATCGGCGAACTGATCGAGCAGAACGGCATCGACTATTACCGTCAGGATTTCAACATGGAACCGGATATCTTTTGGCAGAAGAACGATGAACCGGGCCGTACCGGAATCCGTGAGATCCGGCATATAGAAGGTCTGTACGCGTTTTGGGATTACCTGCGGCAGCGTTTCCCGGGCCTGCTGGTCGACAACTGCGCGAGCGGCGGCCGCCGGATCGACCTCGAGGCCACTTCGCGCAGCGCCCCGATGTGGCGTACCGACTACAATTACGGCGAACCGGTCGGCTACCAGTGCCATACTTACGGGCTGGAGGTGTACCTGCCGCAGCACGGCACGGGCGTGCAGAAGACCGACAAGTTTACGTTCCGTTCGAGCCTCGGCACTTCGGTCGTTTACAACTGGAAGATCACCAACGGCTCCTCGTCGTTCTACGAAATACAGGACTGCATGAAGGAGTTCCGCGAAGTGCGGCCCTATTTCTACGAAGATTATTATCCGCTGACCGGTTCCGGCGACATCACCGGCGATAATATCTGGATGGCATACCAGCTCTACCGGCCGTCCGATAAGAGCGGGTTCGTCGTGGCGTTCCGCCGGGAAGCCTGCCCCGACAAGACCCACACAGTGAAGTTGTCGGACCTCGATCCGGATGCGGTTTATTCCGTTACGAATAAGGATACCGGCGAAACGGTGTCCAAGAGCGGCCGCGAACTGGCCGAAGGGTTCGTGCTGACGCTCGACCAGCCGCGCAGTTCGCTGCTGTTGAAATATCAGGCCGAATAGCGGGCCTGCCCGTATGTTATCGTACAAGGCGGGAACTCTTCGGATGTTCCCGCCTTGTCGTACGGTTCGTGTTGAATATCCGGATGTTATTCGTATCTTTAACACGTTTGGGCGAATAGGTAAAAGGAGTCTGAATTGAAATTAATAATATAAAACGGATGAAAAGGATATTTTACGTTGCTTGTGCCGTCCTGCTGTGCGCCTGCGTCGGACGTGCGGATCGCAATCGGGCGGGCGCGACCGATCCGATGAAGGCGGACGGAGGTCTGGTTTACGATGTGAAAAATTTCGGAGCTGTCGGCGACGGCGTGACCGACGATACGCGCGCCATCCAGTCCGCCCTGGATTATGCGGTGGATCACGGGGGCGGTACGGTTTATTTCCCGAACGGCCTGTACCGGCTCGCTACGCTACAGGATACGTGCAAAGTGCGGGCCCACCTGATCGTGAAGCCCCGCCAAAGTCCGGGCCGCCGCGATTACGTGATGATCCGGCTGCAGGGCGAAAGCAGCGTCGTTACCCCGTGCTCGTATGCCAGTCATACGACCGAGGATAAAGCCGAAGTGTGGAAAAACGGCACCGTCCTGGTTTCGGATGCGGTCGGCGAGTTGCAGGCCGATCCTGCGCAAGCCCCCGTATCCGTCCTGGCCGCCGGAGCCGGAGACAATCTCTATCTGCTGAACCAGGCGCTCGTAAGGCTGCAGGATCTCGCGTTCCAGGTGAAAGCCGAAGCGGGAAAATACCCGTACCTGTCCGGTGTGAACATGGCCTATGCGGCGACCGTATATACCGATAATATCCTGATTTATTCGTCGATCCGAAATATGGCGCTGACCTCGCCGACCAGGGACGGGCACTATTCGGCCGGATTCATCGCTCCGCGCACCTGGTGCAATCCGGAGCAGGAATTCCGGAATATCTGTGTCAAAAGCGCCTTCCGGTTCGGCTTCGTCTTTTCCGAACATGCGAACGGAAACAACCTGTCGGCGTGGAACTGCGACAACGCTTTCGTCTTTTCGAGAATGGATCATTCCGCCTGGTTCGGTCGGATCCACGCCCAGAATTGCGCGAACATCGTTTCGTCGTTGAACGTGGAGTTCGCCGGACACGGCGTTGGAGACGCTTTTTTGAAAATAGAACAGGTAGGCATCGAGGTGAACAGCGGTCAGAAGCCGGTCGATTTCAACTACCGCTGTTTTGTAGACGATCCGGACAACCATTTGTACGGCACGTTGTATTACCACATCGTCAAATCGAACGTAGGGGCCGATAACTCCTATTTCAAGGCCGACGGCGGCGCGCATCTGAAAGCGATTCCGTCGTTTTGACGGATCGGTTCGTTCCGGCGGTCCGCTATCGGGGGACGATTTCCCGGTAAAGCTGTTGTAGCCTTTTGCGGAGGAGGCCGATCGCGTAGTGTTTCCGCGACAACAGCGTGGGAACGGGAACCCCGGTCGTTTCGGCGATCTCTTTGTAGGGAATCCCGTCGTATTCGGTGAGTTCGAATACCGAACGTTGCTCGGGCGGAAGCTCCGACAGCGCCAGTTCGATTTCTTCCCGGATCAGTTCGTTGCGGAACATGATCTCCGGATCGTTCCCGTCGTCGGCCAGGAAGTCCGACAGCGAGTCGAGGAAATAGTCGTCCTCGTTTTCCTGCCGGGTTTCGGGTAGCGCCTGCTCCCGTTTCTTTCGCCGGCGGTCGATGATGCGGTTTGTAACCGCTTGGTAGAGCCAGGCCGACAGGTATTCGATGGGATTCTCCTGCAGATCCGTTTTCGTCAGTTTGTAGAAAACGTCCTGGAGGATGTCTTCCGTATCTTCCGCCGAGTCCACCCTATGTCGGATATACCCTTCGAGCTCCGGCTTGTACTGATCGTAGACCAGCGGCAGGTCGCTTCGGGAGTCGAGTCTCCGTTTCTTTTTAACGGCTGTCATGGTCGGTTTTTTCCGGTTGATCCGGGCCGCAGCCGAACATCTGCCGGCGGATGTACTCCCTGCGTTCCTCTTTGCCCATCGCCCGGATCCTGTCCCGCATCGCGGCGCGCTCTTTCCACGTGGGGAAAGTAGGCCCTGACCGGCGGAGGGCGTTCATGCCGAAACAGTGCCTTCCCATCCCGCCGAACAACAGTTTGTTCAGCAGCACCAGGCCCGCCGCCTGCCAGAAGGTAACGGCCGTCCAGCCGATGATCTGCGGGACGAGCCAGTTCCACAGCAACATGACCGCGGTAGATGCCGCGCCGAATACGGCGATGAAGATCGACGTTCCGATCAGGCCTCTCAGAAATTTGTTTTTCATGGTATCGTGTTTTTGTCGTTTTGTTCTTCGCGGGCGAACGTTCGCCCGTATTCCCTGACGAACGTGAACGGAAGATATTTTATAAAATAGCGATTAATCGCGACAACGTGTTTTTCGGGATTTTTCGGTCGGTAGTACCGCATAGATGTTCGTAAGGCGTAAAGGGACTCCCTTTACGCCTTATTTGAACCTACCTTCGGTCTGTTTAAGTGAGATAATACGACTACGTGCGAACAGAAATGTTAAAAATACGTCAAAATGGAGCGAATTTCCCGCTCTGTTTTTGTTGAAAGCCGTCGTTAATTTATTCAGCGATTTTCAGATTATTTTGACGAGATCCATGACCTTGAGGTTATTTGTTTTTCACTTCAAACCCGCTTTCCGTTTCATAACTTTCCCCGTCGGCCGTATGTACGATTACTTTCAGGATGCAGTGCCCGTCCGGCACCTCGGCGGTATCCCATAAGTTGTCGTCGCCGTAGGCCACGTAAGGAGCGGATTTTTCCGTGCAAATTTTTTCTCCGTTAATATAAAAATCGACTCCCGTGACAGATTTATTTCCCGTGACCGTCGCGACGTAAGGGACTTTGCCGGACAATACGATGCCCACGGTCGGGGAGACTATTTCGACTTTGATACCTTCGCCCGTCAGGTATTCCTCCGATTGTTCCGGCAGTTTCTGTAATTGGACGTTGCGCGTATTGAGGCCCTTTGTCTTTTCGGTCAGGTTTTCGAAATCGAGTATCCTGAAGACTTTGTTCCCCTGTTTGCGGTCGAAATTCGCAGCTTTGAATATTGGGAATTTTTCGCCGTCGAAATAATCGTGAGAGTAGAGCGATATGCGTCCCGATTCGGTACCCACCAGCAGGTCGGGGCGGCCGTCGCCGTCGAAATCGAACACGCATGGCATACAACAGTGCCAGGCGTCATGGCCGTCGGAACCGGTCCATTCCACAAAGTAACCGCCGCGCGCCATCATATAATCGTATTCGAATACGGGATCTTCGTTCGTGCCGACATTTATGGCGATAGTCATGTTTCCGCCGCCCAGGTAATTGCGCGGCTCGCCCATTATCAGGTCTAAACGACCGTCTCCGTTCCAATCGGCGACGTCCATATTGAAACGTCCCTGACCGCCGGGGTGGGTCAGGCGTCCTATATGGAAAACCGAGCCGTCGGCTTTGCGCAGTTTGCGTTTGTTTTCCAAGACTTCCGGATTATGTGCGGACTGCGAATACATCACCAGGTCGCTCTGGTCGTCCAGTACTATAAAATCCAGTCGTCCGTCGCCGTTCCAGTCGGCGACGCTGGGCCTGTTGCGCCATGGGGTCACGAGCGGCTGACTCCCGTAATAGAAATTGCGTACATTCTTCGACAGTACCGGTTTTTGTCGCGTCCCGGTATTCTCTATCCACCGGACTTTGCCCAGGCAGTCGGAAATAATGATGTCCAGGTCGCCGTCGCCGTCCACATCCCTCGGAACGCATGAGAGGTATCCCCAATACTGTTCTTCCATACCCTGTACGGTACCGCCGTTCTCCACGGCATTGAAAAAGAATGGCTCCCCGGAATCGTCTTGCAAGAATACGCCGCCTTTATAATTCGGCTGAGTAGGCGTCCCGGTGTTCTCGAACAGCATGATGTTGCCGCCGCATCCTCCCGATATTAGGTCGAGGTCGCCGTCGTCGTCCCAATCCACGGCGTAGGGGGTCGGCGAGTCGTTATGCACGAGTACCCCGCCTTGCTGGAAGAATCTTATCGGCTCTTCGAATTCGAGACTGCCCTGAACGCCCTTGTTGCGGAACAGCCAGTAGAATCCTTGCCATGCCGTGCATACGATATCGACGTATCCGTCACCGTCCCAATCCAAAGGGAAGGGTTTGAGCGACATGTCACCCGAAATATATGGATCGTCACCGAAATATCCGAAAGGTACTTTGTTCACTTCCGCAACAGGCAGCTCGCCGTCCACACCTTTGTTCGTCAATACGAACAAGTCGCTGTTGGCCGTGCCTACCAGAAGGTCGGGACGGCCGTCGTTATCCATGTCTGCCGCCTTCAGCGCAGACCATGACGAATTGGGAAATTCAACGGGACGGCCGTCGGGAGTATGAACGACCTGCGGCGTACGTTTGCCGTTACGGGTGAGTTCCACAACGATGTCTCCTTTCATATTGTGGTAACGGTTGGTGCGCGGATGCCTGCGGAATCGGACGCGGTCGGACACGCCGTCGCCATCCCAGTCGAGCGTTATATACGAAAGTTCCGGCGACGGAAGTCGGTCGGTGGGCAGGGCACGGCTGCGGGGCAGGAACCTGGGTTCGCTGTTGCTGCCTATGTTGCGTTGCAACCAGGTTCCCCCGTCCGTTCTTATCCCATAAATATCGAAATCGCCGTCTCCGTCCGCATCGACCGCTTCGAATTGCATGCCCGGCCATCCGAGCCATGACATGTTAGGCTCCGAGGCATCGTAGGTCAGCAGTTCGCCGACTCCGAGGTTGAGGTTTCCGGCTTGCGGTCGGGGGCCTTCCGCATGGGAGGCGGCAAAGTATATCTCGTATCCGGCGGCTCCTTCGGGAGCTTTCCACTTGAGGGTGCCGTTGCGCAGGTAATGGTCGCTCAGCGACGACAGCGGATCGCCGAAAGAGACGGGACAGTCGGTTTTCTTTCCATCCGTGTCTACGGCGAAAATACGTACGGAAGCGGGATCTACGGGCCGGTTTTGCCCCGCCGCCAGCAATAGTCTCGCAAAATCGAGATCCGCCCATACGGGCGCTCCGGCGCTGTTGTCGTCGGTGCTGCCGGTTATCCTGTACGGTAACTCGGGCGCCGCCCAATTGCCGTCGGAGCGGAGGCGCTTTTCGACGATGTCGTAGCGGTTCTCTTTCGGGAGTTCCGCGATAAGCGGTTCGTCTACGGATTCCAGTCTCAGACCGTCTATCCAGGCCGTACCCGCAGAACCATAGAATTTTATCGTAAGAGTGCCTTTATCCAGTCCCGGCGGAACCCTGAACGTACGTTCGAGATAGCTGAAAGGTGTATTCCGATTGTATTGGGAGAGTGTATATGTGAATCCTTCTCCCGAAAAAGTAAGCTCTACAATGGCGTCCCGCCGGTAATTTACCTTCTCCGTTTTAACCCATCCCCCCAGGCGCATGAATTCCCCTCGGAGGGAGTCGAATTCGAAAGTAACGGAAGCGTCGGCATAACTTTTCATGCCGTCCCCTGCCACTTTAAGGGAGCCTTTTCCGATCACTCCTTCCAAAGTATCTATGCTCCATGACGTTTCGGGCGTAAATTTCCATCCGGAAAGAGCCTGTCCCTGTGAAAAATCTTCATCCAGCCACACTTTCGTTTCAGGCTGTACGGTACAGGAGGATAGCAGACTAACGGTAGCCAGCAAGTTCAATACAAAGGCGGTGGTTCTAAGCGTCGTCGTCATTATCGTAAGTTAATTGGAAAATTTTGAAGTTTGCAGGCGAATGTGATATCTCAGAAAACACTTTCTCTTTCAGAAAGTACCGCGTACGGTATTCGGAAACAAAAATAGCGTTGATTGTCAACGCTATTAGTACCCCCGACGGGAATCGAACCCATATCACCAGAACCGGAATCTGCCATTCTATCCATTGAACTACAGGGGCGGTCTTCGAATTGCAGCACAAAGATGCAACATTTTCGGATTTAATACAAATCTTGACGCCGATTAAGTGTTAAAATTTGCAGAATCCCGTTCCTGCGGCCGTTTCCGTACCGCCGTTTCTGCCTCCCGGCCGGATTACTTCCACGAACCGGCGAAGTGGTGGATGCAGTACGTGTTGTCCGTTATCGTGATTTTTCCGGTTTTGTAATCTTTCGGGCAGAAGTAGTCTTTCGGGAAGATGTGCAGGGAGTCGTCGTAAATCTGGAACGTGTTGTCCAGTTTTACGCCCCGCTTTTTCAGAATGCGCGAGATTATGACCGTGCTCGGGGTTTTGTTCAACCGGCCGTTCCAGCGGATGAACGGTTTCCTGTTCATGTATTTCCAGTACTCGTCGGTCCATGCGGCTCCTTTTTCGCTGCCGACGATCCCGGTGTGCAGCAGCGTGTCGGATTCGAAACTCATGAAGGCGGGCAGTTCCAGCAGCGGATCGAGGTTTTTGATGATTTCGATATCGGTATCCAGCCAGATGCCGCCGTGCTCCCGCAATAACTGCAGCCGGACCGGGTCGATGACGAACGCATATTTCTTTTTTTGGTAGGCCTGCCGCGTGAACTTGATCGAGTTTACGTCGTAGTTGTCTTCGTTCCAGAGCATCAGCTTGTAGTCGGGCAGGAATTTTTTCCACGATTCGATGCACTTCAGGTTGTCTTCCGGCATCGGACCGCGTCCGAACCAGCAGTAATGGATAATTTTCGGTATCATAATTTGTCAGGTATGGTGCAAAAGTAGTTCTTTAAAATATAAAAGTAATGATTTTTCCGGAATATCGCGGCGCTCCGGCGCGGAATCCGCCGGATTGCCGTCCCGGGGATGTCGTCGCGGGGATAATTCTTCGGAGAAGGTGGGGCGGCGAATTGCATATTTTTGTACCTTTGTCACTCTGTCGAAATTATTAAAAACAATATAGATGGCTTTACAATGCGGAATCGTGGGGCTGCCGAACGTCGGCAAATCGACCCTGTTCAACTGCCTGTCGAATGCGAAAGCGCAATCGGCGAATTTTCCTTTTTGCACGATCGAGCCTAACGTGGGCGTGATTACGGTGCCCGACGAGCGGATCGTGAACCTGGTAAAGATCGACAATCCGAAAAAGACGATCCCTACGACCATCGAGATCGTCGATATCGCGGGGCTGGTCAAAGGGGCTTCGCGGGGCGAGGGTCTCGGCAATAAGTTTCTGGCCAATATCCGCGAGACGGACGCTATCATTCATGTGCTGCGCTGTTTCGACGATGACAACATCACGCACGTAGACGGCAGCGTCGATCCCGTCCGCGACAAGGAGATCATCGACGCCGAGCTGCAACTGAAAGACCTCGAAACGGTCGAGAGCCGCATTGCCAAAGTGCAGAAGCAGGCTGCGACCGGGGATAAGAGCGCCAAACGGCTGTTCGACATCCTGTCGCGTTACAAGTCGGCGCTGGAGCAGGGCAAAAGCGCCCGCACCGTCGAACTGGACAAGGAAGACCGCAAGCTGGTCTACGATTTGCATCTGCTGACCGATAAGCCGGTGCTCTATGTCTGCAACGTGGACGAAAAAAGCGCGGTGGGCGGGAATGCTCATGTAGAGGCGGTACGCGGCGCGATCCGCGAAGAGAATGCCGAACTGCTGATCGTAGCGGCCGCTAGTATTTGATCGGCCGCTACCGAGGCCGATATCGCCGAATTGGATACTTACGAGGAGCGACAGATGTTTCTCGAGGAGGTCGGACTGAAAGAATCGGGCGTCAACCGGTTGATCCGGGCGGCGTACAGTCTGTTGAATCTCGAAACCTATTTTACGACCGGCCCGGACGAAACCCGCGCCTGGACGTATGCGAAAGGAACGAAGGCGCCGCAGGCCGCCGGGATCATTCACACCGATTTCGAACGTGGCTTTATCCGCGCCGAGGTGATCAAATACGACGATTACGTGCGTCTCGGTTCTGAAAAAGCGTGCCGCGAGGCGGGTAAGATCGCCATCGAAGGCAAGGAGTACGTCGTACAGGACGGCGATATCATGCATTTCCTGTTCAACGTGTAGGCGGACGGCGTTGTTGCGGAACGAATTTATAAACAGACTGTTATGGAGCCGGTTGTAGACGAATGGATGTACGGGGTGCTGCGGGAACTGGGTTTTTCCGTGGAGACGGCCGATGTATGGGACCGCTGGGTGGTGCTGGGTTTTATCGTGGCGATCGCTTTCGTGTCGGACTTCGTTTGCAGGCAGTTGTTGCTGCGGGTGGTCAAGCGGATCGTCGCGCGCACCAAGGCGACCTGGGACGATATCCTGTTCGAAGACCGGGTGCTGCGACGGCTGTGTCACATCGTGCCGCCGGTGTTGATCTATTTCCTGTTGCCGCTGGCCTTTCCGCCGGAATCCGGCATGGTGGCGTTCGTGCTGAAACTGCTGCTGATCTACGTGATCGCCGTGGTGTTGCGGTTTGTCAACGCTTTTCTCAAAGCGCTGCACGATGTGGCCGACCAGAAGGAGGAATTGCAGGGGAAACCGCTGAAAGGACTGATGCAGACCGGACAGGTGATCGCCTTTTTCGTTTGCATCATACTCATTATATCGATCCTGATCGACAAGTCGCCGGCGCGGCTGCTGGCCGGGCTGGGCGCTTCGGCAGCGATCTTGATGTTGGTCTTCAAGGACAGCATTATGGGACTCGTGTCCGGTATCCAGTTGACCGCAAACGATATGCTGCATGTGGGCGACTGGATCTCGATGTCGAAATACGGCGTCAACGGCCGGGTGACCGAAGTGACGCTGAATACGGTGAAAGTGCGTAACTGGGACAATACGATCGTCACCGTGCCGCCGTACCTGCTGATCAGCGACTCGTTCCAGAACTGGCGCCCGATGCAGGATTCGGGCGGACGGCGCGTGATGCGGTCGGTCAATATCGACATGAACAGCGTTCGTTTCTGTACGCCGGAGATGCTCGACCGCTTTCGGAAAATCCGGTTGTTGAAGGATTACATCGACGAAACGGAACGCCTGATCGCCGAGAGCAACGAGCAAGCCGGGGTGGAGAACGATCCGGAACCGGTCAACGGCCTGCACCAGACGAATCTGGGCGTGTTCCGCGCTTATCTGGAACGCTACCTGCGCAGCCTTGCCGGAATCAACCAGGAGATGATGCTGATGGTGCGCCAGTTGCAGCCGACCGAGAAGGGGTTGCCCGTCGAACTCTATTTCTTTTCGAAAGTGACCGAGTGGACGGTTTACGAAAAAGTACAGGCCGATGTGTTCGACCATGTGCTGGCGGTTATCCCGGAATTCGGCTTGCGGGTATTTCAGAACCTCGCAGGCAGCGATGTGCGGGATCTGAAAGGAGAAATTTAGCGGCGGGGTTGCCGGGGCGTATTTCCGGGAAAGTGCAGCCGCTTGCCGCGTCGGGCGAAACGCCCGGAGGCAGATCGAACAAAAAGGCCGGATGCGACATTG
>OGQI01002190.1_pt1 | contig 12089 bp, 9 predicted proteins | sample 1553171 | NCBI WGS metagenome assembly OGQI01 (sample SAMEA2579988, study PRJEB22360) | human gut metagenome | biome: human gut; feature: human-associated habitat; material: faeces | place: Denmark | collected 2008/2010
CGCGAGGGCACTCGTTCTAAGGATTCTGCTAAGCCTGGCATCAAGGAAGTTGCAGCGGTGGCGGGGGTTTCGCCTACTACGGTATCTCGCGTGCTTAATAATCGCGGCTACATTAGCCAGGAAACCCGCGATAAAGTCCATGCGGCGATGGAGCGCATCAACTATACGCCCAACGATATCGCCCGTGCCATGCTCAACGGTCGCCTGAATCTTATCGGTATGATCGTTCCCTTTGTGAGCAGCCCGTTCCATGCTCAGGTTGTGCAGTCGGTCGAGCGCACGTTGGCGGAAAACGGCTTTAAGATGCTGCTGTGCAACAGCGCCAATCGACCCGATCTTGAGCGTTCCTATATTGACATGCTCCGCCGCAATATGGTCGACGGCGTCATCGTCAACTCCCTCAATATCGGTGCCGAGGCATATGCCGAGATGGGCTTGAGCCTGGTTGGCATCGACTGCGATCTTGGCGAGGGCTCTGTCCAGATTGCAAGTGACAGCTATGGCATTGGCGAGCTCGCCACGCGCCGTCTGATTGATGACGGCTGCAGGCGTATCCTGTGCCTGCGCAGCAATAGCCGCATGCGCATGCCTGCCAATAAGCGTACCGATGCCTACCTCGATGTTGTTGAGCAGGCCGGTTTGCCCGTGCTTGTCCGTGAGGTCGAGTTCGTTAAGCCCGACGACGAAAAGAGCGCGGTCGTTGCGAAGATCCTCGATGAGAACCCCGATATTGACGGCATCTTTGCGGGAGACGACACGATGGCGGCCATCTGTCTCAACGTTATGAAGCAGCGCGGCTTGAGCGCTCCGGATGATATTAAGGTCGTGGGCGCGGATGGTGCCCGCCGCACTATGACGTTTATGCCTGACTTAACAACCGTACGCCAAGATATCGATCGCATCGGTGAGCTCGCGGCGCAATCCATCATCGCTCTTGTTAACGGTGAAAAGCCCGAATCGAATATCAAGCTCCCCGTTGAACTCATTGAGGGCAAAACCGCGTAGTTCATCCCGTGCCAAAAGAATCCCTCAAACGCCTCTGATGACCGTTCACCGGCATATGTCAACCGTTTGCCGACGACTGGAACTGCGAAAAGATGTATTGGTATGAAAACGTTTGACATATGAAAACGATTGACATATCTTGCAGTTGTACCGAGTTAGTATCTTGTGGGAAAGGAAGTCTCGGATGCACAAGGTGTATTACCAGCCTGAGGGAATTTGGGTAGGCGACATCATGCCGTACGGCGAGGACGGCACGTTCTATCTCTATCACCAGCGTGACACGCGTAACCCCGGACCTTTTGGAGAGCCGTTTGGCTGGGCACTCGCGACGACCAAGGATTTCGTCAACTACAAGGACTTTGGCGAGAGCCTTGAGCGTGGCGGCGACGAGGAAGTCGACCAGTATGTTTATGCCGGCACGGTGTTTAAGGTGGGCGACAAGTACCATGCGCTCTACACTGGTTGCAATCGCGATAAGGTCCGCGCACGCTTGATGAAGCAGGTTCTTCTTCACGCAACGAGTGACGACGCCGTCAAGTGGGAGAAGAACATCGCCGAGACGCTGCTTCCGCCCCAGGAGGGTTACGATGACCGCAACTGGCGCGATCCCTTTGTGCTTTGGGATGAGGAGAACGAAGAGTACATGCTCATCCTCGGCACGCGTGTGGGCGAGGACAAGCGTCTGATGACCGGTCGTCTGGTCAAGTTCACCTCCAAGGACCTGGATACCTGGGAGTTCCAGGGCGACTGGTGGAATCCGGGCCTGTACACCATGTTCGAGATGCCTGATCTCTTTAAGATGGGCGACTGGTGGTATCTGGTGTTCTCCGAGTACAGTGATGGCAACAAGACTCGTTACCGCATGTCTCGCTCCATCAACGGTCCTTGGATCACTCCTGCTGACGATTCATTCGATGGCCGCGCGTACTATGCCGCGCGTACCGCATTTGATGGCGAGCGCCGCGTTCTCTTTGGTTGGGTTCCTACGCGTGACGAGGGTGGCGACCCCAGCTCTTACCTGTGGGGTGGCACCTTTATGCCTCTCGAGATCGTTCAACGTGCCGACGGAACGCTCGGCACCAAGCTCCCTGACAGCATGCTTGGCGCCTTTGGCGAGGCTAAGGCAGTCGAGGCCATTGAGCTTTCCTGCGAGTCGGGCAAGGTCGAGCAGGTGCTCGCCGCGGATGCCGGTTCCACCTATATGCTCGACGCCGACATCGAGCTCGCCGGTGACGCTGCCGGCTTCTCGGTGAAGCTCGCCGAGGACGCCGAGTCCGGTCTTGCCTATGAGTTCCGCGCCAACCTGCGTGAGGGCAAGCTCGAGTTTACGGCGGCCCCCCAGTATCCGTGGTTCCAGGTCAACAACATGGGCCTCGAGCGTCCGTTGTTCTTTAAGGGCGAGGGCACTCATCATGTGCGCCTGGTCGTTGACGACGATATCGCGACCATCTTTGTCGATGATGTTGCGCTTAACGCTCGCTTCTGCAATAAGCAGGGCCAGGGTGTGGCGCTGACGGTCACCGACGGTACGCTCAAGTGCGCAAATGCAACGATCGCGTCTCTGTAATGGCATCAAAACGTCTTATGATTTCGTAAAGGAATGGAGAGGAACATGGACTACAAAGTAGTGTCTCAGCAAGTCGTCGACAACGTCGGCGGACTGGAGAACATCGAGGGCGCCACGCATTGCGTGACCCGTCTGCGTCTGGTGCTCAAGGATACGAGTAAATACAACAAGGCTGAGCTCGAGAACATCGATGGCGTCAAGGGCGTGCTGTACAACAGCGGCCAGCTCATGATCATCTTCGGTACCGGTACCGTCAACAAGGTTTACGATGAGTTTATGGCTCTGACGGGCGTTAAGGAGATCAGCGCTTCCGAGGTCAAGGGCGCCGAGGCGGACAAGAAGGGCAAGTTCTTCTCGGTCCTCAAGGTATTCTCGGACATCTTTATCCCCATCATTCCCGCCTTCGTCGGCGCTGCAATCATCATCGGCCTTAAGTCGCTGATCGTTGCCAACGGCCTCTTTGGCATGGAGGGCAGCCTCGCCGATCACAGCGAGTTCCTCAAGAACCTCGCAAGCTTCTTTGCCATTATCGCCACCACGTTCGACTACCTGCCTGTCCTGGTTATGTACAGCGCGGTGAAGCGTTTTGGCGGTAACCCGATTCTGGGCATCCTCGTCGGTATCGTCATGGTTCACCCGAGCCTTATGAACCGTAACACGTTTGTTATGGATCCGTCGGGTGCTGAGTATTGGAACTTTGGTCCGCTCTCCATTCCCATGGTTGCTTTCCAGGGTGGCGTGTTCCCTGCAATCCTGACTGCCTGGTTTATGGCCAAGGTCGAAAAGATTGCCCAGAAGTACATCCCCGAGGTCGTTTCGTTCGTCTTTGTCCCGACTGTTACCCTGATTCTTGCTAACGTCGCCCTGTTCACCGTGTTCGGCCCGCTCGGCAACCTGATCGGCAACGTCCTCGCCGGCGTGATCGACATCCTGTACAACAGGATGGGCGTCTTTGGTGCCTTTGTCTTCGCCGCGTTCCTGCAGCCGCTTGTCGTTACCGGTACGCATCAGTTCATCCAGGGTATCGAGGCAAACCTCGTTGCCACGACTGGCTTCAACTACATCCAGGCAATCTGGTCGGTTTCCATCATCGCCCAGGGCGGCGGCGCCATCGGCATGTACCTCATTCACAAGAAGCATTCCAAAGAGCGCAACATCTGCATGTCGTCCTTTATCCCGACGCTGGTCGGTATCTCCGAGCCCGCAATCTTTGCTGCAAACATGCGCTACTCGATCATTCCGTTCATCTGCGCATGCATCGGTGCAGGCTGCGGTGGTGCCTTCGTCAAGCTCTTTGAGGTGCGCGCTATCGGTCAGGGTCTGACCGGTGTGCTTGGCCTGCTCATCGTCACGCCCGAGACCCTCGTGTGGTATGTGGCTGGCAATCTCATCGCCTTTATCGTGCCGATCGTCTTGATCCTTGCCTACAACAAGGCAAAGGGCGTTCCGACCACCGATGAAGAGGGCGCTGGCGCTGGCTTCGACGTTAGCTTCTAGTTGAGCCGTTCAGCGTAACGTGCGGATAAGTCCATTTGAGGAAGGGCGTTCGGCTCATGTGAGTCGAGCGTCCTTCCCTATAGACGAGAAGGTCAATGGCGATGTTTAATCAAAAAAATAAGGTGACACGCACGGACTATGAGCAGTGGCGAGCTGGACAGGATGAGACGGCGGCTCGCATCGCGTCCGACCCCGATAGGCTCCTGTTCCATGTGGAGCCTGAGCTTGGCTGGCTTAATGATCCCAACGGTTTGGTGCAGATTGGTGATACGTATCACATCTATCACCAATACGATCCGTTCGATGCTGCGCATGGCGGTCCAGTGCTTTGGAACCATCTGACGACAAAGGATTTTGTGACGTACGAGAATCGCGGCCCCGCGCTGTTCCCCGATTCCGATTTGGATTCGAGCGGAGCGTATTCTGGTTCTACCTTTGTGCGTGATGGCAAGATTCACTACTTCTATACCGGCAACGTCAAGCATTTTGACCGCGATGATTACGACTACGTTTTGACGGGCCGTGAGCAAAACCAGATTCATATGGTCGCCGATAATCCCGATGAATTGGGCGAGAAGCGCATAGCTGTTGGGCCACTCGACTACCCCGGCGATATCGGTACGCACGTGCGCGACCCCAAAATCCTGGAGCATGATGGTGTCTACTACATGGTTCTTGGCGCTCGTACGAAAGACGACCGTGGCTGCGTGCTTGTCTATACCTCGCGCGATCTAGAGAACTGGAGCTATGCGACGCGCATTGAGCTGGGCGAGAAGTTTGGCTTTATGTGGGAGTGCCCTGATCTGTTTGAGCTCGATGGCGAGCTTATTCTCGTTTGCTGTCCGCAGGGCGTGCCTGCCAATGGTTGGCGTTACCGCAATCCGCACCAGTGCGTGTGGTTTTCCATCGAGGCCGATTGGGAGGCGCCGAGCTTTAAGATCGTCGGCCAGGGCATGCCTCCGATGGTCGATGCCGGTTTTGATTTCTATGCCCCGCAGTCCTTTGAGGATGCGGCAGGTCGACGCTTGATGATCGGATGGTCGGGTTGCCCCGACGCGACGGCAGAAAACCCGACGGTGGCGCGCGGATGGCAGTGCGCGTTGACGGTGCCGCGAGAGCTGAGCATACGCGATGGTAAGCTCTGCCAGCAGCCGGCGCACGAGATCGAAGCGCTGCGCGGCGATTGCGTTCGTGCTGTAGGCGGTGAGCCCGTTGAGGAGCCGGGACGCCTGTTTGATGTCGTGGTTTCCTGTGAGGGAGCCAAGATGGTCGAGCTCGAGATCCGCAAGGGTGTCTTTGTACGCTATACGGACGGGATGCTTACCCTCGACATGCGTGACGAAGGCTATGGGCGCGACCAGAGGTCGATCGAGCTCGGTGTGCTTCGCGACCTGCGCGTGCTTTCGGACACTACGATGGTCGAGATTTTTGCCAACGGCGGCGAGGCGGCACTTACGAGCCGTACCTATTCGTCGGCGGTTCCGGCGATGGCGCTGCACGCCGAGGGTGCGGCGTCGATGGATTTCTACCGCCTCGCACATTAACCGTACGTGGAGCACGATTGGACTTGCTGGACGGAATGCGTCGCAGTTGCCGCGGCCAACTACCGTTTATCGCGTATAGCGACCGTTTGCGGAATAAGTAACACTCCTTAATAAACCGTGTAGAATCTCAGATAAGCACGGAGTTTTCCAGGGAGACGCTGTCCTTTGTTGTGCGCAAGGGGCGGCGTCTCTTTGGCGCTTAGATGCCGTTGTGCAACAGCGCGACGCGCGTGTCATGTATTGAAAAGCCAACGTCGAGATGGGTCGTGATAGGAATGGGCAAGTATGTAATCGTGGTTGAATCTGGTTCGGATGTGACGCCAGAGCTCTGCGAACGCTACGGCATCGTGCGCGTGCCCATGCATGTCACGATTGGTGACGAGACCGTCGAGGACGGCTCGATCGATCCGCTCGAGATTTATTCGCGCTGCAACGAGTTTGGCGTGATGCCCAAGACCAGTGGCTGCGCGCCTGCGGATTTTGCTCACGTGTACGACCGCATCCATGCCGAGCAACCCGACGCGACTATTTTGCATCTTGCATATTCTGAGGCCACGACCTGCTCGCATCAATCATCGAAGATCGCCGCCAAGGGTCGCGATTACGTCTACTCCATGGACACGCGCTTTGTCTCGGTAGGCCAGTCGCTCGTTGTCGTCGAGACCGCCAAGTATATTGAGGCTCATCCCGATGCCACCGTTGACGAAATTTTCGCCTTCACCAATTCGGTCATGGACCGCGTACTGTTGGGCTTTGTCCCAACCGCTCTCGCCTTCCTTAAGGCCGGCGGTCGCTTGTCCAACGTGGCATTCCTCGGTGCCCATCTGCTCAAGATTAAGCCCTGCATTGAGGTGACGGGTGGTAAGTTCGTGGCGACCAAGAAGTTCCGCGGTTCTATGCTTAAGTGTGCCCGTGCCTTTATTGATCACATGGTAGAGAAGGGCGAGATCGACTACTCGCATATTGGCTTGGCGTATTCGGTGGGTCTTTCCGAGGAGTTGCGCGACGACATGGAAGTCTATGCACACGATCTTGGCTTTAAGGACGTTACCTGGACTCAGGTCGGCGGCGTCATCTCGAGCCATTGCGGCCCGACCGCCTTCGGCGCGGTGCTCACGCTCAAGGCGTAAAGGCCTGACGTCTATCGATATCTATTGCCACAGCGGCGGGCGGGTTGCGACAACCTTCCCGCCGCTCTTGCGTAGGGCCAAATAGGGCAACTCAATTGACCGCTAAACCGTTTCGCCATCATGCGTATGGGCTAGAATGACTCTGGTATTTATGTAGCTAAAACCAATGAGAGGCAAGGTAGCGGGAATGGCTGAGATGACGCTTGAGGGTGTGGACGCTCGTCCTGAGGATTCCGCATTTGCCCTAGGCCGTGTGCATTCGATTGAGACGATGGGAACGGTCGATGGTCCCGGCATTCGCTTTGTGGTGTTTGTCCAGGGCTGTCCTATGCGCTGTGCGTATTGTCACAATCCCGATACCTGGTCGGTTAACGGCGGCACCATGGTGACCGTCGAGCATCTGATGGATGAGTTCCAGAGTAACCACGAGTTCTATCGCAGCGGCGGAATTACGGTTTCGGGCGGCGAGCCGCTCCTGCAGCCTGAGTTTTTGGCCGACCTGTTCCGTGCCATGCACAACAACCCCGATGGTCGCGTGCATACCTGCTTGGATAGCTGTGGCTATGCGTTCGATCCCGCACATCCCGAGAAGTTCGATGCTGTTCTCAACGAGACCGACATGGTGCTGCTCGACATTAAGCATGCCGATCCGGCTGAGCATAAAAAGCTGACCGGATGCGATCCTGCGCGTATCCTGGCGTTTGGTGATGAACTCGCGTGTCGCAAGATTAAGGTCGTTATCCGCCACGTGGTGGTGCCGGGCATTACCGACACGGTGGAGGAGTGCGAGGCGCTCGGTCGTCTAATCGCTCCGTGGCATAACGTGGTCGGCCTGGAGATGCTGCCGTATCACACGATGGGTGTCGTTAAATACGAGCAGCTGGGGATTCCCTATAAGCTTGAGGGCGTTCCACAGATGGATACCGCGCGCATGCCCGAGCTGCGCAACGCCGTCATGATGGGCATGAAAAAGCGTCGCGCCGAACTCAAAAACGCCATCGGCTAGCGATCCATTTTCGCCCCCAAGGGCACTCATTGGGGACAGACTTAAATGAGTGCCCCCGGGCACCTAGTTGATTGCTAAAGAGCCCCGTCGAGTTGCGGTGGAATAGTTCTTGTGCATCGGCTTAAGCCGCCCAATCAGGAACTATTTCACCGCAACTGCGTTTTGGGCAGAGATGCGCAACAGAATCGTGCCATTTGGATAAATACGCTTGTGGTTTCTTTAAAGACACCTTAAACGCCGCTGAATATCTTTGGAAAGAAATGCCTGCTCGGTATTATGCTGCTCGTAACTAAACGGTAGCAGTCAGGAGACCACGTGCGAAACAACGCATCGCGGGACGAGTATGTGCCGCAGCATGGTAGCAGATATGAGACGAAGGGCACGCCTTCGCGTGGCCTCGCTGACGCTCGCATCCGCGTGACGAAGATTGCCGCCATTGGGATGCTAACGTTGGCGGTTATTATCCTCGGAATTACCGTTAAAACCTACGCCTCGGAGCGAACGGTGCACTCAGATGCGTTAACGGTACAGCTGCAAAACGAGAAGGTTTCAAAGTCCAAAGCGTCGGCAGATCAAGCTCTGTCGACGTTAGATTTCAAGACGAGACTTTCGAAGGCGGACTTCAACGATATCCCTTCGGGTGATACCGTTCAGACCTTCTCGTTGGTGGATAACAAGACTCCTACCTTGGAGGATGAGAGCCTTGCCTTGCTCCAGGATGCCCTGAGTCAGGCGCAGGAGCTGGGCGACGTGGGCGTAGTGTTCTACGATCTATCGAGCGGTAGGGGCGTGACGTATAACGACGATGTCGAGGTGTATGGAGCGAGTAGTTACAAGGCGCCGTATGCACTCTATATTTGCGAGACGTTGGTCGAATCGGGGCAGGTGTCGCTCGATAGGCCTTTAACCACGTATGGTGGTTACAGCATGGGCTGGCAGACGGTGCGCGACCTTATCGAGAATGCCGTCGTCAATTCGGACAACGATTCGTTTATCGCGTTACGCGCGGCGTTTGACCATGCCGGTTACGAGGATTGGATTGTCAGTCTTGGCATCGATTACGATACCGCGCTCGATCCGATGAGTGATTTTCCGACCTACTGCCCGCGCACCTCGGCAAAGTTGTGGCGAGAGATGAGTGAGTATTTGAGATGTGACACCGAGACGTCGCAATGGCTGTCGGGCCTTCTGACCTCTATAACCCGATCGTTTATTCGCGATGGCATTGCGGACGATCAGGTCTCGGTGCGCAACAAGGCGGGTTGGATCAGCGAGGACGGTTGCTATTCGACATGTGATGCCGGACTGATCGACGTCGACGGCCATAGCTATGTTATGAGCATCATGACGTCGATGCCGTGGAGTGACCAGTCGAGCGAGGCTGTGGCCGCGATTGCAAAGGCGCTCTATGATGTGCGGTCCTCGTTGGCCTAGGGACTTCGTGAAAAGTGAAAGAACCAAAATGCTGGTACCATACCGTGGATAAGCAATTTGCACGGATTTGGGGGATGGCATGGCAACCATCGCGATCATAGGCGCACTCGAAAAAGAGGTTGCGCAGATTAAGGAAGAGCTGAGTGGCGCGCATGAGGCGCAGGAGGCGGGCCTGACCGTTGTCAGCGGCGAGCTTGACGGACTGACAGTAGTCGCTACGACCGCTGGCATGGGAACCGTAAACGCCGCTGCCGCAACGCAGCATCTCATCAGCAAATATGCCCCGCAGGCCGTTGTGTTTTCGGGCATTGCGGGTGGCCTAAACCCTAAGCTCCATATTAACGACGTGGTTATAGGCAAGTGCCTGCGCTATCTCGATACTGACACGGCGCTCATCGCCGAGTCGGCGCCGGGACTCGAGGAGTTTGTCTCGACGCCGGCGTTGGCTGATGTTGCCGCCGCCGTGCTTGCCGAGCATGGATTTGTGGATGCCTCGGCGGATGAGAATTCTGCGGAGAAGGACCCCAAGCAGTTCCTGTGTGGCACTATCGCCACGGGCGACCGCTTTGTTACGGGTGACGCCATGCGTAACGCTGCGATTGAGGCCACGCATGCCGATTGCGTCGAGATGGAGGGCGCGGCAATTGCGCACATCGCGGCCAAGAATGGTGTCGATTGCCTGGTACTGCGCGCTATCAGCGATAATTGTGACGAGGCATATGACGCGTTTTGCGAGCGCGAGTTCGATCTGGACGAGTACGCTCGCACCGCGAGCGGCATCACGCTTGACATCGTTCGTCGTATCGCCGCCGCGCAATAGCACGCCCGTTTTGTAAGAACCTACGACCAAGGAGTGTCCATGGCCGATTCAATTAACTACCAGCTTGCCAAGTTCGTCGCCAGCTACGGCAAGGTTTCGCAGATTCCCGAGTCAACCTGTCCCGAGGTGAGCTTCGTCGGCCGCTCCAACGTGGGCAAGTCCTCCATCATGAACAAACTCTTTGGCCGCAAGAACCTGGTCAAGGTTTCGAGCACGCCGGGCAAGACGAGCAACATCAATTTCTTCGAGGCCGACGAAGTGCACTTTGTGGACCTGCCGGGCTACGGTTTCGCTCGCCGTTCCAAGGCCGAGCGCGACCGTTGGGCCGAGCTCATTGGCGACTTCTTCGACTCCGAGCGCAGCTTCAACCTGGTTGTGTCGCTGGTGGACATTCGCCACGACCCCAGTAAACTCGACCATGACATGATCGACTACCTGCAGGGCAACGAGTTCAACTTTATCGTCTGCCTCACCAAGGCCGACAAACTCAGCCGCACCCAGCAGGCCCGCCAGGCAGCAGCCATCAAAAAGCAGCTCAACGTCCCGGCCGAGAACGTAATCATCACAAGCTCCCAGACCGGCGTGGGCATCGATGAGCTTAAGCGCCGCATTGCCGAGGCCTGCCTTTAGTCAGGCCGCGGCCCCTCAAAAGCTCTTATCTATATCACCTCAGTGATAGTTATTGGTAAACTATCACTGAGGTGATATTTTTGGAGGTCGATATGGAGCTTTGGCACGGGTCGGACGTTGTTGTTGATCATCCATCGTTGGATAAATGCAGACAATTCAATGACTATGGGCGCGGGTTTTATTGCACACCGCATGAGGAAATGGCAATGGAGTGGGCATGTCGAACCGAGTCTGATGGCATTGCCAATCGATATGAGCTTGATTTAGATGGCCTTGCGATTTTGGATTTGGAATCAGGTGAGTTTTCGATTCTCAACTGGCTTGCAATTCTGGCGAATAACAGAGAGTTCAATGTTTCAACGCCAGTAGCACGCGAGGGGCTTCGCTATCTGCTGGATAACTGCTTAATTGATGTCTCTCCTTATGACGTTATTCGAGGCTATCGCGCAGACGATTCTTATTTCTCGTTTGCAAGACAGTTTGTCAACGGCATGATTTCGCTCAGGCAATTGCAGCGCATTATGTTTTTGGGGGATTTGGGCATTCAATATGCGCTTATGAGTGAGCGCGCGTTCTCGGCGATCAGGTTCCGCGATTGGAAACAGGCCTCAGGAGCCGAGTTTTATCCCAAACGATTTGAGCGAGAACAGAACGCTCGACGAAAGTACCTGGATACGGTAAACGGATTTGACTCTGATGGTGTCGACATTAGGGATTTGATGGCAGGGAGGGTTGATTTAAATGATCCAAGAGTTAACGGATTGTGGGCCGAGTAGGACATACCCCGTTTACTACCTCGAGGATGCAATGAACAACCTCGGCGACTGCTTCGACTATGCCGTCAATGACTATGGAGCAGAAGGATCGGAAGTTGCTGAACTCTTTTGCCTGAGCGGGGTTGCTCGAGAGTTTGAGCGCGGCAATGCATGGGTAGTGTCGGGAAAATCGGGTGTTGAGCTGTTCGCGCTCATTGCCGAAAGGTCTGGCTATCAATCAAGCCCGATGCCAAATCGAACCTACCGATTCGAAAAGACACCGGAATATTGGACAGGCTGGATATTGGCATACCTTCAGTGGCGCCTAGGAGAGTCTTTCGAAGATTTGCTGCATGTCGTTCCATTCGATGTGCTACGCAGTCTGTACTACCCCTGGCATGAAGCCTCGGAGGAACGCGTGGCTCGCCTCGTCTGCGATATGGCGAGAAAAGCGTCCAGACAAACCAAACTTGCGTTAGCAAGAAAGAAGCTTAAGAAAACCCAACAAGACCTAGCATACGAATCGGGCGTATCACTCCGCTCAATCCAAATGTACGAACAGCGCCAGAGAAACATCAACGAAGCTTCGGTAACAAGCGTAAGAGCCATAGCAAAAGCCCTCCACTGCAACATCGAAGACCTCCTAGAACCAGTCTTCGAATACAAAGAACCCAGCGCAGCCTAAGCCAAGCACATAGTCG
>OGQI01002206.1_pt1 | contig 12027 bp, 10 predicted proteins | sample 1553171 | NCBI WGS metagenome assembly OGQI01 (sample SAMEA2579988, study PRJEB22360) | human gut metagenome | biome: human gut; feature: human-associated habitat; material: faeces | place: Denmark | collected 2008/2010
GCCACAGACACAATCCCCTCCCCTATCTTTTGCAAGATACTTCTAGGACGATCTGAGCGTACATAATCATTCACTTTTTCAAATCCGTCTGTTACAGTCTTGCCTATATTCTCCACATTAATAGCAGCCCCTTTCATAGCCAGCTTCTCGGGGGCAGTACGCGCCATAGGAATAATAATCCACGCTATGATATAAGCCAATATCACCCCATGAACAAAGAAGCCAAGAACCAATAGAATGATACGTACCCAAGTAACATCCCATCCCATATAAGCGGCCAATCCGGAAGCCACACCACCCAGCACTTTATTGTCCGGATCACGAAACAGACGGCGTACAGTGGTCCCTTTTGTCTTTTCCGAACCGGATGTTTCTCCATTCCCTTCACCAGAGAGTTCTTCAGGTTTACCCATCCGGGCTATGATTTCTTCCACATCCTCAATGGTAATAACCTGTTTGCCCTCATTCAAACGGTCAGCAAACAGTTCAGATATGCGTAATTCCATATCATGTACAATCTCCTCCGCACCTTCCTCACGACGAAAGTGAATGCGTAAATTAGCTAAATAATTATCCAACAAGTGGTAAGCGTCTTCGTCTATATGATAAACGGTACCTCCTAAATTTATGGTTAAAGTCTTTTTCATTGTATCCTGTTTTTAATTGTTTTTTAAATGATTCACTGTATTCGTCAACTCCTCCCAAGCAGTCTCCAATCCGCTAAGGAATATTTCACCCTGAGGAGTGAGATTATAATATTTACGAGGTGGTCCCTGAGTAGACTCTACCCATTCGTATGAGAGCAGGTCATCGTTTTTCAGCCGGGTAAGCAGCGGATAAAGCGTCCCTTCTACTACAATGAGCCGGGCTTCTTTCAATCTTTGAATGATATCCGAAGCATATGACGGCTCTTTGTGCAACAACAATAAAATGCAGTATTCCAGCATTCCTTTGCGCATCTGAGATCGTACATTGTCTACATTCATAATTTATAATACTTTGTTTGGCACAAATATATGTATTATATCAGTACCTTGTATTGCATAGATCTATTATTTTGCATAAATTAATATTTAAACAAGTAAAAGAAAGGAAGTCCCCTTTTTTTTGTTGTAAAAAGTTTATCTTTGTCTCTCGTTATAACCCTAAAAAGATATAAAGATCATGTTTACCATACAAAAAGCGACAACCAATGATATTCAGTTGATTAACGAGATGGCTCAGATTGTATTTCCGGCCACCTACCAGGAAATTCTTTCAAAAGAACAATTGGATTACATGATGGACTGGATGTACTCTCCGAAAAATCTGCGTAAACAAATAGAAGAAGAAGGGCACATCTATTACATAGCTTACAAAGATGGAGAAGCTGCCGGATATGTTTCCATACAGCCCGAAGGAGAACATTTATTTCATCTGCAGAAAATCTATGTACTTCCTCGTTTTCAAGGTTGCCGGTTGGGCAAAGCACTATTTGAGCAGGCCGTCAAAGCAATTAAAGAAATCCATCCCGGACCTTGCGAAATGCACTTGAATGTAAACCGTAACAATAAGGCTTTACAATTCTACCAACATTTAGGAATGGAAAAAGTTGCAGAAGGAGATTTCCATATAGGCAACGGATATTATATGAACGATTATATCATGGGACTGAAAATCTAACCCTATCTTACAAAAACAAAATGGACGAATATCGTATCAACGGATTGACCATAAAAGAAAATTTGCTGCAACTGGCAGAAAATGGAAATAAAAAGTTCACCGAATCGCTACATCCGGGAATAGAAAATGTATTGGGTATCCGCATCCCTGCCCTAAGGCGGTTAGGAGCACAAATTGCCAAAGATGACTGGGAGAGTTATCTACAGACTGCGGATACTTATTATATGGAAGAACGTATGTTGCAAGGTATGGTAATAAGCAATCTGAGAATGAAAGACATAGAAGCATATCTTTCACTGGTTGCCCGGTTTGTTACCATCATCAACAGTTGGTCTGTTTGTGACACTTTTGACTTTTACGGCAAACAACGGTTTGTTGACAAGAACAAGAAAAAGGTCTGGCTATTTTTGGAAAACTGGATGAAATCCGACAAAGAATATGAGATACGTTTCGGAGTAGTAATGGCAATGGCTCATTATATTGACGAAGAGTATATAAACAACGTATTGCAATGGATGGACCGGATCAGTCACGAAGGATATTATGTGAAGATGGCTGTAGCATGGGCTTTATCCGTATGTTATGTCAAATTTCCTCAAAAGACGGTGAACTATCTGAAGGAAAATCATTTAGATGACTTTACCTACAATAAAGCGCTACAAAAAATCATAGAATCTTATCGGGTAAGCACGGAGGACAAAGAAATCATCCGCAGCATGAAAAGAAAAAACAAATAATGTTCATTATTTACCGCAAAGAGGATTTGAATCCTTCCGAAAGAAATTCACCATTCATATTCGGAAAGATTCAAACTGCTCCAGCAGCTATTAATAATTGGGAAAAGTTATTCCTCCCAAACCAAATAAGCTGAAACCAGCCAATGATTCAATTTATTGCCATCCACCTGTTGTGCCTCAGGGATACTTACCTTAAAAGAATGTTTACCGGCCGGCAAGTCACCAATAACAGCCTCCTCAGGCATCACATCGCTACCCGGACACCAATTGGAACGGGATAAATCTGAAGAAGCCAAAGGTTCTTCAATCTCTTTTGTCGTATAACCCTTATCACCTATATATGCGGCAACTCGTGGTATCAGCCATACTCCTGTAGCCGGGTTAAAACGGCGGAAAGAAGCACAGTCGTCACGCCAAGGAATGAAATTCAACACCTCCTTGCCATCAACAGACACAATGTTTCGTTTCTCCACAAACTCATCTCCGCCACTATGCCCCCCGTGACCTGTAACAATATACTTCAAACGAACATTCTTGGCAGCTTTCGACATATCAAAATCCATCACCACATCTTTGCGTGAGAAAATATCCGGATAAGTCTGTCCGATATAATACACCGTATTCATCAAAGGCTTCACACGGCGCTCCGGCATCACGTCGCAAGTAATCTTACTCTCCTTCACGTCCAATTCCATGCTGGCCACATACCCCTCGGCAGTCCATGTATCAATATAAATTCCCACGTATGCCTCTCTCTCCAATGCCGGATAAAGATCGGTAATATCCTGCACCCAAGTCACACTCTTTTCCCATTTCGGGATATATACAGGACGTCTCTTGCTGCTCAAAGAATCATTATCCGAACTATAATACCCCACACCGAACGGGGTCATAAAACGCATCAGTTCAAGGGTAGGCACATAATCCTTACCCGGAACAATACCAATCATTTTTTCATATTTGGCACTGTCTACCGCAGGAAACGCCCTCTTGCCTTCGGCTATATTCATCAGATTGATCACCGATTCTTTGGGAAGCACAAAACAAGAGCCAGATTTATCCCAACGGTCACCATTGGAAGCTACAGTTACTTTCAGGGTAACATCCACATCTCTTTTGTAATCGGGCAAGGTTATTTTCTTTAAAATAATACGCCCGTTTACCAGACGGATCACTCCGTCAGCATTGGCAGGAGTATAATTAGGAAAAGAGTCGGGACGAAAACAAACAGGGGTCTTGTCGAATACTTGAATATGAGTATTTCCCAATGCCGGTAATTCTTTGTGATTTGCGGCATCGGCCGGCATCATAAAAGTTGCCGCCACAGCCAGTGGAGCAATAAAGGTCAGCAGGTTCATTCTTTTTAATTATAGGTTAGTAATCAAGGGTATATAAATTAATTTCACAAAAAAACTACACGGATTTACACAAATCTTCCGATCTGTATAAATCCATGTAATCTACAATAAAAAGGGGTTATTGATGCTGTTCACGCAACAAATCATTCACAGTCTTCACCGGATTAAAGGTACTCAACGGCACTTCAACGAAAACAGTGTTCCAGTCACTCATCGCACCATTCCACAAGCCCGGAAGTTCCAATGCTTTCAGTTCTCTACCGTTCTTTGATTTATAAGAGATAAAACCTGTAGCCTTATCCACATACTTCACCAAGTCGAATTTGTTTCCTTTATAATCTCGTACCGCACACACCAAATCCACCGGATTAAAGTGAGTACCTTTCTCGAACATCTCTTTCTTGGCCGGATCATTCATGTCAATCTGAGAACTTTCCAAAATTTGCAGTGAAACAGTACCATCCGCATTATAAGCCAGGAACGGGCCGCCTCCCGGTTCACCCACATTCTTCACCATACCGCATACACGCATCGGACGGTTTAACTTCTTACGCAGATAAATAACCAAATCGGCATCTTCCAGATCCTTGATATCCGGTTTGCGGCAACATAAAGTCTGCTGTAAGAAACGAATGATCTCTTCCAGCTGCGCATGTGTATATTTACCGCCATCCAGCAATTCCAGATATTCAAATACCTGCTTCTGCAGAGTAACCAGTACCCCCGCAATCAGCTTTTTATACATAACAGTATCCTCTTTCAAGCGATCGGGCACCACATTATCTATATTCTTGATAAAGATAACATCGGCATCCAGATCATTCAGATTCTCAATCAGCGCGCCGTGCCCTCCCGGACGGAACAACAGTTTGCCTTTATCGCGGAAAGGTTTGTTCTCCATATCGGCAGCAACCGTATCCGTACTCGGTTTCTGTTCAGAAAATGACACATCATATTCTACTCCATACTTCTTTGCATAAACGGCAACCTTCTCTTCCACCAGCTTTGTGAACAATTCACGATGTTCCGTAGAAACGGTGAAATGCACATTCACTTTTCCGGTTCTGCCTGCCGCATACAACGCGCCTTCCACCAAATGTTCTTCCAGCGGCGTACGCACACCATCCGCATACCGATGGAATTTCAACAACCCCTTCGGTAATGCCCCATAGTTCAAGCCGGCAGCTTCCAGCAGATTGGCTACTATAGGTTTATAATCCTTCCCGGCCATCAAAGCATCAATATTCTTTCCTGTATTATCCATACAAGCCGCATTCAAGTCATTGTAGAATGCGAAGCTATGAATATGGTCGAAAAATTTCTTTTCGAAATCTGTCTTCGGAGTATTGTAATCAGCCCCCAGGAATTCGAACAAATTCTTAAACATGCGGCTGGCAGCACCAGAGGCGGGTACAAACTTCACGATGGTTTTCTCACCTTCCTTATATGTATCCCATGCTTCCAAATAATTTTTCATTTCATTTTCGGCGGGAGCCATGATTCCCTTTTCAACAGAAGCGGCTGCATCCAGCTTCAAAAATGGGAAACCCTTTTCAAAGCAAGCCAGTTGTTCTGCAATCTGCTGCTCGGAAATTCCTTTTTTCACTAATAAGTCTTTGTCTTCAGGTGTTAACATAAGTACATGATTTTATATGGTTTAAATAAATTGTTACCTTATTCTTTCACTATTAATTGCCCAAAAATACAAAAAAATGCGAGAACACTACCTAATAAATAAAGAAAAAAACTACCTTTACCCTCGAAAAGATTTCACGTGTTATGGAAGAAAAAGCATTTTTCACAGCCAAAGAGCGTGAGCAACTGTTCGCCCTCTATAAACGATTGCTGCAATTATCCGGCGACACCTTGCAGAAGGGTGATTGCCATAAGTTAAAAATACACCTCATAAAAGCAGTTGCCGAAGGTAACCTGCCACGAAATTGTTTCGGGATGAATCCTATCATCAAAGATATGCAGACCGCCGTCATCGTGGCCGAAGAAATTGGGATGAAACGGGCTTCCATCCTGGGGATCATGCTGCACGAATCGGTAAAGAACCATTTATGCACCTTAGCATCTGTACAACAGGAATATGGAGAGGATGTAGCGGGGATCATACGCGGTCTTGTGAAAATCAATGAGCTATACTCCAAAAGCCCTACCATAGAATCGGAAAATTTCCGCAACCTGCTACTCTCTTTTGCCGAAGACATGCGTGTTATTCTGATCATCATTGCAGACCGCGTGAACCTGATGAGACAGATAAAGGAGACTCCCAATATAGAAGCACGCACCCAAGTAGCCAACGAAGCTGCCTATCTGTACGCACCGCTGGCACATAAGCTGGGGCTATACAAACTGAAATCGGAACTGGAAGACCTTTCCTTGAAATATACCGAACACGACGTATATTATCATATAAAGGACAAACTGAACGAAACGAAAGCCTCCCGTGACAAATACATAGCCGCCTTTATCGAACCGATACAGCACAAGCTGGAAGAAGCAGGATTAAAGTTCCACATGAAAGGGCGTACCAAGTCCATCCATTCCATCTATCAGAAAATGAAGAAACAGAAATGTCCCTTCGAAGGAGTGTATGACTTGTTTGCCATCCGAATCATTCTGGACTCTCCCGTCGACAAGGAAAAACAAGAATGCTGGCAGGTATATTCCATTGTGACCGATATGTATATGCCCAATCCCAAACGCCTGCGCGACTGGCTCTCCGTACCCAAAAGTAACGGATACGAATCCTTACACACCACTGTAATGGGTCCTGAAGGCAAATGGGTGGAAGTACAGATACGCACCGAACGCATGGACGAGATAGCAGAACGTGGTCTGGCAGCCCACTGGCGTTACAAAGGCGTAAAAGGAGAAAGCGGTTTAGATGAATGGCTGACCTCCATCCGGGAAACACTGGAGAACGCCGACAGTGACCTGGAAGTGATGGACCAGTTCAAACTGGAATTATACGAAGACGAAGTATTCGTATTCACCCCCAAAGGTGACTTGTACAAGATGCCGAAAGGAGCGACCGTACTGGACTTTGCCTTCGCCATCCATAGCAAACTGGGTTCCAAGTGTATCGGAGCAAAGGTGAACGGAAAGAACGCACAATTAAAGCAAACGCTGAACAGCGGCGACCAAGTAGAAGTCATGACTTCAAACACCCAGACACCCAAACGCGACTGGCTGAACATCGTCACCACTTCGAAGGCAAGAACCAAAATACGCCAGGCCATCAAAGAGATAGAAGCCCGCCAGACAGAGTTCGCCAAAGAGACCATAGAACGTAAATTCAAGAACCGCAAGCTGGAATACGACGAAGCAGTGATGATGCGCCTGATAAAAAAGCTGGGATACAAAACCGTAACCGAGTTCTACCAGGACATAGCCAACGAGACAAGAGATGCGAACGACATCATCGAAAAATACCTGGAACTGAAGAAAAAGGAAACGGAAAACCGGGAAGATATTGTCTATCGCAGCGCCGAGAATTTCAGCATGCAGACAGCACAGGATGACAAGACCTTCAAAGAGGATGTGCTGGTCATTGATCAGAATTTGAAAGGACTGGACTTCAAATTAGCCAAATGCTGTAACCCTATCTATGGCGATGATGTATTCGGGTTTGTAACCATCAGCGGAGGAATCAAAATACACCGTACCGACTGCCCTAACGCACGAGAATTGCAATCACGTTTTGCCTACCGTATCGTAAAGGCGCGTTGGGCTGGAAAAAGCCACGGCAAACAATACCCCATCACGCTGCGCATCGTCGGTCATGATGATATAGGAATTGTGACAAATATCACCTCCATTATCAATAAGGAAAACGATATCCTGCTCCGTTCCATCAGCATCGACTCGCACGACGGGCTGTTCAGCGGCATGATGACCGTAATGGTAGATGACACTTCAAAGCTGGAATCATTAGTAAAAAAGATAAAGACAGTAAAAGGAGTAAAACAGGTAAACAGAGGATAAACCCATCCCAAGCTTAAAAAAAATGAATGAACTGCATAAACGACTAAAAAGCTTTACATACGCCTGGAAAGGCGTATGTAGTTTTTTAAGTAAGGAACACAATGCCTGGATACATTGCACAGCCATCATCGCCGTAACCATTGCAGGCATCCGGTTGGAAATAACAAGCACCGAATGGCTTGTCATCCTCCTGTGCTTTGCAATGGTACTGGCTGCCGAAGCATTCAACACAGCCATAGAACGCCTGGTAAACCTGGTATCCCCGGACTACCATCCTGTGGCCGGAGCCGTAAAGGACATAGCAGCAGGAGCCGTACTGATTTGCGCCATATTTGCCGCCATCATAGGGTTGATAATCTTTGTCCCTTATTTTTAAAGGTGTTAATTTACCATTTATTTCACTAACAGTTAAAGACCTTTTATAAAAAAAACAGTAATTTAGCCCCGATAATTTTTAAACAGTGGAACTAATGAAGAAAATTTTGCTTTCAACATTATTGTTGATTATAGGGTTAACCACATACGCAGCCGTATGGCAATCTCAAGGAGAAGCAGAAATAACCTTTGAGAAAACAACACATAATTTCGGTTCATTTCCCGAGTCAAGCCCGAAAGTTACCTGTGTTTTCAAATTCAAAAATTCGGGAGATGGTCCCCTAGTCATCCATCAAGCGATCGCATCTTGCGGATGTACTGTTCCCCAATATCCTAAAGAGCCCATCAAACCGGGTGAAAGCGGACAGATAACAGTGACTTATAATGGAGCCGGCAAATTTCCGGGACATTTCAAGAAATCAATCACTATCCGCACAAACGGGAAAAATGAGATGACACGTCTTTATATAGAAGGTGACATGACCCCGAAAGGCACAGCTGCCGAATAGAATTCTCACATCATAAGAGAGAGGATGTATCAAAACAAAAGAAGATTCGAGTTTGATACATCCTCTTTTTATATCCGGAAAACACTGCCCCGCCTGCCTGTATGCAAGTAAAAACAAAAAAATAAGAAAAAAAGAACATTTTTCCCCAATAATAAGCCACTCTTATTCTGATTAAAATAACGTACTTTGCAGCAAATTTAAGAGAACAATGACAAACAAGCTATTATTCTTTGTCCTACTGGCCCTCTGTTTCAGTGGCTGTGACATGCTGGAAACCCATCCATACGATGTACATATTACAGGAGAAAGAGAACTGAACAACAAAAACATCCAGTTGATAGAAAACAAAATGCAAGGCAAAAAAACAATCCGCTTTGCCATGATCAGTGATACCCAACGATGGTACAACTCTACCGAGGATGTTGTAAAAGCCCTCAATGCCCGTGGTGACATAGACTTTGTCATTCACGGAGGAGACCAGTCCGACTTCGGTGTCACAAAAGAATTCATATGGATGCGGGACATATTTAACAAATTCCAGATGCCCTACGTATGCCTTTTAGGCAATCACGACTGTCTGGGTACAGGTGAAGACGCATACAGGGCCATTTATGGAGATCCCAACTTCGCCTTCACAGCCGGAAATGTACGCTTTATCTGCCTCAATACCAATGCGATGGAATATGATTATTCGGAACCGGTTCCCGATTTCAACTTTATAGAAAATGAACTGAACAACCTGTCGCCTGAAATAGAAAAAACGGTATTCGCAATGCACGTAAAACCTTTTGAATTTGTATTCAACAACAATGTAGCAAAAATCTTCCAACTATACGTCAACCAGTTCCCCAAAGTCCAGTTCTGTCTTTACGGCCATGAACACAAATTCGCAGTAGATGATCTATTCAACGACGGAGTTCTGTATTTCCAATGCCCCTGCATAGACAAACGCATCTACTTATTATTCACCATTAAAGAAGATGGAACCTACGATTATGAAACAGTTGAATTTTAAAAAGATATTTCTGAACCTATTGTGGCCACTATTGCCTTTTACGGCACAAGCCCAAGAAAATAATACACTTTACTCCATCTTATCCAAAGACAGCATACTTGTCCCCTCTCCTTCCGTTCAAAACCAAGAGGAAGATATTGTAACCCAAATGCCAAACCGGCACCATAAATACGACAAGCGCGTACACCGTTACAGGCGTGCGTGGGAAGCTTTGATCCCCACCCACACCAAATTACAGTACGCCGGTGGAATGGGCCTGTTATCCTGGGGCATAGGCTGGGATTATGGAAAAAGAGGCCAATGGGAAACCGATCTTCTTTTGGGCTTCATCCCCCGCTACTCATCCAAACATTTCAAGATGACCATGACCTTGAAACAGAATTATATCCCGTGGAGTATCTGGCTGGGCAAAGACTTCTCGCTGGAACCGCTGACTACCGGAATCTATTTCAACACCGTATTCAGCGATGATTTCTGGACAAGCGAACCCGAGCGCTATCCCCGTGGATACTACGGATTTTCCACCCGTATCCGCACCCATATCTTTCTGGGACAACGCGTCCGTTTCGACGTGCCCGAAAAGTACCGGAAGTTCTCTAAAAGTATCACCGCATTCTACGAAATCAGCACATGCGATTTATACGTTGTCAGTGCGTTCAACAACAGTTATTTGAAACCCGATGACTATCTGAGACTATCATTTGGATTGAAATTTCAGATATTCTAATCAAATCATGAGGATGTTTCTCTATTTTTTCACTATTTTTGGGCATTTATTATGATAAATTTCAAAAATAATAACATAGAGAAACATGAAACAAGAAGAAGAAAAATCGGTTGGATTGCCCGATAACGCGTTCCGACCTCTGAAACCGGGGGAACAATATCACCCCATCATGTCACCAAACAAAAAATATCCCGAAGTAAACCTATGGTCTGTGCTATGGGGTATCGCCATGGCGGTATTATTCTCGGCGGCCGCAGCTTACCTGGGATTAAAAGTGGGACAGGTTTTTGAAGCCGCCATCCCTATCGCCATCATCGCCGTAGGTGTATCGGGAGCCGCCAAGCGTAAAAACGCGTTAGGTGAGAATGTCATCATCCAATCCATCGGTGCCTGTTCGGGAGTCATAGTGGCAGGAGCCATCTTCACATTGCCCGCCCTTTATATATTGCAGGACAAATACCCCGAAATGACAGTCAACTTCTTTCAGATGTTTGTCAGCTCACTGCTGGGAGGTATTCTGGGAATCCTGTTCCTCATCCCCTTCCGTAAATATTTCGTCAGCGACAAACATGGCGAATATCCCTTCCCCGAAGCCACTGCCAGTACGCAAGTGCTTGTTTCCGGCGAGAAAGGCGGAAGCCAGGCAAAGCCATTGCTTTTTGCAGGGCTAATAGGAGGTCTGTATGATTTCATTGTAGCCACATTCGGCTGGTGGAATGAAAACTTCACCACCCGCGTATGCGGCTGGGGTGAGATGGTTGCCGAAAAAGCCAAACTGGTGATGAAAATAAACACCGGTGCGGCAGTATTAGGCTTAGGCTATATTGTCGGCTTGAAATACGCGGCTATCATTTGTGCCGGTTCATTAGTGGTATGGCTGGTTATTGTTCCGGGTATGGCCCTGTTGTTCGGCGATCAAGTGCTGAATGCATGGAATCCGGCCTTGACACAAACCATTAGCGAAATGTCACCCGAACTTATATTCAAGGAATATGCCAAAAGTATCGGTATCGGTGGTATCGCCATGGCCGGTGTGATCGGTATCGTGCGCTCATGGGGCATTATAAAGAGTGCTGTGGGACTGGCCGCCAAAGAGATGGGCGGCAAGAAGGTGGAAGCAAACGTCATCCGCACGCAAAAAGACCTTTCCATGAAAGTGATCGCCTTCGGTTCCATCTTCACCATCCTGCTGATCTTACTGTTCTTCTTTTTTGATGTGATGCATGGAAATGTATTACACAGCATTGTAGCCATCCTGCTCGTAGCCGGCATTGCATTCCTGTTCACCACCGTAGCCGCCAACGCTATCGCCATAGTCGGCACTAACCCAGTATCGGGAATGACACTGATGACACTGATACTTGCCTCGGTAGTAATGGTTGCCGTTGGACTAAAAGGCGCTACCGGCATGGTTGCCGCACTGGTTATGGGTGGTGTGGTTTGTACGGCACTCTCTATGGCAGGCGGGTTCATCACAGACTTGAAAATAGGTTACTGGCTGGGCAGTACTCCTGCCAAACAGGAAACATGGAAATTCCTCGGCACACTGGTATCGGCAGCAACTGTGGGCGGCGTCATCATGATCCTGAACAAGACCTACGGCTTCTCCACCGGCGCATTGGCAGCTCCGCAGGCCAACGCGATGGCAGCC
>OGQI01002207.1_pt1 | contig 12027 bp, 8 predicted proteins | sample 1553171 | NCBI WGS metagenome assembly OGQI01 (sample SAMEA2579988, study PRJEB22360) | human gut metagenome | biome: human gut; feature: human-associated habitat; material: faeces | place: Denmark | collected 2008/2010
GGACATTTTCGACCCGCCGGTGCTACTGTACGGCTAGGGGTCGCTGCCGCTGTTTGACGAGGAGGCGGCGATTGCCGTCGTCGGCACTCGCTCGTGTACGCCCTACGGTGTGGCGGTGGCGGAGGAGTTCGGCTATGAGATGGCGAAGCAGGGAGCGCTGGTCGTCTCCGGTATGGCCCGCGGCATCGACGCGGCGGCCCAGCGGGGCGCGCTGCGCGCCGGAGGGCTGACGGCGGGCGGAGCCCGGGGGGGGGGGGGGGGCCCCTGCCGATCCGCAGCAGAGCATAGGATCCGCCTCGACCAACCGGGCATCGTTCCCTCCCGGACGGTGCCTGTAATTCAAGACACGCATATCCGTTCATCCGATTCCGAACAGTCCCGTATCGCCAAGCAATATATCGATTCACCGTACGAAGCGGCGGACCGCACGCACCCAAACCCACGTGATACCGACCTTAGCCGAAGATAAACCGCAAATACGCCGAAGCGTCCACGCGAGCTACTCGCGGATAAACTCCACCCGCAAAAACATACAAAAAAACCGCGCGTCTGTTTCGACGCGCGGTTACAAGGGATTCTCCCGATCGCACTACTCCTTCACACAACGGACGGGACAAGCATAGTAAGCCCGGATCAAAGCCGACGGCTTGATCGCAGTTTGGGTAAAGTCGAACCCATAAGCCTGTCCGGTCGACGGATCCATGGTCGCACTCCAATAATAACCGTGCGAATCGTAATCCGCCATCATTGAACCCGAGAAATAGCCCACAGCCTGATAATAGGCATTATCGGTACGAAGTCCATGTTCCCATGAACTCATCGTCACGTCGTTCCAAGGCGACTGTGCATCGATACCCGATACGGGCACACGCCACCCTTCGGGACAGGGATCGAACGGACTCTTCGTACCGTCCTCGTTGCACCAGCGGTCGGATGCCAACCCCGGCACGTCGGAAAGCCAATCGTAGGTATAACGGTAATTGGGTGCACCATAAACATCCTTCAATCCTTTGAGCGGACTCTGAATCGACGAAACCATATTCGCCGTCGCATCTGTGGAACAGGTGCTGGGCATCGATGAAGTAGAGGTCTTGCCTACTCCGTCGTAGACGTATCCCGCCATCCACGGATACTCCGACCAGTTGTTACCGGCCAGCGGATCCTTGCGACCCCACTGATAGAGGCAAGGTGCCGAGTACCCGTCGACCGCGCCGCCGGTAAGATCGCCGAGATTACGGCTCATGAAGGTCACACCGTTGGAAACGTATTGATTTTCCGGCTGCGCAGGATCGTAATCGACCACCCACAAGTGCCAGCTCCAATAGAATTTACCGGACATGTCGCTGAGGCCGACAACGATGTTTCCCTTCAAAGGAAGCGTTTGGCCGCCGGTCTGCTTCTCAGCGGGAACCGTAACGACGATCTTGGCCTCTTCGCCCGATCCGACCAGACGCAACTCCTCGTTCGAAACAATCATCGTCTTGTCGTTATAGTTCGGCGCCTCATAGTAGTAATCCTGCCATACGATCATCGGTTTCAACTCCTTGGGAATGGAGATGCCGCTCGACTGCAACAGCGTGTTCGTATTCCAGACGGCATAGGCCTTGGCAACAGGGATTTCGACAGTCTGACCGGGACGCACGATATAGCTGTTGGGCAATGCGAGTCCCGCGGAAAAATCGCCTTCGTAATCGGGCAGACCTTCGCCGCCCGTCCAGTCGACAATCTCGTTGCTCAGCACACGGATGCCGTCGCGGTCCACTTCGATCCGGCTGACGGTGCATTTTCCCGCGACCAGTTCGTAATCGGCCGGGATATCCCATGTGAAACTCTTGCTGAGCGCCGGCACGACGATCGTCGCCTGACGGTCGCTCTGCGGCACCTCGGTCGACGGCAGCATGATCGTCGTAAAGGTGTTGTCGGTCGAAGCCCCTTCCAGCAACAGGTCGCCCGGCTGGCCGGTATAGGTCAGCGTACCGTCGCGCAACGAGAAATAGGCCGTGCGATATACGTTCTTTATCATGAGGCTGATGCCGTCCAGATCCGATTCGGAGATACCGGCACCCTTGACAATCTGCAAGCGCAACTGGGCCAGCACATGCGAGAATTCGAGCGCGACAGCCGGCTGTGCGGCGGTATATCCCTTCGAAGCCCTACACCACAACAGGTCGATGCCCGGCAGATAGTCCTGCTGCGAAAGATCGACCGGATAGAGATCTCCGTTGATCCGGTCTTCATCATCGCTTTCAGCACCCTGTTTCCACGGATAATAGGCGACGAAATCGAACGACCCCTCGGCAGGCATTGCGATCTTACGGTCGGGTTCTTTCGGAGTCAGTATTCCGTCGGTCGAAACGGTATAGGCGACATTGTCGCACCCCTCGACGACATTTTGGGCAGCGAACGTTTCACCGTGTCCGATCATATAGACGCCGACATTGTAAACCGGACTCCAATCCGGATTGAGGCCATTCTCGACGGATTTGACGGTTGCAGTGAAGGTCGGCTCGACCGTCACGGGCTCCGTCACAGGTCCCTCGTCGGGCGTATCGTCGTCCTTGCAGGCAGTCGTCCCGATCAGCAATACGCCCAACGTCAGAGCCATCAGTGTCCGACTATTGAATAAAGCTGTATATTTCATGATTGTGAATTCTTTTTGAGTGTTCGACATGGGTTATTCCTTGACGCAGCGCAACGACATGACAGTAGTACGATACTGGGTATATCCGTCGAGCGTCATCCCGCTTTCGAAATAGAAGCCGCTGCCAGCGCTCTCTTTTCTCGCCGTTCCCTCTTCGTGAATGGGACACGCCGCCCAATAATAACCGATCACACCATTGTAGTCCCAAGAACCAGTCGACGTGCGATAGCCCACGGCCGGCCAATAGCCAGTATCTAGGCTCTGCCATATGAAACCGATGTTCCAAGTACCGGTCGGTGCCGAACAGCCTTCCCATGCCGATTTAAACGGCTCGGAAACCGGCACGCGCCAGCCGCGCGGACAGGGATCGAAAGCAGTCTTCGCACCGGCATCATCCCAACGGTCGTCACCGATATCGTCGCCTTCGCTCTCCAACGTATACCAGTCGTAAGGCGAACTATTGGCCTGAATAATACTGGTCGGCGAAGCGATCGAATTGACCAGATTGGTCGCTACATCCGCCACGACGACCTTGCTGTCGAAACCGACCGACTTGTTGTTGCCATCCCAAAGCGGCTTGCCCGCCGTATCGCCCCATTGTGCAGGGGTGGGAATCGGATCCTTACGGCCCCACTGGAATTGGAGACCCATCGAAAGCGGATCGCCGACCGCGGAACTGAATGCGCCGATGTTACGATCCATGAAGGTATTGCCGTTGAAGGTCTTCTGTACGGCAGGATCGTTGGGATCGTAGTCGGTCACCCAGACATGCCAGCTCCATCGGATCTCGCCGCCGACGCGAACGGCCACCAGTGCATTGCCTTCGCCGAGCGCAGAATCGGTTCTGACCTGAATGACGGCGTCGCGGCCCTTGCCGACGATCGCGAGCTGATCGTCGGTCAGCATGAAGCGATTGTCGTTCCAAACGATTTCAGCCTCCATCTCGCCGGCGAGTACATTAGTCGAGGTCGACGCCAACACTGCATTGCTTGCCCACACGTCGACCATTTTCGCCACGGGAATGTAGAGCACGTCGCCCGGAGCGATGACGTAGGAATTCGGTTCGATCGAAGCATCGTCGGGCAGCGGAGCGATCAGGAATTTCTTCACGGCACCGCTTTGCAACTGCGCATCCCGCGGCGCCTCGTAGTCGAAGGAACCAGCCGCGCCGCCCAACGTATAGAGTTTCGTACCCTTCGCGATCGACTGCGCAGGCAGGTAGGCATGGTAGGCGATGCCGTTGCGGAACGCCTTCACATCGCCGGTCTTCTCCTCGACGGCGACCAGTTCCTGTGCCTGGCTGGCCGCTGCAAGGGAGAAACTGGCCGCCACACGCACGTTGTTGAGTGTCACGTCGCGCTGCGTCAAACGGTCGTCGCCGGCAATACACCCCTCGACGAGTACCAGTTTATGATGGAACGTAAGCGATATCTCCTCGAAAGGAGCCTCGACCCGAATCGTGCGCGCTGTCATCAGATCGACGGACTGCTCCGACGCATCGTACTTCAACGCCGTAGGATCGGCGTTTTCGACATAGGGATAATAGGCATAAACGTCCAGCACCTGACCGTCGGCCGGCGCATAGGATTTCGACCCCTCCTCTTTCCACGAACCGTCGTCCTGCCGGACGAACTTGGCATTCTGAATGTAATTTCCCGCAGCCTCCGGATACGCCTGAACGGCTGCATCGGAACGGAGCACGGCGAAAAGACCGATTGCATCGCCCGTCTCGAACGAAGTCTTGTAAGCCGCATCGGTCGTCGCTCGCGTATCGGCGACCGTCGCATTCACACAAAGCGTCGCATTCGTCGCCGGCATCCGCCCATCGGCGAGGTCATCTATTTTCCCCCCCCCTTTGGCAGGACGCCGCGACGACGAGTCCCAGCAACGACATCGCTGCCGACCGGAGCCGACAGTTTCGAGTCGAAAAAATGTTTCCCATCATGTAAAGTTTAATTAATAAATAAAAGTATAACATCCCGCTATCGGACGGAATGTCGGTTCGTTCGCTCGTTATACGAAATCGGACAGCCTCCGGAGGCCGCCCTCCGATCGACTCTCGTATTTCATGATTCCGATCACGGTTCCGGACGGGAAGCATCCGGAAGCGACGAAACGGCCGGATGTATCTTCCGGAAGGGTGCCTGCCGATGTAAAGAACCAACTCCTTCCACAAAGAAAGAGGTCTCGCCCCGGTATTACAAAGTTATGAAAAATACACTAAAAAGGTGCGGCCGACATCTCCTTCGAATATCCACACAGTCAATCCGACATGCGATCGAAGATCCTAATTTCTAACGATTCGGAACAGAAAACGGGCCTCCGGATTCCGATCGCAAACAAAAAGAGGATTATCCATTTCGGAAATTAAGCGACCTACGGAAGACATTTTTCGCAGACATAAGAAATAATGATGAAAATGCAACTATCATAATCGAATTCGAAAACTCTCCACCCCGATACTTCGGCACCGAGCGGACAAGCAGGCTTGCCGACGCCCCCCCCCGAAACCGGCGTACTCCGCGACAAAACACGATGAAAAGAGATTGAAACCAGATCGTTTGAAGTTGCGACAGGCATTTTGCTCCCGTTCCGTTTATTTCCGGCAACCGAGGGGGGGGGTCCGGCCCGTAGCGGAACTGGATCACGACATGAAAGCATCCGGCTCCGAAAGGAAACACTCCTCTGCAAAAACACCTTCGAAGCCTATCAAGGCGTCCGTGTCTGTCAGCGGAGGAGGACGCACACGGACTTTGGCGAAAACGGTACTCCGCCGAAGCAGAGGCGAAGGTTTCTCTGCCGGCATCGCACGCCAATGCCGGATTGTCGACACGAAACATCACCGGAATACTCTTTTTAGAAAAGCATTCAAGAAAAACGTCGTTGCAACCGAGTTCGGTTGCAACGACGCATAAAAAGGCCATGACTCCGCAGGAACTCCGCGCCTCAGAACGGCAGATCGTCAGGATCCTCCGCCGGCGGAACGACCGGAGCGGCGGGCGGGGGCCCCGGGCGGGGCGCGTCGTGCGCAAGGGCTGTGCCGCGGGTTGCGCATACCCGCCCGCCTGCGATGCGGGCGCGGCATATCCGCCCTGAACCCCGCCCTGCGGCTGATAACCGCCCTGTCCGGCAGATTGTCCGCCGGCAGGATTGTCGGATCGCTTGCCGAGCAGTTTCATGTCCGACGCGATGATCTCGGTCGTATAGCGTTTCTGGTTCTCCTTGTCCATCCATTCGCGCGTGCGCAGGCTGCCCTCGATATAGAGCTGGCTGCCCTTGCGCACGAAACGATCCACCACATCCGCAAGGCCGCGCCACAAAATGACCGTATGCCATTCGGTATGCTCAGTCGATTCGTTGGTCTGACGATTGAATATCCGTTCGGTCGTCGCCAGACGCACCCGGGCGACCTTCACGCCGCTCTCGATCGCGCGCACCTCGGGATCGATCCCGACGTTGCCCACCAATATCACCTTATTAATCATGATCTCGATTATTTACTTAATATAAATTTATACCTCTTTGAGCAGTTCCATGAAAAGCCGCGCCATCTTTACGCCCGCCTTCTTTCCCTGGCGCTGTACATCCTCATGGTCGCCGATCTCGTCGCTCAGGCCGCAGTTGGTAATCACCGAAACGCCGAAGACGGGCAGCGACATGTGGCGTGCGACGATCACTTCGGGTACGGTCGACATACCGGCGGCATCGCCGCCGATCGCCTTGAAATAGCGGTATTCGGCCTGAGTCTCGAACGTAGGGCCCGTGCCGCCGACGTAGACGCCGTACTGCAACTTGATCCCCTCGCGTTCGGCGATGGCCGTCGCCTTGGCACGCAGTTCGCGGTCGTAACAGTTGTGCATGTCCGGAAAACGGGGCCCCAGCTCGGCGATGTTGGGGCCGATGAGCGGATTGGGCATCAGATTGATATGGTCGGTGATGATCATCAGGTCGCCCGTACGGAACGACGGATTGATGCCGCCTGAAGCGTTCGACACGAACAGGCAGCGGATTCCCAACTGTTTGAGCACCCGCACGGGGAAGGTCACCTGCTGCATGGTGTAGCCCTCGTAGTAATGGAACCGGCCCTGCATAGCCACGACGCGGCGGCCGTCGATCCGGCCGAAAATCAGGCGCCCCTTGTGCCCCTCGACCGTCGAAACGGGGAAATTGGGAATATCCTTGTATTCGATCGCATACTCCACCTCGATATTGTCGGCGAAATCGCCCAGACCCGTACCGAGAACGATCCCCACCTCGGGGGTAAACTGCCCGACCTTCGCACGGATGAATGCGGCAGTCTCAAGAATCTGATTTAACATCTTTTTCAAGGTTTTGAAGAAAATCCGTTGCCGAATCGTCTATGAATGAAATATTTATCGGTTGGTAAAACAATCTGCTGCGAATCTCGGCGGGCACCTTGCCGCGCCCCGCAAGTTTGACGGCGTCCTTCTCGGTCGTGAGCACCATTGCAGCCGGATGCTGTGCGATAAGCCCCGCCAGCGTCTTCAAATCCTTCACCCGATAGACGTGATGGTCTTCGAATCGCAGCTCCCCGACCACGCGATAGCACGCTGAGGCGCCGCGCACGAACTGTGCCGGATTGCCGATTCCCGACATCAGGATCACCTCCGTACCCGGATCGAAGCCCTCGGCCGGAGCCTCCCCGAAGACGGGCTGCGGGCGGAACGCCTCCATGCGGGTGAAATAGATGTTCTGGTAGGCGGCTTCGATCAGCACCTTGCGCATGATGCGCCGGTCGAGCGGATTCATCTCCTCGGGACATTTGGTCACGATGAAATAGTGGGCGCGGTGCAACTGCCCGGGCACGTCGCGCAGCGAGCCGAGCGGAAGCATCCGATCCTCCTGCACGGGGCGTGTGGCGTCGATCAGCACGACGTTGATCTTCGCCTCTACATAACGGTGCTGGAAACCGTCGTCCATGACGATCAGATCCACCTCGGGATGCTCGGTGCGGATGCGGCGGATGCCCTCGGCGCGTTTCTCGCACACGACGACCACCGTGCCGGGAAATTTGAGTTTGATCTGAAGCGGTTCGTCGCCCACGTCGCGGTAATGATCCGTCGCCGCAACCTCGCGGTAACCCTTCGTGCGACGGCCGTAACCGCGCGACAGCAATGCCACGCGATGCGTCTGCGACATGTAGTCGACGATCATTTCGGCCAGCGGAGTCTTGCCCGTACCGCCGACGGTGATGTTGCCGATGCAGATGACCGGAATGTCGAACTTCTCGCTATGCAGAATCCCCCAATCGAACAACTGATGACGGAACAGAACCGCCATCTTGTAAAGCCATGAAGCAGGATACAGCAGGAATTTGAACATTACTCTCGGTGCACAATCTCTCGATTTTCAAAGGTAGCAAAAAGAATCGGATCCCCCAAACAATAAGCGCCAAAACCATCCGGAAAAGGATTTATGCCGCAATATTCGACAGGATTCGATCGTTTCCCGGGTAACTTCGGCTTCGCCTTGGCCGCTTCCGTTTCCACAGAATCAACGGTATCTTTTTCGACGAAATGACGATGGCGAAACGTCGAAAAACAGAGCGAGAGAAATTCATCCCTCGCTCTCGGCAACTCCGTCACTCCCTATAACAACAGATCCATCTGCGGAAGCGGTTTGTTCTCATTATTCGGATCACCGGCAATACGCGAGACACACTTGATATTCGGATGGCCGAGCCACTTGCCATTCACCTGGTATGCCGAACAACATATCTGACGCACCACGAACTCCGAGGTGGGATTGTCCAGAACGACCGTAAATTCTATGACTCTCTGAGACGCATCGAACGCCTGATTGTATGTAACGGTTTCGCCGCTCAAAGGGAGGGTTTCGGTTTTTAACTCAAAACTCGGAACCGGCTTGAAAACATCTCCGTCCTTGTATTCGATGCGCCAATATTTCGCACCATAGTTGCCAGGGTTGTAGGTATAAACGATACGAAGCCGCGTGCCCTCGGCAAATTCGTGACCTCCCGTCGTTGCGAACTGCCAGTAATCTCCGGCCATGGGCCCGCTCATCACCGGCTGGCCTCCGTTCGAAACATCGAGCGTACTCAAACCGGCAGCGTCTTCCGGCCATTCGGTCTTATCGACCTGGACATAACTCAATCGACCCGCCCCCTCTTCGTTGGCCTCGAAATAACCTCTTTCACCGGGTTCGTTGTCATATCGGTAGACTCCGAGTTCATCCTGTCCCGTCCATGTTTCACAACCGCCGTCGGCAACCGTTCGTTCACGACTGAAATACCACTTCGCCAGCACGGTATGCGGTTCGTCCCCGTCTTCGCCGGCAGGCTTTTCGAAATACGACAGATCGGTAACAACATAGGGATGTTCGCACGCCTCGTGAGCCGCGGTCTGACAAACGAGCGCATCGGTTTCCGAGATCGCGGACGGACGATACGCATTACCGACAACGCTCCGGCCCATGATCTTTTCGAACCACAAGCACCCTGCCGTATAGCGGCCGATCGTATAGTTGAGATGCCAACCGTCGCGGGTAACGTTGTCGCCGAAATAAGACGTTCTGACATTCTGAATCGCATCCATACTGTTCATAACCAGACCTATTTCAGGATGAGCGGCTACGACCTCCTTCGTCGCGCCGCATATCATCTCGTACATTTTCGCCTGATCGTAACCATAATAGCTGAATTTAACGCCGGTGTAGCCCTCTTTCGCCGCCCACGGGGCATGATATACGAGTCGAGCATCGGGACATTTCGATCGCACGTAATTCAACAGATTCGTAAGATCGGGCTCCATCGAATGAGTCGTACCTTCGTACGTCGTATCGTAAAACCCGTGGAATCCCTTACCTTCCTGAACGCTGACAAACGTCCAGTCCTCGTCTGCCAACGCCGTCGACAGTTTTACGGAAGAGGTTTTGGTCATAACGCCATCCACAATCTTACGATAACTGTAAGCCGCCGCATCCGATGCGGCATTCGCAGCATGAGTTTCCAGAGGACATCCGCCGATATACATATTTCCGATGACCACCTTTTGCCCCACGGCCTCGAAGAGCCCATACAACTCCTGCTCGACCGCATCGGCCGAGAAACTGTTGCCGATCGCAAGGATTTTGACGGTTTCGGGGAGCACCGGAACCTCCGGTTTGGAATCGCCGCTCCCCGAAGGAGCGGCCGCAGCCTCTTCGGCATTGGAGCAATTCACGAAAATCAATGCAAACGCAATGGACATCAAACGACATATCCGGCTCATTTTTTCCATATAATTAGATAGTTTTAAGTTGATATTCATCCAATTCCGACGCCCGTTCCAAACCGAGGGTCCGATTCTCCGGCCAGCTTTGACGAAACCGACAACGTCGATTCCGGGTAACCGGACATCTCGAACCACACGGTATTCCGAGATCGTTTTCACCGTCCGATCTTCCCTAGCGGAACTCAATATCCATTGTAAAATTACAGAATAAAATCAGAAAATACATGGAATATTTCATCTTTAATTGGTGTTCATCCGTTATTCTATCCCTAAACTCATCGACAACCGACACAACAGGTCGCATAAGACAAAGGAGGCCCTCTTTTATCCGCGACAAACAATATTTATCGCTATTTCGCCGTTTTTTTATAACTTTGTAACATGATGAAACGACTGATGAAATTCGCGGCGCTGGGCGTCGCATGGATCGCCTGGGGCTGCGGTTCGGGCAGCCCCGCCGCTTCGGACGACGCAGAGACCGAAGAAGAGATCGTCGAGCAAAATCTGCTCTACGGCATCCCTGCCGACGACTATCGCATCGAACACGGCGAAATCGCCCCGGGCGAAACGATGGGACGTATCCTGAACCGCTACGGAGTAGGCGCAGCGACCGTCGACCGGCTCGACCGCGCGGCCAAAACCGACTTCCCGCTCGACGGCATCCGTGCCGGCAATCCCTACACGGTCTTCATCCACGAAGACTCGCTCAACACCCCGCATCTGGACTATCTGGTTTACGAACGCAACGCATCCCAATACGTCGTTTTCGGTCTCCACAGCGCCGATTCGGTCAGCGTCACGCTCGGTGAAAAACCCGTCAGCGTCCGCCGTCAGAAGAAACAGGCCACGATCGACAGTTCGCTGTGGGGCGCCATCATGCGCGAGCAGATGCCCTATGCGTTGGCCGCCGAACTGGAAGAGATCTACCAATGGAGCATCGACTTCTTCGGCATCCAGAAAGGCGACGCCTTCACGGTGGTCTACGACGAGCGGATCATCGACACGACGGCCGTCGGCATCGGGCGCGTCTGGGGCGCCAAATTCACCCATGCCGGCAAGGACTACTACGCCATTCCGTTCCGTCAGAACAACCGCATCCAATACTGGGACGTCAACGGCGGCAGTCTGCGCAAGCAACTGCTCAAAGCGCCGCTCAAATATTCGCGCATCAGTTCCCGTTTCTCCAACGCACGCCTGCACCCGATCTACAAGGTCTACCGTCCCCACCACGGTGTCGACTACGCCGCGCCGAAGGGGACTCCCGTCCGTGCCGTAGCCGACGGCGTGGTAACCTTCAAAGGCTGGGGAGGCGGCGGCGGAAATACACTGAAAATCAAGCACCCGGGCAATATGATGAGCGGCTACCTGCACCTGAGCCGTTTCGCCAAGGGTATCGCGCAGGGGTCGCGCGTGTCGCAGGGCCAACTGATCGGATACGTGGGCAGCACCGGCGCTTCGACCGGCCCGCACCTCGATTTCCGGCTTTGGCGCAACGGCAAGCCGATCGATCCGCTCAAAGCGCCCTCCGAGCCTGCCGAACCCATCGCGGCGCAGAACCGTGCGGCCTTCGAGTTCGTGCGCGACCGCATCGTGGCCGAACTCGACGGCGAAGTGAGCGACTCGCTGCGCATCACGCAACTCGACTCCATTCGCATCGGGCAATGAGCGCACGGCAACAGCAACCCACGGAGGTCGACGAACGGATCGCACGGTTCCTCGGACGGCATCATGTGCTGACGCTGGCCACGGCAGCCGACGGAACGCCCTACTGCGCCAATGCGTTCTACGCCTACGACAAGGGACGCAACCGGCTGGTCTTCACCTCCGACCTCTCGACCCGCCACGCGCGGGAGATGCTCGCCGAGCGACGGGTCGCCGCCTCGGTCGTGCTCGAAACGCGGATCGTGGGAAAGGTACAGGGTTTGCAGCTCTGCGGCACGGTCGCACGCGGCGACGAGGAGGACAAACGGCGTTATCTGCACCGGTTCCCCTATGCGGCGCTGGCGGAACTGACGCTGTGGGCGCTTGTGCCCGATTACCTCAAATTCACGGACAACACGCTCGGATTCGGAAAAAAACTGATATGGAAAGCATAACATCGCACATAGGGGTCGTCGTCGTCGCCGGCGGCAG
>OGQI01002209.1_pt1 | contig 12017 bp, 14 predicted proteins | sample 1553171 | NCBI WGS metagenome assembly OGQI01 (sample SAMEA2579988, study PRJEB22360) | human gut metagenome | biome: human gut; feature: human-associated habitat; material: faeces | place: Denmark | collected 2008/2010
GCACCATTAAAAAATTAGAACAAAAAGCAACCGTTACACACGAAACAGCAAGAATGGAGGAGATAAGTTGACTGCCTACCAGTCCATCTATTACACTTTCTGATAATTTTAATGAATTAGGTAAATTAGATGTAAAACTAAGCTGGGATTTACAGCCTCATTGAACAACCGCTAATAGAACAAATAGTGACAGTATAACCACACCAACCATTTGAATGATAATCGCCATAATATCTAGAAATTTGCGTGACACTTTCGATTTTCTCATCTCTCGGATAAAGGGAATGTCGTAGCGCAATGTAAACAGAAAAGTTACTACAAGCTCAATACAAAAGAGCATAGGCAAGATATTTTTACTGCCATAGGATATTCCCATTCCAATATGCGTAATAACTAATGCCGGTATGTCATTCCACTTCACAATCAAAAGAATACCCGTTAGCGCCACAATTACCCAAGAAATACTGTTAATGATTTTTTTCACTTTTTCCATTAAATTTCCCTCCTTTTTTCAACTCGATAACTTCAAATTTACGGAATAACTGAAATTTGTCAATGTGATTATTTTCTGCCTGTTTATTACCCCTTGGGAAATTATTTTAGTGCAAACAGAAATAATTATTCAATACGAACATTAACTGGTCTTATTGTAAGTTCTCCAGCACCTTCTACGCTATACCACTTTCCTTTTTCGAGTTGAATTGTTTCTGACATGCCATGTGTAATGTAACCTATAGTATATTGTTTTCGACTTTCAATATCCGTAAAAATAACATCCGTATCAGCATTTCCAGAAACTTTAATCTTATTATTGATAGGCTGTATCAGCTCATTTTTCACAACTCCCCCAGAAAGCGTAAAAGTGTGCGTTCTGATATATCCGTTATAGCTAATACTGGTGATAATAAGAGCCCTAGGAATTGCTATTCCAATCATTCGCTTCATCCGCTTTTTGTCCATATAAACCTCTCTACAAACTAATCAAATCATATTTTGTAGCTCGACAGACTGAGATTTACAATGCTACCCTTTTCCATTTTCTAATCTTAGTTCTAAAAGTTCCGAAAGGAGCAACAGTATTAATGTGAATAAACTTGTAAACTTCCCATATCGCTGTTTTTGTAGCATCATCAGCCCACTTTCTCATATGTGGTTGAAATAATTCTTCATCACTCATTGAATCAATCATTGTATGGATAGATGTAATATTTTCTTTTAGTCTATCTTTCAGTTCTGCTAACGATAAATATGAGTAAGTATCTGTAAACCATTGATATAATTCACCTAGTTGATTCCACTTAAACATATCCGATGGTGTTTTCACTTCAATTCCTTGTTTCTCATCGTCTTCCCATTTCAAAACTAATGTCGTCCATCCAACTTGATAAGCAAGATTTTCTGCTGGTGTTCTATCTACTTCGATTATTCTCTTATCTTTTAAAGATTCAGGAATATTATCAAATTCAGAAATATACTTTTCAAAACTTTTATTTATCTCATTTTTTAATTCTTCTTTGTCCTTGTATGTTCTCAAAATATCTACCCCACAACTTACAATTTTACTTAAACTTTTTTATCTTAACAACCTAAGATTGATCGATATACTTGTCCATCTTTTTCATCTTAATCTTTCTTGATTTTAAATATCGAAACGAGAATTGCAATAAGAATTCCCACCCCTTGTATTTTTATTGCAATAGGTAAGAAATCCGATGCTAATATCAACGAAACATCAGATGTCGGAAAATATGTAATTATAAAGCTTATTATGATACAAATGATAATCGGTACAACAATGAATAACAATGCAACAATGCGCCATGCTTTATTGGACATTTTAATTACCTCCTCTCCTTTCCCTTAAAATGTATTGAAAATAAGAGCGAAATTTTTCATCTGTAAAATTCAATGTTTTCATCTCTCAAAATTCTAGTTGAATTTCTCTCAATCTCTATGTCCTATTAGCTTACAAATCATTCTTTTAATTCTTACAACAATTCCTCCAACTCCTCCCAGCCTTGATAATAAAATGCCGAGAGCAAAAAATATCACTATAACAGGAACCATGTCCAAATAATTTTCTCCCATAGTCGATCTCCTTTACAGATTCTAATGTGTTTTTTCAGTATACTATAATTATAATCATTCTATCAGACAAAAGCTTTTATTTCTACGGAATTTTCTGCAAAGCATATATCTACGTATTGTTAAACTGTATCATAGAATATAACTAAAAGGTAACCTGCCTCAGCAAGTTACCTTTTTTCAACGCCTTACAAAAAATTTTCTCTTTTCTCATAAAATCCTGATATGCTTTCTCATTTACTATACCGGGACTTTGAGAAAAACATCCGGGAATTAGTGGGGCACAAAGTGAACCATCTTTCAAAAACTTATCGAAATCTAATCTCTCGTCTCCATCAAGATCACCTTACCGTACACGAACGATATTTCCACTTCATCTTCAACAAATTCATTACTTACGCACAGGCTGTCGCTCGGCTTAAGGAAATGATTTGTCAGCGGATATTTTGCCCCTGTAATGTTGAACGCATCTACAGGCTGTTCTAATGGAAACAATGAAAAGTACGGTCCGAATGCCTCTTCTTTTTTCAATGTAACAGTTTTATCGAGAAGCCGTATCTTATTGTGAGCGTCCATAATGCAAGCGTCCGCTCCTGCTTCCAGCGCAATTTGTAAACATTGCACATTTGCCCACAGGTGATCGATCCGGTTGCCGGTTGCCCCCAGGATGACGATCTTTTTGCGATTCAGACCAAGGCAAAGGCGCAAAGCGATCTCTGTGTCTGATGCATCTTTTACCGGATTAAATTCTCTCACGGGCACATCAAGTTCTTCTCTGTAATATTCAACGAGCTTCCTCGGAACGCTGTCAAAATCTCCCACGATATAATCGGGTTTTATCTCGTTGTCATACAAAAACACAAGACCTCTGTCTACCCCGATAACAAATTCAGTTTCTTCGCTTTTTAAAATCGAGAGAGCAAAATCTTTTTCCACCATCCCGCCGCTCACGATCACAGTCTGCTTACTCATGACGTTTCAATATCTCCATAAATCTCTTTGTATTTTCTGTAATATTGCCTTTGAAAACTCCCGAACCGGAAACAATAATATTCGCTCCCGCATCCAATACCGCTTCCACATTTTCACAATAAATTCCGCCGTCAACTTCGATATCCGTCTTAAGACCTCTCTCGTCAAGCAGGGTGCGAAGTTCTTTTATCTTGTCAAGCGATTCCGGAATGAACGCCTGTCCGCCGAATCCCGGCTCAACGCTCATGATGAGAAACATATCCGCAAGCTCCAGATACGGGATCAATTCTTTCACAGGAGTTGCCGGTTTGATCGTGATGCCTGCTTTCACTCCGCTTGCCTTTATTTCATCCACTGTCGCCTTTACATCTTCACACGCCTCTAAGTGAACAGTAATGATATCCGCTCCGCATTTTGCGAACTCTTTCACATACCTGATCGGCTCAGTCACCATAAGATGTACGTCAAGCGCCTGTTTTACCGCGCCTTTTAACGCGGACAATACCGGCATGCCAAACGAAATGCTCGGTACGAAAATTCCGTCCATCACATCAAAATGTATATATTTTGCGCCTGCTTTTTCTGTCTGTTCGATCTGTTCTCCCAGAATTTTAAAATCAGCCGAAAGAATCGACGGGGCAAGAATATTTTCCATCTTCAATATCTCCTTTTTTCCTGTAATTCACGGTACATCGCAACATAATCGTTGTACCGGATCTCATGTATCTTTCCTTCTTCTGCCGCCTGCTTCACCGCACAGTCCGGCTCATACACATGATCGCACCCCGAAAAACGGCACAATCCTTCATACGGACCGAATTCCGGGAAATAATATTTTAATTGTTCTTTTTCAAAATCATTGACATAAAGGGAACTAAATCCCGGAGTATCTACAATATATGAGCCGCAGTCTTCCACCTTTTCATCTTCTTCCAAAACTAAAAGTTCGGAATGTCTCGTCGTATGCTTTCCTCTGTCGATCTTCCTGCTGATACTCCCTGTTTCCATCATTACTTCCGACTGCAGAAGATTGATAAGCGACGACTTCCCTACACCCGACGGGCCTGCAAGAACAGTCGTTTTCCCGTGCAGAATCTTTTTCACTTCTTCGATCTTCCATCCTTCTTTCGCACTCGTAAAAAAGACCGGATACCCGCATGATCTGTATATTTCTTCCATCTTGGAAATATCGCTTTCTTTTGCAATGTCAGATTTGTTAAAACATAAGATTACCGGGATCTTCTTTTGCTCCATCATCACAAGAAAACGATCAAGAAGATTAAAATGAGGTTTAGGCTTCGTCACCGCAAATACAACGAGCGCCTGATCGATATTCGCCACCGCCGGACGGATCAGTTCGTTCTTTCTCGTAAGGATTTCCCTGATATTTCCCTTTTTTTCCTCTTCATCTAAAACTTCTATCTCTACATTATCTCCTACAAGAGGCTTCACACCGTCTTTTCGGAAGATCCCTTTTGCTTTACATTCATAAACACCGGATTCTACTACATGAACGTAGTAGAATCCGGCAATTCCTTTTACTATCTTTCCCTGCATCTTTTTCTATATCCTATTGCTGACCGCTGTCACTTCCACTGCCGCTGTTGCCATTGTCCGTATTTCCACCAGTATTCGTGTTATCAGACGGTTTCGGTCCACGGCTTAATACATAAGTGATCGTGCTGCCTTTCGATACACTTCCTGAAGCCGGGCTCATAGAAATGATTGTTCCCTCTTCATAGTTACTGCTGTATTCATCTTTCTGCTTACTTGCATTCAAACCGTTCTGAGATGCCCATGACAGAAGTTCTTCCTCATCTTTTCCTGCAAAGTTCTGGATACTTACCTTATCGCTGCCACTGCTAAGTACCAGATTGACGGCTGTTCCGGCTGATACTTTTTTACCAGGTGTCACGCTCTGAGAAATAACATTTCCCTTTGCTACACTGTCATCATGCTGGGTGCTGGTAGATCCTACAGTAAGTCCTGCTGCCTGAATCTCACTTCTGGCATCTGCTTCAGATTTTCCACGCACATCCGGTACTGTCTTCTTCTGAGCTCCCTTACTTACAATCATCTTAACCTGCGTGTCTTTTGCTGCCTTGGAATTTGCTGCAGGTGTTGTACTGATTACATTACCTTCAGCTACATTATCATCATACTGAAATTCCGAAGTAGGTTTAAATCCTGCATCTGTCAATTTTTTCTGAGCTTCATCCTCACTCATGCCAGATACATCCGGCACAATAATCTCTTTTCCAATTAATGCGGAACTTACAACTACATGAACGGTTGAATGTTTCTTTACCTTTGTTCCGGCTTTTGTCTTCTGCTCACTGACTGTTCCTTCCTCATACTTCTCAGAATCTTCTCTGGAGTCAACTTTAATTCCAAGGTTCTTATCTTTCAGTGCTTTTGTTGCTTCTTCTTCTGTCTTTCCGACAATATCAGGTACTTTTACTGTATCTTTGTCTGATGAATCTTCTGTTGTTGTTCCGGATCCAATAGATTTAAAAATTCCTGCTGCTTTTCCGACTGCAAAAATCAAAATAAATGCAATGATCAGTGCCACTACGATCATTAGAATCTTCATGACCTTGTTCATATGTGGATTAACTTCTTCTGCGCCTTTTCTGCCATCATAATCGTCATCATCGTACTCTTCGTCGTCATCATCATAACGGTCATCTCCATAATCATCGTCATAGTCATCGGCGCCATAATCATCGTCATCTCCGTAATCATCATCATAGTCGTCATAAGAACTTCTGATATCATCCAGTTCATCATCTGTGATAATCACTGTATCTGCATTACGAAGTGGCGGAATTTCAACAAAATCTCCGTCCGGATCCATCATAGATCTCTTCAGATCTCTTGTCAGATCCGCTGTACTTGCATAACGTCTCTCACTGTTCTTCTGGGTACATTTTAAAATAATCTGCTCCAGACTGTACGGAATATCCGGTGCATACTCTGACGGAGGTGTGATTTCCTGCTGCAAATGCTTCATAGCAACTTCCACTGTTGACTCTCCGTCGAATGGTACTCTTCCGGTTACCATCTCGTATAGTGTGATACCAATTGAATAAATGTCACTCTTCGCATCACTATAGCCGCCTCTTGCCTGTTCCGGAGATGTATAATGAACAGATCCCATTGCATTGGAACTGATCGTATTAGAAGTAACAGCCTTGGCAATCCCAAAATCAGTCACTTTGACCTTACCATCTCTGGATATCATAACATTCTGAGGTTTAATATCACGGTGTACGATACCTGCCGCATGTGCTGCCCCGATACCATTGCACATCTGAATTGCAATGCTAATGACTTCTTTATGGGAAAGCTTTCCCTTCTTTTCAATATATTCTTTTAAAGTGATGCCCTCTACCAGTTCCATCACCATATAATAAAGTCCCCGGTCCTCTCCGACATCATACACATTTACGATATTCGGATTCAGAAGTCCTGCGGCTGCCTGCGCTTCTGAATGGAATTTACGGACAAAATTCTCGTCTTCGCGATATTCTTTTTTCAATACTTTGATCGCGACATAACGGTTCAGCATTGTGTCTTTTCCCTTATAGACATCTGCCATACCACCGGCACCAATTTTGCTCAGTACCTCGTATCTCTTTCCTAATACAATACCATCTTTTACCATGCACTCACCTCATCTGCAAGCGGCTCAGCTAAAACAACCCCTATGTTATCTCTCCCGCCATTGCTGTTTGCTTTTTCGATCAACATCTGTACTGCCTCGACGATGTCTCTCGCTCCCTTTACAATATCAAACATATCCTCATCTTCAACCATATTACTGAGGCCATCGGTACACATCAGGATCATATCCCCCTTTTTCAGCCGATATTCGTAAATATCAGCCTCTACTTCTTCCTTGACCCCCATGGCTCTTGTAATAATATTCTTATCCGGATGATTCTTAGCTTCTTCTGCTTTTATACCTCCCAGACGAACCATCTCTTCAACAAGAGAATGATCCTTGGACAACTGTTTTATCTTATCACCAATCAGATAAAGACGACTATCTCCGACATTCGAAAAATATAAAGTATTCCCTATTACAGTAGCTATTACGAGTGTCGTTCCCATACCTTCTAACTTCACATCAGACTGTGCTGCCTGTATCAGCTTATGATTTGCTACAGACACAATACTCTTCAAGATTTCTTCCGGTTTATCAAGTTCTGTCTTTTCCAGTTCTTCATGGACAACCTTCACGGTATATTTTGACGCAAAATCACCCGCTTTATGTCCTCCCATTCCGTCTGCTACTACAAGCAGATTCGGGAAAGGACCTACCGGCTTATCTGTCACATAGACATAATCCTGATTCATCTCACGTTTTCGACCCACATCAGTCTTCGCATATATCTTCATCTGGTCTCTCCTCTTTTACAGCACCATATCGTCTTCTGAGCTGTCCACAGGCTCCGTCAATATCAGAGCCTCTTTCCCTTCTAATAGTAACATTTATTCCGTTTTTTTCAAGTTTATTTTGAAATTCCATAGCTTTTTTGCTATCTGGCTTTTTGAAATTCCTCTCCTTAATTGGATTTACCGGAATCAAATTCAGATGACAGTTCCGGTTTTTTAACATCGCTGCCAGCTCCTTCACATCCTCGTCCTGATCGTTGACATCCTTTACAAGACTGTATTCAAATGTAACTCTTCGTCCTGTTTTTTCAAAATAAACGTCACAGGCTTTCAGCACGTCCGTCAGTTCATATTTATTCGCAACCGGCATCAGTTTCTTACGCTTCTCCTGATTAGAACCATGCAGAGAAAGTGCAAGTGTGATCTGCAGTCCTTCTTCGGCAAGCCGCAACATATTCGGGATGATTCCGCAGGTTGATGCCGTAATATTTCTCTGACTGATATGAAGCCCGTGTTCATCACTGATCATATGTACAAACCGTACAAAATTATCATAGTTATCTAACGGTTCGCCACTTCCCATGACTACGATATTCGATACCCGCTCCCCGGTGATCTTCTGTATCGCATAAATCTGTCGTAACATCTCTGATGCTGTAAGATTCCGTTCCAGTCCATCTATTGTCGATGCACAGAAACGACAGCCCATACGGCAGCCTGCCTGCGATGAAATACAGACTGAATTGCCATAGTTGTATTTCATCAGAACACTTTCGATCATATTTCCGTCATCCAGTTCAAACAGAAATTTCTCTGTCGGATCCATTTTGGAAATTTGTCTTTTTACAACCGAAACCTGACGGATCTCATATTCTTCATCCAACTTTTCTCTGAGATTCTTTGGAAGATTGGTCATCTCTTCAAAAGAATCCACCAGTTTTTCGTGCAGCCTGGAATAAATCCGTTTCCCGCGGAAAGACTTTGTACCGATCCGGTTCATTTCCTCTGTTAATTCTTCATAATTATAAGATGCTATATCTTTTTTACTCATGGTTCTCCCTCTGGAACATAGCTATATAAAAGCCGTCTCCAATGTCAATTCCCGGAAGTATCTGCTTCTCTTTTTGCAAATGAAATTCCGGATGTTCTTTTTGAAACCAGGCTGTATTATCTTCATTTTCAGCTTTATGAATGGTACACGTACTGTAAAGAAGCTTTCCACCCGGTTTCACATATTCACATACTACTTTTAAAATCTCTCTTTGTAATTTAACCAGCTCTTCCTGCATCATTGGTGTCATCTTATAACGAAGATCCGGTTTACGGCCAAGAATACCAAGTCCGGAGCAAGGAAGATCCGCAATTACAATATCCGCATTTCCCACGGATTCCGGATCCTTTACCGTCGCATCCTGCACTCTGGCGCAAATGTTCGTAAGACCGCTCCGCTCTATATTCTCCTGCAACAGTTCTACTTTGTATTCCGTCAGATCTCTTGCTTCCACCATGCCCGTTCCATCCAGTTTTTCTGCAAGATGAATGGATTTGCCACCGGGCGCGGCACACACGTCGATGATCACGTCTCCGGCTTTTGGATCTGCCCATTCTGCTACCTGCATGGAGCTTATATCCTGCACATAGAATTCGCCATTCCGGAAAGTCTGTAATTTCTCCAGGTAATCAGATCCGGAAATATAAAATACATCCTTCATCTGTGTTTCCGGTTCCACGATAACGCCTTCTGTCTCCAGACGCTTCACAAACTCTGTTGTCTCACCAGCTTTCGGGCTCTTGCGGATAGTTGTCTTTTTATTTTCCAGAAATGCCTTTCCCATCGTCTCTACTGTATCTGCATCGTATACTGCAAGCCACTGTTTTACAAGCCACTCCGGCAGCGAATATACAATCGACAGATAAGTTACCATATCTGTCTTATCCGGTAGCTGTATGTCTTCCCTGTTCCGGCTTATCGTCCTTAAGACGCCATTGACGAAACCTTTCAGATTCACAAATCCTCTTTTCGCTGCAACTTTCACTGCTTCATTGCATACTGCACGATCCGGTACACTATCCATATATCGCATCTGGTAAACACTACTTCGTAGGATCGTACGGATCACCGGTTTCATTTTATTTACTTTTACTTTGGAAAACCGGTTCAGTATTGCATCAATCTCAACCATATGCTCCAGTGTTCCGTTGACAACTCTTGTACTAAAAGCCCTTTCTTTTTTATCCAGATACTGGTACTGATCCAGTACATTTTTTAAGGCAATGTGACTGTACTGCCCGTCTCTTGTGATCATAAGCAGTGTCTCAAGTATGAGTTCACGGCTGCTTACTGATGATGCCATACCTGTCCTCCTACATATCTTGTCCTATACCGATCAGTCTCTTCTAGAATTGGAGATCATGATCAGTCTTAATAACTGTAAAATTGCGGAAGCTGCTCCTGCGATATAAGTCAGGGCTGCTGCCGTCAATACTTTTCTTGTTTCTCTTACTTCATCCGGATATAACATTCCGGTATTGCCAAGAATCTTAAGTGCTCTTCTTGACGCATTAAGCTCTACCGGCAGTGTTACAATCTGAAACAATACTGCCATTGAAAATGCAATCACACCAAGATTCAGAAACAGCTGGGATGTCTGGCTGTTCATGATCAGTCCGATGATGATAAGCGGCCAGGCGATCGAACTTCCAAAATTAGCAACCGGTACAAGCGCACTACGGATAGACAGCGGTGCATATCCTCTTGCATGCTGGATCGCATGACCACATTCGTGAGCTGCAACTCCGATTGCTGCAACCGATGTCTGCTGGTAAGTTGCATCGGATAAACGAAGTACTTTTGATCTCGGATCATAATGATCCGTCAGATTACCTGCGACATATTCCACTCTTACATCATAAATACCTTCTCTGTGAAGAAGCGCTTCTGCCGCTTCTTTTCCTGTCATTCCCGAGTGACTGCGCACGCGGGAATATTTTGAAAAAGTCGAATTCATCTTTGCCGAAGCAAGAAGACAAATAACAACTCCGATCATTACAAGGATATATGTTGGATCATAAAACATTGGATAATACATAGTAATTCCTCCTTAAAATTAAAGAACCGTTCCTGTTTCCATCTGATATCCCCTCAGAAATGCTGCTGCATCCATTCTCTTTTTCCCTGGGATCTGCAGTGCAGTGATCTTCAGAAGTCCGTCTCCTGTCTGTACAAAGAATCCGTCTTTTGCGACTTCTACTACTGTACCGGCAGCCTTATCTGTCTGCCCTTCTGCTACTTCTGCTTCCCAGATCTTCATTCCTTTATCATTCTCATTCCATCTCGTATACGCACTCGGCCATGGATTCAGTCCACGGATCAGTCTCTCAATTTCTTTTGCAGACATCTTCCAGTCAATCTTCCCCATGTGCTTATCGAGCATTTTCGCATAAGCGGTCGGGCTATCACCCTGTTTTTCAGGCGTTACCGTTCCGGCTTTTAATGCATCTAATGTCTCTACGCATAACCGTGCTCCGGCTTCTGCCAGTTTATCATGCAGGCTTCCGCCCGTCTCTTTCTCATCCAGCGGAATCTCTACTTTCAATAACATATCTCCGGTATCCAGCCCTTCATTCATCTGCATGGTCGTTACACCGGATACTTTTTCTCCATTGATCACTGCCCACTGGATTGGTGCAGCGCCGCGATAACTCGGAAGCAGCGAAGCGTGAACATTCACGCATCCGTACGGTGTCATTTCCAGTATCTCTTTTGGTAAAATCTGACCAAATGCAATAACCACCATAATATCTGCATTGTATTTTCTTAATTCTTCTGCTATCTCCTCTACTATGTATGGTTCAGACACCATTCCAATCTTTACCGCATCCGGGAAAATGTCGGAGAGAACGCAGTTAAGCTGGTTCTCTATCATATTGTCATCCACATACTGAACACCGTATACGCCTGTTGTATTCTGAGCCGTTATGGCTGTAATTACACTCATGGCATAGACACCAAGGGCAGACATTGTTTTAATGTCTGCCTGGATGCCCGCACCGCCTGAAGAATCCGATCCCGCAATTGTCAGTGCAGTAAACATAAATTATTCTCCGAAGATCTTTACATTTTCACCTTCTAAAATGTGGTTCATATTTCTGACTGAGCAGAAGTTACCACACATACTACAAGTATCTTCCTTTGCAGGAGGAGCTGACTCTCTGTAAGCTCTTGCCTTACCTGGATCAACAGCCACATCAAACATTGCTTCCCAGTCAAGCTTCTGTCTTGCGATAGCCATTGCGTGATCCTTTTCTGTGATATTTGGAAGTCCCTTGGCAATATCCGCTGCATGAGCTGCAATCTTAGTTGCAATAATACCTTCCTTAACATCAGCTGTATCAGGTAATCTTAAATGCTCTGCAGGTGTTACGTAGCAAAGGAATGCAGCACCGTTCTGAGCAGCGATAGCACCACCGATTGCAGATGTAATATGGTCATATCCTGGGAAAATGTCTGTAACGATAGGTCCGAGTACATAGAATGGAGCACCGTGGCAGAGTGTCTT
>OGQI01002215.1_pt1 | contig 12003 bp, 8 predicted proteins | sample 1553171 | NCBI WGS metagenome assembly OGQI01 (sample SAMEA2579988, study PRJEB22360) | human gut metagenome | biome: human gut; feature: human-associated habitat; material: faeces | place: Denmark | collected 2008/2010
TACGGGCATGGGAATCACTCATTATATAGAAGAATATATTGATTTGGCAAACGTGTTGCGCACTTCCAGCCGCGAATGGGATGGGGGATACGTGATCTGCGGATTGACCGGGAGCGGCGAGTCCTTCGCCATCCGCGACCCGTGGGGAATCCGGCCTGCATTCTGGTATCAGGATGATGAGATAGCTGTTCTTGCTTCCGAACGTCCGGTGATCCAGACTGCTTTGAATGTTCCGTTTGAGGAAATCAAAGAATTGCAACCGGGGCAAGCATTGTTAATCAGCAAAGAAGGTAAAATCCGTACTTCGCAAATTAACAAGCCGCGCGAAAATCATGCCTGTTCTTTCGAACGTATCTATTTCTCCCGTGGGAGTGATGTCGATATTTATAAGGAAAGGAAACGGTTGGGTGAAAAGTTGGTTCCGAGAATATTGAAAGCTATCAATAATGACATCGATCATACGGTTTTTTCTTTTATTCCCAATACTGCGGAGGTGGCTTTCTACGGAATGTTGCAGGGACTGGACGATTACTTGAATGAGGAGAAAGTGCAGCAAATTGCTGCATTAGGGCATCATCCGGATATGGAGGAACTGGAAGTCATTCTTTCCCGCCGCATCCGTAGCGAAAAGGTGGCGATCAAGGATATCAAACTCCGTACGTTTATTGCCGAAGGAAACAGTCGTAATGATCTGGCAGCCCATGTGTATGACATTACATACGGAAGTCTGGTACCCGGTGTTGATAATCTGGTGATTATTGACGACAGCATTGTGCGTGGTACTACGTTGAAACAAAGTATTATCGGTATTCTCGACCGTCTCGGTCCGAAGAAGATTGTGATAGTATCTTCTTCTCCGCAAGTGCGTTATCCTGACTATTACGGTATCGATATGGCAAAGATGAGTGAGTTTATCGCTTTCCGAGCTGCTGTCGAACTTTTAAAGGAGCGGGATATGAAAGATGTGATTGCGGCTGCCTACCGTAAATCGAAAGATCAGGTGGGACTGCCGAAAGAGCAGATGATAAACTATGTGAAGAATATCTATGCTCCGTTCACCGATGAGGAAATCTCTGCCAAGATGGTGGAACTGCTGACTCCCAAGGGAACAAAGGCGAAAGTGGAAATTGTCTATCAACCGTTGGAGGGATTGCACGAGGCTTGTCCGCATCATAAAGGCGACTGGTATTTTAGCGGTAACTACCCTACACCGGGAGGTGTGAAAATGGTGAACCGGGCGTTCATCGACTATATAGAACAAATGTATCAATTCTAACAACCATACAACGATTCAATAATAAGAATGAGAAATGTGACATTAATCCTTGACGACGGGAGCCGGTTTTCCGGTAAGTCGTTTGGCTACGAGAAGCCGGTGGCTGGCGAGGTCGTGTTCAATACCGCTATGACCGGATATCCGGAGAGCCTTACTGACCCTTCATACGCCGGACAGTTGATGACGCTTACCTATCCTCTGGTAGGCAACTACGGTGTTCCTCCTTTTACCATCGAACCGAATGGACTTGCCACTTTCATGGAAAGTGAGAAAATCCATGCGGAAGCGATTATCGTAAGTGACTATTCTTATGAATACAGCCACTGGAATGCGGTGGAAAGTCTCGGTGACTGGTTGAAACGCGAGCAGATTCCCGGTATCACAGGCATTGATACGCGCGAGCTGACTAAGGTTCTTCGTGAACATGGAGTAATGATGGGAAAAATCGTTTTCGATGATGAACCGGATAATGTGCCTGAAGCAGTATACGCAGGCGTCAATTATGTAGATCGTGTATCTTGCAAAGAGATTATTTGCTATCTTCCTGCCGGAACTTCACAAACTTTCTCCGTAAATAGTTCCTATGCGCAGCTTAATTCTCAATTCTCAACTTTCAATTCTCAATTTAAGAAGGTTATCCTGGTAGATTGCGGTGTAAAGACAAATATTATTCGTTGTCTGCTGAAACGTAATGTAGAAGTGATCCGTGTTCCTTGGGATTATGATTATAGCGGACTCGAATTTGACGGGTTGTTTATCTCCAACGGACCGGGTGACCCGGATACTTGTGATGCTGCGGTACAGAATATACGGAAGGCGATGGTAAATGAGAAACTGCCTATCTTCGGCATCTGTATGGGTAACCAGTTGCTTTCAAAAGCGGGCGGAGCCAAGATTTATAAATTGAAATACGGACATCGTAGCCACAATCAGCCGGTGCGTATGATAGGTACGGAACGTTGTTTCATTACTTCACAAAATCATGGTTATGCCGTAGACAATAATACGTTGAGTGCAGAGTGGGAACCGTTGTTTATCAATATGAACGATGGGTCCAACGAGGGAATCAAACATAAAAAGAATCCCTGGTTCTCTGCGCAATTCCACCCGGAAGCTGCGAGTGGACCTACGGATACGGAATTCCTGTTCGACGAATTTGTAAAACTATTGTAACAATGAAAGAAAATATAAAGAAAGTATTGCTATTAGGTTCAGGTGCCCTGAAAATCGGTGAGGCTGGTGAATTTGACTATTCCGGTTCACAGGCACTTAAAGCCTTGAAAGAAGAGGGTATTGAAACCATTCTTATCAATCCGAATATTGCTACGGTGCAGACTTCCGAAGGAGTGGCAGATCAAATTTACTTTCTTCCGGTGACTCCGTACTTCGTAGAGAAAGTGATCCAAAAAGAAAAACCGGAAGGTATTATGCTGGCGTTCGGTGGTCAGACGGCTCTGAACTGTGGAGTAGCATTGTATAAAGAAGGTATTCTTGAAAAATATAATGTAAAAGTGTTGGGTACTCCGGTACAGACCATTATGGATACCGAGGACCGTGAACTTTTTGTTCAGAAATTGAATGAGATCAATGTAAAAACCATCAAGAGTGAAGCCGTAGAAAATGCGGAAGATGCACGTCGCGCAGCAAAAGAACTGGGCTATCCGGTGATTGTTCGTGCTGCTTATGCGTTAGGAGGCTTGGGGTCCGGTTTCTGTGATAATGAACAACAGCTGGATGTGCTGGTAGAAAAAGCATTCTCTTTCTCCCCACAGGTATTGGTGGAGAAATCACTACGCGGTTGGAAAGAAGTGGAATATGAAGTGGTACGTGACCGCTTCGATAACTGTATCACCGTTTGTAATATGGAAAACTTCGATCCGCTGGGTATTCATACCGGTGAGTCTATCGTTATTGCTCCTTCACAGACGCTTACCAATAAAGAGTATCATAAACTTCGGGAATTGGCAATACGTATCATCCGCCATATCGGTATCGTGGGTGAATGTAACGTACAATATGCCTTCGATCCCGAATCCGAAGATTACCGGGTGATCGAAGTAAATGCCCGCCTTTCCCGTTCATCGGCTTTAGCATCTAAGGCAACCGGTTATCCGCTGGCTTTCGTTGCTGCCAAATTGGGATTGGGTTATGGACTCTTCGACCTGAAGAATTCTGTAACCAAGACTACTTCCGCTTTCTTTGAACCGGCACTGGATTATGTCGTATGTAAGATTCCTCGTTGGGATTTAGGTAAATTCCACGGTGTAGATAAAGAGTTGGGTTCTTCTATGAAATCTGTGGGTGAAGTGATGGCTATCGGACGCACTTTTGAAGAAGCTATCCAGAAAGGTCTTCGTATGATCGGACAGGGAATGCATGGTTTTGTGGAGAACAAAGAATTGGTTATTTCCGACATTGATAAAGCCTTGCGCGAACCGACCGATAAACGTATTTTCGTGATCTCGAAAGCGTTTCGCGCCGGCTACACCATCGATCAGGTGCACGAATTGACTAAGATTGATAAATGGTTCTTGCAGAAGTTAATGAATATTATGAAGACTTCCGAAGAACTGCATAGTTGGGGAAACAATCACAAACAGATTGCCGATTTGCCGAACGAATTGCTCCGTAAAGCTAAGGTTCAAGGTTTCTCCGATTTCCAGATTGCCCGTGCCATCGGTTACGAAGGTGATATGGAAGATGGAATTCTTTATATCCGCAAACACCGTAAAGAGGCAGGCATTCTTCCGGTAGTGAAACAGATCGATACGTTGGCAGCCGAATACCCGGCACAAACCAATTATCTGTATCTTACTTATAGCGGTGTAGCAAATGATGTGCGTTATCTGGGCGACCATAAATCCATCGTCGTATTGGGTTCCGGTGCTTATCGTATCGGTTCTTCCGTAGAATTCGACTGGTGTGGCGTACAGGCTTTGAATACCATTCGCAAAGAGGGATGGCGCAGTGTCATGATTAACTATAATCCTGAAACCGTATCTACGGATTACGATATGTGCGACCGTTTGTACTTTGATGAATTGACTTTTGAACGTGTGATGGATATTCTGGAACTGGAGAATCCGCATGGGGTAATTGTATCTACCGGCGGTCAGATTCCAAATAACCTTGCTTTGCGTCTGGATGCACAGAAGATCAATATTCTAGGTACGAGTGCCAAGAGTATTGATAATGCCGAAGATCGTGAGAAATTCTCTGCCATGCTTGACCGTATCGGTGTGGATCAGCCCCGTTGGCGTGAATTAACTTCTATGGATGACATTCAGGAGTTCGTTGAAGAGGTAGGTTTCCCCGTACTTGTTCGTCCGTCTTATGTGCTTTCGGGAGCTGCGATGAATGTTTGTTCCAACCAGGAAGAATTGGAACGTTTCTTGAAACTGGCAGCTAATGTATCGAAGAAACATCCGGTGGTAGTAAGCCAGTTTATCGAACACGCCAAGGAAGTGGAAATGGATGCGGTGGCGCAGAATGGAGAAATTGTAGCATACGCTATAAGTGAGCATATCGAATTTGCGGGAGTACATTCCGGCGATGCAACAATCCAGTTCCCGCCGCAAAAGCTGTATGTAGAAACTGTTCGCCGTATTAAGCGTATCAGCCGTGAGATTGCTAAGGCTTTGAATATCTCCGGTCCGTTTAATATTCAGTATCTGGCGAAAGACAACGATATCAAGGTGATTGAATGTAATCTGCGTGCCAGTCGTTCTTTCCCGTTTGTCAGCAAAGTGTTGAAGATCAACTTTATCGAGCTGGCAACGAAAGTAATGCTCGGTCTGCCTGTGGAGAAACCGGAAAAAAATCTCTTCGAACTGGATTATGTGGGAATCAAGGCTTCCCAATTCTCTTTCAACCGCTTGCAGAAGGCTGATCCGGTGTTGGGAGTAGATATGGCTTCTACCGGTGAAGTGGGTTGTATCGGAATGGATACTTCCTGTGCCGTACTCAAAGCGATGCTTTCCGTAGGCTATCGTATTCCGAAGAAGAATATCCTGCTGTCTACGGGAACAATGAAACAGAAAGCCGATATGATGGATGCGGCCCGTATGTTGGTGAATAAGGGATACAAACTCTTTGCAACGGGTGGTACACACAAAACGCTTGCAGAGAATGGAATTGAAAGTACTCATGTCTATTGGCCGAGTGAGGAGGGACATCCGCAAGCATTGGAGATGCTTCATCGCAAGGAGATTGACATGGTAGTCAATATCCCGAAGAATCTGACAGCCGGAGAATTAAGTAATGGGTATAAAATCCGTCGTGCTGCCATTGACTTGAATATACCGTTGATTACGAATGCCCGTCTGGCTAGTGCATTTATCAATGCCTTCTGTACGATGAGTGTGGATGATATAGCTATCAAGAGCTGGGCAGAGTATAAATAAGCAGAATGTCATCTTTTTGAAAAGAGGCTGACATCATATTGAAATGAAAATGGTAAGGCCGTTCCTGTTATTCGGGAGCGGCCTTTGTTGTTGTAGAAATGTAATAACTCTGTCATTCATTGGTATTTCCATGTCGTTTACTTTGCGCCTGCAAAACGATAGAGATACGATATGAGAAAAAGAAACATGATTCTGGTTGCCGGTCTGCTGGCATTTACTTCAGTATGGGGACAAAACACGACTTCCGGTTGGGAAGATGAATCGGGTAAGATACCTGTAAAGGCTTATTTTGAGAGTGGAAAACTTCACTTTGCTTCTAAAAATGAAAACTTTCATTTATGGTTTGATAATCGAATTTATTTGGATGCAGCGGTTTATTCGCCCACGTCGAATGTGGATGATCTGACATCCAAAACGAACAAGGATCTGGAGGACGATGACAATCAATTCCGTTTTAGCAACGGGGTGAGTATTCGTCGTGCACGTTTCGGTGTGAAAGCCACTTTATACAAAAAATGGTTTGCAGAACTGGATCTGGATTTCGCTTACAATGAAGTGGAAATAAAAGATATGTATCTGGGCTATAAATTTAATAATCATTTCTTTGTAAAGGCGGGAAATTTTAAAGTTCCGATGAGTATGGAACGTACAACGAGTTCTAAATATCTGATGGCTTCGGAACGTCCGATGGCAGTGGAAGCTTTTGCTGACGGGCGCCGTCTGGGACTTGCCGGAACTGGTTGGGGAAAACATTGGTGGGCTTCCGCTGGAGTATTTGGTAGGGAAGTGGATATCATTCAGAAAGAGCGTAATAGAGGGAATGACGGTTATGCTCTGGCTACCCGTGTAGCAGTGTCGCCTATTTACAATGAAGATATGACGATTCATGTCGGCGGATACTTTAACTATCAGACACCTTCCGGTTCAGGGCTGGAGGATAAGACGGTTCTTTTCCGGACTTTCCCGGAGAGCAGGGTAGACCGTCGCCGATTTGTGCAAGCCGAGATTTCGAATGTCAATCATTATTATACTACAGGCTTCGAACTGGGATTCCGTTATCGTAAGTTACTGACTTATGGAGAATATATTTATAACAACATATCCCGCTATATCTATGGTGCTAATAATCAAAAGACTGATTTGAAAAATGCAGTATTTAATGGTTGGTATGCTACGGCATCTTATATGATATTGGGAGAAAACCGTCAATACTCCCCGGATGAGGCGGAATTTGGTCCAATGAAAATGCGTCGTAAAGGGGGGAATTTGGAAGTTGCGGCTCGTATCAGTAATATAAATATGAATGATTTCCATGATCCGGCTGCGTATATTACAGGAGGTAAGGCAACCAGCTATTCTGCTTCGTTGAACTGGTATCCTGTACGTAATGTGGTGATTGGACTGAATTACATTTATATGAATAATGATAAATATGCCGACTCTAAAGGACAAATTACCAAGGGAGGTAAACCTTTAAGTGAAGTAATGCCTTCAGGAATCGATTTTAATGTATTTCAGTTGCGTACAATGATTTCTTTTTAAACGCGAATAACGATATAAATTAAAAAAAGATGATTATGAAAAAGTTTTTGCTGATGAGCACACTTTGTGCTTTGGCTTTGGTTGGATGTAAAGATGACTCGGAACCGGAAATTCCTACTGATATTGATTATTCAGGATTGGTATTGAATGAAATTTGTGGAAACGATGGGAATGCAAGTGAAGAAGATTGGATTGAGATTTATAATACTTCCAATACAACAATTAATCTCAATGGCGTTAAACTGGTGAAAACTGATGAAGAAGGTGTTTCGGAGATTATTTATACATTTGGGGAAGGGGCAGCCATTGCCGGTAAAGCATATTTGCTGAAAGTCAAAGGCGTTGATTTTACTCAAGGAATCTCAAATACTAAATCTGTTTCTATCATTTTGCAAATGCCCTCTGGTAAAGATATAGACAAATTTGATAAGGATGCGGAATTTGGTGATGGAGGTAAACATGAAGTGGGAGGCAGTTATTCACGTATTCCTGACGGTACGGGAGAATGGACTGTTGTATTGAAAGCTACTAAAGGAACAGCTAATAAAATTACGGAACCTGAAGGACCTTCCGGTATTGATTATATTGGATTGGTGCTGAATGAGTTGAACGGTAATAAACCCAAATATATTGAGTTGTATAATAGTACAGGTCGTGAACTGGATATAACCGGAGTAAAGATTAAAAAAGATGATGGGGATATTGTTTATATAGCTCCCGAAGGGACTAAAATACAGTCTCATGGTTTTTTAGTGCTTCTTTCGGATCAAGCGGATTATTCTACAGGCTTTACAAGTGGACTCTCCGCTAAAAAATCTGTGAAGATTGAGCTTCTTTCACCGGAAGAAACTGCCATAGACGTATTCAAGAATCTAACGGATGCCGGTGAAGAGGTTTGGGGAGAAACACCTAAATACAATGGAGAAACAGAGGGAATGGCGTATGCCCGTAAGGATAACGGTGCTGAATGGTATATGATGAAAGCCACTCAAGGTGAGAGTAATAGCACCACTGCCGGACTAAGTACAAAAATAGAATGGTAAGATTATAATTGTAAGGAATGAGAAAGCTAATCCTTTTATTATTTACGGGAATTCTTCTTTTTAGCTGCACCGCTGTCGGAGCAGACGAAGGAAGAATTCTTCGTTTTATATATTGTTCAGACGTACATTATGGTCTTGAACGTGAATTTCGGGGAAAAGAAGTGGGAAGTGATGAGGTAAGTCGTGCTATGTTGGCAACCTTCAAATTGCTTTCTGAAACTCGGCTGCCGGAAGATAGTGGGGTGGGTGCAGGAATAAAATTCGGTTCTCCTGATTTTGTTGTTTGTACGGGTGATATTGCCAATCGGATGGAAGAAGGAGTTCAATCTGCTACTACATCATGGAGTCAATTTTGCAGTGATTGGGATTCATCGATAAGTTCTCCTTTGTATCTGGTACCGGGTAATCACGATATTTCTAATGCGATAGGTTATTCCAAGGTTTTATCTCCAGAAAAAGATGCATCCAGTGCTGCCGGTATTTTCAACCGGATGATGCGCCCTGCGGTGGAACGTACGGCGGAGACTTTTAATTATCAAACGGATAAGGTGCATTATTCCTTTGTAAAGGACGGGGTACGGTTTGTTTTTATGGGAATGTGGCCTGATGCATATATGCGTCAATGGTTCGATCAGGAAATAGGAACCGATACGATTATTCCTGTTATTTTATTTACCCACGATCCTCCCATTGCCGATACCAAGCATTTTACGAATCCGAACGGTAAGCATACGATCAATTCAGTAGATAAGTTTCAGAATTTGTTGGCAGATACCTGTCTGGTGACTGATGTCAAAAAGAAAGCCACAAAGAATTGGGAAAAGCTGGAGCAGTTTATCCATTCTCATTCTATGATTAAGGCTTACTTTCATGGAGATAAGAATTACAATGAATTTTATACCTGGAATGGGGTAAATGGAACAATTGATTTACCTGTTTTCCGGGTGGACTCCCCTATGAAAGGTGAGTATTCTTCTGCTGACGAACGTCTACTTTCCTTTATTGTAGTTACCATGGATGTGAATCAACGCTTGTTAACGGCTCGTGAATGTTTGTGGAATACGGAAAACAAAACCAGTATCCAATGGGGAAGTTCTTGCACTATCACTTTCTGATAAATAGCCAAATTTAGTATTAAATCGTATAGGTTACTAAAAACTTTATAAGAAAACGACCGTAAATCACCTTCTTTGTTGTAAATTCGTTCTATTTCTCGTAATATCAAACTTATTTTAATCAATTAATATAGAAAGTAAATTATGAGAAAAGACGGATTTACCGTATGTGCAAATAATTATATAAATTGTTTGCGTCAGGAAGGGCGTTATGCCACAGCACATGTTTATGAGAATGCACTTCGCTCTTTCACCATATTTTGTGGAATAGAGTGTGTGTCATTCAGTTTGATTACTCGTGAGAACTTGAAGCGGTATAGCAGGTATCTGATGTCCTGCCGATTGAAGTTGAACACGATTTCCACCTATATGCGAATGTTACGTTGCATATACAATAAGGGAGTAGATACTCATCAGGCTCCTTATATTCATCGCTTGTTTCGTGATGTCTTTACCGGAGTAGATACTCGTCAGAAAAAAGCAATTCCTATAAACGAATTACACACGCTGCTTTATAAAGATCCACAGTCCGAAAAACTTCGCCGGACGCAAGCCATCGCTAATTTGTTATTTTTATTTTGCGGAATGCCTTTCGCCGATCTTGCTCATCTGGAAAAGTCGAATTTGGAGGGGAATATATTGAAGTACAACCGTATCAAGACGGGAACTCCAATGAGTATAGAAATCTTAGAATCGGCTTCATGTATTGTTTCCCGACTTCGTAATACGCATTCCGCTGTTCTCCCCGAGCATCCGGATTATCTTTTTTATATATTAAGTGGAAAGAATAAACGGGATGACGAAGCGGCATATATAGAATATCAATCCACTCTGCGTCGTTTTAATAATGATTTGAAGAGTTTAGCCAAGAAGCTACGTATTCATTCATCCGTAACTTCTTATACGTTTCGCCATTCCTGGGCAACTACCGCTAAATACAGGGGAGTACCTATCGAAATGATTAGCGAGTCATTGGGGCATAAATCTATTAAGACAACACAAATTTACTTGAAAGGTTTTGAATTGAATGAGCGTACCAAAGTAAATCGGTTGAATTATTCTTACGTTAGGAATTATAGGGGAATTCTTTGAAAAGTATATTAAGTCTTTGATAACCAGTCTAAATACGCAGCTGTTACTTCTTAGGTAACGGAAATTATTCGGTGCAAATATAGACAAATTTGTTAATAACATACAAGCAAAATTCCTTTTTTTTCTCTTTTTATTTAAATATACAGTAAAAATGTATCGGGACATGAAACATTCCTATTTCATGTTCTATGAATTCGACTGCCTATACTTTTCAAATATCTCTGTATATCAGGCAAAATGTATCTAAACTCCCTTGTTCGTACGTATTTCTTCTTCTTTTTGTGGTAGGTGTCCAGTACTCTATAATTTCCGTTACCTAAGAAGTAACGGAAACTTAAGGGGTAAAAAAGTATGATTCTAACGAAAGAAACTTTAAGTGCTGGGCCTAAAATTGGGACAGGGGAAGGCGTAGCACACTCTAAACGCTGGTATGTTGCTCTGGTCCGTATGCATCATGAGAAGAAAGTAGCCGAGCGTTTAGATAAAATGGGGATTGAAAATTTTGTACCGGTCCAGCAAGAAGTACATCAATGGAGTGACCGCCGTAAAGTGGTTGAATCCGTGTTGCTTCCGATGATGGTTTTTGTACATGCTGATCCTAAAGAACGTAAAGAGGTTCTTTCCTTTTCTACAGTTAGTCGGTATATGGTAATGCGCGGTGAGAGCGGTCCGACTATCATTCCTGATGAACAAATGGCCCGTTTCCGTTTTATGCTCGACTATTCCGAAGAGGCAATCTGTATGAATAGCGCTCCTTTGGCACGTGGTGAAAAAGTACGTGTTGTCAAAGGTCCTTTGACTGGTCTTGTAGGAGAACTTGTCACGGTGGATGGCAGGAGTAAGATTGCTGTCCGGTTGAATATGTTGGGGTGTGCTTGTGCGGATATGCCGGTTGGGTATGTGGAAAAGATTGAAAATCAAGTTGCTGTATAAAAATGAATTATTGCATCAACTAAATGGGGCTTAATATTAAACTTTATTCATGAAATAATTATTCGAATGAATTATATATTTATAATCTTAGCTTTTGTTATTTCTGTCTGTATAGCGTTATTTGTCATACCTCGCATATTACTAATTTCTCTTCGTAAGAGATTATTTGATATACCAGATAAACGTAAAATCCATACATGTGCCATTCCACGTTTGGGGGGAGTTTCTTTTTTTCCAACGATATTATTTTCTTGTTGTTTGGTATTGGCATTCCGTACTATAACAGGATATTATATTTCAGATTTACATGCAACTTGTTTTTTATTGGAATGTTTGTTTTTAGTCTGTGGGTTGACTCTTTTATATTTGACAGGAATTACAGATGACCTTATTGGAGTGCGTTATCGCCAAAAGTTTGTGATACAAATTCTCTGTGCTTGTTTTTTTTCTGTCGCAGAGCTTTGGATAAATGACTTATATGGGTTATTGGGAATATATGCAATTCCAAATTGGATTGGTATTCCTTTTACTATATTGACCATTGTTTTCATTACTAATGCTATTAATTTAATAGATGGAATTGATGGATTAGCATCAGG
>OGQI01002218.1_pt1 | contig 11995 bp, 8 predicted proteins | sample 1553171 | NCBI WGS metagenome assembly OGQI01 (sample SAMEA2579988, study PRJEB22360) | human gut metagenome | biome: human gut; feature: human-associated habitat; material: faeces | place: Denmark | collected 2008/2010
GGAGAGAAGATTTCTTATGCTCTGAACCAGCGTCTGCCGGAGGATATCCGGATTCAGATGTCCGAAGAAGTGGAACCGGACTTCCATCCAAGATACTGTGACAGTGAGAAAACATATGAATATCGCATTCTGAACCGCAAATTTCCGGTACCAACAGAGCGGCTTTATTCCTATTTCTATCATTACAAATTAGATGTGGACAAAATGAGAGAGGCAACATCCTACCTGATCGGAAGGCATGATTTTGCCAGTTTCTGCGGCTCCGGAGCCCAGGTGAAAACAACTATCCGTACAGTTACCGGAATTGAAGTTTTCCGTGATGGTGACATAGTTACGATTCGCGTTTCGGGAACTGGTTTCCTCTATAATATGGTCCGCATTATTTCCGGCACCTTGATTGAAATCGGAAATGGACAGTATCCACCGGAGCGCATGCAGAAAATCCTGGATGCCAAAGACCGTTCCGCTGCTGGTCCTACCGCACCGGCGCAGGGACTCACCCTGATGGGGATACAGTTCTTTGATTAATGAGTAACGTTGCTATTTAATGTGTTGAAAAGTTCTTCAGGAGGGACGCATTTGGACAACTTTCAACATATTAAATAGCAAATTTTCGAGATGCACCTTTCCAATACTTCTTTTTGGCATATCACTTCACACATTAAAAATGTCAATAGCACATAATTACAATCTAGCATAATTTCACAACAAAAATGTCCACCCCAGCACAATTTTGTGCATATCATAACACAAAAATTGAAAGAGCAATCCAAAATTAGTCCATTTTACACAGAGTACCGATATGATATTATAATCCCATCAAAAAGCTATAGAACATAGCAAATAAAAATGATACGGGAGGTTTTTTCATGAAGAGAAAAGTAGCAATGGCAATGGTAGCAGCAATGGCAGTTGGTTCACTTGCAGTTCCGGTAATGGCAGAAGACGGAGCAGCTGGCGGAAAGATCGGTATTTCAATGCCTACACAGTCTCTGGAGCGTTGGAATCGTGATGGTTCCTATCTGCAGAAACAGTTCGAAGATGCTGGATACGAAGTAGAGCTTACATACTCTGACAACGAGACAGACCGTCAGGTAAACGATATCCAGAACCTGATTTCCGACGGAGTTAACCTGTTAGTTGTAGCAGCTATCGATGGCGAGGCTCTTAATACAGTTATGGATGAAGCAGCAGATGCAGGAATCCCGGTTATTTCCTATGACCGTCTGATCAAGTCCGACGCTGTTTCCTATTATATTTCTTTTGATAACTACACAGTAGGTACCCTTCAGGGACAGTACGTAGTAGATTCTCTGGATCTGGACAATGCTGGAGACAAGACATACAATATCGAGTTTACAGCTGGTGATCCTGCTGATAACAATGCCGGATACTTCTTCAATGGTGCATTTGATGTATTAAAACCATACATTGATGCAGGAACCTTAAATGTAGTTTCCGGACAGACTGATTTTGATTCTGTTGCAACACCTGCATGGGATACCCAGACAGCACTTGAAAGAATGCAGAATATTCTGGCATCCTACTATGCAGACGGAACACAGCTTGACGTAGCTCTTTGCTCCAACGACTCCACAGCACTTGGTGTAACACAGGCAATCGAGTCTGACTATGCTGGTGATAACACAGTTCTGATCACAGGACAGGATGGTGATGAAGCAAACCTTGCAAACATCGTTGACGGAAAACAGTCCATGACCGTTTACAAAGCAGTTGCTAATGAAGCAGTCGTAACACTTGACCTTGCAAAAGCAATGCTGGCTGGTGATACAGTTGATGAGTCTCTGATTGAAAAATCTGGTTGGGATTTCGAGTGTGCATATGATACAGAGTCCTATGAGACATCTGAAGGCAACAAATGCCCATCCTTCCTTCTGGTTCCTACAGTTGTAACAAAAGACAACCTTCAGGAAGCACTGGTTGACCCAGGATACTACACAATGGATGATGACGGATATCTTCATCCGGCAAACTAATGAAGGCTGAACTAAAACGTCATACAAATCAAAAATAAAGGTTTAAATGTGGGCGGGGTGAAAAGCCCCGCCTGCTTTATGGGAAAGGGGGCGCCATTTTGGCTGACAATATTTTAGTAATGGAACACATTACGAAGGAATTCCCCGGTGTCAAAGCTTTGGATAACGTTAACCTTGAAGTTCAGCGTGGCGAGATTCATGCGCTGATCGGTGAGAACGGTGCGGGAAAGTCCACATTGATGAACGTATTAAGTGGTCAGTATCCATACGGCAGCTATACTGGAACGGTTACCTACGAGGGTGAAGAGTGTAAGTTTAAAAAGCTTAATGACAGCGAGGCAAAAGGTATCGTTATTATTCACCAGGAGCTTGCATTGATCCCACTGCTTTCCATCGGTGAAAACATGTTTCTTGGAAACGAGATCAAAAATAAAAGAGGAGCCATCGACTGGGATAAAACATACAGCGAGGCTGAGAAACATATGGCTCAGGTAGGTCTTCATGAATCTGCCCAGACCCTGATCAAAGATATCGGAACCGGCAAACAGCAGCTGGTAGAAATTGCGAAAGCTTTTTCAAAAGATGTTAAACTGCTCATCCTGGATGAGCCGACTTCATCCCTGAATGATGAAGATGCAAAGATGCTTCTGGACCTGCTTATGGAATTTAAAAAACAGGGACTGACATCTATTATTATCACACACAAACTGAATGAGATCATTTACTGTGCAGACCGTTGTACCATTCTTCGAGACGGAAGCACAATCGAGACACTTACAAAAGGCGTGGATGACTTAAGCGAGGACAGGATCATCAAAGGAATGGTTGGACGTCCTATGGAAGACCGTTATCCGAAACGTGAGCACAATGTAAGTAAAGAAGTGATGCTGGAGGTAAAGAACTGGACGGTTCATCATCCTCTGTATCCGGAAAAAATAGTAGACGACAATATTTCCTTTAAAGTACATAAAGGTGAGGTTGTTGGTTTCTCAGGACTGCAGGGTGCAGGCCGTACAGAGCTGGCAATGTCCATCTTCGGTAAGAGCTATGGAAGTGCAATTTCCGGAGAATTGTACATAAAGGGTGAAAAAGTAGATTTGAAAGATCCTCGTGCAGCCATCCAGCATGGTCTTGCATATGTAACTGAGGACCGTAAGACAAACGGACTGATCCTTGATGAGTCCATCCGTTTCAACACAACTCTTGCCCGTCTGAGCAAAGTTTGTGATAATGGAATTATCAACACAGACCTTGAGGTACAGCTGGCGGAGCAGATGACAAAAGAAATGGGAACGAAAACACCTTCCAATGAGCAGCGTATTGGTAACCTGTCTGGTGGTAACCAGCAGAAAGCCCTTCTTGGAAAGTGGATGTTCACAGAACCAGATATTTTGATTCTGGATGAGCCTACCCGTGGTATCGATGTAGGTGCAAAATATGATATTTACTGTCTGATCAATCAGATGGTAGAACAGGGAAAATCTGTAATCATGATTTCCTCTGAAATGCCTGAAATCCTTGGTATGTGCGACCGGGTTTACATTATGAATGAAGGTAAGATGGCCGGTGAACTGGATGCAAAGGAAGCAACCCAGGAAGGCATCATGGCACATATCATGCAGAATCAGAAGAAATAATGAAAGGGGAAAACACTATGAATTCCAAAATCAAGGATTTTTTAAGAAAATATACGATGGTTATTGCACTTGTAATCGTATTTATCCTGTTCTGTGCTCTGACTGATGGACGACTTCTTTTCGCACAGAACATGTCAAACCTTATGCTCCAGAACGGATACGTACTGGTTCTTGCATGTGGTATGTTACTCTGTATCTTAACTGGTGGTAACATCGATCTTTCTGTTGGATCTGTTATCTGCTTCGTTGGTGGTGTTGCAGCTGTCCTGATCGGCAGCAAGGGCTTCAATCCATTTATCACCATTCTCCTTTGCCTGGTAATCGGCCTTCTGGTTGGTGTATGGCAGGGCTACTGGATTGGTTATAAGAGAATTCCTCCATTTATCACAACACTTGCCGGCATGTTCATTTTCCGTGGATTTGGACGTCTGGTACTGGATAATAAGACAGTATCTATCCAGAACAAATCTTTCCTGAATGTATTTACATCCTACATTAACATTCCTGGACTTGATGATGGAAAGAAATATTCTGCACTGATCGTTGGTGTTCTGATCGCATGCTACATTATTTTCTCTACCATGCGTTCCAGAGCAAACAAAGCGAAAAAAGGTTATCGCCAGAATACAGCAGCTTCTGATTACAGCAGAGCAGCCGTGATTGCAGTTGTTATTCTGTGGTATTGCTACAAATTGTATCAGTACAAAGGTATCTCCGTAATGCTTGTATGGGTAGTTGCAATCTGCATGATCTACAACTTCATCACATCCAAGACAGCGTTTGGACGTTACTTCTACGCAATCGGCGGTAACGAGAAAGCAACACAGCTTTCCGGTATCGATACAAATAAGGTTTATTTCATTGCATATACAAACATGGGCTTACTTGCTGGCCTTGCAGGTCTTCTCTGCGCAGCACGTGTAGGTTCTGTAAATGGTAGTACAGGTACATCCTTCGAGATGGATGCAATCGGTTCCTGTTTCATCGGTGGTGCTTCTGCATACGGTGGAAGTGGTACTGTAGGCGGTGTTGTAATCGGTGCTCTTCTCCTTGGTGTTATCAACATGGGTATGTCAATCATGGGTATCGGTGATTCCTGGCAGTATGTTGTAAAAGGTGCCGTACTTCTGATCGCAGTTGTATTTGATGTTATCTCTAATAGAAAATCCAACTAAATAATTGCCAAAAAACTGCTGAGAGTGCAGTAAACAGTAATCAGAAAGGAGCTGTTGCAGAAATGCAATGGCTTCTTTTGCATATAGCATGCAAATATGGTAAACTGTAGATGTTTGAAAGCATATTTATTTTATAATAAAATGGCGGTTTGCCTACAGGCAAAAGCGCGGGCAATAAAGGAACTTATTAATTATGAAAAAATCCACATTGACTGTTTTTTTTATTATAGTAGGCTGTATGTTATTTCTCTCTGGAATCTGGATTTATTTCCAGAAAAAACTGGATCAGGTGGATCTTGGTGAAGGAGAGGGGGCATCCAGCTACGCAAAACATTATCTGATGATATCAGGAGAGGAAAATACCCTGATGTGGGATTCTATCTATGAAAGCGCCAGCCAGGCGGCAAAGGATGCAGATGCTTATCTGGAATTGATCGAGCCCGGGCACGATTCCAATTATAGTCAGGCGGATTATCTGCGTATTGGAATTGCCTCCCAGGTGGACGGGATCATTCTGGAAGCTGATGGAAGCGATGAAGAGCAGGAACTGATCCAGGAGGCCTCAGATGCGGATATTCCAGTAGTTACGGTGCTGACAGATGATTCCTCCAGTGCCAGAATCAGCTTTGTTGGACTGAATAGTTATCAGCTGGGAAATGCTTACACGGAACAGATTCTTGGACTTTTAAAGGAGCATGAGAATACGCAGGTCCTTCTTTTGTCAAATTCCCAGTCCAAGACCCAGGAGACCAATCTGATCTATTACCAGATTAAAAAAGAACTGGAGGAAAAAAAGAAGGATTATCAGACCGTAACGATTTCAGAATACAACATTGACAGCAGCTCTGGCTTTGATACAGAGGAATTTGTCCGGGATATTTTTGTAAGCGAGGAGAACCTGCCAGATGTGCTGGTGTGCATGGACGAGGTTGTGACAGAGTGCGTTTACCAGGCTCTGGTTGACTATAACCAGGTTGGAAATGTGGATGTAGTTGGTTTTTATTATTCCGATGTAATTCTGGATGGTATCAGCAAAGGGATTATTTCTTCAGCTATCGCTCTGGATATGGATGAAATCGGAAGATACAGCGTGAATGCCCTGGAAGAGTTTTCCTCCCTGGGACATACCAGCAACTATTACAGTGTGGGTCAGCATGTGATCACCAGAAGCAATGTTGGTGCTTACAGAACGGAGGGGAATTAAATGAGAGAGAGAAAAGGAAGCCTTTCCGTCCAGAATTCCATACAGACAAGATTAAGCTTTGTTATGGCCCTTGTCATGGTGTTTGTAGTATGCATCAATTTTTTTATCTTTGAACAGATCCATACCGGTGTAGACCGGATTGATGCTGTTTTTTCCAGCAATGCAGCGATTAATGATCTCTCGGATACCTTAAACAAGCTGGAAGGAACGGTTTACGAATATCTGAATATAAAGGGAACCAAGGCTCTGGAAAATTACTATCGCTATGAGCAGGATTACCGGGAGCTTCTGGATAAGCTGAATGACCGGAATGTGGACAATGAAGTAAAAATGCTGGAAAAAAATATACGCAGAATGTCAGAAAGCTATCTGAATCAGACCAGCGAGACTGTTCAGGCCAAGCGAGGCAGAAATATTGAGAAGTACAAGGCTTCTTATGAAAAAGAACTGCAGCTTTATGAATATATCAATTCTTATATTTACAAGCTGAATAATCTGCGTTTCCGGATGAATTCCTCCAATTACCAGCTCCTGCTTTCTTCTATGGATGTACTGTATCGGCTGGCGTTGGTGGTTATTTTCATTGTGGCAGCAGTAGGCGTGGCTATTATCATTCTGTTTGTGCAATCCATGATCCGGCCGCTGACCCAGCTTTCCAGTACTGCGCATGAGGTTGCCATGGGAAATCTGAATGTGCCAATTCTGCCTGTTGTCTGCGAGGATGAGGTTGGCGTGGTAACACGGAGCTTTAATCAGATGCTGGACAGCATACGCATTCATATTAAACAACAGCGTGAAAGTATAGAGAAGCAGGCTCAGATGAAGGAGAGGGAGCTTCTTATGGAGACCCATCTGAAAGAAGCACAGCTGAAATATCTTCAGGCTCAGATCAATCCTCATTTCCTGTTTAACTGTCTGAATGCCGGGGCCCAGCTTGCCATGCTGGAGGATGCAGAGCGTACTGGTGTTTTTCTGGAAAAGATGGCAGACTTTTTTCGATATAATGTACGGAAAATGGAGGATGACGCACTTCTCTGGGAAGAGGTGGATGCAGTTGACAATTATATTTATATTTTAAATGTCCGATTTGCCGGAGATATCAATTATGAAAAAGATGTGGATGAGGGAATCGGGAATTTCAGGATTCCAAGTATGATTTTGCAGCCTCTGGTGGAAAATGCAGTGCAGCATGGAATCCACGACTGTATGGAAACTGGAAAAATCAGAATGTCTATTCACAAGGATGGAGATGATCTGGAAATCACAGTCAGTGATAATGGCGCCGGAATGACACAGGAGATGATCAGGTCTGTTATGGCAGGGAAAGCACGAAATAATGGAGAGGACCGTTATTCTACAGGCATAGCAGTAGGAAATGTAATTGACAGATTGGAACTGTATTATAAACAAAAAGATCTTCTTACCATAGAAAGTGAGGGTCTTGGACTTGGAACCAGTGTGCATATCACCTTACCGGTGGAGGTTGAAGGTACCAGTGAATGAGTAAAAAGTGATAGCACGGAGTATGCTGCAATGAGCAGTGAACAGAGGCTGAATAAAGGGGAGCAAAAAAATGTACCGTATTCTGATAGCAGATGATGAAGGACTTATGCTGGAGGCTTTTAAAGGAGTGATTCTGGCTGAATTCGGAGATAAATGCAGTGTGGAAACTGCGAAAACAGGAAGGGCGGTAATCGAGAAGGCGGAGACCTTTCACCCGGATATTGTGTTTATGGATATTCACATGCCTGGAATTAATGGAATCCAGGCTATGCGGGAAATCCGGAAGTTCAACAATTCCGCCTTGTTTTATGTGGTTTCCGCATATGACAAATTTGATTACGCTAAAGAAGCTATTAATCTTGGTGTGGAACAGTATCTTACGAAACCGATTTCGAAAAGTAAGATTATTTCTGTGGTGGAAGAAGCGACAGCAAAGGTGGATAAGGTTCGTGATCAGAGAAGTAATCTGTTGAAAATTCAGGAAAAGCTGGAGACAGTTATCCCGGTTGTGGAATCTGGTTATGTAAATTCTCTTCTTTTCCAGAAAGAGATGGCAGCAGCAGATTATTACCAGCAGCTTCTTGATATTGAATACAGCCAGGGTTATGTTATGGTGGTGCAGTTTGGACAAAGCTATGAAAATGGAAGACTGGTAAGCCCGGTTGGAATGAATGTGAAGGCGCAAAGCTTTTATCCGGAATTCCGGGATGTGGTGAAGTCTGCTTTTCCTTGTGTGGTTGGAAATATTATGTCCAATCGTATCCCTGTAGTAGTACCTTGTGAAATTTTTCAGAATCCTTATGAAGACCGCATTGATCTGGTGGAAAAGGCAAGAGAACTGGTGACAAGGCTGGAAGGCAGGCTGGATGCAAAATTCCGTGTGGGAATTGGAAGAGTATGGGAAATGGAAGAGCTTGAGAGATCTTACCGTGAAGCACTCCGGGCATTAAACGGAAGCCTGAGCCGGGTAATTCATATAGAGGATCTCTCCCAGAATGGTGTCTATGACGAGGCTTTTCCCGGCAATGATGAGAAGAGGATGTTCCGCTGTCTTGAGGAGGGAAATGAGGAGGGTATGCTCCAGGAGGTGAACTTCTTCTGTGACTGGATGGTGGAGCATTATTCACAGGATATGAATAATATCCGCCTGAAAATACTGGAGTTTATTATCTGGGGAGAGAAGATTGCCTTTGACAGCGGCGCAATCAATTATGGATTTAGTTACCGCAGGGACTATTTGGATACTGCAATGTCGCTTTCTACCTATGAGGATCTTCGTAAATGGTTCCAGGAAAAGATGGTAAATGTATGCCGGGCAATCCGGGATCAGAAGGAAGATCAGTCCAATTCCGCGGTAAAGAAGGCCATGCTTTATATTCAGGAAAATTACAGCAGGGATATTTCTCTGGATGATGTGTCCAGTCAGGTGAATATCAGTCCTTATTATTTCAGCAAGATTTTTAAGGAGGAGACTGGAGAGAATTTTATTGAGTATCTGACCAGAGTCCGGATCGATAAAGCCAAAGAGCTTCTGGTGGATGCAAATGTAAGCGTAAAGGAAGCGGGAATCCAGAGCGGCTATTCGGATCCCAATTATTTCAGCAGGATTTTTAAGAAGCAGATGGATATGACTCCAAGTGAGTATAAAGCGAGGTATGGAAAATGAGAAAGTGTCGTTGGCTGATCTTGTCGTTGGCTTTGCTCCTGGCAGCTGCATTGGCAGCAGGTTGCGGAAGTAGGCCTCAGGAGCCGCAGAAGGAAGAAGCAAAAGAGGAAGATAAGCTGCAGATCGGGCTTAGCTTTGACTCTTTTGTAATTGAGAGATGGCTGCGGGATCGGGATATGTTTGTTTCTACTGCCCAGAGCCTTGGGGCAGAAGTGAATGTGCAGGTAGCCGGAGGTGTTGTGGAAGAGCAGATTTCCCAGATAGAGTATTTCATTAAGAAAAAGATGGATGTGATCGTGGTGATCCCTATTGATGGAAATGCGCTGTATGATGTGCTGAAGGAAGCCCGGGAAATGGGGATTTATATAATCTGCTATGACCGCATTGTGGAAAATGTTAATGCAGATCTGTATATTACCATTGATAATGAAAAGGTTGGAACCCTTATGGGAGAGGCGCTGATCCAGGCTTGTCCGGAGGGAGGAAATATTTTTGCCATCAATGGATCTCCTACAGACAGAAATGTGGATGAAGTTGTGAGGGGGTTCAATAAAGCCATTGAAGGCAGTAATCTGAATGTGGTTTATACGGGATATTGCGATAACTGGATGGCAGAGCTGGCCGGAAATCATGTGACTCAGGGGTTGGAAGTTACAAAAGATATTGTAGGAGTGATGTGCGGAAATGATGATCTGGCAAGTCAGGCAGTGAAGGTATTGTCGGAGAACCGGCTGGCAGGGAAGGTTGCTGTGGTGGCCCAGGATGCGGATCTGGCAGCTTGTCAGAGGATTGTGGAAGGTACACAGGAAATGACCGTCTATAAGCCTATTGAACAGGAAGCGAATACGGCGGCCGAATTCGCAGTGGCGCTTGGCAAAGGAGAGGATATTACTTCCGGAGAAGGGGAATACAAGGCAGTAGAAACCTTCAATGATGGGACATATGACATTCCTTATTATAAAATCGATCCAATTGCGGTGACGGCGGAAAATATGGATAAGGTGATCATTGACGGGGGATTTCATACGAGAGAGGATGTTTATTTGAATATTCGATAAGGAAAGGTGCTTCAAAGCGGACGCAGTGCGGACGAAATAACAAAAAGACTGATTTTTCATGCAGCTGCATGAAGAACCAGTCTTTTTGTATGGGGAAAAGAATTTTTTATGAATATACTCTGTCGATTTGAATCACGGCACAATAGTTGCCATCATCCATATTGCGGATGCGTTCTTTGAGGAGATTTGTGATCTCCACGTTGGTGAGTTTGCATTCGAAAGGAACCGCTATGTCGAAGATCAGGTTTGTGTGGGTAGGACCTTCTACTATGCGAAAATCGTGAATGGAAAGACGACGGTCCAGATTGCGGGTGATTTCTTCAATCTGGCTGCGTATTTCATTGACCTCCTTGTTGTCTGTGACAATGGGATCAATGTGGATGGTGGCAGAACAATTCAGTTTGTCCTGAAGCTCATGCTCAATGTTGTCAATCTCATCGTGGATAATCAGCAGATCTCCGTGGGCGGGAACCTCAGCGTGGAGGGAAAGAATCAGTCTGCCTGGACCGTAGTCATGGACAATCAGGTCATGCATGCCGTGGACAAGGGGATGGGCAAGAACGATCTCTTCGATTTCCTCTACTAAATTTTTCTCCGGGGCTTGTCCGAGAAGGGGATCAATGGTATCCTTCATTGTAGTGGTTCCGGTATAGAAGATAAAAATGCCCACCAGGACACCGAACCATCCGTCCAGCACCAATCCGGTAAGCTGACTGATGATAGTTGCCAGAAGAACCAGACTGGTGGAAACTGTGTCACTTAAACTGTCTCCAGCTGTAGCCTGCATGGCAGTACTGTCGATTTTGTGACCGATAGTGCGGTTATAGTAGTACATATATATTTTTACCAGAATAGATGCAATAAGGATAGCAATAATAACCGGGCTGCATTCAATGGGCTCCGGGGTGCGGATCTTGTCAATGGAGGAGCGGATCAGCTCGAAGCCCATGATCAGAATCGCAACTGAGACAAGAAGTCCGGAGATATATTCCATGCGTCCATGTCCAAAGGGATGCTCTGTATCCGGTTTTTGTCCGGAGAGCTTGAAGCCCACCAGAGTGATCACAGAGGAGCCTGCATCCGATAAGTTGTTGAAGGCATCCGCCGTGATGGCAATAGAGCCGCTTAGGATTCCGGCAAGCCATTTTCCTATAAAAAGAAAAATGTTCAAGGCAATTCCAACAGCTCCGCAGAGCATGCCATAAGACTGGCGAACCTTGGGGGAGCTGTAGTCTTTGTAATCTTTGATGAAAAAACGGGATAAAAATGTTATCATAAAAACTTCACCTCAAATATAAGAAGAAAAGGAACTGTTCAGTTCTTTTACAGTTACGCGCTTTGTGATGCACAGAAAGGTGAACCTTTCTGCGGTATTCCCACAGCTGCCATCTGGGGCTTTCATAGTGAAAATGTTCCGCGGAATAGTACTTGCTGAATAGTTACCTGAAAAAATAAAATAGTTACTGTGTATCCTGTGGATAAATTCTTTCTAATATAGCACATTGCGGAGAAAAATACCAGAGAAAATTTATAAAATGTCTGATTAAAGTGTGGATAAATCGTTGTTCTAAAAGACACTTGTTGTGGATGGGCGTGTATAAGGTGGAGACAGCAAGCAGGCTTTGTGGAAAAGCTGATCAGCAATCCAGGAAGAATGTGGAAAACTTTTTGAAAAAAAGATGGAAATATGGGGAAAAAGTGGTGTCAAGCGTTTTTGAAAATGTCCTAAAATAATTGAAGTATTAGCCCCGGCTT
>OGQI01002224.1_pt1 | contig 11988 bp, 15 predicted proteins | sample 1553171 | NCBI WGS metagenome assembly OGQI01 (sample SAMEA2579988, study PRJEB22360) | human gut metagenome | biome: human gut; feature: human-associated habitat; material: faeces | place: Denmark | collected 2008/2010
CTCAAGCGGCTTCGCACCGATCATATCGACATTTATCAGATGCACTGGCCGGATCACAATGTTCCGATTGAGGAAACCGCCCAGGCGCTGGCGGATATCAAGAAGGCCGGAAAGATCCGCTATGTCGGTCTGTCCAACTTCTCTCAGGCGGACGTCGAGAAGTTCCAGAAGATCGTGCCGGTGGAATGCCAACAGGGTCTTTACAACATGCTGGAGCGCAACACGCCCTCCTATCACGGTATTCCGCTGGAGTATAAGACGGAGGATGAGATGTTGGTCACCGTGAAGAAATACGGCCAGGCCTTCCTGCCCTACAGCCCATACATGCAGGGGTTGCTTACCGGCCGCTTCACGAGGGAGAAGAAGTTCTCCTCGACCGATATTCGCAACGAGAATCCCAAGTTTACGACGCCCGAGGTTTATGCGAAGTATTATGACTGCTATGAGCAGCTTGCCGCCTTTGCGAAAGAGATGGGCCGACCGATGAATGAGATCTGCGTCAACTGGCTGCGCCAGAAGGAGGAGGTAACGGCGATCATCGGCGGCGCGTCCTCTGTGAAGCAGTTGGAGGGCAACATTCATGCCATGACTTGGGACATTCAGCCGGACGAGATGGCGAAGATCAACGAGATCATTGAGCCTTTCCGCGAACTGTGATCGGAGGAAATTCTATGAGCCTCAAATCCTTTGTTAAAGAATTCCACCACTTTGGTCTTCCGACTAAAGATATGGACGCGACAATCGAGTTTTATCAGAAGCTGGGCGCAGAGATCGTGTTTGAGACCGTCGTTCAGGAGGCTGGAAAGCCTTGCCGCGTCGTGCATCTTAAGGTTTCCAATTTGTATGTAGAGGCGTATGAGCGGGATGAGACGCCGATGTGCTGCGGCGCAATCGATCATCTTGCAGTATCGACGGACGATATCGAAGGCGCATTCGAGGAAGCAAAGCGCCTTGGCCTCACGCTGGCCAACGAGCAGGTGGATTACTCAGACTATTGGCCGGGAACCGCTCCCTGGTTCCATATCATTGGACCGAATGGAGAGCGGATCGAGTTTACAAAGTGACATATTCCAGAAGGTGAATCAGTGCGGTGCAGCGTGGCATTATTTCTGCTGCGCCATTGCCGGAATACAGGAAATCTATCAGAAAATTTTTCGAAGTATAGATTACATGTGATACAAAATGAAATCCGTCCCCGCCGACCATCCGACGGGAACGGATTTTCTTCTATTCAGTTACCGCGTAACCGCTTTCAGATATTCCTCGCTTTTTCCGCTCATAACCAGCTCAACATACGCCAGCGGGTCGTTGTAGATGAGCCAATCCAGCTCGGAACGCTGCTGCATGGTGTGCGCGACCGCGTCCTCGACGGTGGGCGTATAGATGGAAAGCACAAAGCCATCTTCATACTCGACATCCACACAGGCGGTGTCAATGTTGAACTGGCAGGATATAATTTTTCTCATAGCGATTCCTCCTTGTGTTTCGGTTGTTCTTTCGGTGTTTCTTTCAGCAGCTTTTGCAGAACATCGTTCCCGATTCTGCCGACCAGCGTATCCAGCTTGTCCTTTGCTTTGTGCAACTCCTGATTCTCCATTTTCAGTTTGACTATTTCATTGGTATGGTTCCAGTTTGCCGATTTGAAAGCGGTATTCTCCTTTTCGAGCTTCTGCACCTTGGCTTTCAGTTCGGTGTTTTCCCGAAAGAGTGAACGGGCGTATTTCAGGAGCTTTCCGAGAATCGGAAGCGCTTTCTTCTCCCGAAACGCCTTGCCGGATTCCAGCATCCCGGCTTCCGGAAGCAGCCGTTCGGGATCGTCGTATTTCCGAACAAACTTCTCGGTATTCTTGAGAATCGGCGCGATATCGTCGAGCTGTTCCTGCTTTTCGGAAAGCATGGTTTCGGCAGTCGCTGTCTGTTCCTGCAATGCGTCGATTTGGGTTTCGAGCGCGGCGACTTCTTTGCTTCGTTCCTGCTTCTTATAATCCAGAACGGAGAGATGTTCCTCATGCGTTCCTTTCTGCTCCCATTCGATATCATGCCGCGCCATGATGGAGGCAAGCGCCTGCTTTTCAGCTTCAATCCATTGGTTCAGCTCAGTGTGGCTTTTTGTGCCGCCCGCAAAGCCGAGTGCTTCCAATGCTTTTTTGAGCGACACACGGGTTTCGAGTCCGCGCTTGCTGCCGGTTGTGAACGGAATGAAATCAATATGCAGGTGCGGCGTGGCTTCATCCATGTGCAGATGCGCGGAGAACACGCGCAGCGTCGGGTTGCGCTGCTGGAAGGACTGCATGTATTCGTCGAGCATCTGCCGGGCAAGCTGTCCGTTTTCGGATGAAGCGTTCATATCGTCTTTGTTTCCGATCTGGATGATGAGTTCTTCAAACAACTTTTCCTGCTTGCCCGTGCGGATTTTCTCGTAGTAATCGTCAATCACGCGATCTTTGCGTGTCTGCTTCTCGTTGTAGCGAGCCAGCGCGTCGTCAAACAGTTCGTGATAGACGGTTCGGATGTCCTCGTTGCGGTATTCGACGTTGAGCGGCGTTCGGCTGGAATCGACGTTCTCGGCGATGAAGTCCCTGCGGTTGTGAGAAAGCGAGCCTTTGCCGCGCATGGCGGAGATGGTTCTTTTCACGGAGCCTCCTTTCTTGTGCGGGGCTGGGTTGCCGGGGGTTCTGTTACTCTTGTCAAGAGTAACGCAAAAGCACTTTTGACACTTCGCATCAAAAGCGCCCTTGCGCTCTCCGAGGGGGAACGGGGGACACGACGCGGGCTGGGCACGCTCCCGATGGCGTACCGCCCTCACGATAGGAACAGGAGCGTGTCACGCTCCTGTCAGTGGCGGAGAACGAACGGATTCACCAACGGAAGTCGGCGGGCATCCCGATGCTTTCGAGGTAACGCTGCCGCGCCTGTTCGCGTTCGGCTTCGGTTGCGGCGGTTTTGTACTGGGTGAAGCGTTCATGGCAGAGCATCGCGTCGAGCTTTCGGGAAAGTTCCCGGCGAATGGCTTCCTCCGCGGATGGATTGTTATAGAGATGATAGAGGATTAAGTCGCAGAACAGATCCTGCGAAATCTGGACGTTTTTCATGTTTTTCTCCCTTCCGCGTCGCTTGTGACGCTTGCGTCGCTATTTTTGACAATGAGCCAATGTGTAAAATAGCGACGCATGCGACGCGAGCGTCACGCTTTTGTTTTTTCAAGAGTCAGAATGATGATGCGATTGGCGTGAGAACGTTTGGTTTTATACAAAATTCCATAATCATTGTACAAAAGATCGGCGTTGGCGTTCAGGTGTCGGGTCAGCACATGGGTGAGCAGGGGGACGTCCGCAAGCTGAGCGTGGAGCTCAGAAGGTGTGCCGCGCCATTCGGGAGAAAGCGGCGTGACCAGCTTGGAAACGGAGAGGAGAACGGGGTCTGGCGGTGTTCGCCAGACCTCGGTTTCCGCTTTGATGAGTTTCCAGACGCATTTTTCGTGATCGAATTGGAGCAGCAACTCCTGATCCTGCTGGTCGCGTCCGACGACGCTCAACACGGCGTTGGTGTCGGTGCGTTTCTTCTTTTGCAGGATGAACGCACCGTCTGCCGCGCCCAATAGACCGTTTGTGCCGGAGATCATGTCGAAGCTGTCCTCGGATTCCATTTTGCGCGTATGGTGGACGATGAGCAGGCAGAGGTTGTGCTTGTCGCTGAACGCCTTGAGCCGACCGACAATCTCGTAATCGTTGGCGTAATTGTATTTGTCGCTTCCGATTTCTCGAATCTTCTGCAAGGTGTCCACGATCATCAGTCTGGTTTCGGGATGATGGGCAAGAAACGCTTCAAGCTGATCGAGCAGTCCGCCGCCAAGCGTCATGGACTGCGTGGCAAAGTGCAGATTGGGCGTATCTTCCGAACCGAACATCTTGTACAGACGTTTCTGGATGCGGGCGTAGTCATCTTCAAGGGCGAGATACAGCACCTCGCCCGGATGCACGTCGTATTGCCAAAGGGAAGTTCCCGTCGCGACATGATAGCTGAGCTGCGCCATGAAGAAGGATTTGCCGATTTTCGGCGCACCGACGAACAGGTAAGTTCCGGCGTAGAGCAGACCGTCGATGATGGCGGCTTTCGGGGGATAGGCCGTGTCGTAGAGTTCTGTCATGGAAAGCGTGTGCAGGGAGTTGTTATTTTTCCTGTCCTTTGGTATAATGTCATTGGATTTTTTGTTTTCTGACTGCTCCCCGGCTGCGCCAACAGCCGGAATCGGGGCGGTCATTTTTGTTTGGTCGAGCATATTTCTCTGGTCGGGCATGATTCAAACCTCCTTCATACCGTCAAGGAGCAGAAGCAGGTGATCCAGCCTCGCCGCCCAATCCGAATCCGGCAGGGAACCGGATTCGGACAGGCGGGCGCAGAGGAACGCGAGTTCCTGTTTCGTGGCTTTGTACACCCTCGGATTGCCTTGAACGGTGATTTCAAATTTCAGCAGCCTTGCGATGATGTAGTCCTGCTTGGTCATGCCGGAGAGCCGCACCATGCTGTCAAGCAGCGCGTCTTCTTCCGGCGACATGCGGAAGGAAACGGTCCTGCTTCGCCAGCGGTTGCAGCAGTCCATCACTTTTCGGGACACGGTTTATCTTCCTCCTTTGTCCATTCGCTGTTGAGCCGGTTTGCCATTTCGGTCTGCTTGGTGGGAAAAAGATGGGCGTAACGATAGGTGATGTCGATGCTTTCATGCCCGACGCGCTCGGCGATGGCGACGGCGGAAAATCCCATTTCAATCAGCAGGGAAACGTGGCTGTGTCTGAGATCGTGAATCCGGATGCGTTTAACGCCTGCGGCTTTCGCGCCCCTGTTCATCTCATGGTGCAGATATGCCTTGGAGATGGGGAAGATGCGGTCGTCGGGTTCCAGCCCATACAGCGACTTGATGTAGTCCTGCATCTCATCCACGAGAAACTGCGGGATTTTGATCGTTCGGTTGCTCTTGGGCGTCTTGGGCGGCGTGATGATGATATTGCCCTTGATATTTTGAAAGGATTTATTGATGGTCAGCGTCTGCCGCTCGAAGTTGAAATCCGAAGCGGTCAGCGCCAGAAGCTCGCCCAGCCGGATGCCACACCAGTACAGCACCTCGAAGGCGTAGTAGGAAGTCGGCTTGTCCATCACCACTTTGGCGAATTTCAGATACTCGTCCTTTGTCCAGAACAGCATTTCCTTGTGTGAATCCTTGCCCATGTTGCCGACGATCTCGGCGGGATTCTTTTGCAGGCGGTAATAGCGAACCGCATGGTTGAAAATCGCGCTGAGCTGACTGTGGATGGATTTGAGATAAGTGGTCGAGTACGGCTCACCGTTCGGCTTTTTCAGGTTCATGATTTCGTTCTGCCATGCGATGATGTCCTTCGGTTCGATGGCGTTGATCGGGCGATCCTTGAAATACGGCAGAATCTTCAGGTCGATCATGTTGTTCTTGGATTCCCACGTGCTTTCGCGGATGCGCATCTGTTTGTCGTTTCGGTAGATTTCAACGAAGTCCGAAAACTTCATGTTCAGGTCGGCGGTGCTTTGCAGCAGAAAGCGGCGTTCCCAGTCCAGCGCGTCGCGCCGACGGGCAAAACCGCGTTTCATTTTCCGTTTCTTTACGCCGCGAAAATCTTCGTAGTAGAAAGAAACGAAGTAGGTTCCATTGGTGTCCTTGTAAGCGGGCATTACATCGCCTCCCCGTTGTCTGCCGGGGCGTTCATGCCGTAGATCCGTTCATAGTAGTATCTGCGGCTGACCTTCCCGGAGATGGTCGTGTAGTTCTTCGCTTCAAGCTCGGCGTTCCATTTGTGGATGAGCTTGTAGGCGCTGGTGGTGGAAATGCCGAGGTCTTTGGCGATTTCCGGCGCGGTGACGAGAATAGAGTTGTTGGTTTTCATGGTGTGTTCCTCACTTTCCGGATACTATATATTTTTGCTTAGTATCGACGCTTTTATCATACACTAAACAAATATACTTAGCAAGCCCTTTTGAAGAAAAATTTCTAACTTTTTTTATTTAGTATCCCTTGAGCGGGATTTTTTCGTGTGGTATACTGAGCGGGAACGAGATGAATCAGGGAGGAACACCGCTATGGCAGTGGGGGATAGAATCAAACGGGTGCGGAATTTCCGCGGGATGACGATGAAGGAGCTGGGAATGGCGGTTGGCTTTGATGAAAAGAGCGCGGACGTCCGCATTGCTCAGTATGAAAACAATTCCCGCAAACCCAAAGAAGAGCTGATGCGGAAAATCGCCGCGGCGCTGGATGTGAGCGTGGCATATCTGGAAGACCCGACGATGAACGACGCGGAAGGGATTCTTCACGCGCTCTTTGAGCTGGACGACCAGTACCCATGGATGCACCTTGTCGAAACCGTCGATAACACGGATGCCGACCTGCCGCATAAGCGCGTGGCAGTCTGCTTTGATTACAACATCCTTGACAGCTTCATGGCTGAGTGGATGCTCCGCAAGCAGCAGCTCCGGCGCAGGGAGATCACCCGCGAGGAATATCAGGAATGGAAGCTGAACTGGCCTTCCACCGCCGACGACTGCGGGAAGTTCAAACCGAAAAAAGCATGGAGAAAAGAATAAAGACATGAAAAACCCTCCGAAACTTTGCCGTTTCGGAGGGCATTTTCATGTCTTCCTCAAATTTTGAAGAATAAGACCGAAAGTATCAAATCCGTATCATTTGGCTTTTGATGGACTCAAAAACTGAACAATACTTAGCTTTTTTGACCGTTTCGGATTATTCCCATTCGCTCCTGCTCAGCTTATTCTAAACAGGTTTGTTTATGAGGTTTAGCACAGATTATTTATAGTGTTTTCATTATTCAGATGATATGGGCTATCTGATTTTTTGTTGCCATAGCGTTGCCAGCAAAAAGTTCATAGTGACTTTTTGATTTTATATGTGGGTGTTTTCTCCCTATAATCAAAAGCCTGTTTAATATCGGTATTTGGATATTTTACAAAGTCGTCCCAAGTAACAACATATATGTAACCGTTATCAATATTGTCTTTTAGTATTGGGAAAAGATTGCTCTTATCATAATAATCATAGTCGCCGTTTTTATTCGGAAGTATAACTGCAAGGATTGCATTGTTATGACTTGTGCAATCGTTACGAGTAGTTTCTCTCAGTGAATAGCTAATTTCCCACGGTATCCATTGAGAGCGCTGCCACTTACCCGCATCTTTCATATTAGGAGATATCAAAACAATCGTAATTGTGCTATCATAAATTTTATCCTTCAAATGGCGCCAAATGGCCTCATCGCTCCAAGATGAAATATCTTCGTCACTGTTTTCGCCCTTGTATATATCATCACTGGACAAAATCTTGTTCTTTATGTAGTCAACATAGTCGCATGGCCAAGTAGGTTGCGTAACGTCAGGTATCTTTTTTACATCGTTATCTTTGTATTTGTAAGATACGAACACTTTTCGTCCCAATTTAATCATCTCCTATCTGTCCTGAAACCAATCGGAAAGAGGCGTAATATAATTTTTTCCGTCAGATTCTTGCCTTCTAACATAATAACCACGAGGGATTGGGCTTCCATCCGTATAGGTCTCCGTTCCATTGTAATAGGTAATGTAAGGATAAATTGACATATATTCTGACCCTTTATAAGCACTATCCGAGGTGTTTTCAGGCTTCATTTGAAACAGCGCAATATGTTTCTTGAATTTTTGAGCGTCTCCATACCCCAACTCCCAGTTGCACCATTTTGACTCTATTGCTCCATTGGTAGCGAGAAGAATAAATTTATCACAGCCTTTTATTCTTTCGCGGATATTAAGAGCTGTTTGAGCCGAAGTTTTTTTAGGCATAGAAGGATCGCGGCTATCGATATAGACTTTAACGCCATACTGGTTCTCTAAAAATCCTAAAAGTCCTTTTAGGTCATCAAGGTCATCATGTTTATGAGAAACAAATACTGTTGTTTTCCTTGCACCATACTGAGAATGCTTTAGAATCGGAGACCTCGAATCATCGAGGCGTACTTGAGAATATGCAGATAAAGAACCTTGCTCGAATATTGATTTCATGCCTAAATATTCTTCCTTCTTATATTGTATTTGTAATTTTTAAAACCAAGACTGAAGCGAGTATTAGTAGCATTAGAGGATAAAACAGATAGATGCTAGGAGACTTGATGCAATCCCAAGTCCGAGCTTTTGCACTGATAATCTCTAGTGGATCATTAGTAAGTTTCATTGAAAAATCAATTTCATGTTTGTTCATACGTACTTGATTAAACAAGAAGCGAAATTTTCTTTCCAATTTCAAATAATAGACATCCAAAACAGCAAATGCTAACACCGGCAAAAACGAAAGCGCCAAAACCCATACATTGGTGGATGAATAAGATATAGTCGAAATGCCAGCTACGATGGTTGCCGCAAAACCTTTAAAAATTGCGGAAATTGTAGACATCCTGCAAATTGGCTCTTGTAGCATTTGCAGATACTCTTTTTTCCCGTCTGCCAAAAAATCACCTCATTATTTTATAATGTCAAGAAGGAAACTAATTGTTGCTTCAAATTCCTGCTTAATTTCGCATTCCCACAGCACAATGACTTTCCAGCCGTCAGCCTCAAGTGCCTGAATATGCTCTTGATCTCGTTGCTTTGTTCGCTCTATCTTGGGTCCCCAATATGCTTTATTGGATTGGCTGGCATGAGCATAATGACTGCCGCAATCATGCCCATGCCAATAGCATCCATGAATGAAGATAGCAATCTTCTTTCTGGTGAATACAATATCCGGTTTTCCGGGCAGCGCCTTGTAATTCACACGGTAGCGGTATCCCATAGAAAACAGCTTGCGGCGCACCAAAAGTTCAATACTGGTATCTTTGCTTTTGATGTGCGACATGATCTCACTACGGCGGACAGAGGAAACAGAATCAGCCATTACACAGACAAATCCAGCGGCAAATCAGAAATATCCTTCAGCCGCTTTCCTTGCACAAGTGTTTCCAGTGTTTCCAACGCATCCTCGGAGCCTACTTCTTTAACCGCTCGAATCAGCTCATAGAGTGCAAAGTGATATACGCAGTCAATATCGCCAGTGCCGAGCGCAAGAGATGCCAAGCGATTCGGCATAGGCTCAGCCGTCACAACAACGATGTGCGGCAAATGTCCCTTTCGGTTGCGGATCAGGTTCAATGCCTCTGTGCGGCTGTTCTGTGCGCGGTCGCTGCGCATCGTGTACTTTGCAGAAACACTCGCATGAAGAATGGGCTTGCCGCCGTTAGACTTCCGAATATCAGCCATCTTGCAGATTTCGTCATCAACAATGGGCTGGGCGGCATTGATCTCGCTGTCCTCATAGAGATCGCGGTAAACAACAACGTCAGGTGCAACGAGGTAATCATTCCCGAGTGCAGCAGCCAACTGTGCGTTCTGTGTCGTAAGCGCATTTAAGTAAGCAAGATGCTCGTACTGCGCAAAATCGCTTGTTTTCAGTTTGTTGTTATTGCCGAGCTGAAGAATTGTCCAGTTTCCGGGACGGAGGTTCTGCAAATAGGGAAAGGTTTCACGCAGGAACTCCATTGTCAGCGTTTCAAATTGCTTTCCGAGAGTCTGCCCGGAAATTTTGTCAACCGTGGAGACAGCATGATGCTGTTCCTCCACAAGAATGTCAACGATCCTCCGCGCAATCGCCTTTGAGCCGCGGCTGCTGGTGTCTGCATTGGATGCGACGCCTGCCGTGGTCAACGTCAGTGTGTTGGTTTCAAACAACTGCTTGTGAAAGTGGAATCTCGCGTTTGCTATCAATGCATCCATGCTCCAAACACTCCTTTATTTTTTCTCCAACTGCCCGGGCAACCGGGGGCGGGAATGCATTTCCAATCATCCTACAGGCTACGGTTTTCCGGTTTCCGAATGTCCATGTATCGGGGAAACCTTGAATCCGTGCTATCATACGGCTTGTCAACCGGGGCATACCCTCAAATCCGGGAGCCGGTGCTTCGTTTGCAATTCCTCGGCCATCTACGCCAAGCTCTGCCCATGCATTACGGGCGCGTGTGGGACCAAGGTCAGGACCACCATGCTTCTTGGAGCCGCCTACAAGAGTTGGGGCAATCCGGTTTGCATTAGATGCCCACTGCTTCGCACCTTCCCATCCATTCTGTGCCATCAAATCACGGAGTGTATCACCAACAGTAGGGGCGCTGTCTGGCTGTTCATCAGGATAGGCAAATGCTCCAATTTGATCCTTCCGAATGCCGATGATAACCACTCTAGGACGTAGCTGTGGAACACCATAATCAGAGGCGTTCAAGAGCTTGATATGGGTTACATAGCCGAGCTTTTGAATCGACGTGAAAATGTGGTCGCGGTATTCATCAAAACCCGAATCAAGAAAGCCACGGACATTTTCAAGCATGACAGCACGCGGCTGAATTTCTTTGATAAGCCGAATGGCCTCCGGGAAAAGGTCTCTTTCGTCGTCCTGACCGAGTTGCTTTCCTGCAACGGAGAAAGGCGGGCAAGGAACGCCGCCAGCCAGCAGATCGACGCCGTGGTATGGGCGTCCGTCAAAATCGTGAACATCTGCACAAATGACGTTCCACTCCGGGCGATTCTGCTTTAATACCTTGCAATAATCTTCTTCATACTCGACAAGCGCAACATGGACAAAACCCGCCATTGCAAGCCCCAAAGCCTGTCCACCAGCGCCAGCGCATATTTCAACACAAGTCAACGGTTGCTGCATTTTCTTTTCACTCCTGCGTAGTTCGATTGAAATCATGACTGTTCTGTATCTCCTTCATCAACGAACTCCATGATGTCTCCTACATCACATTTGAGCGTCAAGCAAATCTTATGCAGGCTTTCCATAGAGACAAATTCGTTTTTTCCCATCTTGGCAAGCACATTGAAGCTGATACCGGATGCGTCTTTCAAATCTGTCCGGTTCATTTTCTTATCGATCAACAGCTTCCAGAGCTTATCGTAGGAAATAGGCATTGCAATTCTCCGTTCCAAATTTAAACTGATTGTATTATAGCACAAAGCGACGATATTCGCAAGATAATCTCCCCAGAACGTGAGATGTTCTCTGCAAAGAAAAAGCCGTCCACAGGAGCTTGATTGCTCCTGCGGGCGGCTGTGGCTGATATGGGCTTATACTCGCCCTTTCAATCCATTCTTCTTGGCAAGCTCACTTGCCGCCTGTCGGCGCTCGTCGGAATACGGCGCAGTCAAGCGAACGGCAAAGCGGCTGCGGTCGATCTCGAAGGTCAGCCCGCCCTGTTCGTCATCGTCGGTCTGCCTGCATAGGTCGGGATACGTTGCCGCGTATTTTGCCAGCCGCTTTTTGAGCGCGGTATTATGCGTTTGAATTTCAACGTTTTTGCTGGTTTCGTCAAAATAAATGCAGGTCGTTTTCTGCCGTTTGGTCAGTCCAGTTTTCATATTGCCTCCATTTCTGCCTATTCTGCAAAAACAGGCGCGTTTTCAAGATTTTTTCTCAGCTCTACACCCGCAAAAACAGGCTGATTTTTGAATAGGGAGCGCCCAAATGATACGCGGCTCGATCTGGACGCTCCCAGTCGATAAAATCCGTTTTTCTCAGCACAACACGGCATCAGCGTGCATCGTCGCGCGTTGCCGCCTTTTCTCTGCGCGGACGAAAAAAAAGCCAGAGATGATTGCGCTGGATCACGTTCTCATAGCGCTGCACTTTTCCGCGAAGCTCTGCGTTTTCACGTTCCAGATCCGATGTACGGAGCTTGCTGCGAACGGATTTGTACTCGGAAAGCTCCTGCTTCAAACCGGTGATCTCTGCCTTGAGTTTTGCAATCAGCCTGTTTGCTGCATCCAAAGCCTTTTGTAGTTTGGATTCCTTTTTCTCGGCTGCAACGTACTTCTTCGCCGCTGTTGCCAGCGACTCATATTCAGTGCGTTCCAATATTACCTTGGAGGACAGCGGAACAGGCTTCGCCTCAATCTTTT
>OGQI01002229.1_pt1 | contig 11972 bp, 13 predicted proteins | sample 1553171 | NCBI WGS metagenome assembly OGQI01 (sample SAMEA2579988, study PRJEB22360) | human gut metagenome | biome: human gut; feature: human-associated habitat; material: faeces | place: Denmark | collected 2008/2010
ATAAAGTGATAAAGTAGTAAAGTGGTAAGTTAATATTTCACATAATTTTCACAAAACTATCAAATAGTTTTCATACGGGTTTGGTACAATATAGTCAATGAAAGAGAGGTAAAGGAGCTGATTAAAATTAGACCACTTAAGAAAAGTCTGATAAAAACCAACGGAGGTTATACACAACTATGGATTGCCGTAATCAATCAAGCGGTTAAGGACTACCGCAATGAACCTTATATGCGCTCCGAGGTAGCGAGGTTTTTAAAATCCTCGTATTTTGAGAAAATGACAGGGGTAAACGGACAAGTTGTGCTTGACCGACTTAAAAAGGAGGTAAAACAAATTTCACATAATTAACACAAAACTATCATACAGATTACATATAAAAGGTGTAATATATAGACAATGAAACGAGAGGTAACACCTCAAAACAAAATGACAGGAAGAGGTTTAACATGAAAAACTACAGACTTTATGAAGCACAGGACAATGCAATGAACTACATCATCATGACAGACGGCTCTCGCCCTTTGGGGTAACGTGGAAAGGATAAGAAAATGAAAAATGTTAATATTGACATGGAAAATGTACAGATTAACGTTAATTACATCATATCAGAGTTGACAAAGCATATCACGAACACGGCAAAAGACCTTGAGTATCTGCAAAAAGCAAGCACAAATGTCACACTTAGCAGTGCTTGCGCAACAAATTTTGTGACGTCCTTAACAAAATTACTTGCTCGAATAAACGAATGCAAGGAGGTGTAACAAATGGAAATGGAAAAAGGTAGCGCAAATCTTGGATATTTGGTAACTTGTAAAATGCAAAACGGTAATGTTATTCCCGCTTTTACAGACTGCTTTTCTTCGGCGCTTGCTATTGCAGAATGCTTTAAGAGCGGCGAATATGTGGAAGAAATCAAGATACTAAAAATATCAACAGGCGCAACATTTGAATATATTTTTTAAGGTTCTGAGCGGTTGTCCTTTAACAGCCGCACCCCAACCCGACAGGGTATAATTACGGAGCTATCCGACAAATAGTAGATTGTTCCACGTGGAACAAATGGAGTTCACAATGACAAAAACAGCAAATCTCACAGCAAAAGACCTTTTCAACGCTTCTTCGAGTTCTATGTCGCTTGAAAAGGCTACGGACTTAACCGTCACAGGTGTTGCAACGGATACTGTGATAGACACGGAAACAGGCGAAGAAAAAGAGGTCGCATACCTCTTTACAACGGAGGGTGTTTACGGCTCGGTATCCGCAACAGTCTTAAGCACAGTAAACAAGCTAGTTGACCTCATAGACGAGTTAGGTACACTTGAAGTTGAGGTGCTGCACAGAGAAAGCAAGAGCGGAAGAACGTTCCTTTCCCTTTACATCAAGTAAGTTGTTTCAAATCAGGGGACGGTTTTGTGCCGTCCCTTAACTTTTTGAAGAGGTATTTTTATGACAAATGCACAGAAAGAAGCGCAGAAATACATAAAGAAAATCAATCAGCGACTTGCAGACGTTGCGGGCTATATGGGTTTTGATAGTAATGAGGTCGCTGCATACAAGCAAGCACTTGACAGTGCGGGTATCAACTATGACTTTAAAATTACTAAAACCGCTCCACAAGGCACTTTTGCGATAGCAAACACAAAAGAAAACAGGCAAAAAGTAACAGTCTTAAAGAAAAGTCTTGCAAATCAAAAAGTAAAAACTAAAGGCGATATAAAATTTGATTACAAAAAGAAAATCAGCGAAAGAGAAAAAAAGCCGTTGAAAGATGTAACGCAAGCAGAAATTGAAGAAGAACACAGGAGCGCAAAAGCGTGGAACAACTTAACATCAAATCTTGATATTTTATATCGAGTGCAAAATGACCCCCGGTACAGCGGAATTTTAGAAGAATTTATCGAGAAAAGAAAAGGCAAAAGAAAAGAAGAATTATCTGAGCTTGACGAAATTGCCAAAAGGATAAATACGGTAGCAAATCAGGCGGAGCTTGAAGAAAAAAACTATATAGAAGAACTTGACAAAGAATTTGAAAAGCGTCAACAAGCTCAGAGGGAAGACGCTTTAAAACAACTTGCAGACTATAAGCAAGGGAAAAAGGGGTTGCCGTTTTAATGCAAATCTGTGATATTGACAGAGGTTGGAAAGTTATAGTAAAAAGTAACATCGCCTACCCCGAAATTTACCAAATCGGAAAAGGCAAGAATGCTTACAAGTGCTATGATTTGTGTTGCGGATTTGACATAGAAACAACAAATCACGCAGAAACAAAAACGGCTTTTATGTATATTTGGCAGTTTTCAATAAACGGAACGGTTATAATTGGAAGAACATGGGAAGATTTTTTCGACTTGTTGGAGTTTTTGAAACTTCCCCGAATGTTTTCAAATGCGAACATTATCATTTTTGTTCATAATTTGGGCTTTGAAATGTCTTTTTTACTGCCATATCTTGAAAATAAAGGTTTGCTAAAAAAGGTATTCGCAAAAGCGAAATATCAACCGCTAGAAGTACAGCTAACAAACGGCTTTATTTTTAGGGATTCGGCGGCTTTATCGGGAGTATCGCTGTCGGTTTTGGCTGATAATTTTTGCAAAACAAAAAAATTAGTTGGTGACCTTGATTACGATATTGAACGAAATAATTTAACGGAATTAACGTATAAAGAATTACAATATTGTATAAATGACGTTGTTATATTATCGGAATATGCGGATTACATACATAACAAATATACAAGACAAAATAAGCGCATACCTTTTACATCAACAGGTATTGTACGACAGTATATAAAAGAGCAAATACCTAGCAAGCGGTTATACTGTATAAAAAAAGATGTTTCGAAACTTTACCCGAAAGATGTAGCTTCTTACAATTTTGCGATGAAGTGGCTTTTCCGTGGCGGTTTTACACACGCACAAACCGCCATTTGCGGCGATATTTTGACGGATATTGATAGTTACGATTTAACAAGTGCTTATCCGTCAATAATGTTGCAATATAAATTTCCAATGACGGAATATGAAGAGGAAGATATTAAATTGTGGGATAAAAGAATAAAAAACGAGAATGTGTCAACGATAGCAATATATACATTTTATAATATTACCGCTAAAGAACATCACGTTATAGAAAGTAAACACAAAATAATGAATATGAAAAATGCATTGTTTGAAAATGGTCGGCTTGCATTTGCAACGGAAATAACGGTAATGCTTACGGAGCTTGATTATAAAATTTACGAAATGTTTTACAAATGGGATAAAATGGAAATACAAGGGATGAAAACAGCAGTAAAAAAGAAATTACCTTTTTACTTAATTAATTCCGTTGCGGAATTTTATAAAAACAAAAAGTATTTAAAAGAAAATAAAGAAGATACAGATATATGGACGCAGAATTATTTTGAAAGCAAAGGAAAATTAAATTCGTGTTATGGAATGTGTGTTTCACGCTTAAATTTGGAAGAAATTACCTTTAAAAATGGGGAATGGATAGAGGAACAAGGGGATACTTACGAAAAGGTTATAAAAAATCAAATACTTTCTCCCTACTGGGGAATTTATATTACTGCTTATTGCAGATATATAATATTAAGTAATATATACAAGTGCAAAGAAAAAGCATTATATAGTGATACTGACAGTATCAAAGTGTTAAAAGGTTGCAATACTATATTTAACGAATATAACGAAAAGACATTAAATTTGAATAAAAAAATCTGCAATGAATTAAAGTTAGATTTTGAGATATATAAAGATTTGGGATTATTTGACCTTGAAGAAACATATAATAAATTTAAAACGTGGGGAGCGAAAAGATACATTTATACAGTTGATGATAAAACAAAAGCAGTGATTGCGGGAATGCCGAAGAAGACAATTAAAGATTATGTAAAGGAAAACGGGGAGAATGCACTTTACGATAATTTTAAGCCCGAAATGTCATTTTTTGTTAGCGGTAAGAATGCGCACACTTACCACGGAGAAAGCACAGCAATTATTAACGGTCAAGAAATGCACACTCTAGGCGGTTGCTATATATATTCTGTTCCGTTTACAATGACCGTTGAAAAGGCTTTTTTAAACTGCATTTACGAAAGGAAAATGCTTAAATGTTAGTTATTTTGACTTGTATAATATATACCGTCTGCGCATACATTATAATAAAGATAAACGAAAAGAGCGGCAAATGACCGCTCTTTCTTTGTTCCTGTGGAACATTTTACTTATAAGTTGAAATATCCTTTATGTAGCTGTCAAGGAATGCGCCGCAAGAATTGTCTGCAAAAAATATTCTTTTTGCCAAAATTAACCGTTTAACGCAGTCATCGGTATAGGTAAAACCGAGTCCGAAGCGGATTTTTTTATTATATCCGACTTTGCTATTTAACGTGTATAGTATATGCCGCTCAGGATTGTAGCCGTAAGTATCACTATATATCATAATATATAAGTGATTCGTTTCGTCTTTGCGAATCTCTCTTGCGCAATACTTTCCGTTTTTATAGATATATGCTTTGTCAATAACTGTAAATTCTCCCTTTGGCGGTTTCGGATACTGCTTCATTTGCCACAAGCCTTTATTACCCGTTATGCTTGTTAACATTTGGTTGTTCCAACCGAAGTATTTTTTATTGACTTTCTGTCGCTTTGCTGTCATATCAAGCGGCAGTGTAAATAAGTGTAGCTCAGTACCGCCGCAATTTACGTTTCTGTGCTCGCCCCATGTTATTTCCTGTATAATATCTGTTAGGTATAATTCGTCAAAATATATACTATATTTGTCTATTAAGTTACCTACAAGATATATACTAGCTGTATCACGTTGTCGGATTATTGTACTTAACAAATCATTAAGCAAAACAAATTCATCGGGTAAATAACCACTTTTTGTTAAAAACTCATCAAAGATTATAAAATCTCCGTTAGGCGCATTGTACACCGATTTTAAGTTTTGGTTTTGGTCTACAGCTATGCAAGACATAAAAGGTGTTTCGGATTTTTCTATAACTTCTCCGTTTTCATCAATTAGGCGATAATACCATTTTCTTCCGTAATACCATACATTATTATATCTGCCATTTGTTATTTTTTCAATGTATTTGTACTTTGGTATATTTATAACATCGCATAATTTACCACATAGTTTAGGTAATAACTGACTATCTCTTTGACGGATATATTGTATTTGTGTACCGCAAGTCGCATTTAAACACATACCCCATAAAATAAGATTAGTGGTCTTTCCCCTTGAGCGGGGGGAAAGAAGCATATTCCACGCTTTTTCATACGGCAAAATATCACCAATTATGTTTAAAGTGTCTGACGGGCAGTGCAAAGACTTGTATAGCTTTATCGCTTCTTTGTATTCTCTATCTGTCATAACTTTTCACCTTTTATTATATCGCCCTTTGCATTAATTCCGATTACAACACCCCATATATTCCCGTTGATTTTGATTGTATCGCCGACTTTAACGACTGGAGTATCATTTATTTTTGTGAGGTCTTTTGCGTATACCCAGCCTGTCGGGGCATTGTCAATTCCGATTAAAACTTCTGTTTTGTCATTACTTATATTTAATATAGTATACACAGTATTATATACATAATCAAAAGGAGTACTACCATCGGAAAATTTTGCGCCGTTGTTAAGCATTACTTTTTCGCCCTTTTTAAAATCTGTTCCACGTGGAACATTGAAGTTTTTATCGCCCTTAAGATAAGGCAACGGGTCTTCGAAAGCTGTTCCGTCTGACACATCAAAATGCAAGTGCTTTCCAAAGCTGTACCCAGTGTTTCCCATCATTCCTAGCTTTGCGCCCTTTTTGACCTTTTCGCCGACCTTTACGCAAACACTATCCTTAAGCATATGCAGATACCTAGTAAACTTGCCGTCAGCGTGACTGATTTTTACAAAATTACCGCAAGTGTTGTATTCATCGTGACCCGCAATTCCGTCAACTGCTGTTACAACCGTTCCTCCCTCTATGGCAATGATTGATAAATCTTTACCCGAGGAGCTTACAAGGTCAATTCCGTTGTGCGTAGGGTAATCGGGATTTCTCGTTTTATAGTCGGCTGATATAAATTCATCTCTTGCACCTATAACATGATTTTTAAACATAATAATTTTCCTTTCTTAAAAACAATAATTTCTTATAAATTCGGTTAAGAATAATTCGATAAGCGAATGTTTTAATCTCAAAATATATTCGCTTTCTATCATCTGTTGCGATGTAGTAACACCGATATTACCTACACGGGTTAGCAGTGTATCATACGTTGTTGTATTATCTATGTTGTGTCCGTGCTTTATGCTACTTTCTTGTGTTGTGTTGTAGGTTGTAGTGTCTGTCAAATTATTTGTTACTGTATCTTTACCACTGTACGCTATTGTATCCGCTCCACTATTTGCAACCGTCTGCTTTGTTTCAGGGGTCGATGTTGTGTTTTTATCGTGATTTGTAAAATCATTGCTATCATATGCAGATACTTGATTAACGCTAGTAATTTCCGCTGCCGCATTTGTTGTTGTCGCTGTTATGCCTGCCGTGTTTGTCTGTGTTGTGCCTTTTGCGTTTTCAACATTGCCAGTTTTTGCAAGTGTGTCCGTTCCTGTGTGCGTGTCTGTTGTTGTGTCTGTTCCGCTGTTCTTGCTTTCGGTTGTGTCCGTTCCTGTGTGTCTTTCTTCCATACTGTAATTATTGATAGGGTTATATTCTGCCATAATAGCATTTTTAATTTTTTCATATTCCGCTTTTCTTATATTCCAATATCTATTTAATGTTGTTATAAAATCACTGCCTGGTGATATACTTCCTTGATTATATACATAGGTGGACATAGTATAATCACCAAAGAACATACACAAATCATTGCCCGAAGCAAAAACGGAAGAGTCCGAGAAAGTTAAATTTGTTTCAAGCAATTTTGTTCCGAGCGAATCCGAGATTTGCATATCTCCTATAGTGATGGGGCTTTTTTCGCCTGTATAGTTAAGCAAGTTAGCCATTTTCATTTTCTCCTTCCTCAGTGATTTCATTAATTGCCGTATCACAGCCATAAAGCGGAGAGCGTGTTATTTTAATATCGTCACGGTTAAAAACTTTTTTATACTGCTCTATTCCGTATTTTCTTGCGAGGTATGCGTCCTCTATCGGCACAGCACTAGCTTCTGCAAGTCGGGAAATTTCATTTTCCAAAATCTGCGAACCCTTATTAACGTTGCCTGTGTCAATGCCGTACATCGCTAAAAATCTGCCGATTATGTCATCATAAAGGCGGGATAAGTACTGCAGTTTATCTGCGTCTTTTACTGTAGTAAAATCAAAAGGAGTATAAAGCCCGTCTTGCGTAGCGTCTAGTACGTCCGTCATAGGTCTATGCGTAGGAGCGACAGCGACAAACGGCTTACCGTCACCGACCGCCTTATATGCTGTTTCAATTGCCATTTTATCTTTATCATTGTCAGCTATAAAACCCTTTGTTAATCGGGTATTGTAAATATTTAAGTCTAAAGACTTATCAATTTCATTCAACAAATGAGCAAAGCGGCAGACAATCTGCTTATCAGGACGATAAAGCGAGTTATTGCCGATTACAACACAATCCTCACCGATTGTACCTTCGTAGGTTTCGCCGTTCGGGGTTGTTCCGATGTAGCCCGTATACATTCCCCAATTATTTATTTTACCCGTAAAACCACCAGTTACGAAAACTATTTCATTAGTAATATCTTTGGAATAAAATATTGCATAGTGTCCGAATATTGATAAAAGGTATTCAGGCAAAAAATACGGCATTCTGCTTTTTTCGGGTAAATCCCACTTAAAACGATTAAAACAATATTTTATTAAATAGTCAAAATACTGCCTTGTACGCATAATTGATATATCTATATTATCATCTATTGCATATGTTCCGCCAAAAATGCTATTAAACATATATGCCACCTCTCAATAATTCAAAAATTTCATTATTTTCATCGTCTGTTCCTTTTGTGTATCCGTCAACAGCAGAACACTGTAAAAAGCCGCTAAAATCTGCGACCGTTCCGCCGTAGCTTGCGGATTTGCCAAAGATTTCCGTTGTGCCTGTCGCTTCAGCAGGAATTGCATGAAAAACAACTAAATAGACATCTTGCGGCGAATACAAGCTATTTAAGCCGCCGACTTTATCGCCTGTATGAATTGTTTGTTCCGCAAATGAGGAAATAAAGTCACTAATACCACTTGATATTGCGCTTGTTCCGCCCGCACCCTTACTTGCGATTGCGCCCGCAATGCCCGAAGCAATTTGAACGGTTGCGCCTGTCAACTTTAAGTTTTTAAGTATTTGATTTGTATTTGATAAACCTATCGGTGTGCCAAGCTCCCCGTTATACTGTGCAACTAATCGGGTATCGCTGTAAATATAAGCGGTGCAGTTTCCTGTTTCTAACTCGCTAACATACTCCACCCGTAAAGCGTGTTTTATAACATCGTTTCCGTCTATCTTTACAAAGCCTATATAAGGCAGATATAAAAGATAGTGGCTGTAAGGCTCATAGTCTAAAAATGACCCAAAGTAAGAGGTATAAACGTAAGGGTCAGTTGTGCGCCTGCGATTATATAAAGCCGTTAAGGGTATACCAGTTGTATTTGTCGGAGCATTTACATTACCTATTGTGATTTGTTCGGGTTCAGGTAAAGTTTGATTTTCCGTAAGCGAATACGGAAAAAATATATTGTTTGTTATAAGCTCAGACGGGTTCTCAAAAAGTCTGATTACTTGATTTATAAAATCATCGCTCCACATATAATTCGACAAATTATTTATATCCGCTTTGCGGCAAAGGTATGTTGTTGTGTAGCTGTCATACGGGCTGTATGTAGGTGTAATAATCTCAAAATCATCTGAGCTATTATCGCCATCGCCCGATGGTGGATATATGGGATTTTCGGGTTTTCCGCTCGGTTTATAATTCGTAAAATTAGAAGTGTTATTGGTTAGGGCTTCATTTATGTTAAAAGTGTATGGTATTCCTATGTCATTTAATATTTTTGTTAATGTTTCTTTGGTAAAATATACTGTTTTTCTTAATTTTGTATTTCCTATAACCTCATTTAAATTTCCAAATAGCTGCCCTGTTGGATTCTCATAATAGGATAAATTTTCATATCCATATATGTCGGCATTAATACCATTTGTGTAATTAACGTGTTCTCGATAACTAAAATAATCGCTTGTTTTAATACTTGCATAAATTCCTAGCAAATTATCCAAAGATATTCCGACACAAGCCACCTTTCTTTCATACTCGGACGTGCTACTATCTTTCCAGCCGTTCATATAAAAAGGGACAACAACGCTTGTATAATATCCGCTATCTGCATTATAAATTTCCCTAGGATTTAATTCATTGTATTTTCCGTCATTATCATTGATATAGTAAGTTATTGCAGTAACACGATAATAATTTTCAAATTTATCATCGCTTAAAGTGTTTTCGTAACTGCCACCAAATCCCATATCGTGAGTTACTTCTGTTGCTGGTACTAGCGGCGGCGAAATTGCTTTTTGTCTATACGACATATCGTTATCCGCCATACTTTCCAACTGCAAATATATTACTAAATTATGATTAACACCTTTTGTTAATGCCTTGGAAATATTAACAAAATTTCCAAACGACTTCCAACTTCCTGAAGCTACAAGCGGGTCATTCATTCCGAAAGGAAAAGCTTCAAAACCGAAGCCCTCTATTCCTGCGGCATACGGCTTGCAACTTGGAAGTTTACCTGTGTCAATGTCCACAGCATAACAATAACCGACATTATAAGCGGATATACTGCCGTATCTATAATCCTTTTTACAAGATACAAAACCCGCCGCTCTTAAATGCCTATAAAATCGGTCAGCAATAGTAAAATATTCGGAAAGATAGTCCTTGTTAGTTTTGATTTTATAATCATCATTTAATATATCGTTCCATTTTACCATTATAACACCTTCTTTTTATTTATTACTGTCAAAGCATATGTGTAATCATTTTCTGTGATTAAATTGCTTTGAAAAAGACCTTTTGAAAGCCTGCGAACAATCGGAAACGTATTAGCTTGTATCGCTATTGCGCTATCACGCAAATAATAATTAAATTTATCACTTGACCGTGTAGCAATCACTTTAAGTTTTGATATATCATCTTTAAATGACATTAAAACATCAACCTTGCAAGATACCTCTATTCTATCATTGTCAAGCCGTGTTATATTTGTTATAAAGTAATATCTTGCAAATATAGGTATATGAACGTAATTTTTACCAGTGACATTCGCCGACATAATTATAACAGGGGTCAGCATTCCACAGCTTTCTTTTAGCTGTATATTTGTTACAGCTTTGCCTGTCAAAAATTCTGTTTTATCAAGTTTATTTTTTTCGGCAGTTGAACTATAAAAAGTTGCTTCCATAAAACACTTCCTTTCTTATAATATTATACCCCGTAATATATTACGGGGTATATTTTTGAGGTTAGTTAAGCGTAAATACAATTGCCGTGTTGCGTGTGTCTACCCAGTAACGATTGTTAAAATCTGTAAACTGTGTGTAAAAATCGCCGTCCGCATTGTATGCCATACGGGGAGCAATCGGTGTGAGAGTATAGCCGACAGCCCAGCGGTCATATAAAACACCAATAACATAATCCTTACTTTTGTTGCCTGTTTCCGCTCCATCATCGGTATAGATAACGTGGGCGCTATTTTTGATTGTAGGTATAAGGCTATCCGTCTGTGCATTCCAGAACGGTGTATTATATATCTTTGCGCCTGTCGGTTCGGCAATATTGAGTGCCGCCATACGGTTGGCAAACATAGTATTATAAATCATAATACTATCATTTTCCGTTGTGTATGTTGACACCGTGCCGTCATTGTACTTCTTGTTCGCAAACCGTGCGACCTTGATAATGTTTGCGATTGTTTCGCTCGCCCACTGCATAAAATACTTGTTGTATATACAGTTGTCACTTGTTACTGCGACCTGTTCGCCGTTCGTCCACGTTGCGGCATTTTCGCCGATTGTTCCTGTACTTGCCGACTGTGCAATTTTGCCTGTTGCAAGCATATCGTTATACATTGTAACAAGGTTTATATCTTTGCCTTTTGTGATAAGACCGCTTATCAAATTGTGTTCCATTGCGGAGCTGTTTCTTCTTATTGTGTTTCTATACCATACTTCAACAAGTGCGACAAGCTGTGATACACCTTCAGCATTTAAAAAAGCCTTTTTCCACATCGTGTTCGGGATTGATTTTGCCATTCCCCAAGTTACGTCCTTTTCAAAAATCTTGTTATCAAAGGACGTGCCAAAGTATTTATTTACGTCATTGTACGTCTGACCGTCAACGAGGGAGTAAAGATTTGAATTTCTTGTTTCGGTAAAATCCGATTTTATAGACTGGACAAGACCGCCGTATTCCTCACTGTCAACATAAAGCGGTAATTCCTCAGGGCTGTATTCTCTTGTATCTGCGACCGTTCTCACAGCGGCGCAAAATTCGTTAAAGTATGTTTTAAACTGGTCGGCGGTCATTTCAGAGATTTTCGTACCGAAGTCAACAATGTTCGATAAGTCAGGGTTGATTGTATAATCAGCTCCCATAATTGCGGGTACAATACTTGTATTAAGTATCGTGCTTATTTGTTCAAGTGTCATAATAAATTCCTTTCTTTACTTTAATTTCTCGATAAGCTTTGTTAGCGCCACCGTGTTATTGTCGATAGCGTTCTTCATTTCGGACATTTCGTTTTTGTGATTTTCGGTTATCTTGTTTTGCTGTAAAAACATAGCAATACAACAAGCAATGGGAAAACCAACACTTGAGATAATCTCAAGGATACTTGACATTTCCACTTGCTCACCCCCCTTTTTTATATAAGTATAGCACAAACGAGATTTTTTGTCAAGTCTTACTTTACCACTTTAC
>OGQI01002234.1_pt1 | contig 11955 bp, 8 predicted proteins | sample 1553171 | NCBI WGS metagenome assembly OGQI01 (sample SAMEA2579988, study PRJEB22360) | human gut metagenome | biome: human gut; feature: human-associated habitat; material: faeces | place: Denmark | collected 2008/2010
TAGAAGAGGGATGCATCGTTTAACTGCAGTTTTGCCAGCGCGTCGCGCAGATCGCCGTACTGTGCGCCGTCGGCCGGGTACATGCCGCAGTATACCATCGGGTTGACTTTTTTGTAGCCCGGCAGTGCTTCTGCACACGGACGGTCGGCATCGGTCACGGTATCACCCACGCGGGTGTCGCGCACGTTTTTGATGCTGGCGGTGATATAGCCTACCATTCCGGCGGAGAGCTCGTCGCACGGGATCAGACGGCCTGCGCCGAAGTAGCCGACCTCGACAACTTCCTCGACAGCGCCTGTCGCCATCATGCGGATTCTCGTTCCTTTTTTCACGCTTCCTTCCATCACACGGCAGGAAATGATGACGCCGCGGTATGCATCGTAGACGGAGTCGAAAATCAGTGCTTTTAACGGTTCCGTCGGATCACCTTCCGGTGCCGGAATTTTCTGTACGATCTGCTCGAGCACCTCGTCCACGTTCAGGCCGGTTTTTGCGGAAATCCGCGGAGCATCCTGCGCTTCCAGTCCGATGACATCCTCGATCTCTGCAATTACACGGTCCGGCTCGGCGCTTGGAAGGTCTACTTTGTTGATGACCGGGAACACATCCAGGTCATGGTCAAGGGCGAGGTAGACGTTGGCAAGGGTCTGCGCCTCGATACCCTGCGATGCATCGACAACGAGCAGCGCGCCGTCGCATGCGGCAAGGCTTCGGGAAACCTCATAGTTGAAGTCAACATGGCCCGGGGTGTCAATCATGTTTAAAATGTACTCCTCGCCGTCGGCCGCTTTGTATACGGTACGGACTGCCTGTGCCTTGATCGTGATGCCGCGCTCACGCTCCAGATCCATATTGTCCAGCACCTGATCCTGCATCTCACGCTCGGTCAAAAGGCCTGTTTTCTGAATAATACGGTCCGCAAGGGTTGATTTTCCATGGTCGATATGGGCAATAATACAAAAATTACGAATTTTACTCTGATCTATTCCTGACAAGTTTTTTCCTCCTGCTTTTTCCCTACGATACCAGATTGCTCCATATTTCGTACTCCCGCAATCTGTCTATTTTGTATGATACGAAATTCCACTCAAAAAAGCAAGATAAATTTATCCGCCTGATGCCGGACTTTTGCCCGACAGAACCTTATGCAGGATATCCGAAAACGGCCCCATTGCATTTTTCACCTCCTCGACCGTATTCGTCTGCGCACCAACCTCGAGAAGAACAGATCTCGGGCGGAGATGGAGGTTGTAGCGGTAGCCTTTTAAATAGATACAGCGTGAAAAGCCGGGATAATACTGTTCTGCCTCATACTCCATCTGAAAGGAAAATGCAAGGTTTTCCGCCTGATACGGATTGGGCAGGCTTGTCAGTTCGCCGCTTTCTTTCGTGCGGGAAAGGCCGTTGAAAAACATGATCTGCGCGGTCGGCTTTCCGTTGATTTCTGTCACAAGACGTTTTGAACCATTGACCCCGTCCCGGTGCAGGTCGATCACGACCTGAATGGACGGGTGTTCTTCCAGCGCCGCTGCGATGACCGGCTCCGCGTAGTTGTAGGCGCGGCTCCGCTCGAGACAGCCTTCTTTCATGTCAAATGCCTCTGTAATATGAAGCACTTCGTATCCGTACTGCTTTTCCAGAAGCTCCTGCAGATCATCACCGAGGCCGATTACCGTGTCCGCCCTTTCTCCCGGACGGGAATCGGCGAAGGTTTCCTGCGAATGGGTATGATAGATCAGAATCTGCGGGCCTTCGGCATTTTCCGGCAGGGTCAGGTCTTTTCCGAGCAGGGTGCTGCCGTCGATCTCGCCCGGCAGGACCGAAGTGTTGGGATCGACAACGAAGAAGCGGTTCAGGAGCGCCTGCTGGTCAGCAAGAAGGTCAGGGGAAATTGTCTCCTGAATCGTGTCGGCCTCCGGGTAGAGAATCTCACGCGGTGCGCCGCCGGTTTCGATGGTCTCCTCCGGGACAGACTGCGGCGCTTCGGGTTCTGCCGTTGATGCCGACTCTCCGGCTGCCGGTTCTGTGATTCCTGTTTCCGTCTGCTCCGGCTCCGTGATTTCCATTCCATCTTTTTGAGTTTCATCTTTTTGAGTTCCATCCTTTTGATCTTCCTCAGTTCCCTGCTCCTTCGATTCTGTCTGCCCTCTTTCTGCTCCCGGTCCCGGATTCGAATCCTGCTTCGCCGTATCCGTTTCCGCTGCTTCTGTCCCGGCAGACAGCGTATTTTCTGCCGTGCTTCCCTCCCGAAGCGCCGGTATCTGATCCCGCACTGCCGCGAGGAGATTTTCCATCCATCCCCTTCCGTCCTCTTTTCCGTCATAAAAAAGAAGCGGCATCATCACATCCACGGATAACTGCTCCGCCTGTGCTGCCGCCCGCTGCAGCAGAACTTTCCCCTCTGAGAAATGATTTTTCCGGAGAACCGCTGCACTGCGGAACAGCAGTATACTGCAGGACAGGAAAAGACATCCCCATCCGAACCATCGTCCATTTCGCCTGGCATTCCACATATTATCACCATATTCATGATATGTTACAGTTCCCCGGAAAATGCCTGATTCATACCTGCCGCAAGAACCCCGGCCAGGCGGCGGACCATCTCGTCGATCTCTTTTGTCGTCACGTAAAGGCTTTCGAGCGCCGGTGAAATGACTTCTCCCAGAAATTCATCCATCTCGGACTCCTCCAGCGATTCCAGAACGCCTGCGACGGCATCGTGGACGATCGTTCCTGCCCCTACAACGGTCGGCACACCGATTCCGATGACCGGCACGCCAAGCGTCTCCTGATTTAAGGCATTGCGGTGGTTTCCGACGCCCGAGCCCGGCCAGATTCCGGTGTCGGCAAGCTGGATCGTACAGTTCAGCCGGTGAATACTGCATGCGGCAAGGGCATCCACGGCGAGAATCACATCTGGATGGGTCTGTTCTGCCGTTCCGCGCAGGATTTCCACTGCCTCCATGCCCGTCTGTGCCATAACGCCGGGAGCAAGGGCACTCACTTCCCGGCCCTTCTTTCCGTAGGTGCGCACCAGATGGCGCGTAACGTTAAGCTGCTCCACCGTCTCCGGCCCGAGCGCATCCGGCGTGATGCCGCGGTTGCCAAGGCCGGCCACAAGAACGGATCCGCACGCTTCCGGCACCATTTCCATCAGACAGTGGGAAAACTCCTCCGCTGCTTTCCGGCTCTCCTCCTCGTCTGCCGTCAAAAGCAGCGGCGCTTCGATCGTCACATACGTCCCTTTCGGCTTTCCCATCATTTTTGCACCCTGCTCCGATGTGATTTTCACAATGGTTGTCTGAATTTCCGCCTTTCTTTTCTTCTTCTCAATCTCGACCCCGGAGATCTCCACATGGTCCCTCTCAAATTTTTCCTGATTCTCCATCGCCAGGTCTGTCCGCATCCTATACTTTCCTATCATACTTTTCTCCTTCTCCTGTATTTTTGTTGTAGTTTCTGCAATTTTTTCAAAAATATGTATTGACAAACCATGCGAAATATTATAGGATAATAAAGCATGTTTCAGTGGAGCGCCCGTGTCTGTTCCATTGAATAACATCCCTTAAATCACATTAATTTTAAAAATATTGGAGGTGTACAGTTTGGCTAACATTAAATCCGCAAAGAAAAGAATCCTGGTAAATCAGACAAAGGCAGACCGCAACAAAGCAATCCGTTCTGCAGTTAAGACTTCTATGAAAAAAGTAGATGCTGCTGTTGCTGCAAACGATAAAGAGGCTGCTGCTGCTGCATTAGTAAATGCGATCTCTACCATCGACAAGGCTGCTTCTAAAGGCGTTTATCATAAAAACAACGCTGCCAGAAAAGTATCCAATCTGAGCAAAGCTGTAAACTCAATCGCATAATAAAGATATAAAACAAAGAGAACTTAGTCATACCGTCATGTGGCTGGGTTCTTTTTTTATGCTTACCAAAAGAGTGCGCCGCGACAGATCTTTTGATAAACACAGAACAAGGCGTATCGGCCAGTTTTCCTGTACCGGTACGCCTTGTTCTTTTTATAGCAAGACCCGAAAATAATGCAAAAAATTCAGCACCGCAGAGCGTGAATTACTGCGTCACAGATTTTCGTCGTACCCCGGTACGCCTTCAAATCTGTTCCTTGCAATTCGCGCTCAGCAGCACTGCCTTTTTTGCATTATTTTCGGGTCTTGCTATAGAAAACTCTGCTCTTACGCCGCCCTGCTGTATTTCGTAATCAGCAGCTCCACGCTCAGCAGATCGGAAATTTTTCCCGTCTTCACGTCCTCTTCCATCTGCACGCAGTCATTGACCGCCGCTTTTAATTCCTCCGCCGCATACTGGCGCGACATGGGAATATAGTTCCGCACAACGAAGCTCTGCAGTCCCGTCCGTTTTGCGATCGTCGCCTGATCGCAGTGCTCTGCCAGCAGCTCTTTGACCTGCAGCAGCAGATTGAACTGGCGTGCCAGCAGAAAGAGAATCCGCATCGGCGGCTCCTTTAAAGCCAGCAGATCCTGATACAGATCGAGCGCTTTCCGCTGCTTCTTCTCCGTTACCGCGCGGATCATCTCGAAAATCCGGTTCGTAATCTGCGTTGTGCAGACTGCCTCGATATCCGCCCGCGTGATCACATCTCTTCCCATCGTATAGCTGAGCAGTTTTTCCAGCTCCTGCGAGATATTTCCCATATCCGTGCCCGTCTTTTCCAGAAAATCTTCCATATCCTGGCGCGTGATCTTTTTTCCCTCTTTTTTCATCATGCCGAGTACCCAGGTCATCAGCGTCTTTTCGTCCTGACGAGCAAATTCCACTGCTCTTCCCTGCTTCTGCACCGCCTTGTACATACGGTTCCGCTTATCAACTTCCTCCTCCACGAAGATCAGCACCAGATAATCCGGCAGGGATCCCATGTAGTCTGCCAGCGCGTCGGCTTTGTTTTTGAAAAATCCCGTATTTTCCAGCAGAATCACACGGCGGTCCGCAAAAAACGGCATCGTCTCCGCAAGGTCAATCACTTTGGGAATCTCGGTTCCTTTTCCCTCAAAGCGGGAGAAATTCATCGTGTCGTCCTCCGGCAGCAGTGCGTTTTTCAGCTTGTTTTTATACTGATGCTTCAGATAGGCTTCTTCTCCGTAGAGCAGGTAGGCCTGCTTAAAATTCTGCGTTTTGATATCTTCTAAAATGCTTTTCATTCCATCCTCTTTCTTTCGTTCCGGCCAAAGCACGTTTGCGCAGTGCCGCAGCAGCCGGAGCTTTTGACCATTCAGGAGACGGGAAATTCCACATCCGACCAGTATCCGTGAACCGCCAGGCGGTCACGCTTCAGCTGTACTGTCACGGCTCCATCCACCGGTGTTCCGTAGATATGGCTTTTGCAGGCACGAAGCCGCTCCAGCAGCTCCCGGTGCGGATGGCCGTACCGTCCCGGCCACGCGCAGGAAATCAGGCTGATCTGCGGCTGTATGCGGTTCAGAAATGCCTCGCTCGTTGAATTTCTCGAGCCGTGGTGCGCCACCTTTAAAATCTGGCACCGCTCTGCCGCCCCCAGGACCTCTTCTTCTCCGCTTCCCTCCAGATCTCCCGTCAGAAGTGCGCGGCAGGCACCGCAGGAAAGCTGTAATACAACACTTCCGGCGTTTTCCTCTCCCGTATAGTCTTCGCCCGCTCCCGGATGAAGCACCGATACGGTGAGTTCTCCTGCACGGATCTCGTCTCCCTTTTTTAGATATTCTACCATAATTCCCGCTTTTTGTGCGGCTAAAATAAAAGGATTTTCTTTTTCGCTTCCTTTCATCCACACAGGCAGGAACAGATGGCGGATGCGAAGCGCCGTTTTCTGCTCCCCGATCAGCTCCAGCAGTTCGAGGATTCCGTTCGTGTGATCTGCGTCCGGGTGCGTGACAACAACGGCATCAAGAGCGGCAATGCCGCGCTGTTTCAGATACGGGAGAATCCTTTTTTCCCCGATCGCAGACGCACTGCTGCTCCCGCCGTCATTCAGCATCAGAAAACGGCCGCTCTCCACCACCAGCGCATCGCCCTGGCCGACGTCCAGCGCTGTAATGGAAAACGTTTCCCGGGGACGGTAAAAAAGCAGAACACAGGCAAAAAACATGGTAATACCAAAGAGCATCCGCTCCCGCCTTCGTGCCTGCGCACCTTTTCGTTTTGCCCCATCCGGATTCATCTCCCGTTTTCGTTTTCGCACATACAGTATCACCAGCAGACCGGTCAGAATGATTCCATATCCTGCCATCTGCCATTTTTCCGGCTGACCGCAGATCCACACATTTCCCGGAATCTGTGCGACCGCCGCTGTCATCTGCCGCAGAAGTGTGAGCAGGAACCGCGCCGGAAGCAGAACAACACTTCCCGCTTTCACGCTTGCCAGTCCCGCCAGAAGCCCCGCAGCACCCGTCAGCAGCACCGCCGTCATGACAGCTCCTGCAAACAGATTCGGCAGAAACGCAAAGAGCGGAATCTCATAAAAATACCACGCCTGCAGCGGGATCATGACAAGCTGCAGGGAAAGGTACACCATCGCAGCCTCTTTTCCTTTCGCCGCAAGCTTTTCCAGCCCTGTTTTTTCCCCGCGTCTCTTCCGTTCCGCCTTCTCCCCCGCCAGAACCGGATAAACCCCGGAAATGGCTGTTACTGCTCCAAACGAAAGCCAGAACCCGCTCTGCTCCAGATACAAGGGGTTTTCTGACAGCATCAGAATTGCCGCAAGAGAGAGCGCACTTAAGGAATCATACGTCCTTCCCACTGCGACAGCTCCCATCCGCACCGCAAACATCACCACTGCACGCACGGTCGCCGTTCCGCTGCCGGTAAACATGCCATACAGCACCATACCGGCGGCCGCTGCCAGAGACGCGGGAGTTTTCGGCAGATGCAGCGCCATCAGCAGCCGTCGGAGTGCCATGCCGAGCAGCATCAGATGCATGCCGGAAACGGAAATCAGGTGCAGCAGACCGCTCTGCTGATACGCCAGATACGTCTCCTCCGTGAGTTCCGACCGTTCCCCGAGCAGCATCGCAGAAAGCACACCTGCCTCCTCCTCCGGCATCATTTCTTTTAAAACGGCACAGCACCGCTCCCGCTCCAGCCGGAGCGCTTCGCCGAGATTCCACCGCCCGACATTCACAACTTCCTCCCGCTCCGAAATCACGTAGAACGCACAGCCTTTTCCCTCATAATATGTTTTCTCATCAAACATCCCCGGATTGCGCGGGCTTTCCGGCTTTTTTACAGTTCCGTACACCCGCACAGCGGCTCCGACCGGCAGATCTCCCCGCTTTGCGAGCAGATAAATTTTCCCTTTGCTTCCCTCCCCGCGCAGCACATACCCGTTGTTGCTGCTCTTTTTCTCATACGTTTCAATTGTCCCTGCAATCCACACCTTCCTGCCCTGCTGCGCTTCGTTTTCGTATTTGGGGTCAGAAAAAGGCGTGCCAAGAGGCACGCCCGCAATCCGCAGCAGCACAAGTACCAGCATGAATCCAAGACACGCCAGGCACATGGGCCGTTTTCTCATGTATCTTTTTCCTCCAGATAAGACAGGTCTTCCTCGTAGAACTGATTGAGTTTCATCGTTTCACGGAAGGTTACATCGCTCTCTCCGTTGATGGAAAACTGCACCTTATCCACCTTACAGTTCGCCGTGATGGAATCCACCACCGCATAAATCGGAATCTGCTCCGCCACACTCGAAAGCGCAGAATCCTTAAAAGATTTGTCAAAATTCACATAGGCAATCCGATCGGATGTCGTGACACTTAAGACATTCATCGTATCCGGCAGCACTGCATAGTGGCCGTCTTCTTTCGGTCCCTTCATCAGCTGCTCCACCACGACACGCTCCAGCGGAATGTTCGTGCTGTACGGCACCCGCCGCGTCTCCTTCACAAGATGATCGCCTGCTTCATTTGCAAAATACAGTGTCAGCGTCGCATACTGATACTGATAAATTTCCCTTCCGGAATTTTCCAGAAAGCTGTCCGCCGTCATCGTTCCGATCTCGCGTCCTTTGGAATCCTTTAACGGATCCCCGTCGATCAGAAACGTCACGCGCTCCACCTCCGGAACCTGCACAAAGGTACGCACCAGTCCTGCACGCACCAAAACCTCCTGCGGCCGCGCAAGCTCTCCGTACTCTCCACTTAAGTTCAGCGTAAGGAGCCCGTTCTCCAGCGTATACGTCTTGATGGAAATCCCATTGGAAAGAAGTGCCTGGTTTCCGTCCCTGGCAGGTTTCTCCTGCAGCGCGTCAACCAGCTCCTTGATCAGTTTCTGATCCGTTCCTTCTTTTGGTTCATACGGCTCCTGCACCAGTGTTGTGCCGGTTTTGTCCAGGCAGTACAGGTGATACGCCGACTCCTTCTGGCTCTTCTGCCACTGCCCGCAGCCGCTAAGAAGCAGCACGCCGGCCAGCAGTACGCCAAGTATCCGTTTCATGTGCGCCACCTCCTACATCACGTAATTCAGAGGAATCCGCACGGAAAATGTCGTTCCCTCGTTTTCTTTGCTGTATACACGGATCGCTCCCCGGTGCATGACAATCGCGCTCCGCGCAATCGCAAGACCAAGGCCGGTTCCGCCGATTTCCCGCGAGTGGGACTTGTCCACGCGGTAGAAACGCTCGAAGATATGCGCAATCGACTCCTCCGGGATGCCGATGCCGGAGTCTGCCACCGTCACGTAGAAATATTTGTGATCCGCATTTAAGGATACACGCACCCATCCATTCTCGTTGTTGTACTTGATGCCGTTTTCGATCAGGTTCGAGAACGCCAGCGAGAGCTTCGTCGCATCCACCTCCGCATTGACCGGGCGGAAGCTGTCGAGAATGAGCTCCACATTTTTCTGTGCGGCAATCGGATGAAGCCGCTTCAGCAGCTGCTCTAACAGCTCGTTGATATTGACCTGGGTGATATTGAGGTCTGCCACCTTTTTATCCATCTTGACCAGCGACAAAAGGTCGGTAATAATCTGGTTTTCGCGGTCAATCTCCGAGGTAATATCCTGCATGAACTCCTGATAAAGTTCCACCGGAACGCCCTCCTGCCCGTTCAGCGAATCCGCCAGAACCTTCATGGACGCAAGCGGCGTCTTTAACTCATGCGAGACGTTCGAAACAAATTCCTGGCGGGAATCGTCGAGCGTGCGGACGCGGGTCAGCATCTTGTTGAATGCGTCCGTGATCAGCTCTGTCTCGAGGTAATCCGGAACAGAAATGCTTTCGTCGAGATAGCCGTCGGTGATGTCCTCGATGGAACGGGTGACCTTCTGGAACGGCTTCATCAGAATGCCCGCGAGCAGATAGCCAAAAACCAGCACGAGAAGCGCAATGATCGAAAGAATCGTCATTCCCTTCGTCTCCAGAATTTTCATATTCGCACGGATCTCATCCGTCGAAATGCTGACGAGCATAACGCCGAGCGTCTCCTTCGTCTCGGTATTCTGAATCCGCACCGTCATTTCCAGATAGTTGTTTTTCCGGTCGTACTGGCTCGTCTCCTTGCCCTGAAAGCTCTGGATGACCTCCTGCGAGATAATCGTCTTTCCGCGGTCCATATCGTACGTATCTTTGATGACGCGGAAATCCTGGTCAATAATCAGGATTCTGCCGCCGTAGATATTCGTCAGCATACTGAGCTGTCCGTTGATGACATCCGATCCAGGATCTTCCATGTAATTCTGCTGGATGAGCTGGTTGCAGATAATATCGCACTGATTTTTTACGGTAATGCTGCGCACCGATACCGCACGGTCCTCATAGCTGTTTACGATGCTCTTCTCAAGGATCACACACGGTACAATGCCGATGATCACAAGAATCACCGTGATGCGGAAGCGCAGACTCCGCAGAAACTTCCATTTTTCTTTGATTTTAAGCCTGGAAATAGTAACCAACTCCCCACTTTGTGTGAACATACTTCGGTTCACTTGGATTTTTCTCGATCTTTTCGCGCAGACGGCGGATATGTACATCTACGGTGCGCACATCGCCCGGGTACTCATAGCCCCAGACAATGTTCAGCAGGTTCTCTCTGCTGTACACCTTGTTCGGATTGAAGACGAGAAGCTCGAGCACATCGAACTCCTTCGCAGTCAGATTGATCTCGCGGTCTCCGATGAAGACTCTTCTGCCCTCGCAGTCGATCCGCAGGTCTTTCACCTGTACGACTTTTGCTTTCTCTTCTTTTGGCTCCTGGCGGGCCGCACGGCGCATGATGGCCTTGATGCGTGCTTTTACTTCCAGAATGTTGAACGGCTTTGTGATGTAATCATCTGCGCCGTATTCCAGTCCCAGGATTTTGTCCATGTCCTCGCCCTTTGCGGTCAGCATGACGATCGGAACGTTGGAAAATTCACGGATCTGCTGGCAGACGGACAACCCGTCCAGCTTTGGCAGCATCAGATCCAGAAGGATCATATCGTATTCTTTTTCTTTTGCCATGGAGAGTGCTTCCTCGCCGTCGTATGCGCAGTCAACCTCCATGCCGTCCTGCTCCAGGCTGAAGCGGATTCCTTTTACGATCAGTTTTTCATCATCAACTACAAGAACTTTCTTTGCCATTTCTTCTCCTTCTTGTTCTAAACCTCGATAGAACCCCTTATCTTTTCAAACATCTTTTCCTTGATGCCCTCAATGTTCATAATCTCCTCAACCGAACCAAACGGGCCGTTTGCTTCGCGGTAGGCGATGATGGCATCCGCACGGCTCTCTCCGATGCCGGAGAGTGTCATCAGTTCTTCTTTTCCGGCCGTGTTCAGGTTGACTTTGCCGGAACCGGAAGCCTGCTCCGTGCCGCCCGTATTCTGCTGCGGCGTTTCCGTGCTTTCCATGTTTTCTGCCTCCTCGCGCGTCCAGACGGTGATCTGCTCTCCGTCTTCGATTTTCCGTGCAAGATTGAGGATTTTTTCTTCAGCATCCGGCAGAAATCCATCTGCCGCTTCCACAGCCTGCACTACGCGGCTTCCGCCCGGCAGCGTGTAGACACCGGGGGAAGCGACCGCACCGCAGATATAAACCTGCACCGTTTCTTCCGGTGCTGCCTCCTGTGCCTCACGTTTTTCCGGAATGCCTGTGGTTTCTCCGGCGCTTTTTTCGGAAACCGTCTGCTCCTCATCCACTTCCTTCTGATTCCCGAAAACGGTTTCCGCCGTACTCCCGCCTGCTATCTGACAGTTTGTATTCTGTATCCCTGTGGTTGCATCCGCAGAGCAAAAAAACCAGCATCGCCGCCAGTATTTTTGCATGTTTTCTGCCTCTGTTCTGCTGTTTTTTCAATTTCATGCTGTGTACTCCCTTCCGCTTCGCATCTGACGCGCAAGGGTCCCTTGTGTACGCATAACTACGTTTCTATTGTATCGAAGAAACCATAAAAATACAAGTAGAAATCTTAATCGTTATTCCCACTGAAACACTACAATTCCCACAACTGCCACTGCCATGCCGAGCAGCTTGCGCACGGTGAAATCCGTTTTTTCCATACCGAAAAGGCCGAACAGTTCAATCAGCCACGCCGCTGCGAGCTGGGAAATGACGATCAGCATCGCCGCCTTCGCCGGGCCGAGCCCTGCCATACTCCAGATAACCGTGATCGTGATAAACGCGCCAATTGCCCCGCCGAGCAGCAGATACCACGGCTTTACGCGGAACAGATCCCCGATGGGCTCCCTCCCGGTGATGCACCATGCCGCAAGACAGACGGCAAACGCACTAATCTGCACCCAGCCGGCCGCCAGCCATGTACTCGTCTGTTTCGTCACCTCTGTGTTGAAAACGCCCTGAATACTCATCAGTGCGCCGGAAAGCAGCGCTGTTAAAATTCCCGCCATTGATTCTTCCTCCTGCTGTTTTTTTATGTACTCTCGGAGTCTTTCTGCGCTTGATTTTACGAGAAGATTTTTTGTCAGTTGTGCCCAAATTTCTGAGGCGTACGCGGTGCGTACGTTGAT
>OGQI01002247.1_pt1 | contig 11911 bp, 6 predicted proteins | sample 1553171 | NCBI WGS metagenome assembly OGQI01 (sample SAMEA2579988, study PRJEB22360) | human gut metagenome | biome: human gut; feature: human-associated habitat; material: faeces | place: Denmark | collected 2008/2010
ATCCCTTCTGTGTCCCGTAACCTGCAGAATCATTCCCGACGGGAAACCGGTCCAATTTGCTTGCTATTTCAGGTTTCTTATTATATAATCCCATCTTTGACAGCAAAAGTCCGTAGATTGCCTTTAAATCAAGCTTTCTACGGACTTTTTTATAGTTCAAAATGTAGCTATATATTATTACTTTTTCTTCTTGGTTGCACGAATTATTTTTCGCATATTTACGTCTGTTATGATTTGGTAATCAGTACGGAAGCCTGCTGTTTCATGGAGCGCGTCTGTCAGGTCTGTCCTTGTATAAACGGGTGTATATCCAAGCTTTTCTCCGGGACGAGCCATCCACATATTCCGTAGGGTATCTATGATTTCTTCGCAGGTAAAAGCTTCTTTCAGTTTTTTCTCGAGGATCCTGTAAATCATAAGAGCAATAAAGCATGTAAGGAAATGGGATCTGATATGATCCTCAGTCTGCAAATATACTGGCCGTGCCTTAAAGTCTGTCTTCATGATCCGAAAACATTCTTCAATCTCCCAGCGCTTCTTATTGATCTTTATGATCTCATCTACACTCATGTCGCTCAGATTGGTACATACGGCATAGAAACCATCATAGCGTTCTTCTTCCGGAAAATCACGTTCGGCAAGAATATACCATTCATCACTTGCCTGTATGAAGTGCAGACCATATTCTTCATAGAATTTTGGCTGATAGCTTTCAATCATATCAATGACTTCACCGGCTTCTTCTTTTGAAAAGAGTTCCAGCGGATAGAGACCTTCACGGTATTTTGTAAGTCCGGCAGGTACAACGGATACACTTCTCATAAAAGGAAGATAGCTGGAAAGATCCTCAATAGAACGTTTTAATTCATCTTTGTCATTTACGCCTTTACATAATACGATCTGACCGTTCATCTCAATATGTGCTTCATACAGATCCTGCAGAAATTTTAGCTTTTCTCCGGCAAACCGGTTATGCAGCATCTTACAGCGGAGCTCTGGATTGGTTGTCTGTACAGAGATATTGATCGGTGCGAGCTGCATATGGATGATGCGGTCAATATCTGCCTGCTTCATATTTGTCATGGTGATATAATTTCCCTGCAGAAATGAAAGACGGGAGTCATCATCCTTAAAATACAGAGTCTCACGCATGCCCGGAGGCATCTGGTCGATGAAGCAGAACATACATTTATTACTGCAGGAGCGGTATTCACTCATCAGTCCATTCTCGAATTCAACTCCAAGTTCATCGTCGTACTCTTTATCGATTTCCAAAAGCCATTCTTCCCCGGAAGGCTTGCGGATCAGGACTTCGACATATTCATCTTTCATCAGATAACGATAATCAAAGACATCCTCAATTTTCTGTCCGTTTATTTTTAACAGTACATCGCCGGGTTCGATTTCCAGTTCTTCAGCAATAGAACCCGGATAGACGGTCTGTATCAGGTGTTCCTGTTCCTTTTTTCTCACAAATATATTCCTCCGTATAAACATTTACCCATATAGACAAAATGATAGCTTATTCTCAGTCTGAGTGCAAGGTAAGAATTATAAAATCAGAACGTAATTTTTGGATAAATTGATGAAAAAAGAGGAATTGACGGGATTCATTTTTCTACGGGATGTGAAAAAATGTGATTTCTGACAAATATACGATTGTAATCAAACGTTTAACGTGACATAATAAAAAAGAAAAGGTTAAGAATATTTTAAAAGAATGTTAAGTAAGCGTAAAATAAGCTGACAACAAAGGAGAAAATTATGGAAATATTTTCTATGGTATTGTCATTGTTAAGTGGAGTTGCTTTGTTTCTGTTCGGAATGTCCCTTATGGGAGATGGGCTGAAACAGGTTGCCGGTAATAAACTGGAAGCATTCCTTTACAAAATGACAAACACACCGCTCAAAGGAGTAGCACTTGGAACAGGAGTGACCAGTGTCATTCAGTCATCTTCCGCAACAACCGTTATGGTCATCGGTTTTGTTAACTCCGGTATGATGAAACTGAAACAGGCGATCGGTATCATCATGGGAGCCAATATCGGTACCAGTATCACCGGATGGATCTTATGTCTTTCCTATATTGAAGGATCGAATGGTATTGCAAAGATTTTATCTTCTGCAACGATAGCGGCTGTCGTGGCGGTAATTGGTACGATCATGCGGATGATCTGTAAAAGAACGACACACAAGAACATCGGTAATATCATGCTTGGTTTTGCAATTCTGATGACAGGCATGCAGACAATGAGTGGTGCGGTTACACCATTAAGAGAGAGTAAAGTATTTATTGATATGCTGACGATGTTCTCGAATCCAATCGCAGGTATCCTGGTAGGTGTTGCATTTACGGCTGTCCTGCAGAGCGCATCTGCTACCGTTGGTGTATTGCAGGCTTTATCGGTAACAGGAATCCTTACATTTTCCAGTGCATTTCCGATTATTCTTGGTATCGGTGTAGGAGCATCCTGTCCGGTACTGGTCTCAGCGATCGGAGCAAATAAGAATGGTAAGAGAACCGCACTTGTGTATTTATTAAATGATACCTTCGGAATGTTGATCTGGTCGATCGGATTCTATACGATCAATGCATTTGTCCATTTTGATTTTCTGGATAATATTATGTCGCCGGTATCGATTGCCCTGTTGAACACCGTGTTCCGTCTGGTAACGGTATGTATTCTGTTTCCGTTTATTAATAAACTTGAGAAGCTGGTATGCTGGCTGGTAAAAGACAGCGCAGAAGAACTGGAAGACGAAGCGGATTTCGATCTTCTGGAAGAACGTCTTCTGGATTATCCAGCACTGGCAATCGGACAGTGTCACAGAGCAATGAGTGGCATGGCGAAGAAGCTTCGTAAGAATGTTAACCGTGCAATGAACCTTCTGAATGAGTATCAGCAGAGCAAGTTTGACAAGGTTCAGAGAAAAGAAGACCTGATCGACAAATATGAAAGCCGCCTGGGCGATTATCTGATCAAGCTGACAAAGCATGAGATGAATACAGCACAGACAAGACAGGTTTCACTTTATCTGCATACGATCAATGACTTTGAACGTATCGGAGATCATGCTTCTTATATTGCATATATGTCCAGTGATATGCATGAGAATAAGACACAGTTCTCAGAAGATGCATGGGACGAACTGAATGTTGTTATGGAAGCAGTACGTGAAGAAATCAATCTTACATGCAAGGCATTCCTTGAGAATGATAAAGAGATGGCGCAGAGAGTAGCACCGCTTGGTATGGTTATTACAACACTTTGTGATGAACTGAAGATGCGTCATGTGGAACGTATGAGCAGTGGTGGATGTGGTCTGGAAGAAGGAACTGTATTTACGGATATCCTGAACAGTTTTAACCGTATTGCAGCTCACTGTGCAAGTGCGATGGTTGCACTTATGAACAGTGACAAAGAGAATATGGATACACATATCCATGATTCGAAGGTATATCCTTCTGACAGTTCTGAATATAAAACATATCTGAATGAATATAATCAGAAATATGAGATTAAAAAAGACGGGGAACATATGAGAAGTATGGAACCGGAAGAGGTTGAGTAGGATTTCATAAAAGGGCCGCTTATATGCGGCCTCTTTTCTATATTACTGGTTATTTAGCGATTCCTGTATGCTCTTGGTGACATCTGATATTCTTTTTTGAACAGCCGGTTAAAATAGGACAGGTTATTGAATCCTGTGCGTTCCGAGATGGACAGGATGCTGTCATCTTCCGTGAGCAGAAGCCTGGCGGCAATGGTAAGCCGGTAGCCATTCAGATAGCTGGTGAATGTTGTGTGCAGATGCTGCTTGAAGAATTTCATAAAATGAGATTCGGAAAAGCCCAGATAATCAGCGGTACTTTGAACGGTAATCGGTTCTGTATAATGTGATTCAATGTAGGACACAATCTGTTTTACCTTATCCAGAGATTTATCCCGGTTGAAAGTGACCGGTGTTCCCTGAGAAGAGAATAACAGGTAAAAGAAATGAAACAGATGCCCTTTTACCGATAATTCGTAATAATCAGGTCTTTTGCTGCAGAGATCATCGATCGCATCAATACAGGAAGAAAGTTCTTCATGGAAGAAACAGGTATCGTCAAAGAGCCATGGAAGTTCATATTCTAGTGAAAAATATGGCTGGAAATATCCAACTGTCCGGGGATCGGAATCCGCAGAATATAAAAGACTGGTCTGGAACAGGATATTTTCATATTCCATACAGTCTTTCCCATGTTGGGAGATGGAGTGAAGCTGGCCCGGACGGACAAGGACGATGTCGCCGGCTTTTACAACTCTGGGCTTGGTATCAACAGAAATGATGCCGCAGCCTTTTTTTATTACAATGATCTCCACGTCGTTATGCCAGTGAAGCGGAACCTGTGTGAAGTCCAGCGGGATGGAGCACAGATAGGTATTGTATGGAAACTGGATGCTGACGTGTTTTTTAGTTTCATGGAGGTTTTCATAGGTAAGTGTGTTCATGGATGTGTATAAGTCCTTTCTGAAGTAATTGGGATGATCAAAAAGTTGTATATTTGATAGTATTGTATTACTTTTTACTACTATGATGCAAGAGATAAAATGTATAATCCTATTATAATATCAGTGTAAAACAAAAGAAAACTGATGAAACAAAGATTCAGATCAATATTAAAAACAATCATGCGACAGCACACATTCAGGAGGTTAATTATGAATTTCTCAGAAAAGTTACAGCAGACACTTGGCAAAGCAATCAAAGATGCATCGAATGAAGAGATTTACGCAGCACTTCTTAACACAGTAAAAGAAGATGCAGCAGATAAAGGAAGAAATATTTCCGAAAAAGGCAGAAAAGTATATTATATATCAGCAGAATTCCTGATCGGAAAATTGTTATCCAACAACCTGATCAACCTTGGCGTATACGATGAAGTAAGAGAGCTTCTTGCAGCAAATGGAAAAGACATCTGCGAGATCGAAGAAGTAGAACCGGAACCGTCACTTGGTAACGGCGGACTTGGAAGACTGGCAGCATGCTTCTTAGATTCCATTGCAACACTCGGTCTGGAAGGAGACGGAATCGGACTGAACTATCACCTTGGACTGTTCAAACAGGTATTTGAAAATCACAAACAGAAAGAGACTCCAAACCCATGGATCCAGAATACAAGCTGGCTTACTGATACAGGAATCGGATTCAATGTACCATTCAAAGATTTCAGCCTGCATTCAAAATTATACGATATCGATGTAACCGGATATGAAAATGGAACCAACAAACTTCACTTATTCGATATCGAATCTGTAAATGAAAATATCGTAGGCGACGGAATCTCATTTGACAAGAATGATATCCGTGAGAACCTGACGCTGTTTCTCTATCCGGACGACAGTGACAAACAGGGCGAACTGCTTCGTATCTATCAGCAGTATTTCATGGTAAGTAATGGTGCACAGTTCATTTTAAAAGAATGTGAAGAAAAGGGCTATTCACTGGAAGAACTTGATAAACACGTTGTAATCCAGATCAACGATACACATCCGTCTATGGTAATTCCGGAGCTGATCCGTCTTTTGACAGCAAGAAGAATCTCTATGGATAAAGCAATCGAGATCGTGACAAATACTTGTGCATACACGAACCATACGATCCTTGCAGAAGCACTGGAAAAATGGCCGATCGACTATCTGGAGGCGGTTGTTCCGCACTTAATGCCGATCATCCGTGAACTGGCAGCAAGAGTGGCAGCAAAATATGATAACAAAGATGTGCAGATCATCGACGAGTGGAACCGTGTACACATGGCAAGAATGGATATGCATTACGGATTCAGTGTCAATGGTGTTGCAGCACTTCACACAGAGATCCTGAAAAATGTAGAATTGAAGCCATTCTATGACATTTATCCGGAGAAATTCAACAATAAGACCAATGGTATCACATTCAGAAGATGGCTGATGCACTGTGATAAGAAACTGGTAGAATGGATGGATAAATACGGAGTCAGTGAGTTCCGTAAAGATGCTTCCAAACTGGAAGGACTTCTTGCACAGATCGATAACGAAGAAGCACTGAACGAGCTTCTGGATGTTAAGCAGCAGAATAAGACAGCATTAAAAGAATATCTGGAAAAAGAATCCGGAGTTGTACTGAACGACAACGCAATCTTCGATATTCAGATCAAACGTCTCCATGAGTATAAGAGACAGCAGATGAATGTCCTGTATATCATTTACAAATATCTGGACATCAAAGCCGGAAATAAACCAAAGAGACCGATTACAATGATCTTCGGTGCCAAGGCAGCACCTGCTTACATTATTGCAAAGGACATCATTCATGTAATCCTGTGCTTACAGGAACTGCTCAAGAATGATCCGGAAGTGGCACCGTACCTGCAGGTTGTTATGGTAGAGAACTACAATGTGACAATGGCAGAGAAACTGATCCCGGCATGCGAAGTATCTGAGCAGATTTCACTGGCATCTAAGGAAGCAAGTGGAACAGGTAACATGAAGTTCATGTTGAACGGTGCTGTAACGCTTGGAACAGAGGACGGTGCAAATGTAGAGATCCATCAGCTTGTCGGGGACGAGAATATCTATATCTTCGGAGAGAGCAGCGACCAGGTAATCGAGCACTATGCAAAATCAGACTATGTGGCAGCAGATTACTATATCAATGACAAAGACATCCGTAAGTGGGTAGACTTCATTATCAGCCCTGAGATGCTGAAAATCGGTGATGTGCGTACACTTCTTGAGATTCACGCAGAACTGATCCAGAAAGACTGGTTCATGACACTTCTGGATGTAAAAGATTACATTCAGACAAAAGAAAGAGTATTTGCAGATTACGAAGACCGTATGACATGGGCAAAGAAGATGATCGTGAACATTGCAAAAGCAGGATTCTTCTCATCAGATCGTACGATCGCCGAGTATAACAGAGATATCTGGCATGTATAAAATGTGTGCAAGGGAATAAGCCGCACAAAAACAATCGGAAAATGAATGCAGGTATCTTTCTGGTGGCAACGCAGGGAAATATCCATGCATTATCCATTTCACCGAAAGGCCTGATCATGGGAATGCTGCTGGCGATTACGACCTGTTTCTACGGAGTACTTCCGGGACCGCTTCTTAAGAAATATCCGGCCGAGTCAGTATGCGCATGGGCGATGCTGATCGGCGGAGGCGTGCTGGCGGTATTCTTAAGACCGTGGAGAATTGAGGCACATCTGGATATGATTGTGATTGTAGGATTCCTGACAATCGTAATCGTGGGAACAATCTTACCGTTCTGTCTGTATCTGGCAGCAGTAAAATACGCAGGAAGTGTATATGCAGGATTATTATCAAGCGTGGAGCCGGTAGCGGCAACGATCGTGGCGGCGATCTTTTTAGGAACTGCATTCCCGGCAATAGATATTCTGGGATTTGCACTGGTATTATCTACACTTTTCATTTTGAATATCAATTCGAAATAAATACAGGAAATAAATACAGATAGTAAAAAAGGATGCATCAATTTGCATCCTTTTTTGAGAGAATAATGAATGAGGCTTTTCTTTTCGATATGCCACTTCATTAATTATAATAACACATTTAAAGTGAATGTATAGACCCGACAGGGTTCCTTAACACATTCTTAGCAATCGTATATATAAAAGGGTACCCGGCAGATAGAGCAGTAAATTACACTTCATTCTCATCTTCGCACATACGATAACCGACACCGACTTCGGTAAATAAAAACTGTGGCTGTGATGGATTCCGTTCTATTTTGCGGCGTATATTGGCCATATTTACACGCAGAATACGATTATTGTTGTCGGTAAAAGGTCCCCATACATTTGCCATTACAGAAGCATAGGTCATAACCTTTCCGGAATTGCGCGCAAGGTAGGCAACAATTTTGTATTCTACAGGTGTCAGATGTATCTCCTCGCCGTCCAGAGTCAGCATTCTTTTTTCGAAATCAAGTATAAGTCCCTGACATTTGTAAGGACGGATATAAAGAGGCGAGTTTGATGCCATACGGTTGCTGTGACGTAAAGAAGTACGGATTCTGGCAAGCAGTTCCGAAGTTCCGAATGGCTTGGTGATATAGTCATCGGCACCAAGATCCAGAGCGGCCACCTTATCATGTTCTCCGGTTCTTGCTGAAATGACGATGATCGGGCAACTGGTCCATTCGCGGACAGAAGCTATGATATCATTTCCATCCATGTCCGGAAGTCCAAGGTCCAAAAGGATCAGATCCGGACATTGTGAATTGATAATGGACAATCCGGCCTTCCCGGAAGTGACGGTAGTTGTTTTATATCCATTGGCCTTTAATGTTCTGGACATGAAGTCCAGAATATTTTTTTCATCCTCTATGATCAAAATAGAATAGCTGTCATTCATGATTAAGTATCCCCCTTTGGTAATGTAAATAGAAATTCAGCGCCATCTGCATGATTATGTGCGGCAATTTTTCCGCCATGTGCCTGGACAATAGTGTTGCAGATAGAAAGACCGATTCCCATGCCACGGTGGGTATCCGATGTACGTGGGGCTGTATATTCGCCTTTTAAAATCAGTGGGATGGTCTGTTCGTCAATACCCTTTCCATAATCTATGATATGAAAGGTAACGGTATCCGGGTTTTCTGTAATACGAAGGTCGATAGGCCTGTCGCTTTCGGAATGAACAAAAGCATTTTCCATCAGATTCATTAGAACCTGTTCGATAAGAAGCGAATCCATCGGAATGATCAGGACATCTTCCGGAGCGCTTACGTGAATTTCAATATCCGGAAGCCGCCGTTTTAATCGGATGATTGCTTCGGAAACGACTTCTTCTACGACTTCGTCCTCTTTTTTAACAGTTCCGGTATCATCCTGAATTCTTGTGACAGACAGAAGATTTTCGACCATATTCAAAAGCCAGTGTGAATCTTCGTTAATAGACGATACAAGACTTTGCTTTTCCGGATCAGTCAGATTCTGATAATTTTCTATAAAAGAATCCGAAGAGCCTATAATAGAAGTAAGCGGTGTACGAAGATCATGAGAGATTGCCCGCAGAAGATTGGCACGTATCCGTTCTTTGTCTGCCTCATTGATCGCACGCTCTCTTTCCAGAATCATTTTGTCCTGTTTCTTTAACTGTGTTGTCAATGTGGATACGATCAGTGAAATGGAAAGCAGAAATACAAATGTGACAGGGTATCCGCTGATCTGAAAATTAACTTTAAAATAAGGATATGTAAAGCACCAGTTGATGAATATAACACAAAACAAAGCAGAAATAATACCAAAAACATATCCACTGGTAATTCTGGCAATGATAATAAGAGCAAGAATATAAATAAGTGCAATATTGGCAGGATCGCTTCTGGTAATATGAAAAAATGAGAAAGCCAGAACCGTTGCCAGTGTCAGGATACAGATAGTAGAAAGAATATTATAGCATAAAGTCTTAGGGTCAGATGAATTGTCGGTTTTTGCTGTTTTTTTCAATGTTGCTCCTTTCTCCGAAAGCCGGTCAGATATTCTTTTCATATTGTTAGATTATAACACAAAAAAAGAAAATCGGAATACTGGAAAAATTGTATTAAAAATAATGCGTAAATTCTAAAAGTTTGTGCGTTAATGTGGTAAAAAATGTGATATTATGTGACGAGGAGGAATGAACTATGAAATGTACAAGAAATGTAACAGATCACGTGATCTGGGTGGGCGCAAATGACAGAAGATTAAACTTATTCGAGAATTTATTCCCGATTCCAAGAGGGGTATCCTATAATGCATATCTGATTAAAGATGAGAAGAATGCCCTGATGGATACAGTAGATGCATCCGCATCCGAACAATTTATTGAAAATGTAGCTTATGCATTAAACGGCGGGAAATTAGATTACCTTGTCGTACAGCATATGGAACCGGATCATTGTGCCAATATCCAGAGAATTCTGGAGTTATATCCAGAGACAAAAGTAGTTGGAAATGTAAAAACCATGCAGATGATCAGCCAGTTCTTTGATGCAGATCTGGAAGGCAGACAGGTTGTGGTAAAAGAAGGCGACACGCTGGAACTTGGAAATCATACCCTTCATTTTGTGATGGCACCGATGGTACACTGGCCGGAGGTTATGGTATCTTATGAAGATTCGGAGAAGATCCTGTTCTCTGCAGACGCATTCGGAACATTTGGCGCATTGAACGGCAATCTGTTCAACGACGAGGTTGATTTCGAAAAGGACTGGATTGATGATGCAAGAAGATACTTCACGAATATCGTAGGAAAATATGGCATACAGGTACAGGCACTTCTGAAAAAAGCAGCAGGGCTGGATATTCAGATGATCTGCCCGCTTCACGGACCGGTATGGAGAAATAATCTGAATTACTTTATTGAGAAACACGATAAGTGGAGCAAATACGAGCCGGAAGACCAGGCTGTTGCCATTATCTATGGTTCTATTTACGGAAATACAGAGCAGGCAGCAGATGCACTGGCAGCAAAGCTTGGTGCAAAAGGTGTAAAAAATATTGCAGTCTATGATGCATCCAAGACAGATGTATCAGAACTGATCGCCGAGATCTTCCGTGTCAGCCATGTGGTGATTGCATGCCCGACATACAACGGAGGCATCTATCCACCGATCGAAAATCTGCTGGCGCACATGAAGGCACTGGCTGTACAGAACAGAACGGTTGCTGTTATGGATAACGGAACCTGGGCTGCAACAGCAGGAAAGCAGATCGTAAAACAGTTAGAAGAGATGAAAAATATGACGGTACTCGATCAGAAACTGTCGATCAAATCTACATTAAAAGCGGATCAGGAAGATAACTTAGATGCATTTGCACAGCAGATCGATCTGACGAATTCTTCTATGATTCTTCAGTACGGCGCGGGTACACAGAAAAAGATGGCAGATTTCTCAGAAAGTGCTTTGGAAAATGTGAAGTCAAAGGATCTGGGAGAAGTTGGTACACTGCTTACGAATGTTGTAACTGAACTGAAGAGCTTTGATGAAGAAGAGAGCAAAGGATTTCTTGGAATATTTAAGAAAGCATCGAATAAAGTTGAATCTATGAAAGCAAAGTATTCGAAAGCCGAAGAAAATGTAAATCAGATCGTGAAAGCACTGGACAACCATCAGGTGCAGCTTTTAAAAGATGTTGCGATACTCGATAAAATGTATGATCTGAATCTTACTTATTTTAAAGAGCTTTCTATGTACATTCTTGCAGGAAAGAAAAAACTGGAAGAAGTAAGAAGCACACAGCTTGCTGAATTGATGAGCAAAGCTCAGATAAGCGGCCTCCCGGAAGATGCGCAGGCAGCAAAAGATCTGGATTCGATGTGCAACCGTTTTGAAAAGAAGTTACATGATCTTGAACTGACGAGAATGATCTCCATCCAGACCGCACCACAGATCCGTCTGGTACAGGGAAACGACACAATGATGGCAGAAAAAATCCAGTCTACACTCGTCAATACGATCCCACTCTGGAAAAGTCAGATGGTACTCGCCCTTGGTGTAGAACATTCCGCACAGGCAGCCGCAGCCCAGAGAGAGGTCAACGATATGACCAATGAACTCCTGCGCAAGAACGCAGAAAAGCTGAAGATTGCTACTGTAGAGACTGCCAAAGAATCCGAGCGTGGAATCGTAGATATTGAAACCTTAAAAGCAACCAATCATAAGAACAAAGAAACTAAAAATTATAAAAAGCCGACTTGCCAAGAAGAAGGTTATACTGGAGACGTCTATTGCACAGACTGCGGAATAAAACTTTCTTCTGGAAAATCAACTAAGAAATATGACCATGACTGGGATGGTGGTAAAGTTACAAAAGAAGCTACCTGTAAGGAAGAAGGTACCAAGACCTACACATGTGAAAACTGTGGTGAGA
>OGQI01002249.1_pt1 | contig 11888 bp, 9 predicted proteins | sample 1553171 | NCBI WGS metagenome assembly OGQI01 (sample SAMEA2579988, study PRJEB22360) | human gut metagenome | biome: human gut; feature: human-associated habitat; material: faeces | place: Denmark | collected 2008/2010
GATGAGAAAGCGAAGGATTTGGCTGCTCGCTTCCAGAAGAACTTTGCTAAGTTCACGGGCAACGAAGCTGGTAAGGCATTGGTTGCTGCTGGTCCTCAGTTATAATTGCTTAAAAAACCTTGATCAAAAAAGGTCAAGGTTTAAAAATATCTTTATAAAAAAGCGTGGAATTGCTAATTCTGCGCTTTTTTTATGATAACTACGTTAATTTTATTATAAATGTAAAGTAGTTTTAAAAAATATTCCTACCTTTAGACCGGATTATCTGTTATAAGAAGAGCTTAAAAAGGAGTAATGATAAAAAAACTGGCACTTATTATTGGCTTTATAATTTGTTTGTCATCTTGTGGCAAGGATTATGTCTATCGGATTGAAGGGGAACTTTCTAATCTGGAAGATCAAACCGTATATGCTGTATTTGAGAAGGATAATTATAAAGTGGTTGATACGGTGGTTTGTACGAAACCCGGGCAGTTCCAGATCGATCAAAATGAAGCGGGTTTCCATTGTGTGACTATCTTCTTTGCGGATAAAGAGCATTGGGTTACGGCTTATCTGGAACCGGGAGAAACCGTAAAAATCACGGGCGACGCTAACTCTCCATTGCTATTGCAGGTAAAGGGGGGACGGACAAATGATAAGTTGACCGCTTTTAAGAAAAAAATCGCTCCTTTATTGACGGAATTGACAAATTTATCAAATTCTTTAAATAGCAAGGATTTGAACGATACGATCGAGGAGACGGATATCGCCGCTCGTTTGGCGAATGTTAATATGCAATTGAGCGAGGAAGCGATCCGGTACGTGAAAGAGAACCCGGATGAAGAGGCATCCGTTGTCTTGATTCAATCTTTTTTCTCAGATCCCGATGATACTCGTAAAATTGATGAGTTGTTGGCGTTATTGAATCCAAGGTTGAAAGACTTTTATCTGGTGAAGGAGCTGGAGCAATATAGCACCCGTGCGAAACGTACGGCTTTGGGTGCGGAAGCCCCAGATTTCTCCGTAAGGAATATTTATGGGAATACGGTAAGTTTGGATTCTTTCCCGCAGAAATATTTATTGCTGACGTTTACCGCTCCTTGGTGTGATATGTGCCAGACAGAGGATCTATATCTGGATAAGGTAGCGATGAAATATCCGAAAGATCAGTTGGACATTCTTTTGGTTAGCTTGGACGATAATCCGGATAATGTCCGGGATGTACTGAAGAAGGATAGTATAGCGTGGAACTTGGTAACAGATTCGGCCGGACAAGCGGCTATGTTGATAGATCTGTATAACGTAAGCGTATTGCCACGCTGTTTCTTGATAGATGAGGATCATAAGATCTTGATGAAAACAGAGAATGGAATCGAGATCAAGCAAACACTGGAGAACTTGTTCGAAGACTGAGCGATTGAAAACAGGAGGTTCCGGTTTTAATTTGTAATTAGTAACTCAAAATTCTTAACTATGTTAGTAAAATCTTATGCCGCTGCCGTGCAGGGGATTTCCGCTACGGTCGTTACCGTAGAAGTGAACTGTTCCAAAGGTATCCAATTCTTTTTAGTCGGTCTTCCGGACGTGGCTGTTCGTGAGAGCCATGAACGCATTATCTCGGCTCTTCAAGTATGTGGTTATAAATTCCCCCGCAATCGTATCGTTATTAATATGGCCCCCGCGGATATCCGTAAGGAAGGGTCCTCTTATGATCTGCCTTTGGCGATCGGTATTCTGGCGGCGGCAGAGCAGATAGATTCATCCAACTTATCCAAATTCGTATTGATGGGCGAGCTTTCTATGGATGGGAGCCTCCAACCGATAAAAGGGGCATTGCCTATCGCTATTAAGGCTAGGGAAGAAGGCTTTAAGGGCTTTATCTTACCCAAGCAAAACGCTTGTGAGGCTGCGGTGGTGAACGATCTGGAAGTGTATGGAGCTTCGAATATCAAAGAGGTGCTGGAGTTTATGGAGGGGAACCCTACATTGCGGCCTACGGTCATTGATACCCGTAAGGAGTTTTACGACCGCCAGCAATTGTTTGATTGCGATTTCTCCGATGTCCGGGGACAAGAGAACGTGAAGCGTGCGATGGAGGTGGCCGCCGCCGGCGGACATAATCTGATCATGGTAGGTCCTCCCGGAAGTGGCAAGTCCATGTTGGCGAAACGTCTCCCCACGATCTTGCCCCCTTTTACCTTGCATGAGTCCTTGGAAACAACTAAAATCCATTCCGTAGCCGGTAAGATAGGAGGTGGCGCCTCCTTGATGGTACAACGTCCTTTTCGCTCTCCCCATCATACGATCTCTAATGTCGCCATGGTAGGAGGGGGCACTTTCCCGCAGCCGGGAGAGATCAGCTTGGCTCACAATGGTGTCCTTTTTTTGGATGAGTTGCCGGAATTTAACAGGAGTGTCTTGGAAGTCATGCGGCAGCCATTGGAAGATCGAGTGATCAATATCTCCCGTGCCCGTTTCACGGTGGAATATCCGGCCGGCTTTATGCTTGTGGCCTCCATGAATCCTTGTCCCTGCGGCTACTACAACCATCCGGACCGTCCTTGCCTCTGTTCTCCCGGAGCTGTCCAGAAATATATGAACCGCATTTCCGGCCCTTTATTGGACCGTATCGATATCCAGATAGAGATTGTCCCTGTCCCTTTCGAGAAGATATCCGAGCAACAGCCCTCAGAGCCTAGTATCGCTATCCGTGAGCGGGTCATAAAAGCCCGTGCGATCCAGGAAAGGCGTTTTGCCGCTTATGAGGGTATTTATTGTAATGCCCAGATGAACTCCAAGCTACTCCATCAGTACGCCGTTCCCGACGCTTCCGGCCTCTCCATCCTTAAAACCGCCATGCAACGTCTCTGCCTCTCCGCCCGTGCCTATGACCGTATCCTGAAAGTCTCCCGCACGATAGCGGACTTGGATAATTCGGAACATATCGAAGTCCGGCATTTGGCGGAGGCGATACAGTATAGGAGTTTGGATAGGGAGAATTGGGGGATGTGAGTATCGACTAACTATTTCTATACTCCTGTGGGCTCATGCCCACATACCGCTTGAAATACTTTCCAAAAAAAGACATATTCGTGAAATTTAGCGTATAGGCTATGTCGTGGATGGAAAGGTTCGTTGATTTCAGTTGAGCTTTAGCGTCCATGATTACCATGGAGGTTATGATCTCTATGCAAGTTTTTCCGGTAGTTTGTTTGATAATGCTGCTTAGATGCGCTTGTGTGATGCCAAGCCGCTTGGCATACCATGCAACGGATCGTTGCATGGTATAGTTTTGCATGACTAATTGAGTGAAGTTCTTGCTGATAATTTCGGCTTTAGATAGATTGGACGTGTCTGTTGTCTTATCTTTATACATGATGCTGACTCCCATTAATATTCCGGAAAACAGGTGGTTGATGAGACTCCTGTTTAATTGCGAGACACAAAACTGATATGTCTTGATCAACAATTCGAAATAATCTCTCAATAATGATTGGGCTTCTTCTTTTAGTTTGAAAACAGGACTATCTTTTATGGCATAGTGCATATCCATGACCGATTTATAGATATTCGCTTGATTGATGAAATCAGACGAGAATCCCATGAAATAAATTTGCAGATCTCTATCCATTCTATGAATCTGGAAAATCGTACCCGGCAGAATCGTAATAAAACTCCCGGCCTCTACTTTAAATTGCGTCAGATTTATAGATGCTTCCACTTCTCCCCTTAGGCATAACACGAATATTCCCGCCTTTAGTCGACAAGGATAATTAGCGTATAAATTCAGCAATCCAATGTCTTTCTCCGAGAGTTTTCCTATTACCCAATCTTGTGGCAGGTCTATTTTAGGGATGTCATTTTCCATATTCTTACGTAATTTTGATGGCAAATATACGTTTTTTTGAGGATATTTTTATTTGGACTGAATCTAATAAATAGAATAATGAAGAATAAAAACAGGACAGAAGATAATCGTAAGACGCTCTGTTCTTGTTGTTGTATAAAATGGAATCTAAAAAAAAGAATAGGTAATAATAAAAATTGACCTTGTGAGATTCCTAACGAAGTCGTTCTTTTGTACACTTTTTATTAGGTAAATTAAAAAAACAGAAATCAATAAATTTTTGCATGAGAAAATTGAGGACTTTATTAGTAAAAATGGTCTGTGCCTTGGCGGGAGGCCTAATGTTGAGCGCTTGCTCCTCCGAGGAGGGAGGCTCGCAGGCTATGGGCGGAAAAGGTGCGGTAATACTAGACCTTGCCGCCGAGACGGTCTTTGATACGAAGACGAAAGCTGTCGATGAGAGTACATACCTGACGGATCGTCCCCTTGCGGATTACAAGGTGAAAATCTTGGACGCGCAAGGCCATGTGGTATCGGGCTGTGAGTGGAAATACTCGGAAAGGCCCACAGGTTTGATCGAGTTGAGCAACGGCTCTTACACGGTAGTAGCTTCTGATGGGGAAGAGTTTAACGTGAATGCCTCCACCCGTAACGGTATCTATATGTATGGCTCTAGCCGATTCGACGTGAATAGCGATAAGGTAGCGGCTGTAAATGTGGCTTGTAAGCCGGCCTGCGGAAAGCTGGTAGTGAAATTTGGCGATACGATGGCTACTTATTTCTCTGATTACGCCGTTCATTTCTCTACCCAAGCGGCAGGTGAGAACGGTTCGATCATCTGGCCGAAGGGGGATACGGATCCTCTTTACGTGAAGCTGGCCGAGGCCGGGGAGAACGTGACGGCGACTTTCCAGTTTACCAAGAAGGCAGATGGAACGAAGGCCGAGGTCAATACCTTGACCCGCGAGATGAAGTGGGGCAGCATGTGGACAATCACTGTCAACCCGAAAGTAGAGGATACCACCGGCAAGGTAGGCATCACGATTACTTTCGATGATTCCACGAACGATAAGCCTATCGATATCGAGATCCCTTCCGATTGGCTCTAATAGTTATTAGGATGTAAAACCAGTAGAACGAATTTAATGATGAATATAAAATATACGATAATGGCAGGTTGCCTTCTAGTAATGGGGCTGGCTTCCTGCGAGATGAAGAACGAGATCCTCGGGAAAGAGGATGGCTCCTCCGAGATGGGCTTGCTGAATCTTGGGGTAGCTGTAGACGCGAAGAACAACGACGTGCAGACCAAGGCCGATGCTAACCCCGGAACTCCAGAGTCTATCCCATCGGTGAGCGCCACGGGATATATCGTGGAGATCAGTAACAGCACGGGCGTTTACAAAACCCTTACTTACGATCCTACGAATGCCTCCGTGGAACTTCCGGTAGACAGCTACACGATGTATGCCCATAAGCCGGGCGGTCCGACAGAGACAGATCCTTACTATGGTGGAAGCACCTCTTTCGCCGTGAAGAAAGGTGAGGCTACCGATGTCACCGTTACTTGTAAGATGGAAAATACGAAGATACAGCTTGTTTATTCCACGGAAATGCAGACTTCCTTTACTAGCTGGTCGATCACGGTGAAGGCCGGTATGCGGAGCAAGGTGCTTACCTACTCTGGAACGGAGGCTTTCGCGCAACCCTCCGCTTTCTATTGGATGCTAGATGAGGGCGTAAAGGAGATAACAGTCTCTTTCGTGGGAAAGAATAAGGATAATAAGGATATACGCGAGAGCCGTGTGATCACGAAGCCCGCCTCGGCCGAGAGCTCCGACTGGCTGGGTGGCGACGCGTTGGCCATCACGATGAAGCCGGGCACTTATGATCCGGAAAATCCGAATGGTTTGCAGGGTATCGAGATCTCTGCTGAGGTGACGTGGAATGGAATAGAGGATTCCGTAGGCGTGCCGGTGGTGGACGATGACGATGATGAGCCGGAGGGTCCGGTGGATCCGAGTGATCCTTCCGCTATAAAAGTTTCAATACCTCTAACTACTTATACGCTACCGGATGATACGGATAAAAAAGCGGAGGCAATAGCCACTATTACGAGTGAGAAAGGACTGAAAAGTATGAAAGTGATTATAGAGGCAGGTAATGATGGTTTTGGTTCGGTAATCAATGACGAGGATTTAATAAATAATGGTTGTGATTTTAGCAAGGGAGTAGAGTTTGTCGATGCGACTGATAGCAGTCCGGTAATGACATTAATAAAGATGATCGCTCCTAATCTGAAAGCTCCTGCTGCTGGCGCTACTTCTTACCAATTCCCCTTAGGCGAATTCTTTCAAGCGGTAAGTATTTATCAAACGACAACTTCTGCTAATGGCCATGTCTTTAAGATCCGTCTAGAAGATAATGATGGAAATGTTAATGACGAGACCGTTTTATCTATCATAGTAAAGTAAAAGGAGGAATAGAAGTATGAGACAAACATATCAATTTATATTATTGCTTTTAACCGGTGTTTTCTTCTATTCTTGTCAAGGTGATGAATTGAGCACACAGGGAAACGAAGGCTACTTGCGTGTGACCTTGGAGCAAAGCGCGGAGGTGAACACGAAGGCTGATTATAAATCTAAGCAGATGCGTGTGGTGATCAAGAACTCGGCTGGTGTGACGAAGTTTGAGACGAATGACCATACGGCGGACTTGGAGGGTAAAGAACTCTCGTTGAAGCAAGGTGAATATACCATCGAGGCCGTTTCCAACGGATGGGACGGCAATGCCGGAGCGGATCGTGCCTATTACACGGGCAAGACGACGGTGACGATCGAGAAAGGCAAGACAGCGACAGCCAAGTTGGTTTGCTCCTTGGCGAACGTGAAGGTGACGGTGGCTTTCGAGCAGGCTTTCTTGGATAAGTTGGGCAATGGTTCCATCAAAGTGCAGGTAAAGACCGCTTCGGGCACTCTGGTGGATTTCGACCCGAAAGGTACGAGTGTGGCCTATTTCCCGGTTTCCGACCTGACGGTTGCTTATACGGTTGTTTCAGCTGCCGGAAAGACGAACTCCAAGGAGCAAAAAATCTCGGAGGTCAGCGCGAAAGATCATTATATATTGAACTTTAAGAATCAGGCTACCGGCACGGGAAATGTAACCGTAACGGTAGATCCTACGATGAACCTGTACACCTACGACTTCACGATCGATCCGAACGCGAAGAGCGGCGCTACCTTGTCTGCGAACCCGTGGAGCCAGCTCGCTTATCTGATGGCTACTGACATAACGCTTGATTCCGGCGAGCTTTCATCTTTGAAGTTCCAGTATCGTCCAAAGAATACGGATACTTGGATGGATGTGGTGACCACGGTCAATGCTGCTGAATTTTACGCCTCGGCTACTTTAACGGGATTGACTTCCGCTGTAGCTTATGAATATCATTTAACCGATGGAGAGATCGAGGTTGCCAAGGGAGAATTTACTACGGAAGATATGATCTCTTTACAAAATGGCTCTTTAGATGATTGGTCTACTTCAGATAAAGTTCCATTTCCTAATGTTGATGCGAGTACCAAATTTTGGGATACGAGTAACAAGGGTGCTAGTGCAGGAGGTTTGACCCCGACAGAAGCTACCACGGATTTTGTTCATACGCAAGGAGGGAAGGCCGCGAAACTCACTTCTGGAGAAGTTCTGGGTATATTTGCTGCGGCCAGTTTGTATACGGGTACATTTGGCAAAGCTAGTATATTAACTCAGAGCGCGACTGTCAATTTTGGTCAACCTTTTACTTCGCGGCCTATTGCGCTAAAAGGTTTTTATAAATATACACCTGTAGCAATAAATATTGTTAAGAATGCTCCATCAGGTGTAACTATTGTAAAAGATGAGACATTGGACCAGTGCGCTATTTATATCGCCTTGGCAAAGAAGACTTATCTGATTGACAATAAGGATCAAAGTACATTCATCGACTTTAAGGACGACCCCAACATCATCGCCTACGGCGAGCTCCCTTCCGGGGCGGCTACGGAGGGCGATGGCTACGTGGAGTTCAACATCCCGTTGAAATATAAGAACCTGACGGATCAGCCCACCCATATCATCGTGGTTTGCTCATCCAGTAAATACGGCGATTACATGACCGGAGGCGCGGGAAGCACCCTATATGTAGACGATCTTTCCCTCATTTATGACGGAACGCCTACTATCTGGGAATAATTCCCTATATTCGCGAAACCCGTTTCGACCCCTCGAAATCCATTTCCTAAGACCGGTAAATGCCTTTCGGGGGCTCGAGATGCTTTCCCGGGACAAGAAAATATATTTCGAGGTCTCGAGATCCACCTCCTGAAGCGGGAAAACGGCTCTCGACTCCTCAAAATCCATTTTTGGAAACCGGAATGGGCTTTTCGACCCTTCGAACGGGTACAAACGAATAATAACCTTCAAAAAAAATCGAATTATGGGTACATTCACATTGATTCCTCCGATGTCGTTAGGTAACTTGAACAAGGCCGAGAAGCTAAGTCTGTTGAAACGCTACATGAAACTGATGCCGAGCGGCTCCGATTCCGAATCGCCGGACGAGATCTCGTTGCTAGCCGATAGCGGAGGGCCCGCGCTCAACATTTCCGCCGGACAGGTGACACGTATGAATGGCATTATCGATGAGCTGACCGAACTGACGATGCAAGCCTCCTCCTCGGAGGAGACCCCGGAAATGCAGCAAGTGGAGGCCGATCGGGATACGGCGGGTAACTACATAGTCCGCCGCGTGCTCGATTACGCCAAGCTGCCCCTTGCCGCCGAGCGTACCGCCGCCCAACGGATGGAACCCGCCTTGCGCGGTTACCGCGACTTCGCCAACCTGCCCACAGCGCAGGAGACGGAGGTGATCAATGGCCTGCTTATCGACCTAGCGAAGCCCGAGTTCGCCGACTCGGTAGTCACTCTGCAACTGGCACCTTACATCGCCGAGCTACGACGGCTCAACGATCGCTATGCCGAGCTGGCCGCCCTACGCGACAAATCGAGATCGGTACGCACAGAGAATGTGACCTCCAAGGAGCTGTCCTCCGAGGCGCAAGACCTGCTGGACGATATGTGCGCACTGGCCAATGCCTCCAGCCTGTTGCAACCCTCGGAAGAGGCGCGCGTATTTGTTCGTGACGCGACTCATCTTTTCGCCCAGGTACGAACCGCCTACAAGCAACGTTCCAAGGGCACGCCCTCTGGACCCGCCGAACCCGGCACGCCGGAGCCCGGTGGGGGAGGGGATTCCGAATCTCCCGATGAAATATGACTAGAATAGGAAAAATGAGAATAAATAAACTAATCTGTCTGGCCCTCCTCTGCGCCCTTTGCGTAGGGGAGACTTGGGCCCAACGTGGCAAGAGAGCCATGAATCGTATCGACCGAGAAGTGCAAGAGACCGTCTTCATCCCGAAAGGTACGTGGATGGCGGGAGGAACTGTTTCCTACTCCGAGCACGATGAGGGGAATCTGAACTTCCTCGTCTTGAAGAACGTGGAGGGAAAAGGCTACAACTTCGGTGTCAGTCCCTACGTGGGTTACTTCTTCCGCAACAACATCTCTGCGGGCATGCGTTTCGCCTACCACCGCGACTACCTCGACTTGAAGAACTTCGAGTTGAATCTCGGCGAGGATTTCAACATCAGCCTCGACAACCTCTATTATCTGGAGCATAAGTACGAGGTATCCGGCTTCCTGCGCACCTATATGCCTATCGGGCGCAGCAAGATATTCGGCCTTTTCAATGAGGCGCGCCTGACCTATGGATACGGTACGGGCAAGAACTCCACCGGTACGGGCACCACCTACGACGGTTCCTACCAGACGTCGCATAACCTGCAGATCGGTATCGCCCCCGGGATGACGGCCTTCATCACCGACTGGTCGGCCGTGGAGGTATCGGTTGGCGTGATGGGATTCGATTTCAAGTGGGTCGATCAAAAGACGAACCAGATAGAGGAGGGCCACCAGCGCGTCTCCTCCGGTAATTTCAAGATCAACCTATTCTCGATCAACATAGGTATGACTTTCTATCTTTAATAGGGAAAATTTAATTGAATGAAGATACAACGATTGATGCTTAAAGAGAATTTACGCATAGCGAGCCTAGTCGCCTTATTGGGACTGGCCTCGTGTATCGAGAACGATATACCCTACCCGCTGGTGGAGGGTACGATCGGCGAGATCGTGGTGGAGGGCCTGCGCGCCTCGGAAGACGGGACGGTGGCATCCGGCGTGGACATAGACCGCACGGCGCGTACCGTGACGCTTTACGTGAACGACTCCGTAGACGTGTCGCGGCTGAAACTGACGCGCCTCATACTTGATCCCCGCGACGCTACGATCGAGCTGGATTCTGCCCGCTGCGACGATAAGGAGAAATTCCCTTTTCATGATTTCGCCTCGCTCGACAGCCTCTCGTTATCGGCCAATACGCGGCTCGACCTCTCTACGTCGCTTGAACTAAACGTTCGTACCTACCAAGATAATCCATGGACACTTACCGTACGCCAGATCGTGGATCGTACGGTAGACGTAGACGGTATGGTGGATCACTTGGTAGATCCTGTTAGTCGTGTAGCCATGATCTACGTGAGCGCGGATCAGGATCTTTCCAACATCAAGATTCGTACGCTTAACCTTGGCGGGGCCTACGGACGTGTCACGCCCGATCCTACTACCGTGCGCGACTTCACCTATCCGCAGACTTTTTATGCGGCTCGTGCCGGCGAGGAGGTATGGCAGGAATGGAAAGTGGTGATAGAGCAAAGCGAGGGCGGTGCCTCTACCTCGTCTAGCGTCTTCCCCATGGTGACGAAAGCCACGCTTACCGGCTCTGTGCAAAGCGGCAAGACCCCGGTGGTGGAATATAAGGAACAGACGGCTTCCGCGTGGAGCACGACGGCGGACGTGAAGACCTCGGGTACCTCCTTCACCGCTACGATCGGCGGGCTGCGGGGCGGTACGGCCTATGATTATCGCATCAGCGTAGACAACGCGCCGGGCAGCGGCTCGTTTCCCACCGCCGGCGAGGTAGCTTTGACAAACGGAGGCTTCGAGGATTGGTCGCAAGACGGCAAGCAATGGAATCCGTGGCCTTCGGGTGGAACCTCCTTCTGGGGAACCGGCAACCCGGGTGCGGCGGCTTTCATCGGTAACCTGACGACGCCTACGACCGAGAGCGTGTCAGGGAAAGCTGCCTTGCTGGAATCCAAGGACGCCGTGATCAAGCTGGGGGCCGGGAATATCTTCACGGGCGATTTCGCGTTGGACGGCACGAATGGCGTGCTGCAATTGGGCCGTCCGTTCACCTCATTCCCTACCTCCCTCAAGTTCCAATATAAATATACCTCTACCACGATCAATCGTATCGGGCAGGATGTGGGCAGTCTGGAAAACCTTCGGGGCCGTCCGGACTCTTGCCAGATATATATCGCCCTCTCGGATAAGCCAGAGCCTTACGAGATCCGTACCAAGCCCTCTGTCCGGCAGGTCTTCGACAAGAACGACCGTAATATCATCGCCTATGGCGAGTTCATCAGCGGACAGTCTACCACGAGCTATAAGCAGATTGAGATACCCTTGGAATATCGTGCGACGAATCGTACGCCCAAATATATCGTCATCGTGGCGGCGGCTAGCAAGTACGGTGATTACTTCATCGGGGGGGAAGGCAGTACCCTTTGGATAGACGAGATGGAATTGGTTTATGAATAAAAAGCATTGATATAGGATATGAGAAAGATGATACGACAGATAATGACCTTGGCCACCCTTTGCTGGATGATGGCGGGTTGCGCCGATGAGGTTCTTAACCGTGATGGAGGCAAGGGCGAAGGACGCTTGCTCCTCACCGGGATCGAGGTGGAGTCTGCTGTCGGCGACGTACAGACGAAGGCTTCGCTGGCGGAAGAGGATCTTCCTGAAATTACAGATTTTACGATTGAAGTAGTGAGTGCATCGAATGGTTTGACAGTAAAGATTTTACAGCCCGGAACTACTCATTGTACTCTTT
>OGQI01002250.1_pt1 | contig 11885 bp, 10 predicted proteins | sample 1553171 | NCBI WGS metagenome assembly OGQI01 (sample SAMEA2579988, study PRJEB22360) | human gut metagenome | biome: human gut; feature: human-associated habitat; material: faeces | place: Denmark | collected 2008/2010
CAGGCTTACGTATATCAGAAACAATTGCTATAAAATACAGTAATATTGATTTTCTTAATAACAAACTTTCTGTCGAAAGCCAGTTAGGACGTACTATTACGAACGAAGGAATTCCTGGTGAAAACCTGCTAATACAAGAAAAACGGACCAAAACGCACAACAGTGTGAGAGAAGTACCTTTGGCAGATTTTGTAATTGACGAAGTTATTCTTCAAAGACAGCATTACAATACATTAAAACAATGTCTGGGAGATGATTTCCATGATCTGGGATATATTATATGCCAGGACAATGGTCTGCCATGGAACAGAAGTTTTAAGGATAAAGCCTACAAAAGGGTTGTTAATAAATGTGGATTTAAATATATTGAATGGAGAAAACTCAGGACAACCTATGCATCTATTCTTTCTGAATATAATGTGAGTATGAAAGCTATTTCAATGAGTCTGGGGCACTATAGCGCAGATTTTACAAAAGATGTCTACGTGAAATCACAAATGAAAGTAATTGATGTTGCCAGCTTGATAGAACCTTATATGAGTAGGGTTCTTGTTTCTGAGCCCCAAAACCTCTAGCGATTGATATTTCAGATGTAAGTGTGTATTTTGGACTGGCTGCTCTATCGAGTTAATTTCACGAGTCCATCTAAAGGTATTGCCATATGCAGTTAAGAACACAATTTTCTTGAAATCCTAACCATAGATGATTATAATAGGGAGAAGGTATGTCAATTTTGTGCTATTAGTGATATTTGGCATTGCATTGTATTTTAATATACAAAATGCCATTTTTCTTTACGATAAGTTCGCGAAAATCCGCAGGATATTAACTGTTTGAGGGTAATGATAACCGTTGTTGGCAAGTTGAAAAAATGTCCATTTTTGACCAAACGGGGTTTTGGGCATCATTTTATAGCAACTTTTTACACAAGAATTGGCTTACAAATATAAACATTTTTGATGTTTCACTGAATTTTATATCTTTAAATTCTTTGTGAAATATTACTAATTTTAGAAAGGGATAGAATGAGAAAATTAGCATTAAGTGATGAAATTTTGCTCAAAGTTGATAAAGCTGCCCGCTATATTGGCGGTGAAGTCAACTCCATAATGAAGGATAAAAAAGAGGTGACCACCCGGGTCGCATTTTGCTTCCCGGATGTCTAAGACACGATTTTTTTACCTACTCCCTTTTAAAATCACTTAGTGCTATTTGCCGTTATTTCCTACCTTTTTATCTGTATTATTTTGTGTTAGTTCGTGTTATTTAAGCTTAAAAGGGATTCAATAACACAAAATAAGCCTTTGACAAAAGGCCATTTTTGACCACCTTTTGCAATCAATTTTCTGTTTCATACTTTCGGATCATGCCCTTTTATATGACAAAATTTGATATTTTTGTAAAAAACAGGTTTTTATGCAATCTGTCAGTTATCTAATAATACTTCTTATGGTTGCAGTTCGCTTTCCAGACGGCTATTGCTGGTATTTTCTATTGCACCTGTTCACTCATCATAAAAAGTATCTTGTAAAGGAATTCCATTAATGTTAAGATAGAATCAGATAAAAGTACTTTCACATTCATCAATCGAAAATGCCAGGAGGTGATTGCTGTAAATGGCTGATGAAAACACCCTATTGAACAGTGATTTAGAGTCACGCTACGAAAAATACAAAGGCATTATTAAGAATTTTACACTCATGAGTGATATATTTATGAGAAACGTATTCAAGCAAAGAGAATGCTTAGAATATGTTCTTCAGGTTATTATGGAAAAACAGGATCTGCGCGTAATTGATCAGATAATTCAGAAGGACTATAAAAATATGCAGGGCCGGTCAGCAGTAATGGACTGCGTTGCCAGAGACTCTGAAGGCAAACAGTTTGATGTAGAAATCCAGCAGGATAATGAAGGTGCATCTCCAAAGAGAGCCCGTTATCATAGCGGCCTAATGGATATGAACACCTTAAATCCTGGTCAGGACTTCGATGAACTGCCGGAAAGCTATGTGATTTTTATTACCAGAGATGATACCCTTGGATATGGGCTTCCGATTTACCATATTGACAGACAAATCAAAGAATTAAATGAAGCTTTTCAAGATGAAGCACATATCATATATGTAAATTCCAAGAAACAGGATGATACACAACTGGGAAGACTGATGCATGATCTACACTGTAAAAAGGCAGATGAGATGCACAGTCCGATTCTTGCAAAACGAGTATATGAATTGAAGGAGACGCAGAAAGGGGTGGAACTTATGTGCCATGAAATGGAGAAAATTTATAGTGAAGGAATGGAAAGTGGAGAGAAACGTGGTATAGAAATGGGCGAGTTAAAAGCCAAAAAAGAAACCATCCTTTCGCTGGCTGAAATGGGAATCCCAGTTGATAAAATTGCGAAAGCCGTAAATCTCAGCGAAAAAGATGTCCAGAAATGGATTGATGAGAATTTGTGCATAATGAAATAAGTAGGATAATATTGTTGATGGGCAGGTCTGTTTCGGGCTTGCTCATTTTTCAAAGAACTTACTAATCTTTCACAAAATGAAGATTTTTATAATGTACCCTATAAGGTGGACACAACAAGCCAAAGGGATTACTTGAAATGTTGATTACCGCTAGGGAAAATAATATATGAGCGCCACGCCAGAAGAAAAAAAGAAGCGGTTACATAAAGATTTTGATATTGCCATGACAGAAGAATTTGAGAGTGAGGTGAGAGACATGTGTAATCTAAGTAGAGCTCTTGTAGACCAGGGAATTGAGCAAGGAATGAAACAGGGAGTTGAAAAAGAAAAAATGTCCCTGGCCCAAATGATGATCGAGGAAAAAGAACCTGTCGATAAAATTTCAAAATATACAGGCTATGCCATCGACAAATTAAAGGAAATTGCATCGGCAATGGGACAGACACTTGTGTAACATATGATTTTATAGGAAGAGGCTGTCGGGAAATAGACAGTTCTAAGAGAGGGAGGGTGTGACTCATATAAACACAATTAACAAAATGAAATCAAAAATGTAGCAGGATTTGAGGAATCAAAACGACTTCCAGATGGATCGTTCTTGATTCCTTTTTCTTTACAAATCGGTTACGTTCGCAGTACTGAAATTAGTGTATAATTGTAATAGTAAAAATCACGCACAATAAAGAAATAATCGGGTTTGTGTAAAATGAAAGGAACATTATTATGAAAGCAAGAATACTGGTGATAGAAGATGAAATGGCAATCAATGATCTGCTTTGTATGAATCTGGAAGCTGCTGGTTATGAAACAGTAGGTTATCTGGATGGAAATGATGCAAGTGAAGGAGTCGCACAGGACCATGAATTTCAGTGCGCACTTGTGGATATTATGCTTCCGGGAAAGGATGGTTATACCTTGTTGCCGGAATTAAAAAAGTTTGGTATTCCGGTTATATTTCTTACGGCAAAAGCTGATGTTACAAGTAAAGTAAAAGGGTTAAAAGACGGAGCCGAGGATTATATAATAAAGCCTTTTGAAATGCTGGAGGTAATGGTGCGTTTGGAAAAAGTGTTAGATCGTTATGGAACGGCACCGAAACAGATTCAGATAGACGATGTCATAATTGATACCGTAAGTCACATAGTTACGAAAAATGGAGAAGAAATATATTTAAAACCTATGGAATATAACTGCCTTATGGTGTTCGTAAAAAACCCAAATAAAGCACTTACCAGAAGCCAGATCTTGCAGGAACTGTGGAAGGAGGAATTCTGCGGAGAAACAAGAACTGTGGATGCACACGTTGGACGCATCAGAAAAAAACTAAGCTGGCAGGATAAAATCAAAACCATTCCCAGAATTGGTTATCGACTTGAGGTGGATTTATGAAGCTATTTACAAAAATTTTTTTACAGGTAATCTGCATGGTGCTTCTGCTGTCATCTGGAATTTTTTTCTATACAACTTACAGGTGGAAAAATCAGAGCATACAGAATATCAACAGTTATGAAAATAGCAGGTTTCAAACAAATATTTCTAAGTTTGAAAACATGCTAATGCGGATTAAAAGTAAAACACAGGACTCTGATGATAAAATCCGGGAAAAAATGATTATTTATACTTTTCGTCAGGTATTCCACGACAGTGCCGTTTTATATCAGGATGGAAAAGAACAATATAATGGGACAAAATATGAGTTTGATCTGCAAAATATCAGAAACCTAACAAAAAACAAACATGATGGATTCGAAAATGACATCTATTGTGATAAACCACTGATCAGCAAAACAAATGGCAACGTATTTTTGCTCTTTTATTTTTCCAGCTACAGTTCTACAGACATGAACTATCAGATTGTCACCTACAAAGATATTACCAGTGTACAAAAACAGAGTCAGACACTGTTTTATCAGGCAGGAGGGTTTACCCTGTTTCTGGTTCTGTTTGTTGGCTTTTTCCTGTTTTTGACTTTGCGGAAAATTATGGAACCGCTCACAAGGCTAAAAGAAGCGGCTGTTTCTGTGGCAAATGGAAATTATGAGATAAAAGTGCCATCAGAAGGAAAAACGGAACTGGCACAGGTTGGGAAAAGCTTTAATCTTATGACAGGTAAAGTAAGGGAGCAGATTGAAAAGCTTTCTTCCGTAAACCAGGCACAGAGACAGCTGCTTGGAAGTTTGGCCCATGAATTAAAGACCCCAATGACCGCAATCATAGGATATGCAGATACACTTCTAACGGTACGCCTATCTCCCAAGAGGCAGGAGATAGCGCTTGATTATATTAGAAATGAATGCCGAAGGCTTTCCAGACTTTCTGTGAAAATGCTGGAACTTACCGGATTATATGAAACAGGTGAAACAGAATTTGTTCCAGTGGAAGTTCAGATGAATCAATTTCTGGAAGATGTAAAAAAACTTGTTACTTACAGGCTTCAGGAGAAAAATATTTGTCTTGAGATTCATTGTAATCCAGAGAATCTTAGAAAAACATTTGATCCGGACCTTATGATGAGTGCAGTGACAAATTTTATTGATAATGCAGTCAAGGCTTCCGATGAAAATTCAAAAATCGTACTGGAGGCAACCCAAAATCATTTATCCGTTCAGGATTATGGAAAGGGAATTCCAGAGGAAGATCTGAAAAGAGTAACAGAAGCTTTTTATATGGTCGATAAATCACGTTCCAGAGTAAAGGGAAGTGTTGGGCTTGGTCTTGCGCTATGCCAGAAAATTGCAGATATACATGGATTTCAGCTGGAAATTACAAGCCATCTGGGAAAAGGAACAATCGTATCTGTTTTATGGTAAATAATTGGAATTTACAGAACAGTTACAACTTGCGGAAGATTTGGTGCAATGAAAGATGCTATACTTGTGGACATAAACAGGAAGGAGAATTTATTCAACATGAGAAAAAACATAAATAAAATTGTAGGATTAACACTTTGTATAGGAATGCTCACAGGATGTGCCCAGACCCCGGAATCTTCCCTTGTAAAACCAAAAGGAAGCAAGGCAGAAGATGCTTATACAGAAGCTGAAGGCGTAGATATGGTGAAGGAGGACTCTTCTGAAAATACAAAGGATAAGAACACAGCGGTAAGAACAACTATTCGAGACCTGCTCAATGCTCCGGAAACCTATAAAAGTCAGACTACAGATGACAGTGCAAAACTTGTAGTGAACACGGATGCCACCGTAGAAATACCGGATGTAGAAAAGATATCCGCAATTTCTGTCACGCCTGCAGAAGTTACACAGGATCTTCTTGACCGTATTACAGATGCCTTTTTCTCAGAGGCAAAGCTGTATACATCGGATAGCTATTATACCCAGACAAAGGATGAAATCAAAAAAACGTTGGATGAACTAAAAGAAGATGTAGCAAACGGAAATCTGGATCCCTATAACTATGGAACAGATGAAGATGGAAATTATATTTATGACATTTATGGAGAAATTGAGATGTATGAGCAGGAATATGAGTCTGCTCCGGAAACGAAGACTCTGGTAGAAGGAAGACCTGTTGCAGGCTCCCATGAGACAGAAAATGGTACTGCGGAAAATGACTTCTCCGGTGTTGCACAGATGCCGGATAGATCGGAATATTTTTACAAGACATCTTCCTACGGATCCGATACCTTATCTGTCAAAATCCGAAAAACGGCAAAATCTGGCGGGGAAAAGCTGCCTGCGGACACGATCTGGTCTGAGTATACTTCTTTCAGTGAAGGAGAAAAACCTACTGAGGAGTCCATTGGGATTTCATTAGATGAAGCAAAAAAAATGGTACAGGAAAAAGTAGATAAAATGGGGATTACAGATCTGCAGTTTTCAGACTGGAGTTATGCATTGTGCAATAGTCTTGAAGAGGATAATAGTTTAAGTAATCTTGGAAGCGGATATGCGATTTATTACACACGTACTATAAACGGTGTTCCGATTACTCAGACAATGGCAGATGGCGGTGCTTTGGAAGATATGGACAGCACTATGGAGACCTGGTCTTATGAAAGTCTTTATTTCTTTGTCGATAAAGATGGAATTGAAAGCATGTCTTATTCAAACCCTTATACCATAGGAGAGACAAAAACAGAAAATTTAAACCTTCTTCCATTTTCTGAGATTATGAAAACATATGAAAAAATGATGGTAGTGACCAATGCAGATAATATGGAATATGAAAAATCAAGAGTTTATGACATTGACCGGATTGTTCTGGGCTATGCCAGAATTTATGAACCATCCACAGATCCGCATACAGGTCTTCTGGTTCCCGTTTGGGATTTCTTTGGAAGCAGAAAAGTGGAAGGTGACTATGATGGGAATAGTTACTCGGACATCACAGACTATCCAAACTGGAGCTTCCTTACCATTAACGCCGTGGATGGCAGTATTATAGACAGGGATCTGGGCTACTGATATGAAGCAGGTACTTGGAATTGTACATTACAATTTCTTTGGCTATTTTCGAAATCCAAAAGTCATTTTTACCTTCCTTCTGGAATTTGTACTTAGCTTTCTTCTCACTGGAAGAATCATGGTTGTTATGGAAAACTATGATACACCGGTACAGGCTGTAGAGCCATTTCTTTGGACCTTTGGGGATGGAACAGCAGTACTGCTCAGTTCTCTTCTGTTGCTTCTGTTGTTCTCAGACCTGCCAAAGATGACACCAGTTACTCCATATCAGTTAATTCGAACAACAAAGAAAAAATGGCTTTTGGGACAGTTTATTTATATTATTCTTGTGACTGCTCTTTATACAGTATTGATGCTGCTATTTACATCTGTACTGTGTATGAAGGACAGTTATCCGGGCAACCTGTGGAGCGAGACTGCTGCCATGCTCGGATATTCTGAACTGGGGAAAAACTTGCAGGTCCCCTCTACAGTAAGAGTCATGGAGAGTATCTCTCCGTATGGCTGTATGCTGCAGGTTTTTCTCCTGTTATTCTGCTATTCCCTGACACTTGGTTTTGTGATCCTTGTTGGAAATCTTTATAAAGGAAAAACAAAAGGCATGGTGTTTGGACTACTTTATAGTGTATTTGGATTTTTACTGGAACCCAGTGTGGTAGCCGCAATTTTGCATAAGGAAAAATATGAAATGTATCAGGTGAATGTACTGATCTGCTGGATCAGTCCTTTGAACCAGGCTGTATATGGAAAACATAACTTTGGCTATGATCTATTACTTCCGACCATCTGGCAGTCCTGTATGTTCTTCGCAGGTATTTTATTTGTTCTTATGGTTCTGGCACTTCGCAGGATGAAAAAATATCCCTTTGAATTTCTGGGAGAAAAAACATAATCAGAAGGGGAAATATCTATGCGGGTAGAAACAAAACGTATGCTTCTTGGCAGAAGTTTCCTGGCGGCATGGCTGATTGCCTGCTTTTCTATCGCAGCAGGTCAGACTTATCCAAGTTTGAAAAAAGCATTAACATGTGGAACTTTTATCAGCCTGCTGGATGGTTCATTGAAAAGTCAGATGGTATCTTTTGCCATCCCTGTAGCTGCAGTACTGCCGTGGAGTGATTCTTTTTTACAGGAGTATAAAAGTGGATTTTTAAAAGCTGCATTTCCCAGGACAAACCGCAGGCTATATGTGGAAGGAAAAGTCTTTTCTGTTATGACATCTGGATTTTTAGTCTGGATATTTGCTATAAGCACCATGCTTCTTGTTGATTTTGTTATATTTTATCCTATGGAAATAAAAGGCAGCTTTCCAAAGGAACAGTTTCTGGAGCTGCTTATGAAAGCTCTTAGGATGGGACTGGTCGGAAGTATTCTAAGCACTTTTGGTGGAATCTGTGGTACCTTATGGAATTCAGCTTATATGGCATATGGGATTCCTTTTGTCAGCTATTATTTTGGAATTATACTTCATGAACGCTATTTCAAAGACCAGATCTGGTTTTACCCAGTGGAATGGATTCTGGCAGATGGAAACTGGGGAACGGATAAAGCGGGATTGTGGTTATTTCTGCTATTATTTTTATTGGTGTTAATGGGAATTTTTGGAGGTGTTTTAAATGGAAAAGTGGAAGAAATCTGAATTTCAAAATACCTGTGTGAAAATAGAACACGTAACCAAAAGGTTCGGGGAAGATCTGGTATTAAAAGAAGTAAATCTTACCTTAAAGGTGGGACAGGTTTACGGCGTTGTAGGAAATAATGGTTCTGGCAAAACGGTACTTATGAAATGTATCTGCGGATTCCTTCCTGTTACCACAGGCACCATCCGTGTTTTCGGAAAAGAAATTGGTCGTGATGTAGATTTTCCAGAAAGCCTTGGTGTCATCATTGAGACGCCTGGATTTCTTACCCAGTATACCGGTGTAAAGAACCTGGAAATACTGGCAGATATGAAAAGAATGATTTCAAAGGCAGATATCCGCCTGATCCTAAAAAAAGTAGGACTGGATCCGGATATGAAAAAGCCGGTTGGAAAGTACTCTCTTGGAATGCGGCAACGCCTTGGGATTGCACAGGCCATTATGGAAGATCCTCGCTTCCTGATTCTGGATGAACCATTTAACGGTCTGGATAAACACGGCGTGGCAGAGATCAGGGAACTTTTGCTTGATTTAAAGGCAGCTGGAAAAACCATTTTATTGGCAAGCCATAATGATGAGGATATCCGGATTTTATGTGATCACGTATATGAGATGGATGGCGGAGTTTTAAGAGAAAGGACAGCCTGAAAATGGGAAAAAAATTTGTGAAAACCACATTCGCAATATTAAGTTTCATGATGCTTCTGCCGACATCTGTTTTTGCAGAAGATGCAGGGAATATGGAAGCTGCTTTTGTGGGAGAGTCTGTTCTGGAAGCAGATCAGTCAGCTTCTTATAGTGATGCAGACAGTACATTGCCTTTTGAAGAGGAAAAAAACAATCCTACAGATGAGAAGATTCCGGAAACTGAGGAACAGACTCCTGAAAAAACGGATTCGGAAAATCAAAATTCTGACCTGGATGGATTTATATCAGGAGACGCTTCTGCTGAGGACGAAAAGAAGACAATCCATGTCATAATAGAAAATGGAAATACTGATACAGATAATGGAACACAGATTACAGATCCTGTTATAGATAGTGGGGATTATTCTGCTGGAGAGTATAGTGGAGGCGGTTCTTCTGCCAGCTCGTCTGGTGAGAAAATACTACATAAACCGCAGGTTCTTTTAGAGGATAACAATCTTTCCGGACAAAATCTAAAAGCAGGCTCTGTCACAGAAATGTCACTGACATTTCGGAATAAAAGCCGTAGCCAGAATGTATTTGGTCTAAAGATTTCTATTTCTGCGGATACAAAGGGAATTGAATTTGAGAGAAACTCTTTTTATGTTCAGAGACTGACTCCAGGAGAAGCAATTACCCTGAAGCAAAAGGTCACTATAGCAGAGGACTGTACTCCAGGTCAGGCAACCGTTTCTTTTTCTCTGGATTACGAAGATTCAAAAGCGACGGGAGCGACAGGTACAGAAACGCTGTCCTTTCAGATCACTCAGCCGGCGCGTGCAAAACTGGAAGCTTCTGATATTCCTTCCGTTTTATATACCATGGATACGGTAGAAATTCCGGTGAAAGCAATGAATCTTGGAAGGGATAAGATATATAATGCAAGTGTCCGGCTGGAAGCAGACGGATTGAACCCAAAAGAGTCCGCTTTTTTAGGAACATTAGAAGCTGGAACCGCAGTACAGGGAAGTCTCCGTGTGTATGTAAAAGGAAAATCAGAAGAAGATGACGGTTCTTTTCCTGGCAGGATTACCGGAAAACTGATTCTTACTTATGAGGATGCAGCCGGCAATTCCTATGAGGAAAGTACAGAGTTTGAGTCTGAGATTAAAGAAGCTAAAATCCAGTCTTTAAAAATAGAGGATGACCAGGAAGAAACAAACAGCTGGTGGTATTCCGTTATTGCAGTTATTGCAGTACTGCTTGTTTCTGTGATTCTACTTCTTTTGGGTAAGCTTCATAAGAAAAACATACTTCTGGAAGAAACCAGAAAGGTGGATGCCCATTGAAAAAGAATAGAATAGACAGTTTTACCTGTTTTGTAGGTTTTCTTCTGATATTGGCATTATTTTTCTCTATAAAGCTTTTTGCAGGAATACAGGACGGGAAAAAACAATACTTGGCACTGGTTTCCCTTGGAGACCTTACTTATGATGATGATTTTTTGAAAAAGGCAAAAAAAATAGAAGGGATAAAAGAGATATGGCCCGTTGTGGAAATTCCAGTAACCATCAAGATTGAAGATTATACGGAAACAGCCACCTTTTTAGGAATCGATCTGAATGCGTTTGGAGAAAATCCAGAGCAGAATGATTTAGGAAATACACCGGTGTTGTTGCTTGGAAGTAAAGCATTGCAAAACATGAAAGACTCAAATAATCATTCCATTTCAAAAAAACAACAGGAAAAATTCCTGCAAATGGGAGAAAATCTAACCATTTCTTATGCACTTGCTGGAAATACAAAAGAGCTTTCTGGCGCGGCAGATCATCTGGTATCCTTGACTGGGCACGAAGAAAATGAACAGCAAACTGTTTATCTTCCATGTAAAGTAACTGCCGTAACGGAAAATGAAGATATCTATATTCCTTTATCACAGGCGCAGGAGCTTTGCAGTGAGATGGGTGAGCCGCTTAAAATTACAAAAATTTATTTGAAAGTGAATGGAAAAATGAATCTGGAGAAGGCAAAAAAATTATTTGAATAAGGTATTCTTGCAAAATTAATTTGTATCAATCTCTGGTATTCATTTGACTAACTATTGTATTTTGTGCATGTTTTATGTAATTTTATCCATGTACTTATTTAAAAGAAAAGTATATACTTTATTCTTGTAAATAAAAGTATTTTATTCCCCTAAGGCTTGCTCCATTGTCTGCATGACAGGCAATGGAGGCCTTCTTCCAACGTATTAATCATAATAAATTGGTATTTTTGTAAATTGTACCATATAATGGAAAACTGTTAGATTGTGATCTTTTAGATACAATTTAGCAGTTTTTTATATGATGGAAATCCAATACAAAAAACCACTTTTTCATGCTATACTTCATTTATGAATTATAGCAAGAGCAACACCAATAAAAAGGTCTGGGCAGGTTTCCGTTTTGGGAAAGAATGTAATTTATAGTAAATGAGTAGAAATTGCGATTGTTTTTTGGTACAATATATTGATTAGTAGTGAAATAGCTGGCGGGATTTATGCGTAAGAGTGAAACTTTTATCCTGCCTTAGCCGAAGATATCCCAGACTTTGTTCGGGAAAAGGGTGTGAATATATGGTAAAAATTATTTCAGACAGTACCTGCGACCTTTCACAGGAATTATTGCGAAAATATGAGATTGACATTCTTCCGCTTCATATTCTTCTGGGTGATAAAG
>OGQI01002254.1_pt1 | contig 11864 bp, 7 predicted proteins | sample 1553171 | NCBI WGS metagenome assembly OGQI01 (sample SAMEA2579988, study PRJEB22360) | human gut metagenome | biome: human gut; feature: human-associated habitat; material: faeces | place: Denmark | collected 2008/2010
AGCCGTAGACAGCGAGCCTTCAATGCCGTTTGTTCCCCGGTTGCAACAAACTTCAATCGTAGAAGGAATGGAGTATAATTGCGCATAGCGCACCACCGAACTGTTAGCCAGATGCAACGCACATGACTCCGGCAAGGCTTTCAACAACGTACCGACAGCAGACATTTCCGAATAAGCAAACTCCGGTTCAGGAATGATCTTGCAATAGTTTTCCCACACACGGGGATATTCAGGAGTCCGATTGTCCAGCAAACTGGCTATCTTCTCCAGAAACTCGAACGGGTCCATTTCGATCACCGTAGTTAATGAGCCATACAAATCGACCACCTCACCGTCCGGCGATACGTGCCAATGTTCTTTAGGCGGATGCTGACGGAGCAACTTCTTCAATCGTTTGGAAACGACATGTCCTCCATAAGTAATCAGCAGCTCCGGAACCATCTGATCTACCTTCTCTTCGGGCATGGCATAAAGCGCCGCATCGAAGTTCTTTACCGGAATACCGGGAACTGTCTGGTTGCCGATATGTTCCGTCAACCAGGCAAAATGTTTATATAATAACTTGATATATCTTTTTTCAAACAGATAGATAAGATTCATCTGACCGATGATAATCATACGCTTCTGGTATTTATTCATCCGGTCGACCAAATCGTTATAATCACGATCGTAGACGTTCAACCCCTGATAACGGGTTATGACACGCACTTCTGGAAGCGAATCGACCGTAAACTGGAACAATGGTTCAGAAATAGGGATATTGATATGTACCGGTCCTTTTCCATGATGGTTCGTCTCCAGCAATGCTTCATTCACCAGACGATTGCAATACCATTCATCTTCTTCCGTATGAATCTCCGGAAGGTTTACCGACTTCTTGACCAGCGTCTGAAATACGCCTGGTTGTGGTACAGTCTGTCCGTCCATTTGTCCGATCCAGGCAGCGGGACGGTCTGCAGAAATAATGACCAGAGGAACATTTTGATAAAATGCTTCTGCCACAGCCGGATGAAGGTTTAATAATGCAGTACCGGAAGTGCAGCAGACAGCAGCAGGCTTACCACCATTCAACGCAAGACCGATGGCAAAATAGCCGGCACTCCGTTCATCCGTCACCGGATAGCAGGTAAAATTCGGATGGTTAGACAAAGTATGCACTATGGGGGTGTTACGACTACCCGGACACAACACAACCTTAGTAATCCCATGCGCCTCAAGCAACGCAACCAACTGGAGTATGTTCTTCTTGTCTGTATACATGATGATAATTATTAGTAGTTTATGATTTTAAAGGAGGCACTGCAATCAGCCGTTTGATGGTTTGCAACTTTTGCATTATAACATGACAAAACCCTCCGTGTAAAGAGGGTTTTTGCAAATTTTTCCGCTATTTTTCCCGCTATTTTACAATGAAAGTCCCAGACGGCAGCCATGAATGAGCCAGGCTTACATGAGCGAATTCATGGATATCGGGCGGGCTATACCGTATGAGTAAGTAGGACGATAGCCCGAATTACAAATACAGTCAGCAGCTGCAAAGCAGCTGACTTTCATATTCAACAATATTTGCGTAAGCAGACATACCCTTTTAGGAGTTTTCGCATTTCAGCGCCGCCAGTTCATCAGGCGTCAGTTCCCTGGCCTTTCCTTTCGGCAGGTCATCTGGCAAAGTCAGCGCCCCCATAGAAATCCGTTTCAGATAAATTACTTTCTTTCCAACAGCTTCCATCATTCGCTTCACCTGATGAAAACGACCTTCGTGGATGGTAAGAAGGATTTCGGAACGCCAGATGCAGCCCTCCGTATCTGCCTTATGTCCTGCAGCATTTGAATTGGCTATCACTGCTCCTGATTCACCTTCGACATTTTTACGGTCAGCATCCTCTTTCCATGTTCTGAGAATCTCCAGCTTCCCCGGCAAGGTCGGCTCCTCATCTCCAATATCCACACCTAACCGGATCTTCTCTATATCCTCCGGCACCACTTTTCCTTCTGTCACCGCGAAATACGTCTTATCCACATGTTTCTTCGGGGAAAGCATTCTGTGGGCAAGCTGTCCATCATCTGTAATAAGAAGCAAGCCTTCCGTATCCTTATCAAGACGTCCTACCGGAAAAAGATTCCGTCTGCCATCCTTTGGCACCAGATCCAGAACTGTCTTTTCCCTGGTATCTTCTGTGGCACTTACATATCCGGCAGGCTTGTGCAAAAGATAGTACACAAACTCTGCCCTTGCTCCAATATGCTCTCCGCCAAATTCTACCACGTCCGTCTCCGGATCTATTTTCAGTTCCGGTTTTTTCGCTTTCTCACCATTTACCTGAACCATTCCTTTCTGGATCAGCTTCTTCACTTCCGTTCTCGTACCTGCTCCTGAATCCGCCAGAAATCTGTCCAGTCTCACTGCTTTTCCCATTCTTTATAGTAGCTCTCCTTCTTTATTCCTTTTCAAAAACCTCAAAGGATAATGCCCGCTGTGAATCCTCTTTCATAAATTCCGGAACATCCTTCGCCATTATGGACCACGCTGCCTCTGATTCCACTCCGTCAATCACAACCTTCAGGCTGGCCCATTTATCAGCTTCCCTTTTTTCCCAGAATGGCACCATCTGGTAACATCTCAGAACCTTTTTCAGTTCTTCCAGCTGTTCCGGTTGATCGTAAACTACAGGAGAAGAATATTCATTGTGCTCCTCATTCATATAATATTCCACTTCCACAGCGCTCAGCTTCACATCCTCCATAGAGACAGGATACCCTGTTTCCTTCAAAATTCCAACTGTCCTTTTGAACTGCGGGAATACATAAAAGCATGCGGAAAAATAATAGTCTCCGGTTCTGCCAGGCACCATGGCATCAACTGATTCTGCAGATGGTACTCCGGAATACTCAATGTTCAGGCTTGCACATGGCTCTCCGGTCAGCACTTCCGGATCCGCCTCCTCTACATCCTGACGAAATGCATCCACCAACAGCTGTCTCTTTGCCTTATTGTCCTGGAAAAGGGAAATAGATTCTCCTGTAATAAAATCACAGCGCACCTCATCCACATATTTATCATCCAGCTTTAAAATGGAATAGCGCTCAGACTTTAAGGTTCCCTCCGCATATCCCTCTTTATACAAGTTCTTCTGATTCTCTGTGCTGACCATATAAGAGCGATAAACAGTTTTTCCGGATTTCAGGTCATAACGCATCTGAAGTCTTGATGTATCGTTAGAAGAATCCCATATATCGCCGTTCCACAGCGCTCTGTTGTCACTATCTTCTGAAAGGGATCGGCATATAACCTTGTTTTCCTTCACAATCTGCTCCACACATGCATAAATATCAGGACTAATGCCCAGATTATTGCCCAGAAGATCTCCATTCCTATAATATCCGGAATCCTGTGTGGAAATCTTGCCATCTTCATTTATTTCAACGCTATAAGTATTCTCCCATCCACCGCCATCCGTAAATTCAGCTGCAATATTTTCGATTTTATCATAAGAAGGGATATAGTTGTCGTATCCAGTCAGGTCAAATAAGAACATACAGGCCACAAATGCTACACAGGCCCCGCTTACCACAAACTGTATTTTATTGGAGAAAAATTTTCGGAAATCCCTGTAATAAATAATTCCCATTATCCCTCCTGAAAGAAGGGTTCCAAAAATCAATCCGAAAATCCACCATACAATTCTGGAATTGTCACTTGGAAGCATATAGAAAATAAGTCCGATTCCAAGTCCTCCGGGAACCACAATCATAAATCTTATGATTGTGCCAACCCATGGAAAAACAAAGGCCATACCGGTTCTTTCGGATTTTCTGTTTACAAATGCATAATATCCAAGAACGCCAAAAGCGATTGTCACCAGAAGCACAATTCCCAGAATGCCACCATAATTTCCTTCTGCATATTTTCCCACAAAGGTGTAGGCAAGGATGACTGGTGACGCCATTTCTCTCAAGCCTTTTATAAAGCCATAGACACCTACACTGCTGGTATAATAAAAGACTTTTTCGTAAAACTGCAGAGTAACAGAAAGCACCGGTCCATAAGCAGCCACTGCAATAAGCAGAAGAGCTCCCATAAGCAGATGGCCGGTAATGCAGATTACAAACACAACCGAAAAATACAAAAGCAGATATAAAAGCAAATGAAATACCATCATCAAAAATGCCAGTTTCATAAGATGAAGGCTGAAAAATCCCCTCATTGCCCCGATGCAGACGGAGAAAAATTCCATTGCCAGATATGGAAGCAAATAATACAAAAGGGACTGCAAAGTCTTATGCCAGAACATTCTGCTTCGTTTCACCGGAAGACTGTGATAGAAATCAATTTTCCGCGGTGAATAAAGATACCAGAACTGGCTGATTCCGTTAAACAATGCTGCAGTTGCCGCAACTGCAAGTCCGGTGAGCATAAATCCATCCTGCCACAGATTTGCATAAAGTGCATTGATCTCACTGGTGGTGTATCCCATTCCAAACCAGTTTCCCAGCATGATCAGCTCTGCCACCGGAAATGCCAGAAGAAATCCGATGGTCACAAAAGCCGGAATCCACATCATGCCTTTTGATGACACCTTCATATATCTGCTAGAATAAATTTTTGATTTCATAGCCTGCCACCTCCGTTTCACTGATAAAAATTTCCTCCAGGGTCAGAGGAAGCACCTCCATAAAGAGAGGATTTTTGGCCTGGATCTTCTCTATGATCTCACTTCTGGTTCCCCGGGCTGTTATCATAAGAAGAGACCCCTGATGCTGCACCTTCAAAACCTGAAGTTCCTTTTCCAGTTCTTTTTCCTGCTGTCTTCCGCTAAGCACACACTGTATCTTGTGAATGTGAAATTTCATGTCTTCCAGATCTTTGGAAAGAAGAATCCCCCCTTTATGCAAAAGCCCGACATGGTCGCAGATATCCTCCAGTTCGCGCAGATTGTGAGACGCGATCACAGGAGTAAATTCCCGGTTCATAATCTCCGACGCAAACAGGCTCTTTACTGCCTGACGCATTACCGGATCAAGTCCATCAAAGGTCTCATCGCAAAACAGATATTTCGTTGCCGCGCACACACCGATGATTACCAGAACCTGTTTTTTCATACCTTTGGAAAAAGTTGCAATTCTGCGATTTTCTTCCAGATGGAATTGTTCCATCAGTTCATGAAAAAACCTGGTTCGAAACTGAGGATAGAAGTTCCGGTAAAAGCGCACCAGATCCATTGCTGTATAATTTGCCGGAAAATAACTGTCATCTGAGATATAGAAAAACAGTTTCTTTGCTTCTTCATTTTCATACACTGGCATACCGTCAATCTGGATTTCCCCTTCATCTGGCCTTATAATTCCAGCCATCATCCGAAGCAGGGTGCTTTTCCCGGCGCCGTTACTGCCCACAAGACCAAACACTTCCCGCACCCCAACATCCAGAGTTGCTTTATTGACCGCTTTGACAGTGCCAAACGCCTTACTGCATTCTTTGACTTCTATCATGGCTTCTCCTCCTTGTAACACTCCCCGATAATATAGATCAGCTCTTCCTCATTCATTCCCATAGCCTTTCCCTTCTGAATCATGGCTTTTAGTTCTTTTGTATAGGAAGCTTTGCTAAGCTTACGCACTTCTTCACTGTCTGCGATAAAATTTCCTGTTCCTTTAACCGGGTAGATCAGTCCCTCCTGTTCAAGCTGCATGTAGGCTCGCTGGATGGTGTTGGGGTTGATCGATAATTCCATGGCCAGCTGCCGCACAGAGGGCATTCTGGAGCCTGGCTCCAGTACTCCCTTCAGGATCAGGTTCCGGAATTTCTCCTCCACCTGCTCGTACAGTGGCCTTCTGTCCTGATAATCTAAAACGATCATAGACAGGCCTCCTCCTTTCTAAGTGTATTAATACGTTTAATACACTTAAGATAGCATATGTGTACTTTAAATTCAAGACGGGAAATTCTTAAATGTTTATAAAGTGGAATGCGCCAACAAAAAACCTTCTCACAATCTCCCCTGTTTTTCCAGGATTTTGTAAGAAGGTCTTCTATTTTTCTTAATATATTTGCGATTATATTTTATATCAGCCTCGTACACCCTCGTTTCTGGTAATTCTTATAGCATCTCCAGATACCATAAGTTCCTGCAAAAACAAGAAACAGATTCAGTGCAATTACGGATGTGGCTCCTGTATGATCCAGCATGTACAGCATCACATCACTGACCAGCAGGCTCCAGATATTTGCCCCCATATGAAGAAATACACTGGCAAACAGATTTCCTCTCCATTCCAGGATCAATGCGAAAAGCAATCCCATAATAGTTGCATACACTCCCTGGAGCAGATTCATATGGTAAATTCCAAATGTCAGTCCTGAAAACAGTGCAGCTGTGATCACGCGCATATTATCTCTCATACGAAGAAATACCAGCCAGCGGAAAATAACCTCTTCTGCAAAAGGTGCTGCAATCCCCATCCAGAAAATCAGGCTCCAGATACTTTTCCCCTCGGAAATCAGGGACTGGGTTTCCTGATAAGCTTCCGGATTCAAATATTGCTGAAAAAGACCTACCAGAATGTTTCCATATTGACCAAGAAATGCGCCAATTACAAGAAACCCCAGGATTTCAGGAACAGGAAGGTGACGATCAGCTGCAGGATATAATATCCCGGTTTCTTTTCTTCTTGAAAAATCGCCCCGATACAACAATATGCAGGGAACTGCAGCCAGAATCCCTGTCAGACCAGTCAGCATAAGCACATGCTGGTAATATGCACTCATATCTTCGCCAGTCCGCTGCACTAGAAAATATAGTCCCAGATAGGAGACAAGCTGGGAAAGCACAAAATGGATTCCCACCGGATACAGACACTTCCATGCCAAAACCGGCATTTTCTGTTTTCTTCTGGGGCTCAGGCGAAAAAATCCAGTATTTCCTCTGCCGAATTCACAATTTTAAAAGGATGGGCATTTTTCAGTTCTTCTTCGGTTCCGTACCCATAGGAAACTGCAATGCATTCCAATCCGGCGCGTCTTGCCCCAAATACATCATGCTCTTTATCACCCACCATGATCACCTGGTCACGGTGTTCAGAAAGTCCCAGCCGCTTCAGAGTTTCCTCGATCACCTCTGTCTTATTGGTTCGTCTACCCTCAGGCTCACTTCCAACCATCTCGTCAAAATAAGAATCAATATGGAAATATTCCGCAACAAGCTTCACAAAATTCTCTGGTTTGGAAGATGCAATGGCAAGTTTGTATCCTCTTTGTTTCAGTCCGGATAACATTTCCGGAATGCCGGGATACAGTTCATTCTCATAAATTCCCACCGGCGCATATCGTTCTCTGTAAATCTCAACTGCCTTTCTTGCCGTTTCTTCGTCAATTCCCGCATATTCCTGAAACTGCTCCAAAAGGGGCGGTCCCACAAAAACGCGCAGCTTCTGAAGATCTGGTTCTGGTTTTCCTACCTTCTCCAGAGCATATTGTACGGATTTGGTGATTCCCTCCCCGGAATCGGTGAGAGTTCCGTCCAGATCAAATAAAATAGCTTTGTACATCTGTGTTTTGCCTCCTGTACCGTCATGTAATTTTTGTCATTGATTTTTCAAGTCTTTCGCTATATGAGTGTTAATTATAACATCATTTCTTTATAACGTCCAGATGGCAAAATCTTAGTTGATGGTTACCATTCACTCCGTGTTACTGTTCACTCCGTTCACAGTAATGCGCTTCGCGATGCACAGAAATCATGCATTCGCATGATTTCGCGCCGCAATTCTCGGGTTTTCTGTGAACTTTGTTCACAAAAAACGCCTCGCGGAACGTTACCAGTGAACAGTAACCACTCCGTGACCAGTAACAGTTGATGCACACTTTCAAAACTCCCATATAGGCATATGCACAATTCTTCTCCCATCTATTACAGCAATCACCTTCACAGTATTTTCCTTCGCTGTAATCGGCTGGTCAAATACAAGGGTATCCCCTTCCTGGTGCCAGAAAATCTCATCACCATTTAAGTTCAAAGACAGAATTGTAACATCCTGCTCACCGGTAGTTCTTATAACTTGTATTTCAGGATATTCATTTACAGGGACTGTTTCTTTGTGTGCAAAACGTATTGTGCTATTTTCATTATCATTTATGTTATTGTTTTTATTTGTGTTTTCATTTTTTTCTCTATTTCCATCATTTCTGTTATAGAATCCAAGTCCATGAGATGTCTTTGCCATTCCTACTGCTGTAAAAACCGTGCCGGCTCCTGTAAGCTTCAAGTACTCACTGGTATTTTCTTTTTTGGAACATTCCGTAATTTTTGCTTTGGCCCTATTCTCTTTTTTCCGATCAGTATTCTTTGTTTCTCTGGCAGTAATCCTGCTTTCACTTATATTTTCATCTGCTGCGGTATCTTCTGACTTTTCTTCTTTACTTTTTGAGCTATCCTTCTTTACACGGGGAGTCTTTTTTGTAGTATTGCTTTTAGACTCAGTTCCATTGGCACTGTTGTCTGCATTTATATTCGTTTTCTTATTCTCTGCGTTTTTGTTTGCCGGTGAGGCTGCCGTGACACTGTTTTCTTTCTTTATTTCTTTCCTATTTTCTTTTGGTCTTCTCTCAGCACCCGCAGCTTGAGGTTTTTCCCAGCCCTCCTCATCACCTGTGTTGTCACCGTTCTCTGTTTTCGACAAGCCAGCTCCTGCGTTGCTATTATTATTGTTATTATTCCCGCTGTTGTTATCGTTACTGCTGCCGCTATTATGACTGTTATTATTACCGTCATTTTCTATGTCATTACTGCTAGTACCGCCATTCGCGCTGTCACTATTGCGGTTGTTATTACTCTCATTACCATTACTGCCCCCATTTTCTTTCTGCTCTGGCTCCGTAGTTTCCTGATTTCCTTCAGCCTCCTCCCAATTATCAAATATACCTTCATCAGCACCAATATCGATATCAAATCCTCCAAATTCCCCACCATAAGTGTAAAGTATACCAACTTTGGTAATAAGTAAAATCACTGTCACCATCAGATAAATTCCAGGTTTCCGAAAGTTATTCCAGATGCTGTGCGAATATATACCTCTTCGATTTGAATTTTTCGCAATTTTTCTCCTTATGCTTCTCCATCTTTTCATTTTCCCTCACCTGTTTCACTTTCCATCTGTTTTTCCCAGATTTCAACGCTCTTACAATCCGTCCCATCTGCCTTACTGCTTCTGTATAAAACATAAAGTCTCCTGCTGGAATTCTTCTGACCTCTTCGCAAAAGGAACAGTCCATATTTCCCATACCCTTCTGCAAATTCCGGCGCATACAAAAGCAGCTGCTCATAATACACGGCGGCCCGTTCCCACTCTTTCTGAAGTTCCGCATTTACCGCCAATAATAAAAGCAATTTTCTCTGCTCTTCATCTTTCGTATATTCTTTTTGCAGTTTTTGCAAAGCACTTTCTGCATGCTCGCATTTTTTAAGAAGAAATTTATCTGCTTCTTTGTCTGTACTTTTTTTATCCGCTTCTGCTGCAAATTTCTTTGACAACGAAGAAGACTCATTTTCCTCTATCTCGTAATATCCTTTCGTTACTTCTGCCAATGCACTTTCGAAAGCTGCCTGCTGCTCTGATCCTGCAAGAAATACACCTGCAGCCAGCAAAATCCCCGTAGTTCCAATCACCACCGCTGCATTTTTTCTGGCAAGCCCTTTTCTTTTTCCTATACCAGAAAGCATTTTTCTTGCCTGTGCCGCATTATCAAATCGTCTTTTCCCCTGAGGCCGGGTACATTTATAGAGAAACAAAGCAAATCCCGGAACTTTCCACAAAACAGATAACCAGTTTTTTCCTGCCAGCGCCTGTAATGTTTTTCCCAAAGCATAAAGATCACTGGAGCTGTTTACTTTTCCCTCATATTGTTCTGGAGCTGCAAAGCCTTCTGTTCCCATACAGATCCGCTGATTTTCTCCAAATCCAAACACCGCGCTCCCAAAATCCACCAGATACAATTTGCCCGAATCTGAAAGCATAAGATTATCCGGTTTCAAGTCCCCATAATATACCGGCGGCTTTTGCCCATGAAGATATTCCAGAACTGCAAGCACAGTGTCTCCGTGGGAAAGAAGCTCATCCACTGCAAAAACATGTCCCTCCTTTAACATCTGTCCAAGGGACTTTCCACGAATATATTCCATGATCAGATAACAGTGATTTCCATTTTCCACATAATCTACCATCCGTGGAATGGATGGATGTTCCAGAAGCCGCAGCAGTCTGGCTTCACGCTTTTTCTCAAGGGGAAGTTCTTTTACTGCCCAGTAATTTCCAAGCTCCATATCCCTGGCAAGGTACAAATGCCCCTCCCCGCCTGCGCCCACCTGCTCCAGGATACAGTAACGCATTTTCAAGATCATACCTGTAAGATTGATGATAATCACCTCTTTTTCATAAAAACATGTAACTATTTTCAATAACAAAAATGAGACAAAACACGCTTCAAGGTCTGACGCAAGCACAGGCTTTAGAGCGTGTTTGAAAAAGGCTTTCTGCAAGATGTGCGTCACAATTTGTGGGAGATTTCGCTCGGATGAGGGCGCCGTAGCGGGCTACGGCAACCGAATTCGGGTGAAATCTCCCGCAAAGTGGGGCGTGCAGATTGCGGGAATGATTTTTCAAACAGGCTCTAGCTCGTTGTCTGCATAAATTAAGTGAATACTGTCGGCGATCTCCGGCAAATGATAAATATAAATAAGATAAAAAATTAGTGATTATGAAATGTCCGCTATTCCGAAGCGCGATTGAAAAAGCTTCGAATCAGACATTTAAGTATGTAATCAGAATTATAACATTTAAAATCCACTGTGAAAAGCACTTTATAAAAATTTTATAAGTGCTTTTCACAATCTCAGATTAAATCTGAATCGTCCTTCCCAGTTCTGCGGACGTTCTGTGTGAAATGGAAATAACGGTACGATCCTTTGCCACACGTTTCAATGCGGCCAGAACAGCTTTCTCTGTCTCCGCATCCAGGTTTGCAGTGATCTCATCCAGAAGAATCATGGTAGGATTCTGCATCAGGCCTCTGGCAACAGTCAGCATCTGCTGTTCACCACCGGAGAGCTTGTTGCCCATTGAGTTTTCGCGTTCCTTCAGACGCGGAAAGAGCTCATAGATCCTTTCAAGCGTCCACTTCTGCTCCCCATTCGGACCTTTTTTCCGGGCAATAACCAGGTTTTCCTTGATCGTGAGGTCACTGAAAATATGCCGTCCCTGCGGCACATAGGCGATGCCCGCCTGTGCGATCTGATAAGGAGACATGCCCACGAGTTCTTTGTCGCCGAAGCGAATGCTGCCTTCCGTTCTGGCATGGTTCTTCGGGTTCATGGCGCCGCAGATCGTCTTCATCGTTGTGCTTTTGCCTACGCCATTTCTGCCGAGGATACATGCCGAGCGTCCCTTCTCCACCGCAAGATCGACGCCGAAAAGAATATGGCTGCCGTGATATGCATTCACACCGTTGAGTGTCAGTATATTGCTCATCGCTCGTTTCCTCCGATATAGGCATCCTGCACGAAGCTGTTCTGCCGGACTTCCTCCGGCGTACCGGTCGCCAGATGATGACCGTTGTGCATGACGGAAATACGGTCAGCGTAATTGAATACGATCTCCATGTCATGTTCGATGAACATCACCGTCATGTGCTTTCTCTGTGCCAGGTTCCGAATCATCTTCATGATCTCATAGCCTTCCGCTCGCGCCACGCCAGCCGTCGGTTCATCCAGAATCAGAAGCCTCGGTTCCAACGCAAGTGTGATTGCAATCTCCAGACGACGCTGATCGCCGTAACTGAGCAGGGAAGCGGTTTCATCTGCCTTATCCGCAAG
>OGQI01002255.1_pt1 | contig 11864 bp, 6 predicted proteins | sample 1553171 | NCBI WGS metagenome assembly OGQI01 (sample SAMEA2579988, study PRJEB22360) | human gut metagenome | biome: human gut; feature: human-associated habitat; material: faeces | place: Denmark | collected 2008/2010
TTTCTTCCGTCCCTTTCCCCACCCCCCCTTCACCGCCCCCCGCCACAAAGCTGCCGCCGAGAGCGTCGTCGCCGTCCGCGGGGTTTTGTCCGACAAAGGTTCCGCCGTAGACCTTGATAAATCCGCTTGCTCCCGTCGTCTGCTGCACGTTGAGCACGAAATATTTGCCTTGATAGTCTTTTTCGCTTGCAAACCTGCCGCCGTAAATATTGACAGTGGAGTTTGTCCTGATTGCCACTGTGGAGTTGCCCTTGCCTTGCGCGTCGCCTCCGACGTTGTAATTGCCGCCGTAAATATCAAGCGTGGCTCCGCTTTCGACGCGCAGCGCCTGATTGTCTCCTCCGCTGCCGCCGTAAATGCCGCCCGTCTGTTCTTCCGACGAGTCAATCAAAGTGACTTTCGCGCGGGAGCCGCTGACAACAACGGCGTAACCCGTGCCGACGTTTGAAACGGTAAAGCCGTTGAAGTCTACGGTGAGCGTGCCTGAAACGACAAGTCCCGTCGCGGCGCTACCCGCCTCGCCTACCTCGACGTCTTTAAGCAGAACAACCGTTTTGCCGTTTGCTTCGGCGTTTTTGACGGCGTTTTCAAAGGTATCGAACCATGCGTTTGAAACGCGCGCCTCGTATGCGCCGTAAGCGGCAGTTTCGTCCGCCGCCGCGCCGTCAACCGTGACAGACGCGCCTTCCGCCGTTGTGAAAACGAAATAGAATCCGTTTTCTTCGGCGTCGGTTGAGGACGGCTTGCCGTTGTAGAACTTGCAGCCCGACACAACAACCGTGCCCGTCGTCTTGTCGGCGTCGCCGTTGCCCGTCACGGCAAAGGCAAATCCTTCGGTGCAGCTTCCGTTGCCGTTGATTTGCGACTTTTGCTCCGCAGCAGTGCTTATCAGCGTGCAGCCCGTGATTGTTGCGTCGGTGTGCTTTACTTCAATCGCGGTCGTGCCTGTCACCGTGCTGTCTGTGATTGTCAGCTTTTGTCTGTTTCCGGTGTTTACCGAATTGGAAACGTATATACCGACGTCCTTAGAGACGATTGTCGAATTGTTGATTGTGATTTCCGCAGGGGAGGTGCTGCCGTTCATGTAAACCGCACTGTAAACGCCCTCTATATAGCACTCGTCAAGGGTAAGGTAAATCCTGCCGTCCGCCGAAACGTTGCTCATGAACAGAGGAGAGTCCTCGCTCGTTACGGTTACCTTGCTCATGGCAAGGCTGCCCGTGCCGTGCACTCTTATGCCCCAATAAACCGAGCCGCCCGTTTCGTCGTTCACCATGTTTACCGTTCCGTTTTTGAGGACGAGCTTGCCCGCGTTCACTGATATCGCTTCTCCGTTCTGCGGATTGCTTCCCGTGCCACTGCCCGTATACAAAAGCGTTTTTCCGTTGAGGTCAACCGTGACGGTTTTGCTTTCGTCGTCAAGCGTAACGAGATACTCCGCGCCCGAAGCCGACAAATCCTTGGCGACGACGACCGTTTCGTCGTCCGCGTTATATGTGCCGCCCGTTACCCGCACGGGTTTTTTCCCTTCGGGATGCGGCAGCCTGATTTTCACGCAGGCGGGTTTCCGGGCCGGGTCGCATCGAACGCTGGCTTCGATCCGGTTGTTGCGGACGTTCGATACCGCCCGGACGTTCAGCGGCCCGAAATAGCTTTGCACGCCGCTCAGTTCGATTCGATCGCCGTCCGCCATCCACCGGCGCGGAATTACCCGGAAGAGATTCAGCGTATCCGCATCCTCCATATAAAGCATCCAGCGGGTTTCCATCAGGAAGTTGGCTTCTTCGTGGGTCTTGTGGGGACTCAGTTTGTAGAGATGCTCCCAGAACGTATAGGTTCCCGGATCGGCGTAGGGGGCCATGGTGTGGTAATAGGTGCTTAGGAAAGGTTTTACCATTCCTTTTTTCGCTTGCAACCAGTTGTGACGGCTGTAATACGGTTGGCTGAAAGTCGAATTTTCCTGGAACATCAGTTCGCTGTGATATTTCAACAACAGGTCCGAAACGGGCTCTGCCGGGTCGATTACCTCGCAAAAAACCAGGTACATCGGCCCCAGCATGGCATCCGGGACGGTAAAGGTGCCGTGAGAGCGGAAACATTCGGCCTGTTGGTACAGCAGGCGCGGTCCCGGAGCTTCCGTCCAGGGAGGCGCGGTCGGGCTCCACGTTCCGTCTCCCAGCGGAACGACCGGCGAAAGTGCCATCGTCCGTTCGAGCGATTCGCGGATATCGTTTCTCCAGTCGGCCGCCTCCTGCTGCAGATTTTCGGCTTCTTCCGCCTCAAGAGCTCCGAATACTTCTCCCATACGTTTCATGCCGAGGTAACCGTAGCCGTTCAGCATGAATTGGTGGAAATGGTCTTCCGGATCGGCGACCTTTCCGTCGATCATACCGTAGCCGCGTCCTCTGAGGCTGTCCTTTTTACTGCGGTTTCTCCATTCGGTCAGGTAGCGGCAAGCTTTCAGCAAGGCCGGTTTGATTTCCCCGATCCATTCCTTGTCCCGGGTGTAGCGGAAGTATTCGCCCACCGACCACAAAACGGCCCCCGTTTCGACCATATAGCCGTTGTAATTCTCGATTTTTCCATTCTCCTGCTGGGTTTCGATAAAGTAGTTCAATGCCCGCCGGGCCAGGTCGTTCAACCCCATCGAGGCGTAAAATTGAATGATCGGGGCGCTTTCCGTTCCGATCGGAGAGTAAACGCCCACGTTAGCGGCCAGCGTCCCGTCTGGCTCCTGCCCGAAAGTCACCAGGTCCAAATGCAGCAGGCCCGCGCGGACCATCTCGTCGATTCTTTTTTCCGGAATGCGGATGCGGGCGGCGCGTTCCAGTTTCCCGTTCCAATAGGCCCTGCACACTTCGTAGCGTTTCCCGAACGACTGTGCGGCCAGTTCTGCGGCCCGCTGCCGGGAGACGGGTTCGTGCGGAATGTAAAAATCCACCTCGATCCGTTCCCCGGGTTGGAGCAGTACGGCGAGTTCTTCGTTGCAGAGCGGTTCTCCTTTGATTTTGGAGATACAGAATACCCGGTCTTCCGAGAAAAAAGAGAATCCTTTTTCCCGGTCGAATTGATAAGCCGCTCCGATATACAGGTTGTTAGTGGGCATTGCCGGGCGGGGAGCCTTGATCCAGGCGTAACGGGGAACGGCTCCTTCGTTTTCGATTTCCGTCCGGATGTAGAGGACGGCTTCCTCGTCGGCGGGCGGGATCGCGGCCTGTATGTCAGCCAACTGTTTTTGCTGCGTTTCGGTAAATACCCTTCCTCCGGAACGGCTGTCCGAGATCAGGAAGTGGGTTCCCTGCACGTTGCCGGCGTTCAACTCCGATTTTTCGAGCGACACGAACGATACGCTGTGGTAACGGACATCGTCGTCCGTGAGTTCGGAGTGGTAAATGGGAAGTACGCCCTCATCCAGATGCCGGGCGATGTTATCCATGACTCCCACGCCGCGTCCCAGCGCGTACCGGTAGTAGAGCGCCGAAGGGGCCGTTTCCGGCAGTACGACGGGGGAAGAAGAGAAAATCGGACGGATCAGTTTGTCTTCCAACGTGCCGTCCGGCAGCTCTTCCGATATTTCGAACATCCGGATGTCCCTTCCCATGCCGAGCCAGATCGGAACGTTCGACCGGCGGGCGCGTGCCGCCGCGGTTTCGAAAGAGACTTCCGGCTCGGTTTCGATCCGTTCGATCTTGGTACGGCTTTTTCGGGAAAGGATCTCTCGCTCGACCTCCGCATAACAACGGCCGTCTCCGGCCGGGAGTACCGTTACTTTGTAATTCGGAATGTAGATCGGCGTATTCCGGTTTACGTCCCTCAGGAAAAAGGAGAAGGAACCCTGCGGAGCTTCGACGTGGATCAGAGTCGCCTCCGGTCCGATTTTCGTATCGGCGCTGTCGACGAAGCATTCCAGCCGAGCTCCGGAAGCGTTCCGGATGCGGTAGGCGTTCCCGTCGATCCGGACATTCCCTTTTACGGCTTCGATCCGGGCGATTTTCCCGTTCGTAGCCGAAATGCTTCCCGTTCCGGTTCCCCCTTCCCATTCGATGGTAAAGGAGCCGGTCGTTTTATTTTCGGTTTGTGAAGACAGTTTTCCTCCGACAATCAGAAAAAAACAGAGCGCAACGAGTACTTTTTCCTTCATCTTGTTTAGGTTAGGTATTCTACAAAAATAATATTATTTTCGGTTCGTCGCGAATGCGGAACCGAATATTGTCGAATCGGCGGAATTATGTGCGTCCTGCATTCCGCTCGCGTCCTTTCCGGCGGCGGAAACGGCGAAATTCGGGCGGATTACCGATAAAAGCTTCGTTGTCGGTACGGGCAAATGATTTTCGTACCGATATTTACACTATATTTGAATGTGCTTTGTCGAACGGGGACGCATGTTTTGTCCGTCGATCCCGAATCATGAAAAGATGACCCGTTGCCCGATCGTCGATTATGCGCCCGAGCGGCTTGTGCCGGTTCGGAATACGGATGAATTCCGGTAAACAGAAAAAACTACTAAACTATGTCCCACACTCTATTCGGAGCGCGGCTGATGTTGATCGCCGCCGTGTTTTTAACGGGTTGCCGCAGCGATGCGGGAACCGTTGCTTCGTCCATGCTCGAACGGGGATTCGTCGCCCCGCCCGATTCGGTAAAAATCAGTACGTATTGGTATTGGATTTCCGGGAACGTATCGAAAGAAGGTGTAGCCGAAGACCTGCGATCGATGAAAGCAGCCGGAATCGACCGCGCCTATATCGGCAACATCGGTCACGACGACGTTCCTTACGGGCCGGTCGAGCTGATGAGCGAGCCGTGGTGGGAGATATTGCATACGGCCCTCAAGACCGCAACGGAACTGGATATGGAGATCGGCATTTTCAACTCTCCGGGGTGGAGTCAGTCCGGCGGTCCCTGGGTGAAGCCGGAAGAGTCGATGCGTTATCTGTGCAGTTCGCAGGTGCGGGTCGAGGGCCCTTCGAAGTTTTCGGGCAGGTTGCCGAAGCCCGAAGGGATGATTCAGGACGTGCGCGTGATCGCCTATCCGGTGCCGAAAAACGACGGAGTGCTGCTGAACGGCGCGTCCGGAACGGTGCGTTCCGTACCGGCTTTGCCCGGTATCGGACGGTTGGCCGACGGGGATACGCTTACGTCCGTCCGGCTCCCCGTCGGGAAAACCGCGATCGTTTTCGAGTCGCCGGAGCTTTTTACCGCCCGCAGCATCACCGTACGTCCGGAACACCGCCCGATCGTAGCGAATGCCGTCCTCGAGGCTTTGGACGGGAGCGACTACCGGCCGGTGGCGGAGTTCGATATCAGTCGGTTCAACGAAATGCCCAATGTCGGGTTCGATGTTTATGCTCCCGTTACGATCTCTTTCCCGGCCACGTCTTCCCGGGCGTTCCGCCTTTCGGTCGATAATGCCGGCGGACCCGCCGCCCTGCGCGAAGTGGAACTTTCGGCGGCGGCGCGGGTCGAACGTTACAGCGAAAAAAGTCTGGCTAAAATGCACCAGACTCCTCTGCCGTACTGGAAGGACTACCTTTGGCCCGCTCCGGCCGAAACGGACGATCCTTCGCTGGCGGTCGATCCTGCCGCCGTGCGGGATATCACGGAGTTCGTATCCGGAGACGGAATGTTGATATGGGACGTCCCGGCCGGGGAGTGGGCGATCCTGCGTACCGGAATGGCTTCCACGGGCGTTACGAACAGTCCCGCCGCCCCGGAGGCTACGGGGCTGGAGATCGACAAAATGAACAGGGAGCATGTCCGTACCCATTTCGACGCTTTTATCGGTAAGATTCTCGAGCGGATTCCGGAGACCGACCGCCGGTCGTTCAAAGTGGTGGTGCAGGATAGTTACGAAACCGGCGGGCAGAATTTTACGGACGATTTCATCGCCCGGTTCGAAAAATGTTACGGATACGATCCGGTGCCGTTTTTGCCGGTGTTCGAAGGCGTCGTGGTCGGAAGCGCCGAAACTTCGGAGCGTTTTCTGTGGGATGTGCGCAGGATGGTGGCCGACGCCGTGTCGTACGAGTACGTCGGCGGTATGCGCGAAGTCTGTCACGAACACGGGCTTACCACATGGCTCGAAAATTACGGGCACTGGGGATTTCCGGGCGAGTTCCTACAGTACGGGGGACAGTCGGACGACGTGGCCGGCGAGTTTTGGAGCGAGGGCGAACTGGGCGATATCGAAAACCGGGCGGCTTCGTCCTGCGCGCATATTTACGGCAAGTCCAGGGTGTATGCCGAGTCGTTTACGTGTGCGGGGGCGGCTTTCAGCCGTTATCCGGCCAATATGAAACAGCGTTGCGACCGTTTTTTCGCCGAAGGGATCAACAGCACCCTGCTGACGCTGTTCATCTCGCAGCTCGACGACGGCCGGCTTCCGGGCGTGAATGCCGCTTACGGAAACGAATTCAACCGCAACAACACGTGGTATCCCCAGTTGAATACTTTTATCGAGTACCTGCGTCGCTGCAATTTCATGTTGCAACAGGGGCTGAATATAGCCGACGTGGCCTATTTTGTCGGCGAGGACGCTCCGAAGATGACCGGCGTCGCCGATCCCGCGTTACCTGCCGGTTATCAGTTCGACTATATCAACGGGGAGGTGCTGCGCGACCGGGCGTCTGTGCGCGACGGGTTGCTGACTCTGCCGCACGGAACGCAGTACAGACTGCTGGTGCTTCCCGAACTCGAAACCATGCGGCCGGAACTGCTGACGAAGATCGCCCGGTTGGTAAAGGACGGGGCCGTCGTGCTCGGCCCGTGTCCCGACCGTTCGCCCAGCTTGCAGGGACAGCCCGGCGCCGACCTGCTGGTGCGTGCGCTCGCTTCCGAAATGTGGGCGGAAGTGGACGGAGTGACCCGGAAGTCCCGGCGGTACGGCAAAGGAGCGGTGTTGTCCGGCATGAGCATGGAGGAGGCCCTGGCCTATGTCGACTGCCCGCCGGATCTGAAAACCGACTGCCGCGATATCGTATACGGGCATCGCAGGGTGGGGGAGACGGATATCTATTTCGTGGCGAACCAATCCGCCCGTCCGGTTGCGTTCGAGGCCGGTTTTCGCGTTAGGGGGCTTCGACCGGAGCTGTGGCTTCCCGTTTCGGGTGCGATGCGCCCGCTTCCCGAGTTTACGGTTTCGGACAGGAGCGTTTCGGTTCCGTTGAAGCTGGAGCCTTACGAAAGCGCGTTCGTCGTTTTCCGTGAGCCTGCGCAGGCGTCGGACGCTTCCCGCGGGGGAGTCAACTATCCGGAGCCGGTTCCGGTCGTCGAGATAACCGCTCCCTGGACGGTGGCTTTCGACGCCGCCCGGCGCGGACCCGGAGAGTCCGTAACGATGGATTCCCTGACCGACTGGGCGCTCAGCGACGACGACCGGATCCGGTTCTATTCGGGAACGGCTTCGTATAAGAACCGGTTTACCTGGCAGGCGGCCGATCCTTCCCGGCGGTTGTTGCTCGACCTGGGGTGCGTCGCCGCGATGGCCCGGGTCAGGCTGAACGGACGCGACGTCGGAGGGGTGTGGACTTATCCGTACCGGCTGGACGTAACCGACTTTGTAAAAGAGGGCGGGAACGATCTGGAAATCGAGGTCGTCAATACCTGGGTCAACCGTCTGATCGGCGACAGCGCGTTGCCCGCCGGCGAACGTCCGACGTGGTCTCCGCACAATCCGTGGACCCCGTCGTCGCCGTTGCAGACATCCGGGCTGCTGGGCCCCGTACGTATAGAAAGCGTTTGTTATCAATAAATCGTAAGAATGTGAGGACGGAAAATATTCACCTGGTATATTTCAGCGCGACTTATACGACCCGGAAGGTCATGAGACAGATCGCCGCGCAAATCGAAGGACGGAAGACGGAGTACGACATTACCCGGAGCGCGCCCGGGGCGGAAGTAACGATGGGCGACGGCGACCTGCTGGTAGTGGGTATGCCCGTCTATTCCGGACGCATTCCCGCATCCGCGCTGCCGGCGCTCCGCAAGTTCCGGGGAAACGGGACGCCTGCCGTCGTCGTATGCGTTTACGGCAACCGGGATTACGACGATGCGTTGCTCGAACTGACCGATGTTGTCGGAGAAAACGGATTCAGGGTTGCCGCCGCCGCCGCGTTCGTCGCGGCACACTCCATATTTCCGCAGGTCGGAACGAATCGTCCGGATGAGGAAGACATACGGCGAATCGCCGCATTCGTTCGGCAGTTCCGTCGGAAAATCGATTCTGCGGCCGATTCCGCCTCTTTGCAGGAAGTCGTGCCTCCGGGCGGCCGTCCTTATAAAACGCCGGGGAAAGTGCCGTTGCGACCGACGGGCGGCCGCAAGTGCACGGGGTGCGGCGTATGCGTCGAACGATGCCCCGTACAGGCCATTCCTGCCGGCCGTCCCCGGCAAACGGATCCGCAGAAGTGTATCGCCTGCGGCCGCTGCATCGTCGTATGTCCGGCCCGCGCCCGCCGTTTCGGGGGATTGCTGTATAAAATCGTCCGCCGGAAATTCGTGAAAGCTTATTCCGTGCGGAAGGAGCCGGATATTTATGTGTAGTTCCGCGACCGTCCGGATATTTCGTTATCTTTGTATCCTTACTCAATTCGGATAGGCATGGAAGATATCATACGGTTTCTGGAACAGTTGAGGCGCCATAACAACCGGGAATGGTTCGAAGCGAACAAGCTTTGGTACCGCGACGTAAAGGCCCGGTTCGACGGTTTGGTCGCCCGGCTGATCGACGCGATCGCCGCTTTCGATCCTTCGGTCGCTGGGCTTGCGGTGAAGGACTGCACTTATCGGATTTACCGGGATACGCGGTTCAGTCCGAACAAAGAACCCTACAAAACCCATTTCGGGGCTTATTTTTGTCCTCGCGGGAAAAAGTCGGGATATGCCGGTTACTACTTTCACGTGGAGCCGCAGGGCGACGGGCTGATCGGCGGTCACCTGCTTTCGGCCGGATTGTATATGCCGGAACCGAACGTGTTGAAAAGCGTCCGGGACGAGATCTTCGATAACGGGGAACGTTTCGCCGCCGCTGTCCGGGGAGCGTCCGGTTTTTCGTTGAACGCGGAGAACCGGCTGAAACGGGCGCCGGCCGGTTTTCCGTCCGACAGTCCGTATGTCGAATACCTGAAACTGAAGGACGTCTATTTGGAAAAGTTCGTCGACGACCGTTTTATGTTGCAGGCGGATCTGGTCGAAAGCGTTGCCCGCGAGCTCCGCGCGACGATGCCTTTCATCGCTCTGTTGAACAGGGCCGTGGATTATGCCCGTGAGGAGATGTAGTCGCCGGTTTGCTAATAGCCCAGATCCTCGTTGATCAGGATGACGGCGATCCGCTCTTTCGGAAAACACTTCTCGAGGATCAACCAGCCGTTGCAAATCCGGTCGGGGCTGTTGCAGTCGTGACACCGGGCGGTCGTCCGGCAGGGCGTTTTGAATGTCGCATGAGCGAGGGCGTTCATCGGGGCGGCGATGGTCTTGATCCGCTGGCGGGCCGATTCGAGGTCGGGAGTCAACTTGTTCCGCCCGATGAACAACAGGACGTGTTCCGGCCCGAATGCGACCGCCGCGATGCGGTTGCCGATCATATCCAGCCATACCAATTCCCCCTTTTCTGTCACGGCATTCGCTCCGGTCAAAAACAGATCGGACAGCAGGGCCTGCCGTCTGGTCAGGAGATTTTCGGCGCGTTCTTTCGACGGGTCGAATCCGTCGATCAGCGTGCGCCGGTCGTCCTGCCGGATGACGTTCAGGATTCCGCTGCGGTGCATGGTGCGCGAATCGGCATAACCTATCGTACGGGGAGCCAGCTTTTCGATGATCTCCGCCGCCGCGTTTGCCGCATCTTCGATCCAGTCTACGACGATTGCCGAGAATCCGTTTTTAGTCAGCGCTTTCGCACAACTTTCCAGGCGTGTCAGCCAGTATTTTTCGGATGGATTCATGTTTTTCGTATTCTGGTTTCAGATCCGGAAACGATTCGGACGTTGCAATGTTAGGGATTTCCGCCTGAAAAAACAAATAGAGGCGGGGATAACGAAAAACTCCGCGAAGAGATCCTCTTCGCGGAGTTTTCATACCGGTGTACGGCCGGATGTTATTTTTTATCCGGCTTCACGATCCCTTCGCGCATGTGGGTGTCGGCCTGGATGTTCTGGATTTTGTAGTAATCCATCACGCCGAGATTGCCGTTGCGGAAGGCTTCCGCGATCGCCATCGGGATTTCAGCCTCGGCCAGGATGACTTTGGCCCGCGCTTCCTGCGCTTTGGCTTTCATCTCTTGTTCCAGCGCTACGGCCATCGCCCGTTTCTCTTCGGCTTTGGCCTGCGCGATGTTCTTGTCGGCATTGGCCTGGTCCATCTGCAAGAAAGCGCCGATGTTCTTGCCCACGTCGATATCGGCGATGTCGATCGACAGGATTTCGAAGGCGGTTCCCGCATCCAGTCCCTTTTCGAGTACTACCCGCGAGATGAAATCCGGATTCTCAAGCACGGTCTTGTGCGACGTCGACGAACCGATCGACGATACGATCCCTTCGCCCACGCGGGCCAGCACGGTGTCCTCGCCGGCGCCTCCGACCAGTTGTTTGATATTCGCCCGTACCGTTACGCGGGCTTTGGCGATCAGTTGGATGCCGTCTTTGGCTACGGCCGCTACCGGAGGGGGGTTGATCACTTTCGGGTTGACCGACATCTGTACGGCTTCCGCCACGTTACGGCCGGCCAGGTCGATGGCCGCAGCCATCCGGAAGTCGAGCGTAATGTTGGCTTTTTGCGCCGAGATCAGAGCCGTCACGACGTTGGGCACGTTGCCGCCCGCCAGGAAGTGCGCTTCCAGGTCGTTGGAGGTCAGATGCAGACCCGCTTTGGTTCCGGCGATCATCTGGTTGACGATGACCGAGGGCGGCACCTTGCGGAACCGCATCAGCACCAGTTGCAGCAGACTGATGCGTACTCCCGATACGAGGGCCGAAAACCATAGCCCGATCGGAATAAAGTATAAAATGAACCATAACAGAACGAGCGCGACGAACGCAATCACCCAAATACCAAATCCTTCCATAGTCATATTTTTAGTGTTTTTGTGTTTTTAATCGAGCGGTTCGGAAAATGTTCCCCGGTATCCGGCCGCGGAATCGACCCGCCTTACGATGACGGCGGTATTGTCGTAGCCGATCACTTCGATCGCCTGGTGCGGGTCGATGTAGGCGTCCACGGATTTTGCTTCGATGGTCACTTCGCCGAGCTGCACTTTACCCATCGGAGCGAGTCGGGTCAGCGTTTCGCCCCGTTGTCCGACATGGATGTCCTGCTGTTCGGGGGTAGGGGTAGACGTGCTGTCCACGGTCGCTTTCAGCGAGAAACGGCGCCATGTATTGGCTCTGAGCGAAACGACTACCGCGATGACGCAGAGGATCACGATCGTTGCGAGGATCAGTGCGCCGCCCATTACGCCGTATTGCATGAAACCGTAAAATGCGGCCGCCAGAAATGCGACGAATGCTCCGATCCCGGCGACGCTGATTCCCGGCAGCAGTACCAGTTCCGCTACCAGCAACAGTACGCCCACGACGATCAGCGCGACGATTAACCACATAAGCCTGTTTTTATCAGATTTTATCCCGGGCGGGAAATTCTTTTCCAAGGTACGGATTTTTTGGAAACCTGCAAAAGAACCGGTCGAAAATAAGGTGAAAAACAAATGCCTTCCGTTTTTTACCGGGGAAGGCATCGTTTTTAGGGGGCGCGGAACCGGTCGCTAATAGTCGAGGGCCAATACGGTCGCGCTACCCTGCGAGACTGCATTGATAGCCCGGCACAGCGAATCGGCGGCTTCCTTGCTGTCGAAATTCCCGATTCCGCCGGACTGG
>OGQI01002256.1_pt1 | contig 11863 bp, 6 predicted proteins | sample 1553171 | NCBI WGS metagenome assembly OGQI01 (sample SAMEA2579988, study PRJEB22360) | human gut metagenome | biome: human gut; feature: human-associated habitat; material: faeces | place: Denmark | collected 2008/2010
TGGCAATTAATGAATTCTTTGACCATAAAAGAAACTATATACCTCAGTCATGTCCGTTAGACATTATATGTTCAGCAGCTAATGATCCATCATATTCAGAAAAATGTAAGACGGAACCTAAGGAAAATATAAATGATGGGAAGCTATGTCCAGTGAGCGGATTTTGGAGATTATATCAATTATAGGGTATATTTTCGATTTGAATAGGGTAAAAGTGTACCCCTTGCACACCCCTCAAAGGCAAAATTAAAAGATGCACACCCCTATTATATCAATTCAAATTCATGGGTGTCAGTTGTGGTTTTGCTCCAGGTTGAGAATATCGCAAAGTTACGGTATAATATTGGAGATGAAATGTTAGCTGGGAGGCACAAAAATTTATGAAAAAAATCCTTATTGTTGAAGATGATGAGAAACTGAATGATGGGATTAAACTGGCTTTAAGGAGTGAATTCCTGTGTCTGCAGGCTTTTTCGCTTCAGTCAGCTTCAGCTATATACAAAGAGCAGTCAATCGACCTGATTATATTGGATGTGAATCTGCCAGATGGAAATGGTGTTGATTTCATGACTGAAATTCGTAAAACAGATGCTGTTCCAATCATACTTCTTACAGCAAATAAAATGGAGATGGATATTGTATCCGGTTTGGAGTTGGGAGCGAATGATTATATTACAAAACCGTTTAGCCTGATGGTCTTACGAGCCAGAGTTAGTGTACAGTTGAGGAATGAAAGGACTTCGGCAGGGGTTTATAGAAATGGTGATTTTTGCTTTGATTTTGATAAAATGGAGTTTTCAAAAGGAAGCGATATCTTAGAACTGAGTAAAACAGAACAAAGACTGCTCCGATGTCTGATTGAGAATAAAGGAAAGAATTTAAGCCGCAGCCAGTTGATTGATTATATCTGGCAGGGGGATACAGAGTATGTGGAAGAACATGCCCTTACGGTTGTGGTCAACCGTTTGCGGAACAAGCTCGGTAATGACAATGAATGTATTAAGACTGTTTATGGAGTGGGGTACACATGGACAAGAATTTGATTCTTTAGGATAATTGGAGAAGTTATGGATAAGAAAATGTGGATTATTGTTCTGGCAGCCCTGGTTATAGTTCTGTTTTGTATCTGTGTGTGCGTGATCATCTATTTTATGAAACGGGAAAAGAGATTTTCTGAAAGAATCCAAAGCATGTTGGAGGATGCAATCTCCGGGAGATTTCAGGAGGAACATTTGGATGAATCCAGGGCATCTGTGATTGAAAATAATATATGGCGCTATCTTTGCGACCACGAGGTGGCTGTCAGAAGTTTGGAGCAAGAACAGGAACAGATGCAGGCACAGATATCTGATATTTCCCATCAGGCAGTAATACCGATTTCTAATATTGTACTGTATTCGCAGCTTTTGGAAGAGTGGGTAGAGACGCAAAAACTGGAAGATAAACAGGAAATGAAAGATGAATTAACTGCAATCCGGGAACAGGCGGAAACACTGGATTTTTTAATTGAATCGCTGGTAAAGCTATCACGGCTGGAAACGGGGATTATCCATGTGAATATCCGGAAACAGCCGCTGCAAGTAGTATTGGATGCAGTGAAAAAACAGTTTCAGGTAATAGCGGTCCGGAAAGAGATACAGAGTCGAAGTTACCGATCACGGTCCGGGTATAGCTCAAAACGAGCTTCCTCACGTATGGGATCGCTACTATAAGACCAGCACTAACTATGTCCGCCCCACTGAAGGAAGCGGTCTGGGGCTTTCCATAGTGAAAGAGATACTCACTCTCCATCACGCCAACTACGGGGTCAGCAGCAAGTTAGGCAGAGGTACTACATTCTGGTTCGAGATACCTCATATGAAAAAGGATAAAGAACGGGGAAGAGGCGTCCCTATGGATCCCGAGCATATAGAACAGATCAAATGACCGTAAGAGGGGGGCCTCGCAATGACGCGAGGTCCCTCTCATGTTTCCGGCAAAAGTAACTCGTCTTTTCGATCGTCTCTCTCGCAGTTCAAAATCTCCTTTGAGATATTCTATCGCAAAGAAAAAGTTCTGATAGCGTCTCTTATATTCTTTATTCCTATCACACGGCAGCCTCCCGGTTCTTCTTTCATGTTTCTCTTGTTGGAGGCAGGCAGCAGCACCCTCTCATATCCCATGCGGGCTGCTTCTCTGACTATCTTATCTGCATTTTGCACCGCCCGCAGATCTCCGGTCAGTCCCAGTTCCCCTATGGCCAGCGTTCTGACAGCTGCCGCAGTATTCTTCAGAGATGAATATATAGCCAGCGCCACGGCAAGATCCACCGATGTGCCCTCGGGTCTGAGGCCGCCTACTATGTTCACATATACGTCCTGATTTATCAGCTGAAGCCCTGCCTTTTTTTCCAGCACTGCCAGTATCATGCTGAGCCTGGTATTGTCTGCCCCCACCGCAGTCCTTCTCGCAAATCCTATGTTGGCGGGGGTTACCAGAGCCTGAACTTCGAACATAACCGGGCGGCTGCCTTCATATATGGCCGCCGTCACCGACCCCTCGGTTTCTTCCGTCTTCCCCTCCAAAAAGGTGCCGGAGATATCTGCCACTTCTTCAAGTCCCGACTCGGTCATCATAAAGGCTCCTATCTCACTGGTAGTCCCGAATCTGTTCTTAAAGGACCTCAGTATCCTCAGCTCCTGATCACGTTCTCCTCCAAAATTCAATACGCAGTCCACCAGGTGTTCTACCGTCTTGGGGCCTGCAAGTTCGCCGCTCTTGGTCACATGAGCCACTATGAATATCGGTATATTTCCGGTCTTGCCTATCTTCATGAGTTTATTGCCGCAGGCTCTTACTTGCGAAACACTGCCCGGAGCAGAGTCAATCTCTTCACTGTACATGGTCTGTATCGAATCTATTATGAGGAACTCAGGTTTTATATTTTCGCAGGCAACCTCTACATTCTCCAAATTAGTCTCCGGCAGGACGAATAAGTTCTCCGGTATCTTGCCGCAGACCCTGTCAGCTCTCATCTTTATCTGCTCGTCCGATTCTTCTCCCGATACATACAGGACTCTCTTGCCGTGAACAGCTATGTTTGAGGCTGTCTGTATTATAATGGTCGATTTTCCTATCCCCGGCTCTCCGGATATGAGGACGAGAGAGCCTTTTACGAGACCTCCTCCCAGCACTCTGTTTAGTTCTCCTATATGCGTATCTACCCTCTTGTATTCTCTCGTGCCTACCTGGCTCAGCTGCATAGGTCTTGCGCTGCCGGTAGTCCTTCTCCTGTCGTCTTCTTTGGGAGAGGACGCAGCTTTTTCTTCTACGAAAGAATTCCACGCTCCGCATATGCACTGGCCCATCCATGTGGGGCTCTCATATCCGCACTCCTGACACACAAATACTGTTTTGGTTTTTTTAGCCATATTCAAAGTTCTCCTGCCTTTAATCCGTTCTCGAGAACGTCTGTTCTTGCTATTATCATATACTATCGTCATCAATTATGCAATGATATTTTAAATATTCTGAAATCTTCTTCAGAGTCCTGCTGCAATCAATACCACCGGTAAAGGTGGCAGTTTATTATCCTTTAAGGCGCAAAGAGAGCCGATACTTTTCGAAGTATCGGCTCTTAAGATTTAAACCTTACAGTAAATTACGTCATGCGCTCCGATTTAAAACACGAGATCAAATCCGGTATTTTCAATATCACGCCTCGTCTGCCTTGTGAGCTTCGATGATTTTAGATGACAGATGCGCAGGCACTTCTTCATATTTCTCAAATTTCATGGTGAAGCTTCCTCTTGCCTGAGTCATAGCTCTGAGGCCGATAGCATAGTCGAAGAGTTCGGCCTGAGGCGCCTCGGCCAGCAGTTTCTGTCCGCCGTCGGCGAGAGGTTCCATGCCCAAAATCTTGCCCCTACGCTTGTTCATATCGCCCATGACGTCTCCCATGTAGTCGTCAGGTACGAATATCTCAAGTCTCATTATAGGCTCTAGCAGACAAGGTTTAGCTTCTGTGATTCCTTTTTTGAAGGCCAGAGAAGCGGCTATCTTGAATGCCATTTCGTTGGAATCCACATCGTGATATGACCCGTCGTAGAGGACTGCCTTCACGTTCACTACCTTGCATCCGGCCAGAGGTCCCTTATCCATGCACTCAAGAAGACCCTTTTCGACAGCAGGCACGTAGTTCTTAGGAACAGAGCCTCCGAACAGTTCTTCTGAAAACTCAAATTCCTTTTCTGACGGAGAAAATCTGATATGAACGTCTCCGTATTGACCGGCTCCGCCGGACTGTTTTTTATGTTTTCCCTGTACGTCGGAAGTTCCCTTGATAGTCTCTCTGTAGGCTATCTTCTGCGGGACGGTCTTCACTTTTACGCCGAATCTGTCTTTCAGCTTGGCAAGGATAACCCCCAGCTGAATATCGCCCTGACCGCCGAGGAGAGTCTGACGAGTCTCGGTATTTCTCTCGACCACGAAGGACGGATCCTCTTCTCTCAGCTTGTTGAGGCCGGTTCCCATCTTATCCTCGTCGTTTTTGTCTATGGCTTCGATGGCTATATAATATGAAGGCTGCGGATAATCCAGCGGCAGATATCTGATTATGTCGTTCTTGTCGCAGAGGGTGTCTCCGGACAAGGTGTACTGCAATTTAGCGACGGCGACGATGTCTCCAGCTTCGGCGTAATTTAGCTCAGTCTGATTTTTACCTCTCAGGAAGAACAGTTTGCCCAGCTTTTCTGCCTTGCCTGCTCTCTCGTTGTACACTTCGGTACCGGAATTGAGCTTTCCCGTAACTACTTTCATGACAGAAATCTTACCCACGAACGGGTCGACTATAGTTTTGAACACGAAAGCCGAAACAGGAGCGTCTACTACCGAAAGTCTCTCTACCGGCTCGTTCTTATCGTTGAATCCGGCGTAAGGTCCATGTTCTAAAGGAGTAGGAACATAGGTCACCAGAAGGTCTAACAGACCCTCAAGGCCTGCCCCCAGCTGAAATGCCGAAGAACATACAGGAACGATTCCGCCGTCTGCGATGCCTTTTTTCAGACCTCTGAGAACTTCCTCGTCAGAGAAGTCATCTCCGTTAAAGTACTTTTCCATCAGCTCATCGTCAGTCATCGCGATGGCTTCTTTGAGTTCTTCGTCTATCTCCGCCGAAAGCGGCCAGCTGAACGGTATCAGCTTCTCTCCGAATTTATCTTTTAATTCACCGAAAGTCTTATAGAAGTCAAATTCGTCTTTGTCTCTCTTATTGATAACTATAAATCTTGGGGTCTTATATCTCTCGCAGGCTTTCCATGCGGCTTCTGTACCTACCTGAATACCTGAACCGGCATCTACCATGATCACAGCAGCTTCTGCGGCTCTCAAAGCAGCGTTTACTTCACCCACGAAATCGAAATATCCCGGGGTATCGATGAAATTGATCTTATTCTCTTTCCAGAGTATCGGCACTACTGACGTGTTGATGGAATATCCTCTTTCGACCTCCATCTTGTCATAATCGGACACTGTGTTGCCGTCTTCGACTTTGCCCATTCTGCTGATGACGCCAGTCGCTAAAAGAGCGGCTTCCAGGAAAGTAGTCTTACCACATCCGCCGTGACCTAAAAGCGCCACGTTTCTGATGTTTTCGCTTGTGTAGCCTTTCATGTGTTTTAGACCTCCCAAATTATTTTGCAATTGCCTTAATTATAGCAAACGCATATGTAAATTACAATAGTTTTTGATTTGACAATTAGCCCGGCCTCATTGCAGTCTCTTTTTTGCTGTGCTATACTTATAGTAAATCAAATTGGAGTCTACAGGGGAGAAGATTATGGAAAACAGCACTATGCTCAATGCGATGATCCAGAGGGTCATGACAGAAGAATCTTTTTTAGATCGGATAGGTATGTCCGAACAAGAGATGAAAACATTTTTAAAGGAACAGAAGATGCGAGAGATATGCGTGGATCTCCTCGCTTTCGTCAGCAAGGAAGGCAGATTTATATCGCAGAATGTACTCAAAGCGACGGAGGATCTGCTAAACGCCATGAGTCCCGTTCCAAAAGAAGGGAGACTTATAAATGCGTACAACTCTGTACTCTTCTATCTGTTCCCCGAAAAGAAAGTCTTCTTCGATGATTCGGATCAGATCTCAAAGAGCAGACTCTTCTTTCTTCAGTTGCTTAAGGCTTTATATAAATATGAACGTAAGACCCTGCCTTTCGATCCCACTGTGGATTTCTGTCTGCTCAGGGGAGAGGAGACAGACGCAGGAGAATACGAAGAAGAATATCTTAAACTTTTAGAGCTGTCGGATACCCGCTACCTCTATGAGTTCATGCGCCTTGGGGTGGATCTGACTCCTTTTAACACGCTGGGACATATAGCAGGCGTTCATTATGTGGCCATGCATGCCGCCAGACAGCTTTCATCTCTGAAAATTCCCGTAGATCTGGGGCTTGTATCCGGCGCCGCCGCCGGTCATGATATAGGCAAATACGGCTGCAAAAAGAGCGAAGAAAAACGGGTTCCGTATCTCCATTACTATTATACCGATCTTTGTTTCAACAGATTCGACATGCCCATGACCGGCCACATAGCCGCCAACCACTCAACCTGGGACCTGGAACTTGACAATCTTTCTGTGGAGTCCCTTCTGCTTATCTATGCGGATTTCCGCGTTAAGAGCAGCAGAAGCGAAGGAGGCGCCGAAGTCGTCCACTTCTATGATCTGGAACAATCTTTCAAGGTAATACTGGATAAGCTGGACAATGTGGATCAGGCCAAAGAGCACCGCTACCGTAAAGTATACAATAAACTGAAAGATTTCGAAAATTATATGACGGATCTGGGGGTAGTTGTGGATCTTCCTTCTATTCCTGTCCGGACACCTGAAATCCCTCTGCCCCGCCCCGGAAAAGACTTCTCTCTTCTTTCCGGCAGTCAGGTGGTAGAAGAACTCAAGCATCTCTCAGTAGAACACAACATAAAACTAATGAACAAGTTCTACAAACAGCAAGAAGCGAAAAGCAGTGGAAAAACCTCAGAACTTATATATCTATCTTCGGTGAATATTCTGCCTATATGACAGAAAAACAAAAACTGATGACCCTGAGATTTTTAAGCGAACTTCTGGTTCACAGAGAAAGCGATATACGAAACCAGGCGGCGGAGATCATAGGCCAGATAATAGCCCACTTCAATGAAGAATATAAGAAGGAACTTCCGGCCGGCGTAAATCCTCCCGAAAAAGAGATAACCAACCTGTCTCTCTGGGAAGAAACGCTGTCGGATATTCTCGTGCCTGATCAGAAACTGACCGATCAGCACAAAAAGTGGATAGAAAATACTCTTAAAAGCGTCGTCAGCGCCCTGCTTGCACATTCCGACGGAGAAAAGCGCAGCGCTTATCTGAACGCTCTGCTCAAATGGTACAAAAAAGAAGATCTCACCCCTCAGAACAAGGAGTCGCTGCTTCAGGCCGCCATAATGATAGACACCCGGGTGTGCCTGCCTCATCAGATCAGCGCCTTCATGGATTTTGCTGATAAGATCATGTCAGAGGACGACCAGAGCCTGAAAGTAGCGGCGGCGGACGTGCGCAATCACTTCGGTGCAGGTCAGGATAAAGAAGAATATCGCAGAGAACTCAAGGGCTGCCTGGGCTTTGATCCGGAGAGCGATCTTTCTCACGATTCTCTGTCCGAAATGTATCTGGATAACCTCAAGGCCAGCACTCCCTGGCCGATAAAAGTAGCCAACATACAGCTTATGCTCCGCTCCTTGGAAGAAAGGTCGGGAATAGGCCAGGCGCTGCATGTCGCTACCCACCTGGGAAACCTGGTCAAGGTCAGCGAGACCGTAATAGTCAGAAAAAGCGCAGGTTCCGCCCTGGTATCCATCATAGACAAACTGCCTCTTGAGCAGAGAAATGAGATCGCAGTAGAACTCGGAAAAGGTCTTGAGATCGGAGACTATCAGTTTTCAAAATATATCCCCGATTATCTCGGTCTCATAATGCTTCACCTGCCGCCACGGGAGCTGGACGAACTTATTTTAGACCTTGAAAAGTTTCTCGGAGCGACCAACGGCCAGGTCGCTGCAGCGGTGCTTCATACTTTTGGCGTAATCATCGAAAACTATCGCATATATGAAGAACTCTTTGGAAATCAGGAATCAGAAAAAGTCAGATCCGATAGAAAGTATAAACTCATAAGCCTTATAATCCGCGGCTTCGCCAACTATAACGCTGTGATAAGTCAGGAAGCCCTCTGGACCATCGGCATGAATATCTTCGGTTCTGTCAGCCTTTCTCCGGAAGAGAAGTACCATATCTTCTGCCACTGCGGAAAGAGGATCCTTACTCTGTACGAAAACAGGAGCGAAGAAGAACTGGATTTCTTCAATAACGCGGCAGTGCTGAAACATATATATCGTTTTATCTGCGATTACGAGCTGGAAATCGGTCCTTTCGACATACCGGAAATAAACAAGATAGCCTTTTTCCCAGGGACTTTCGATCCTTTCAGCCGCAGTCATAAGGCTATAGCCACGGAAATACGCAACATGGGGTACGAAGTTTATCTGGCGCTGGACGAGTTCAGCTGGTCCAAGAAGACTCAGCCGAGACTTCAGCGGCGCAAGATACTCAGTATGTCCGTTTCTGATGAAGAAAATATTTATATTTTCCCCGACGATATTCCTGTAAATATCGCCAACCCTTCCGACCTTGCAAGACTTAAAAAGATCTTCGAGGGCAAGGAGCTTTCTTTTGTGGCAGGAAGCGACGTCATAGAAAACGCTTCCTGTTACAGATCCGCTCCTACGGAAAACTCCATCCATTCTCTGGATCATATAATATTCAAACGTACTTCCGACGAAAGAAGAGACGGCTTTGCGAACAAGAAGCCTTATCCCATCGACGGAAAGATAATAAATCTTCACCTGGAAGAATACTTTGAAGACATAAGCTCAACCAGGATCAGAGAAAATATAGACTCCGGAAGAGACATATCCAACCTGATAGATCCTGTAGCGCAGAATTATATATTCGAAAAAGGTCTCTACATGAGAGAACCCGCTTATAAACATGTCCTTCAGGCCAGAGATATACACCTGGAAGAATTTAAAAGAGGCGATTCTTCGGTGGTCTATGGTATCAAGGGCGAACTTTCAGCCAGAGGGTATGATATGGACGTCGTCTCCTCTTATCTTGATTCAGATAAAGTCAGGATGATAGCTTTAAGAGACGGAAATCTTGAAAATACTGCAGTAGCTGTGGCCGCTGCGTCAAGGCTGGACAGCATAGACCTGCTGAGCGTATTTGGCGATCAGGACATCGCCGCATATATAAGAAGCCGGGCGGCAGGTTCAATAGCCGTCATAGGAGGCCTGTATTTCAGCCAGAGGAGCAGCATCGCCAACCTTCCGCAGATAATCCTTGTAGAATTGCTTTCACAATTACTGGCCAAAGACTACACTTACGTGGTTTACCACCCCTGCGACGAGGCGGGCCTTTCGCCGGACATCTTAAAAGCAGTAGAAAAGCAGGGATTCATCAACATAGCGCCAAAGGGAGCAAGGCCTATATTCGCCGTCGATATGCGCTCACCTGTGATCGTATTTAAAAATGTCGACACTGTTATAAAGCATCCTCTCAACAAGAACCGGGCCGTCCTTGCGGCAGTAGAAAAAGCTCATGACAAGATGCTTTCCATGTTGACGTCCATATATCCTGGGGAGCTGATCATATCCTATAATTCAGGGATAATGTATCACAAGATAATAAATCTTATCGCACGAATCAACAAAGTCTCTCCTCTTCCATATGCGGAGAAATCCTATGGAAAATACATGGCGGTGCCTTTTGGAAAGCTGCTGGAAGGTTCGGCAGTCCCAAACACGGTGACCAAATCAATGCACACGGAAAAATATTTTTACAGAGACGTGTCAGATTTCACCATAGAAGAGAAGAGCTATTATTCCACCTTAGAAAATCAGGTGAGGACCATAAAATCTTTCAACCGGCCGGTGATACTGGTAGACGACCTGCTTCACAAAGGCTACAGGATGAACGAGATAGACCCTATCCTCAAATCCAACGATGTGGAAGTCGTAGAAACTGTAGTAGGCGTGCAGACGGGACGTGGCCGTGATCTCATGACCATAAAGGAGAGAACGGTGGACAGCGCCTATTTTCTGCCTAATCTCAAATGCTGGATAGATGAAAGTGATATGTACCCTTATATAGGAGGCGACAGCATGAAAGATGCGGACGTCGCCGTGGAGAGTCAGTCTGCCATACCTTCGCTGAATCTTCTTCTCCCCTTCGCCGTACCTACGTTCCTGGGCAATATATCAGGACAGAATCTGTATGATTACTCCATGACTTGTCTCGAGAATGCCAGAGATATACTCGAAACGCTGGAAGATGAATATCAAAAGGAGTTCGAGCAAAAACTGACTCTTAAGAGGCTTGGGGAAGTCATCATAGATCCTAAAAACCCCGATATAGTCAGTCATATACGGCCCGACGAAAACACCGCGCCTTCTGACTATGTAGAAACGGATATAGAAAAGCTGATAAGAATGAGGAAGATGTTCAAATGGTAAAGAGACATATATGGGAATTATGCCCTGAATCTGAGGCTCTGTCCCTGCCGTCGCCGCTGAAGGCATCGGGATTCAAAGTCAATATAATTGCCTTGGGAGATGTGGGCGCGACTCTTCTTTTGGGGCTTAAGCTCCTGGGCGGAGGCCTGATAGATTCTATCGGCATATATGATATGAACCCGGCGGCGGCAAGCAGATACGAGATGGAGATGAATCAGATGGGCTGGCCTTTTGAGATGTGCGGGCAGGGCGACGCTCTCCCGGTTGTAAAGATCATATCCGAAAGAGATCTGTTTGACTGCGATATGATAGTCTTCTGCGCCAGCAAGTCTGTGCCAGCCGTCGGTCAAGACCAAGGCGGCGATGTGAGAATGGCCCAGTTTGACGCTAATCGCAAGATAGCTGCTCATTACGGTCATCTTGCCGCAGAAGCCTCTTTTAAAGGCATCTTCGCCGTCGTGTCAGATCCCGTGGATCCCCTGTGCAAAGAAGTTCTTCTCTCCTCCGGCCTCTCTGCCGGACAGGTCAGAGGCTACGGTCTTGGAGTCATGAACAAGAGAGCCGAATACTTTGCCGCAAAAGACCCTTCTTTCAGATCATATATCAGTGAAGGCAGAGCCTACGGCCCTCACGGAAGCGATCTCGTTATAGCCAACAGTATCGAAAATTACGACGATGATATTTCTTTCAGGCTTACAAAGCTTACAGTAGAGGCAAATCTCAAGATGCGCAGCATCGGATTCAAACCCTATATGGCCCCGGCCATATCATCGGGAGCCATATCTCTCATCCTCACTCTCAGAGGAGAGTGGAACTACAGTTCCGTATATCTCGGAAAGGGTAGCGAGGGCGCGTTTTTAGGTATAAAGAACCGCATAGACAGAGGAGACACCGTTTTAGAAGACATACCTCTTCCCGAAACTCTCTACCGAAGAATAGAAGTATCTTACAAAAATTTATGTCAGATAAAGTGACAGGAAGAAAATGATGAAACTTTTTATCATAGACTTGCCGGCCCAATGTTCGTCCGGCCGTCTGAAAACCATATCGGAAAAAGCGATATCTGCCGCCTGCCGAAAGCGAAATGATATAGAAACGGAGTATATCACCGCAGCGGACGAGTTTTGTTTTCTTGCCGGCAAAGGCAGTCTCAGAAAAGCCAAGATACTGTTCATAGCAGAGATAGATGAAGGGGGAATAAATTTAGAGGCCTGCAAGATACTCTCTTATCTTCAGTCTCACGCCTCGTCAAAGCCTCTGACAGGCT
>OGQI01002263.1_pt1 | contig 11843 bp, 9 predicted proteins | sample 1553171 | NCBI WGS metagenome assembly OGQI01 (sample SAMEA2579988, study PRJEB22360) | human gut metagenome | biome: human gut; feature: human-associated habitat; material: faeces | place: Denmark | collected 2008/2010
CATTCAAGGGACGGCGGTTGTCACGATGCTTATGATTTGCCGGGGGCCGTCATATTACGGCATGGAGCCGATCGACTTCAATTTCGTCATGGGGAAAACGAGGAAAAGGGAGCGACTGCAGAGGGTTGCGGCGTCTTACGAATTCGCCATGCCCACTTCGCGTCTTCTGAGGATCCCGCTTGTGTGGGCGCTTCTCCTCTGCCCGATGCTGATGCTTATGGCCGAGCGATTCTTCTACACCAACGAAGCGGCGATTTATGCCAGCATGGGGTTTGATGTGGCCCAAGCGTCCATCATGCTTTCGGTGGTCTATATCGGGTCGATGATCGTGGTCCCGCTATTCGGCTTTCTCAGCGATCGCTTTGGGCCGAAGAGAATATTGCTGACCTATTGCCTCATCGGGGCCGTAAACATGTTCCTCTTTCCTCTTTGGTGCCAAACAGGATTTGTTGGAGGCGCGATTCTTGCCTTCTTCTACAACGTGGGCACGGTAGGCCTCTATTTCGGCTCGGTGGTCACTACGCCCTTGTTCGGTCTGGAGAAAAGCCCAGTGCTTATCGGGTGGACCCAGGTGGTCACCTCGGCGGGCTCTGCCATTTCTCCCCCGCTGGCCGCTGCCATGTATGAGTGGTCGGGCTCCTATGTGCTTCCTTTGGCCGTGGCCGGTCTGTGCTATCTGGCGGCATTCGCCATCGCGTTCTTCTGCTTGAGCAAGAAAAGCCAAGATTACTTGGAGAAACTCGACGAACCTTATAAAAGGGATGAACTATGCAGCGAACTGAAATAGTAAGGCAAGATGACAAGAACATCATAGACCCCTTTTTGCGCCATACGAAATCGGGGCCGACCGATGTTGCGATTATCGACGGCGCTGAAGTGCTGACATACCAAGAGCTGTGGCGCTTGTCGAAATACGTTGTCCATTCGTTATGGGACTTCGGTATACGGAAGGGCGATCGAGTTGCGTATTTCCTGCCTAATGGCGTTGACCTCATCGTGCTGTATCTGGCCATTCAGGCCATGGGCGCCGTTGCGGTGCCCGTCAATTATCGTTTTACATCCGAAGAGGTAGGCTGTTTGGTCAACGCTTCGGATGCTGAGGCTCTGATCTATGCGCCAGAACACCAAAGCGTCGCCATTGATGCCCGCAAGGGCTTCGATCATGCGGTGCAGATACTCAGCAGCCAGTTTATTCGCGATGCGTTATCTGACATGCGCCAGGGAGGTCAGTCGGATTCCGCCAAGGATTTCGAGGTGTTCCAAGAGGGCGGCCCATCCCGGATTCAATTTACCGGGGGCAGCACGGGAGCGCCCAAGGGCGCCGCTCGTACCCATGCAGCGGATCTCGTCGAGATCCGCGATATCTTAGAGACCATAGGGCTTGAGGATGTCGAGCATCCCGTTGCTCTTGTTCAGGCGCCAGTGGAGCATCATGGGGGGCACAGCTGGCTGCTTTCCTGTCTGAGTGCTGGCGCTGCCGTGGTGGTCGCCTCCAAGTTCGATGCCGAGGAGATACTCGGCAAAATCGAGCGATACGCCGTGACCCATATCATCTTGCTGCCCCCCAGCGTATACTGTCGTCTCTCACGCGAGGCCGCGCCCGGCGCTCGCGACCTGTCTTCGGTGCGTATTGTGCAGAGCGCCGCCGGCGCCATGACCCCCTCCATAGTGGAGGGGATATTCCAGCTGTTTCCTGCCTGCGAGATCAACTATGGTTGGGGACAAAGCGAGAGCGGCGTCGGCACTTCGATGCGATTGTCGAGGGAGGAATACGCTTCAGGCACGCCAAAAATCCATTCGGTGGGAGTGCCGATGAGATCTTTAGAAATGATGTTGCTCGATGAGAAGGGGGGAGCCTCCGATTGCGGCGAGGCCGTGGTGCGAACGCCGGCCATGATGGAGGGGTATTACGAACGGCCGGACCTTACGAGGGAAGTACTGCAAGACGGCTGGTTGAGGACAGGCGATGTCTTTGCCCGCGACGAACAGGGCCTGTACTACTTTAAGGCTCGGGTGAAGGACGTGATAAAAACAGGAGGAGAGAACGTCTACGCAAGCGAGGTGCAGGCGGTTATCCTGAGCCACCCCGAAGTGCAGGACTGCGTCGTGAAAGGTGTTCCTGATCTGGTATGGGGGGAGGCAGTGGCCGCCATCGTGCAACCGATGAAGGGAAGCGCTCTGTCGCCGAAAGCGATACAGGACTTTTGCAAAAGACACTTGGCGAGCTACAAAAAGCCGCAGAAGATAGGCCTGGTAGACGATCTGGGGAGAGACGAGTCGGGGAAAGTGGGCGCCGATCGGATGAACGAGCTTTTCTCTTTGGCGGAAAGCTGAGCACGCCTAGCGCGGTAGGATTCCACGTTCGCGGGCGTTCTCTACGGCCTCAACCCGCGAATGCGCATCCAATTTCTGAAGGGTGTTTCGGATGTGCGTTCTCACCGTGTGAACGGAAATATACAGCTGCTGGCTGATGGTCTCCGTGGTACTGCCACGCGCGATCATTTCGAGTATTTCGACTTCTCGTTCGCTGAGAACCGGCAACGCTTCGTCAGTGTCGGCTTTGGAGCGCTTGGGCCGGCACTCAAGGGCATGAATGAGGGATTGGGCGTAGGCGGGGTGCACGTCTTGGGCGACGGCAAGCTCGAGAAGCGGTTTGAGGATGTCGCCCGCAGCGATCACGCTCCGTACAATCTGCTCCTTTTCGGCCAGGGCGAGACTATACTCGATAGACCGGAGTGCCTGCTCGCGCTGTCCCAGCTTGAAATATATGCAGCCGAGAAGCGCCCGTGCGCTTAGGCACCATATCGCAGCACTGTTGGCATCGAAGAGCACCAAGCTGCGCTCCAGCTGCCGCTTCGCCATGTTCATGATGTCTTGACGGTTTGCGTCTTCAAGGGCGAATGCCAGCAGTGTTCGTTGGGCTATTATGAAGCTCATAAAGCTTGTGGTTCCCTGGAACGGGGTTTCGACGATCGATCCTTGCGGGTAGAGAACCTTTGCAGCTTCCGAGTGGTCTCCCTGCTCCAGAAGCACCTTTGCTTTTACCCCCTGGATGTAGGCGCTCCAGTTGCGCTCCGGGCGAGGTGCGGCATATTGCTCGGCCTCGTTGAGAAGCATGAGCGACGTGTCGATGTCGCTGCGCGCCGCTGCAACTTCGGCCAAACCGATATAGGCGAATGGCAAGTACTTGCCCTTTTGCGCGTTCGGAGACGGATAGAGCGCGGTGTTGAAATGGACTTCCGCCTCGTTCAGGTGGTTTCGTTCAAAGGCTATGAATCCGAGAATTGCCCGGGCGAGTCGCCGCTCGGCGTCAAGGGCATTGCTTTGCAGCTCCAGAAGGGCCAGACTGCGCTCCTCTGCCTCGATGAGCGAGCCTTGCAGGAGTAGGACCTCGATGTGCTGGGTCTCTGCAATGGCGGCGTGGCGATTGTCGTGGGCCTTGACGAATTCCGACCGTGCCTCGGCGGCACATTGGGCGGAAGAGCCGGCATCCCCGTTAAGGTAAAACCCAAAACTCTGAGACAAGAGGGCCGATCCTCTGAACCAATTGAGGTCGGTCGGAAGATTGTCGAGAGCATGCTTGCCCTCGTCTATAGCCAGGTCGGCTGATCCGCGATAGCGATAGACCAAGCTTCGTATGGCATGGGCTCTGCCAAGGGCCGGTTTGTCATCGCGGGCGAGAAAGGCCTGCTCGGCAAGGCGCAGCGGACGCTCTATATGGTCGAGGTCCTTAGAATAATAGCTTGAGAATGCCGCCGAAAGGCAGAGATCCGGCTCCTGTGCCAAGACCGAATCCGGCCAACTGAGGAATTCTCGATACCAGGTGAGGCGAGTCTTTTGAGGGCTGATGGACGGAGCGCTCTCAAGAGCATGGGAGTGGTAGCGATCGAGCAGAAGCCATCCGGCCGTCGTGTCTCCCGAGGCCATATGGTACTCAGCTGCCAAGAGGAGTTCTCCGCGCTTTTGATACCACGCGGCCGCTTTTTGCCAAAGGTCCTTCTCGTGGGCGAGGTCGCTGGTGCGACTGAACTGATCTCTGAGGAAAGCACGCAGGAGTTTTGGGTAGGCGAAGGTTGTGCCCTGGTCATCCACGGGGGAGATCAGCCCACGATCCTTAAGCCAAACGATGTATTCGCCAGAATCATCAGTAGAGCGTACGGTGTCGCACAGGGGGGCGGAAAATTCGTTCAGAATGCACGTATCGAGCATAAAGGTGCGAATGCGTGAGGGCAAGGTATCGTAGATGGCGTCATTGAGCCATTCTGTGATGCGGCGATCGCGGGCGCCGATGTTGGAGACGAAGTCGTCGCGATCTTCCGGATCGATGCGTTTTATTTGCAGAAGGGCCAGATGGAGCGCCGCTGGCCATCCGCCCGTGAGATCCATGAGGCGCTCCACGGATGTCTCTTTGAGATCAATCAGATTCTCCCGGAGGAGGAGGCGCAAGTCTCCTCGCGTGAAAGCAAGGTCTAGGGCTGAAATCTCGAAAAGCTGGCTATGGGCTCGAAAAGAAGACAAGGGGAACGGAGGCGTAGATTCGCTCGAAATAATAAGGTGCAATGAAGGGGGAGCCCATCGAATGAGGGCAATAACAGCCTCATGCACCTCGGGATTGGATACGAGATGATAGTCGTTGAGTATGAGGACGTGGTCTCCAGTTATATGGGAGACCTGCTCAAGCGTCCAGGCCAGGTCAAGCGACGAAGCGCCTGGGGGAGGGTCTGATTGATAATCCTGCTTCGACAGCATAGCCAAAAGAGACGAGGCAAGCTTCTGGTAGAACATGGCCACTTCGTTGTCGGACTCGTCGACTTGGAGCCACGAGACGTGCTTGTCGGTATGGTTGGCCCAGCTTGTCAGCAGCGTTCCCTTTCCCCACCCCGACGATGCGACGCAGAGCGTGAGAGGGTATTTCGTTCCTTCGTTTAGCAGGCTTAGCAGTCTGTGACGCGGCACGATGCTTTTTGACTCAAGGGATGTTGGAGGACAACCTCCTATGTTGATAACACTCAAAGTGCTCTCCTCGCGCGACGGTGCAAGCCACCAGCTTGGTTAGTGATGATATCACGAGAACCTAGGGGAGTAGCGCAAATACCTCAAGCGATACCTCATTTGTGCGGTGACCCGACGATCGTCCATTCCTATGATCGAACAGCGAGTTGAATTCGCTCGGCAGCGCATCTGCCGAAGTATCGAGGGCTTTGATCGAAGGGGCGGATATGGCTAAGTCGGAGGAAATACCCGATTTTGGTCTCCTTCACGGTGTGAAGGTGCTTAGCACGGGCACGGTGGCGGCCGAGCCCTATGCCGCCACGCTGATGGCCGAGCACGGGGCCGATGTCGTCCAGGTTGAGAATGCGCGCAGCCCTGAGGGGATGCGGAAAAACGTCGCTTTGGAATGGGCGCAGGATGCACGGTGCAAGCGCACCATTGCTCTTGACATCCCATCGAAAGAGGGGCGGGGTGTCTTCCTTGATCTCATCCAATGGGCAGATATCTGGCTGGAGTCCTCCAAGGGGGGAACCTATAAGAAATGGGGATTCGACGACGAGTTTCTTTTGGAGCTCAACCCTGATCTCGTTATTGTGCATGTCTCGGGCTATGGGGAGATGGGAGAGCCCGACTACGTGCGTCGCCCGAGTTATGACCCGATAGCCCAGGCCTTCAGCGGGTTTATGTACATCAATAGTCCTAGAGGTACGAAGCCCATGGCGGTTTTCCCGGGCATCGGCGATTTCATTACGGCGCTTTTTGCGCTCTGGTCATCGCTGGCGGCTCTCCTGCGCGCCCGCGAGACCGGTGAGGGGGATGTTATCGACTTGTCCCAGTACGAGGCGATCTTGCGCGTTTCGGCTCAGTATCCGGCCGAGTATTTCACCAAGGGCAATCAGCTGGTCAGAAATCCGGATATTGACGGAGATGTGGGCGGTCTCGGGGTCTATGAGTGTAGGGACGGCCGGTATGTGTACGTCGCCCTGAATCCCTCTGCCTTGAAAAGCGACGGGCTTGCGCTTTTGGGATTGACGGGAGATCCCGATTTTGATCGGCAGGACGCAATCGTTGCTGGGACGGCCCGGGATGAGAAGTCGAAAAGAGCGATCGAGGACTACTGTTTGTCCCATACGGCAAGCGAGGTCGATCGTGACTTCAACAAGGTCAATATCGGCTGCTGCAAGATCATGGACTACTCGGAACTGGGAGACAATCCGCACTGCCTGAAGCGGGAAAGCATCGTCGAATGGTTCGATGACGCTTCGGGACAGATGGTGCGGGGAGTGGGCATTGTGCCCCGAGTGGAGCGAAGGCCCGGCCACGTTTGGCGCGGCGCCCCCCGCTTGGGCCAGGACAACGAGGATATCTTGGAGGAGTTGGGCTACTCCTCTGCGGATATAGAAAAGCTATACGCCGAGGGCGTCATTGTGCGCGACTAGCAGGTTGCATGCGAGGCGCCCCCCAGGGCGTCGTTCTACCGCAAAGCTAGTGCCCGTTTTCGGAAGGAGATGCTAAACGCGCAATTGTTCATAGATGTATTGAAAGGAGGAAGCATGATTGAGATTCCCGAAAGTGTGGAGACATGGGAAGAAACCGAGAAGACCATCGGGGAGACCCTGCCTGTGATTTACGGGGCAGACGCGGCGACCCTTGGATGGATTCGCCAATGGAATGAGGTGATCGAAGCTGATTGTCCTCTCTATTATGACGAAGAGTTGGCGCAGCGGCTGGGGTACAAGACCATCCCGGCACCCTGCGGGACTGCTTCGTATCCATGGATATGGCCCAGAATATCCTGGTCATTAAAACTGTGTCCGGCATGGCCATGGCGGTGGGTACGGCCTCATGGTGGGAGCCCGGGGTGGAAGAGGGTCGCGTCGGGCCGCTGTATCCCCTCGCAATGCCCATGCTCGTTCCCACTCCTCGGCACTCGCTTGGCTTTGCGACAGACACCGAAGTAGAGTTTCTGCGTCCCCTCTATCCGGGGGACACTCTTCGCCAAGTCGGGCGGTTGGTGAGCGTGACCCGAAAGCGTCTTAAGGTTGGCGACGGCGCTTTCTTCACTGTGGAAATTGAGTTTATCAACCAGAACGATGAGACTGTCGCCATTCAGCGTGTTACGACCTGGTCGGGCAATCCTGTTGAGGAGGGTGAGTAGTTATGGCGAAGTGGGACGAGCAGCTGACTTTTGAGGAGGTCAAGGTGGGGGATGAGCTTCCCGAACTGGCCCTTCCTCTCACAGTGCAGCGTCTTGTGATGGAGGCCGCAGCGAATCGCGACTTTGTGCCGTTGCATCATGATGATGCCGCGGCTCAGAGGACGGGAGCGCCGGCCATGTTCGCCAACACGTGGTACTACATGGCTCTCAGCGAGAGGCATTTGCGCGAGTGGGTTGGACTTGAAGGCGAGATTCTCAAGATCGGGCCGTTCCGCATGGGCAAATTCGCTTGTCCGGGCGTTGACTTGCATTGCGGTGCGCGCGTTGTGGAGAAAAGGGAGGAAAACGGAAAGAACGTCGTCGAGCTTGATATTTGGCAAGACGACGGCACCGATAAAAACATGTGGGGCAAAGCGTTGGTCGCCTTGCCTGCAAAGCAATCGTAATCAGGGGAAAGGTACGATTCAACTATGTCGAATACAGTAAAAGGGTGGCTTTGCGCCATAGCGGGCATGGTGACCATGGGCGTGTCCCATCTGTGTTACTCGATCATCATCATCTTGATGGCATCGATGGTTGCCGCCGTCGGGTGCTCTGCGGCAGAAGGTGCGCTCATCTTCAGCATTACGGCCATCGGCTCTCTGGTGGCATCGCTTTTCATTGGGTCTCTGCTCAAGGTGCTCAAGACGAAGTACGTCTATGTCATTGGCGGAATTCTCCAGGGCGCGCTGCTGGTGACCATGGGGTATTCCACCAATCTCATGCTCGTCTACGTCATGGCATTTTTGTTTGGCATCGGCAACAAGTTCTGCGGTGCGATGACTCATCAGATTAACGTTACCAACTGGTTTGCCTCTGGGCGCGGGACCATCTCCTCTATGGGAACTTTGGTATCGGGCCTGATTAACGCGATTATGGCCACGGTTACCGGCGTGCTTAGCTCGATGTTCGGGTACCAGACTTACTCGCTGATCGCCGGATTCGTTCTCGCAGGCATTATTGTGGTGCTGGGTCTGCTGTTCGTGTGCGATGCTCCCGAGAAATATGGCATGCAGCAAATTGTGCTGAAGGAGAAGGAGGGCAAAAAGACCCGGACGATTGGGGCGGATTCGAAGGTGTACGAGACGGCTATGCCCATCTCGAAGCTGCTGCGCCAGCCGCTTCTGTGGGCCGTGCTGGTGTGCCCCCCTTCCTCATGCAGTTCGCCTGCACCATCTATTACAGCAACCAGTCGCTCGTGCTGGGTTCTATGGGCCTGGACGTTGTGCAGATCTCCTATTGCGTGTCGATAGTGAGTATTTCTCAGATGATTCTGGTGCCGTTGTTCGGCGTGCTGTCCGATGTTATCAGCGCTCGCAAGACGCTCATTATCTATTGCGTTGTGGGCGCGGCCAACATGTTCCTCTTCAGTTTGACGTCGCAGATGGGTCTTATCGGCGGCATGATCATTGCCTTCTTCTATAACGCGGGCATGGTCAACCTGTACTTCGGCGCTGTTGTGGCTACGCCTCTGTTCGGCGTGAACAAGTCCGCCACCATCACCGGTTGGTGCAATGCCTCTGTGTCCGTGGCGGCCATGATCGCTCCGGTGTTTGCGGCGGGGCTGTACGGGGCAACGGGCTCTTTCGTTTTGCCGCTGGCCATTGCTGGCTGCTGCTTCACGGTGGTCGTCATTCTTGCCGCCATCGGTATGAGCAGCAAAGCGCGCAAGCATTTGGAGGCAGCCGATAAGCCCTACAAAGAGGCTGAGGCGATTGCAGAGGCGGTTGCTGCTTAGAAGCATTGGCCTATCCGTTCAATTAAAGGAGAGAAAATGGCAAAAGCAAATGATGTACCTCAGTTCGGCCTGCTCAATGGTCTCAAGGTTCTCAGCTGTGGGCAAGTGACCGCAGAGCCCCACGCGACGTCTCTGATGGCGGAGCACGGAGCGGATGTCATTCATGTCGAGAACTGCAAGTCACCCGAGATGACGCGTGGCTTTGCAATCTCATTCGCTCAGGAGAACCGCAATAAGCGAAATCTCGCTATGAACGTTCCCGAGTCAAAGGATGTGTTCGACAAATTGCTTCAGTGGGCTGACGTGTGGATCGAGTCCTCGAAGCCCGGCATGTATGACAAGTGGGGCTACACCGACGAACATGTGCTCGAGCTGAACCCGAAGTTGGTGGTTGTTCACGTTTCCGGTTACGGTCATTTCGGTGATCCGGATTACGTGCCGCGTCCCAGCATGGACGTGATCGGTCAGGCGTTTTCGGGCCTTATGGCGTTGAACGGCGAGAAAGAGCCGTCGGCTCCTCTGGTGAGCAAGCCCGGCATCTGCGACTATCTTACAGGTCTCTATGCGATGTGGGCGGCGCTCATGGGCGTCTACCATGCCCAGAAGACGGGCGAGGGCGATGTGATCGACGTCTCGCAATACGAGTCCTGCCTGAGAGTGCAGGGCTATGGGCCCCTTATGTACACAACGACGGGCGAGCAGTTGAAGCGCACGGGCAACAAAGAGGCCACCTACGCCGGCATCGATGTATTCGAGTGCAAGGACGGCAACTACTGCGTCGTTCAGGTGTCCGGTCGTCCGGCGGCAAAAGCCATTGCCGCGTTGCTCGGCCTTGACGACGAGGAGCACTTCATTGAGGGTCGTCCGACGTTGAATGGTACGCCGCAAGGAGATCGCCTCGATGGGGCTATCAAGGCGTTCTGCCTTGAGCGCACGCCTGATGAGGTTGAGACGCAGCTGAAGGCTATCGGCGTCGCATGCGCGCCCATCAACAACTACGAGATGCTCATGAGCAATCCCCATGTGATCGCGCGCAACGACTTTGTCGAGTGGTACGACGAGGCGAGCGAGCAGACACTGAAGGGCGTGGCCGTGCTGCCCCCCGTGAAGAACAATCCTGGCCAGATTTGGCGTGGCGCTCCGAAACTGGGTCAAGACAATGAGGACATTCTGGAAGAGCTCGGATACTCGAACGAAGAGATCGAGGCAATGTATGCCGAGGGAAAGATTGGAAAGGCGGAATAATTACATGGATTTTTCGTTCACTGAAGAGCAGGAGCTGTTGGCCGAGAACTTGGTGGAGTTCATGGATCGAGAGTATCCTGAAAGCCTTATTAAGGAATGCGATGAGCAGAAGATATTCCCTGTAGAGGCGAATAAGAAGTTCTATGAGGCGGGATTCGGAGCCATCGGCGTTCCGGAGGAGCTGGGCGGCGTTCCTGCAGATATGGTGACGATGTGTCTGGTCACTTCCATTGTGTATCGCTACTCCTGGGCCGGATGCACCTATAGCCCCCTGTCTATCATGAATGCCGCCGATAAGGCGAGTCCGGAAATTCGCACGGAGATGCTCGAGGGTCTTATGAGCGGCGAGAAGCGTCACTCTTTCGGCAATACAGAGCCGGGAGCCGGTTCGGATGCCGCCGGCATCAAGACGTCCTACAAGAAGGTCGACGGAGGTTATGTCATCAACGGGCATAAGATCTACAACACTTATGCCAGCTGTTCCGATTACAACATCATCACCGCAAAGGATCCCGAGATTGATGATCCTTACAAGGCGGTTACGCTGTTTGCGATTCCCAACCCGACGCCGGGCATGACTATTGTGGATTTGCCGACCATCGGGCAATGGCTTGAGCCTACTTGCGAGACGTTCCTGGAGGATTGCTTCATTCCCGATAAGTATCTGTATGGCAAGGAGCATGGCGGCTGGGTCCAGCTTATGAAGCACTTCGAGGCAGAGCGCCTTCTTTGCGCGGCCATGTACCTCGGTCAGGCCGAGACGGCGTTCGCCGATCTTTGCGCCTACGCCAATTCACGCATTCAGTTCGGTCAGCCTATTGGCAAGTTCCAGCTCATTCAGGAAAAGGTGTGCCGCGACAAGATCATTCTTGAGAGCATGCGCAATATGGTGTTCCGTACTGCTTGGGAGTACGACCAGGGCAAGTCTATCCGCATCGATGCGAATATTTGCAAGCTGCTCTGCACTGAAGGCAATTGGCAGATTTGCGACGATGGCATCCAGATCCTTGGCGGTCTGGGCTATTGCACCGACCATCGTATGCAGCGTTTGTGGCGCGATGCCCGTGTCGGCCGCATCGGTGCCGGTTCGAGCGAGATTCTCACGAAGACCATCGCCAAGGACGTGCTTCGCGAGGCTGGCCAATATGGCGGCGGCACGCGCGCGTTGGGTATCTAGGAGGGCACATGCGTATTGTAGTTGCAGTTAAGATTCTGCCGGATAGCAAAGATCTTCGTGCTGGCAATGACGGTGCTCTTGATTTCAGCCATGCTCGCAATGTCGTGTCTGAGTATGATCTGAATGCCATTGAGGCCGCGGCTCAGCTTGCTGCCTCCCAAGAAGGATCGACGGTAAAGGTTCTTTCGGTGGGCCCGGCGTCTATTGACGAGTCGAAGGTAAAGAAGAACATTCTATCTCGTGGCGTTGACGAGCTCTACTTTGCCACGAACGACGCTCTGGAGCATGCGGATGCGCGAGCGACTGCGCAGGCGCTTTCGCTGGCCCTGCAAGACGTTGGTGGCTGGGATGTTGTGATCTGCGGCGATGGATCCGATGATTTCTACGCAAAGCAGGTCGATGCGCAGCTTGCTGCGACCCTTAACGTCCCCTGCGTGAATGGCGCGACTCTTTTGCAGGCAGGAGACGGCTGTATCGTGGTCGAGCGCGTGCTC
>OGQI01002264.1_pt1 | contig 11842 bp, 21 predicted proteins | sample 1553171 | NCBI WGS metagenome assembly OGQI01 (sample SAMEA2579988, study PRJEB22360) | human gut metagenome | biome: human gut; feature: human-associated habitat; material: faeces | place: Denmark | collected 2008/2010
CAAAGAACTTCTCCCAGCCGGTGCCCTTGTACTTGTCAGCAGAAATGAACATCTGCACCGTACCGGGCAGGGACAAAATAGAAGATGCAAAGATGATGGGCAGCACGCCGCTCATATTGATCTTAATGGGCATGTGGGTGGACTGACCGCCGTACATTTTGCGGCCCACAACGCGCTTGGCGTACTGAATGGGCAGACGGCGGTCTGAGTTATCCATAAATACGATGTAAGCAATCATCAGAAGGAAGATCACGCACACCACGGGAACCAGAACTTTGTACACGGTACGGCCGGTGTCCAGATACTGGAACAGCTGCTTGATCAGGGTGGGGAAACGAGACACGATGCCGGCAAAAAGGATAATGGAAATACCGTTACCAATACCGGAAATGGTGATCTGCTCGCCCAGCCACATAATCACGGCTGTGCCGGCGGTGAGCACTGCAATAATGACCACTGCCTGGAACACGGCGTCAAAGCCGGTGAATGCTGCGCCGCTGGCATCCTTCATCAGATAGCCGTTGGCACGCAGGAAGAAGAAGTATGCCAGGGACTGCAACAGACCCAGACCAACCGTAACGAAACGGGTGATCGTGCCGATCTTCTTTCTGCCTTCTTCGCCCTCCTTCTGCAGCCGCTCCAGTGCAGGAATGGCCACAGCAAGAAGCTGCATAATAATGGAGGCATTGATGTACGGTGTGATGGACATAGCGAAAATTGTTCCGTATGTGAATGCACTACCGGTCATCAAGCTCAGGTAGGTTAAAATGGTGTTGCCCTTACCTACATTGATCTCATCTACAATGTTCAGGAAAGGAACAGGAATGACAGAGCCAATTCGGAAAACAAGGATAACAAATGCTGTAAACAAAAGCTTTTTGCGGATGTCCGCAACTTTCCAAGCGTTTACGAAGGTCTTGATCATTTACAGCACCTCCACCTTGCCACCTGCTGCCTCAATCTTAGATTTGGCGCTCTCACTGATGGCGGTGACCTGAACGGTCAGAGCCTTAGTAATCTCGCCCTTGCCCAGAACCTTTACACCGTCCAGGGTCTTCTTCAAAAGACCGGAGGCCACCAGGCTCTCAGCGTTCACGGTTGCGCCGTCCTCAAATCTGTCGTTCAGATCAGACACATTGACAATGGCGTACTCCGTTGCAAAAATGTTGTTGAAACCTCTTTTGGGCACACGACGCTGAAGGGGCATCTGACCACCTTCAAAGCCGGGCCGTCTGCTGTAACCGGAACGGGCCTTCTGACCCTTCTGGCCTTTACCGGCGGTTTTACCCTGGCCGGAAGCAGTACCGCGACCGATACGCTTAACACTCTTTTTGGAGCCTTCAGCAGGAGAAAGTTCATGTAATTTCATCTTGCTACCTCCCCTTATTCTTCAACAACGGTGATCAGGTGTGCGATCTTCTTGATCTTGCCCTGAGTTGCGTCGTTGTTCGGCTGAACGGTTTCGTTGCCGATCTTCCGCAGGCCAAGAGAGTGGGCGGTGGCGATCTGGTCCTGCTTACTGCCGATCAGGCTTTTTGTAAGTTTGATTCTAATATCTGCCATAATGCGCCCCTCCTTATCCTACGATTTCTTTCACTGACTTACCGCGAACAGCAGCAACTTCCTCTGCCGTGCGCAGTCTGCTCAAGCCGTCAATGGTGGCGCGAACCACATTGTACGGGTTGTTTGAGCGAACGGCCTTGGTACGAATATCGCCGATACCAACGGTCTCAACAACCGCACGAACCGGGCCGCCGGCGATCACGCCGGTACCTTTGGGAGCGGGCATAAGCAGCACTTCGCCAGCACCGAATTTACCGGTGATCTCATGGGGAATGGTGGTACCCCGCAGAGATACTTTGATCAAATTTTTCTTTGCGTCCTCGATCCCCTTACGGATAGCGTCCGGAACCTCACCGGACTTACCGATACCGAAACCGACCAGACCGTTCTTATCACCAACAACCACCAGTGCGGAGAACTTAAAAATTCGACCGCCCTTTACGGTTTTAGAAACACGGTTGATGGTAACCACTCTTTCTTCAAGTTCCATTGAAGATGCGTCAATCTTTGTAGCCAAAAGTATTTACCTCCTTCGTTAGAACTTCAGTCCGCCCTCACGAGCGCCGTCTGCAACCGCAGCCACACGACCGTGATACACGTAACCGCCACGGTCAAATACGCACTCGGTGATGCCCTTTGCGGTGGCTCTTTCTGCTAATGTCTTACCAACAGCCTTAGCTGCTTCTACATTTCCGCCGTACTGTGCAAAGTCCTTCTCAGTAGAGGATGCACTTGCTAGCGTTACACCGGCAACATCATCAATGAGCTGAACGTAAATATTGCTGAGGGAGCGATATACGTTGAGTCTGGGACGAGCAGCAGTGCCGCTGATTTTGCCACGAACACGAATGTGGCGCTTTTGTCTTGCCTTATTGGCGTCTTGTCTTGAAACCATTGTAATTCACTCCTTCCCTTATTTCTTACCTGCTTTGCCTTCCTTGCGGCGAATATGCTCAAAGTCATACTTGATACCCTTGCCCTTGTAGGGTTCCGGGGGTCTCTTCTCGCGGACCTGTGCGGCAAACTGGCCTACGGCCTGCTTGTCTGCGCCGCTGATGACAATGGCGTTGGCACTGGGGCACTCAATGGTAATGCCTTCCGGTGCGTCCATGATCACCTGGTGAGAAAAGCCAAGGTTCATTGTGAGCTTGTTGTTCTGTACCTGTACTCTGTAACCAACACCGTTGACTTCTAGATTCTTCTTGAAGCCCTCGGTCACGCCCAGAACCATGTTGTGAATGAGGGTGCGGGTCAAGCCGTGAAGAGACTTGTTCTCCTTCTCATCGTTGGGTCTTTTTACAATAACTTCGTTGCCTTCTACTGCGACTGCCATGTTCGGATGAACATTCCGGGTAAGTTCCCCTTTGGGGCCCTTTACGGTAACAGTCGTTCCGTCAACCTTTACGTCAACGCCGGCAGGAATTTCAATAGGCTTTAAGCCAATTCGTGACATACGACTGCACCTCCTTACCAAATAAATGCCAGAACTTCGCCGCCCACATTCTCTTTGCGAGCTTCTTTGTCTGTCATTACGCCTTTAGATGTAGAAACGATGGCTACGCCCAGGCCCTTCATAACCTTGGGCATATCCTCAACGCTTGAATACTTACGAAGACCGGGCTTAGACACGCGGCGCAGACCGGTGATGACGCGGCTCTTGCCCTCGCCATACTTCAGGGTCACGCGGATAACGCCCTGCTTGCCGTCTTCAATTACTTTGTAGCCTTTGATATAACCTTCATCTACCAGAATCTGAGCAATTGACTTCTTCATGTTAGATGCGGGAATATCTACAGTATCGTGCTTTGCGGAATTCGCGTTGCGAATTCTGGTCAGCATATCAGCGATAGGGTCTGTAATATGCATTGATATTTCCTCCTTATTCGATCTTCAATTCTCAGATTACCAAGATGCCTTGCGCACACCGGGGATCTCGCCCTTGTGAGCCAGCTCTCTGAAGCAGATACGGCACACGCCATACTTACGCAGGTATGCGTGAGGTCTACCGCAGATCTTACATCTGTTGTGCTGTCTGGTGGAATACTTGGCAGGACGAACTGCCTTGACTTTCATAGATGTTTTTGCCACGATAATCCCTCCTTACTCTGCAAACGGTGCGCCCATCAGCTTGAGCAGCTCCCGTGCTTCTTCATCTGTGTTTGCGGTGGTTACCATAATGATATCCATACCGCGCACCTTGTCGATCTTGTCATATTCGATCTCGGGGAAAATCAACTGTTCTTTGATACCCATGGCGTAGTTACCACGGCCGTCAAAGGAGTTTGCATTGATCCCTCTGAAGTCACGCACTCTGGGGAGAGCCAGATTAAAGAATCTGTCCAGGAATTCATACATTCTCTCGCCACGCAGAGTGACCTTTACGCCGATGGGCATGCCCTCACGCAGCTTGAAGTTTGCAACAGACTTCTTTGCGCGGCACACCACGGGGCGCTGACCGGTGATCTGGGACAGGTCGGAGATGATTGCATCTACAACCTTAGAGTTTTCGCGGGCTTCGCCGCAACCAACATTGATAACAATCTTGTCAAGCTTCGGGATTTGCATAACAGATTTGTATCCGAATTTCTTCATCAATGCAGGAGCGATTTCGCTCTTATATGTTTCTTTTAAAACAGACATTGTTATGTTCCTCCCTTACTTAAAATTCGTTGCCGCATTTTTTGCAAATGCGTGCGCCGCCCTTTTTGTGGCCGACGCGGGTCGCCTCGTTACATTTGGGGCACACCAGCTGTACCTTGGAAGCGTACAGCGCGGACTCAACATCAATCAGGCCGCCGGCCTCGCCCATCTTGCGGGGCTTTACATGCTTGGTAACCACATTGACCTTCTTGACGATGACTTTACCCTCAGCAGGGCTAACAGCAACAACTTCGCCGCGCACGCCCTTGGATTTACCGGACAGCACCTGAACGGTATCGCCGGATTTTACAAACATCTTACTCATTCTCTCGCACCTCCATTAAAGCACTTCCGGAGCAAGGGACAAAATCTTCATGTAATCCTTATCACGAAGTTCTCTTGCTACGGGTCCAAAAATACGGGTGCCACGAGGCGTTTTATCCTCTTTGATAATTACGGCAGCATTTTCATCAAAACGAATGTACTGGCCGTCGTCACGACGTACACCTTTGGTTGTACGAACGATGACTGCTTTAACAACTTCGCCCTTTTTCACCACGCCGCCGGGTGCTGCTTTCTTGACGGAAGCAACGATCACGTCGCCGATGTTGGCGTATCTTCTGCCGGAGCCGCCCAGCACGCGAATGCAAAGAATCTCTTTAGCACCGGTGTTGTCTGCGACCTTCAGCCGACTTTCCTGTTGTATCACAGCATTTTCCTCCTTCGTACTGCAAAATAACACTTTGCTCATCTTGCAGTTATTATTTTAGTTCCGACTGCGAAAGCAGTCTGTATGAAAAACCAAGTAATCCGTTTGAATTATTTAGCCTTTTCAATGATCTCAACCACACGCCATCTCTTGTCTTTGCTGTAGGGACGGGTCTCCATAATCATAACCTTGTCGCCTACGCCGCACTCATTCTTCTCGTCGTGTGCTTTGTACTTCACGGTACGGTTTACGATCTTGCCATACAGCGGGTGAGCCACTCTGTCCTGAATGCTAACCACAACTGTCTTATCCATCTTATCGCTGGAAACAAGACCAACTCTTGTCTTTCTGAGGTTTCTTTCCATGATCAGTTACCTCCTTCTTAAGAGTTAGCGCTTTCGAGTTCGATTGCGCGCTCCACAGTCTTAATGCGTGCAATGTCCTTCTTGACCGCTTTAATTCTCATAGGGTTGTCGAGCTGATTGATGGCCTGCTGGAAATGCAGGTTGAAGAGTTCATCCTTGAGCTCTGCCAACTTCTTTGCGCGCTGATCGGCGCTCAAAGCACGGATTTCTGCTGCTTTCATTCCTGCTCGCCTCCCTCTTTCTTAACGAACTTGCATTTTACGGGGAGCTTGTTGGCAGCAAGACGCATAGCCTCGCGCGCCACAGACTCCTCAACACCGCCCAGCTCAAACATAACGCGACCGGGCTTTACCACGGCTACCCAGTAGTCCACGTTACCTTTACCTTTACCCATTCGGGTATCGGCAGGACGAGCGGTAATGGGCTTGTCGGGGAAAATCTTGATCCAAACCTGACCGCCACGCTTGGTGTAACGGGTCATAGCGATACGGGCAGCCTCGATCTGTGCCGCAGTGATCCATGCAGGCTCAGTGGTCATCAGACCGTACTCACCGTAGGTAACTTTATTGCCGCGGGTAGCCACACCGGTCATACGACCTCTGTGCTGCTTGCGGTGCTTAACACGCTTAGGTAACAGCATTATCGATTTCCTCCTTCCCGACGATTTCTTCTCTTATTACGAGACTCGTGAAGAACCTCGCCCTGGTAGATCCAAACCTTTACGCCGATACGGCCGTAAGTGGTCTTAGCCTCAACCAAACCGTAGTCAATGTCTGCACGGATGGTCTGCAGCGGGATCGTACCCTCTTTGTATGTCTCGGTACGCGCGATCTCGGCGCCGCCTACACGGCCGCTGACCTGGATCTTGATACCGCGAGCGCCCAAACGCATGGTGTTGCGGATAGCACCCTTTACTGCGCGACGGAAAGATACACGCCGCTCCAGCTGACCGGCCACATTCTGAGCAACCAAAGTTGCATTCAGATCGGGCTGCTTGATCTCAACGATGTTGATGTACACTTCGTTCAGTTCTTTGCCCAGTTTCTTGGCGCACAGCGCTCTGAGCTTTTCGATCTCAGCGCCCTGCTTGCCGATCACCATACCGGGCTTTGCGCAGTGGATGTTGATGCGCACACGCTTGGCGTCACGCTCAATCTCCACCTTAGGAACACCTGCGCCGGAAAGGGTCTCCAGCAGATACTTACGCAGCTTGTAGTCCTCTACAAGGGTATCGCCGAACTCGCCCTTCTTTGCGTACCAGCGGGAGTCCCAGTTTTTAATGACACCGATTCTGAGACCGGTAGGATTACATTTCTGTCCCATTTAACTCTTCCTCCTCGCTTAGTCTTCCATTTCCTTAACGGTAATGGTGATGTGAGATGTTCTCTTGTTGATTCTGTAAGCTCTGCCCTGGGCTCTGGCCTGAATTCTCTTCAGAGTGGGGCCGGCGCCTACATTGCAGTCGCTCACATACAGACGGGAAACATCCATATTGTTGTTGTTCTCTGCATTTGCCATCGCGGACTTGAGCACCTTCATCACAGGCTCACAAGCGGCTTTGGGGGTGTATTGCAGAATAGCCATGGCCTTGTCGGCAGGCTGCTTTCTGATTAAATCAAGTACGATCTGAACCTTTCTGGGAGAGATACGGACGTACGTTGCTTTTGCTGTAGCTTCCATAATAAATCTCCTTTCCGATTACTTAGATGACTTGGAGCCTGCGTGGCCTCTAAATGTTCTGGTGGGCGCGAACTCACCCAGCTTATGGCCGACCATGTCCTCGGTCACATAGACCGGTACATGCTTTCTTCCGTCGTGAACAGCAAAGGTATGACCTACGAATTCAGGGAAGATTGTGGAACTTCTGGACCAGGTTTTGATAACCTGCTTGTCGCCCTTAGCGTTCAGGGCTTCAACCTTTTTGAACAGGCTTTCTTCAACATAAAAGCCCTTCTTGGCACTTCTACTCATTTAATCTTCTCCTTTCTTCTTATTTACCGTTGCGACGGCGAACGATCATCTTGTCAGACTTTTTCTTCTTGGTGCGGGTCTTATAACCCAGAGCAGGCTTGCCCCAAGGGGTGCAAGGACCGGGACGGCCGATGGGGGACTTACCCTCACCACCACCGTGCGGGTGGTCGTTGGGGTTCATTACAGAACCGCGAACAGTGGGACGGAAGCCCATATTGCGCTTACGACCGGCCTTACCGATCTTCACATTTGCATGATCGGCATTGCCAACCACGCCAATGGTAGCCATGCAGTTGCAGGGCACGTTGCGCAGCTCGCCGGAGGGCAGACGCAGCAGTGCGTACGGACCTTCCAGAGCCATCAGCTGTGCGCCGTTACCGGCAGAGCGAGCCAGCTGTGCGCCGTTACCGGGATACAGCTCCACATTGTGCACCATAGTACCAACGGGAATGTACTGCAGCGGCAGAGCGTTACCGGCCACGATGTCTACATCCGTACCGGCTACCACGGTGTCGCCTACCTTCAGGCCTTCGGGAGCGGTGATGTAGCTCTTCACGCCGTCCTCATACTGGATGAGAGCGATGTGCGCGCTTCTGTTGGGATCATACTCAATGCTCTTGACCTCAGCGGGAATATCGAACTTGTTGCGCTTGAAGTCGATCACACGGTATTTTTTTCTGTTACCGCCGCCACGATGACGAACGGTGATTCTGCCGTAGGAGTTGCGGCCGGACTTTTTGTTCAGCAGAGAACGCTCCGGAGCAACCTTGGACAGAGAAGAGTAATCGGTAACCGACATATTCCGTCTGGACGGCGTAGTCGGCTTATAAGTTTTGATTGCCATTCTTATTTCTCCTTTCCGGATAACTTTGCGAAAGGATGGCTCCTTTCATACCTCATCACCCGAAATCATGGTTGTCTTAGTGTTTGTATATATAATGTATAAGAGATTACATCATATCGTTGAAGAACTCAATCTCCTTGGAGTCCTCGGTGAGGGTAACCACAGCCTTCTTCCAAGAGGGGGTGTAACCCACATTGGCGCCCTGGCGGCGCTTCTGACCTCTTACATTCAGGGTGTTTACTTTCTTCACCTTGGTGCCGGGGAACAGTTCCTCAACAGCCTTCTTGATCTCAATCTTGCCGGCGTCTTTGGCAACTTTGAAGGTATATTTCTTCATCATGATGCCGGTCATGGACTCTTCCGTAATGATCGGCTTAATGATAATGTCCTGTGCAGCTTTCATTATGCATATACCTCCTCGATCTTCTTGGCGGCGTCCTTCAGAACAACGAAGCTGTCGCAGTTGAGAATGTCATACACGCAAAGGGTGTTGGCGGTCACAACCTTAACGCCGGCGATGTTCCGTGCGCTCTTATAAATCTTCTCGTCCTTATCTGCGGTGACGATCAGGGTCTTCTTGGCAGCCTTCAGCTTGGTGAGCATCTCGACCACAGCTTTGGTCTTAATGTCTTCCAGCTCTACCTTGTTCACTACCATCATCTCCTCAGCAGCAACCTTGCTGGACAGCGCGGACTTCATAGCCAGTCTGCGCACCTTCTTGTTGATGCTGATGCCGTATGTTCTGGGCTTCGGGCCGAGAGCAATACCGCCGTGGGTCCACTGCGGGCTTCTGGTAGAACCCTGACGGGCACGACCGGTGCCTTTCTGTCTCCAGGGCTTTGCACCGCCGCCGCTGACCTCAGAACGAGTGAGAGTTGACTGTGTGCCCTGACGCTGGTTAGCCAGATAGCTGACCACTGCAAGATGCATTGCGGATTCGTTCGGCTCAATGGCGAAAACGGAATCTGCAAGTTCCAATTTAGAAGTTTTCTTACCTTCCTGGTTATAAACCTGAACCTGTGCCATTTTAATCTCTCCTTTCGTTAAGCTTTCACTGCGTCAGCGATGACAACAATGCCGCCCTTGGGGCCGGGAACGGCGCCCTTGATGGCGATGAGGTTATTCTCGGCATCCACCTTAACAACCTCGAGGTTTTGAACGGTTACGGTCTCATGACCCAGGTGACCTGCCATCTTCTTGCCCTTAAATACGCGAGAGGGGCTGGAGCAGGCACCCAAAGAACCGGCGTGACGGGCGTTGGGGCCGGTACCGTGGCTCATTCTCAGACGAGAGAAGTTCCAGCGCTTAATGGCGCCTGCGGTGCCCTTACCCTTGCTGGTGCCCTTCACATCGATCTTTTCGCCGGGAGCGAAAATATCGGCCTTCAGGATGTCACCTACATTCATTGCGGAAATGTCGTCCAGACGAAATTCCTTCAGTGTCTTCTTGGGAGCCACATCGGCTTTGTCAAAATGACCCTTCATCGGTTTGTTGACGCGTGTGATCTTCACATCGCCAAAGCCCACCTGAATGGCCTCATAGCCGTCGTTCTCCATTGTCTTCTTCTGGGTAATCGTGCAAGGACCGGCCTCCACAACGGTTACAGGGATTGCATGGCCCTGTGCGTCGAAGACCTGGGTCATGCCGATTTTCTTACCGATAAGACCTTTCTTCATGTTTATTCCTCCTTTGGTTATTGGTTGGGTCTCCCCAACATGACCTCGACCGGGTTGCGATCTGTTTTCAGTTCAATTAGAGCTTAATCTCGATCTCAACGCCTGCCGGGAGCTCAAGACTTGTCAGCGCTTCCACCGTCTTGTTGGAAGGTCTGAGAATGTCGATGAGTCTCTTGTGTGTTCTCTGCTCAAACTGCTCACGGCTGTCCTTGTACTTGTGTACAGCACGCAGGATGGTAACAACTTCCTTCTCGGTGGGAAGCGGGATGGGACCGCTCACCTGAGCGCCGGTGCGCTTTGCGGTGTCTACGATCTTCTCCGCAGCCTGGTCCACCAGGTTGTGGTCATAGCCCTTCAGTCTGATGCGGATCTTAACTTTACTTGCTGCCATGTGAAATTCCTCCATGAATTTTGATGGTGCGAGCAACCATTGTTTGACTACCCACCCGTGTGTTTCAACCCTTACCGTAAATAAAGCCGAATGAAGGCAGTTCATTCGGGCACGGTTACACGGTGCACAGCGCGTTCGCAAGTCACGCTCTGCAAGGACCCCTTACGGTCCGCGTCGTACAATGATTCGTTTCGCCCGGTTTGAAATCGGACATACTCCGCCGAAATTACCGCTCTGGGTAGGAGCGCAACCTCCGGCATCAACGCATATCTGGTTGTGTGTTGCGGTGTCTATATATTATATATATAATACGCCCAATCACACGCAGGCAATATTATATTATATAGAGCCCCTGCTGTCAAGCCTTTTTTTGAAGTTCTTTGGAATTTTTTTCATTGTGCAAAATGACAGAAAATCCGGCTCCATTTTTGTAAAAATCACCAAAGCAGAACCACCGTTTTTTTGGTGTCTCTCCCCTGTCGAACCACAAGATGTAGTTGCCGTTCTCCATATTTAGTAGGAAACGCCCCGCGCCGTGGAAATATTCCGTCGCGTCGCTTTGACCGAATTTTTGAAAAATTTAATTTTTGATGTCAAAAGTTATACGACATTGTACCAATAAAATAAACGCAGTGCCCAAGCCGATCGGCCTGAACGCTGTGCAAATCGCTATATTATAGTATGTTTATATATAAGGGCTACTTGAGCTTGGCAATGGTCACGCCGTTCTCGCCCTCGCCGTACACCCCCAGCCGGTACTCGGCCACATTGGGATGGTGGCGCAGTTCTTCCTGTACGGCGGTACGCAGCGCGCCGGTACCTTTGCCGTGGATAATGCGCACCTCGGATATGTTATTGAGCACGCACTTATCAATAAACAGACCCAGGTTGCCCAGGGCTTCCTCTACTGTTTGGCCTCGCAGATCCAGCTCGGTTTTTACATCCGCGTCTGCCCGGGAGGTGGTGCGCCGCAGGGTGCGCTGGCCGGTGATCGGCGCTTTCTTCTTAGGCGGCAGCAGGCGCAGATCCGTGGGTTTGACCCGCGTTTTCAGCATACCAGAGGAAACCAAGATCTTACTGCCCAGTTCCAGCACGTCGCCCTCACCAATGCCCTTGATGAGCACATGGTCCCCTACCTGCAAGGGGCGGGGTAACTTATAATCCGCATCCCAATCGGTGTTCAGCCGGTTGGGGTTCACAATATCGTCCAACTCACCCAAGCGATTTTTGATCTCCCGCCTGGTCTTGCGGGCCAGTTCCGTGGCGTTGGTGGCAGTCTGCTCTTTCTTCAACTGCTCCCGCTCTGTCTCCGAGAGTTCGCTTGCCAACTCTGTATCCCACTCCTCTGCGCATTTCGCTTCTGCAGACGGCTCTGGTTTTCTTCTTCCAGCTCTGGCAAAGAGTCTTTCCCAAAAGTCCATATATTTCCTTTCTCCTTTGTGGTGCGGTCCGGAATATGCCCGTACACAGTCCGTAAGTTCAGCGCTGCGTTCCGACATGTCCGCAGACTGCGTTCTGTCTCAGGTTTTCAACCGTGTCCGCAGACTGCGGAAAAAATCTTTCAGCATCTGGCTGCATTCTTCTTCCAACACGCCCTTAAACAGGCTGACCTGATGATTAAATGCCGGTTCCTGCAGCAGGTTATAGATTGATCCTGCGCAGCCTGCCTTTGGATTCATGCAG
>OGQI01002271.1_pt1 | contig 11820 bp, 10 predicted proteins | sample 1553171 | NCBI WGS metagenome assembly OGQI01 (sample SAMEA2579988, study PRJEB22360) | human gut metagenome | biome: human gut; feature: human-associated habitat; material: faeces | place: Denmark | collected 2008/2010
GTGGAGCTGGAGGGTGTCTCTCGAACCTTTTTATAAAATTTCACAGGATATCAAATATCATGTAATCAGTTATTTATCTCTTTCTTTCATTAATCTAAATATCTCTTAATATCATTGTATATCTCATTTTTTGGGTGTATTTTTGGGTGTCATTTTCAAACACACCCAATTATGAATATTAAAAGAAATATCATTTTCGCACCGGAAAGCCGCAAAAAAGACGGTATTCCAGTCACAAAGAATGTGCCAATCCGTATGCGTGTTATCTTTGCCAGTCAGCGTATCGAATTTACTACGGGATATAGAATCGATGTAGAAAAATGGGACACAGACAAGCAACGGGTTAGAAACGGTTGTACCAACAAGCTAAAGCAAAGTGCATCCGAAATCAACGCCGAACTATTACGGCAATACACCGAAATACAGAATGTGTTCAAAGAATTCGAGGTGCAAGATGTAATACCCACCCCTGCACAAATTAAGGAAGCGTTCAACCTAAAGACAAAAGGGGAAAAGAAAGAAAACCATGAGGAAAAGCAAAAGGTTGAATTAGACTTCATGAAAGTTTTCAATGAATTTGTAGCAGAATGTAGCAAACAAAATGACTGGTCTTCCTCAACCCTCAAAAAGTTTGCAACAGTCAAAAAACACATTTATACATTTGACCCTAATACTACGTTTGACAGTTGGACGGAAAAACATTTCAATGACTATATAGAATTCTTGCGTACAGAAAAAAACATGCGCAACACTTCCATTGCCAAACAAATCAAATTCGTAAAATGGTTCTTACGTTGGAGTAATCGAAAAGGGTATCACCAAAACATGGCTTATGATAAATTCACGCCTAAAATGAAGAGTGCACCCAAAAAAGTGATATTTCTCACCCAAAATGAAATAAATAAACTAAGAACCTGCCCAATACCACCAACAAAGAAATACCTTGAAAGAGTAAGGGATGTATTGCTATTTTGCTGTTTCACCGGATTACGTCACTCCGATGTGTATAATTTGAAACGTAGTGATGTTAAAAACGGTCATATCGAAGTTATTACCATAAAGACGGCAGACAGTCTTATTATTGAATTAAATGACCACAGCAAGGCAATACTCGAAAAGTACAAAGGTGTGCCGTTCCCTAATGACAGGGCATTGCCAGTTGTAAGCAATCAAAGGATGAACGAATTTTTAAAAGAACTGGGACAACTGGCAGAAATAGATGAACCAATACGAGAAACATATTATAGAGGAAATGAACGAATAGACGAAGTTACACCTAAATACGCATTATTAAGTACTCACACCGGAAGACGAACATTTATCTGTAATGCTTTGGCACTTGGCATTCCAGTACAAGTAGTAATGAAATGGACGGGACACAGCGATTACAAAGCGATGAAGCCCTATATTGATATAGCGGATGAAATCAAAATCAACGCTATGACTAAATTTAATCTGATATAACTATGGACGAAAGAATAACATCAATGATACCCCACTACGGGAAACTCAACAAGATATATACCGAAATAATGTCCGGCGGCAGTTTCTCTTTTGAGAAGCAGCAATTCATTTCCGGCTTTTACGGAGAGTACGGGGACACGCAGACATTTGAAACCGCACTCATCAGCCTCATGCTTGAAATGGACGCCGCACACTTCTCCATATTGCTGAACAGCCTGAAACGTGAGATTGAAAGCAACATCTCGACTTACAACGCCTGCAGGGAGTTTTTCGACCGTCTCGATACCGAATACGTCTGCCGACGGCATGAAAGCCGTTTTGACTGGGACATCGACAGACAGATGAAAGTCACAAACGGATATTACCGGGAACTCATGGAAGCCAACGGCTCTTTGGAAGCGGTAGGCTTCAGGGAGCATGACCGTCAGGAAGAGGAACTGCTGGAAAGAAGGTACGAACGGTGCAAGCGGGAATACGACAAGGAAAAAGCCAAACTGGATGAACTGTACAAACAGAAGGAGCAGGCAAGGCGGGAAGCCCTGCAATGCCTGAAAAACCGTTGCGGGGACATTTGCAGACTGGGCGGCTCACTATTGGCAATCCTTGAAAAATACCTGACCGACCAAAAGAAAAAGGAGGGAGAGGAAAAGGAAGCCGCCACCACACCGACAAGCCAACCCGCCTACTTCCCCATGAAACTTTTGTCAGCCGTTTACGAAAGATGCAACGGTGAGCAGTTCGAAGCCGTTTCAGAACTGGACTTCTACGCCAGCATGAACCTGCAACCATGCGAAGGCAGACTGAAAATAAGACCGAGGGAGAAAGCCCGTGTATGCTATCTCATTTTCCTTATGGGTGAAACGCTGCCCAAGCCGGACAGAGAAAAATGGAAAGGGGACATCATGAACCTGCTGGGAATAGACGATGCATACTACAAGTCAAAATACAAAGAGCCCGTTTCCGATTTCCCCAGTGACAGCAATCAGGTATTTGCAAAGGAAATGCGGTCAATATTCCGATAGTCGGTGATATGTCCCGACACTCCACGACACGACCACTTTTACCACTCAAAATAATTTCCACCACCCTTTATTATCTTCTGATATTTAGTGAGATAGCGTGAAACCACAATCACGCTATCCACATCCTTACCACCCGTACCCGGAACTAACTTTGCACTGTTCGAACGAGGTAAAAAGCCCATGCGCAGGGCTTGCAGTACAAACGTTAATTCATTCTGATATGGAAATTAGAGACCTTTTATCAAAGCCCGTATGGCAGATGACGGGCGAAGAGTTCATATTCCTGAACCGCCATGCCTTGCAAGGAAGCGAAACGAAGCCAGCCCAGCCAGCAGCCGACAAGGACAAGAAATACGTGTACGGGATAGGCGGCATAGCCCGGCTGTTCGGGTGCAGCATACCCACAGCAAACCGCATCAAGAAAAGCGGGAGGATAGACAGAGCCATTACGCAGATAGGACGAAAAATCATCGTCGATGCGGACATGGCGCTTGAACTGGCAGGACACAAAAGCGGGGGACGCAGATAGGGAGGTGCGATATGGACAACAAGGAAAGAAACATCACGCCCGAAGAGGCGGTAATCCTATGGCAAGCCTCACGGCTCGACCTTTCGGAAGACTACGAGAAGGCACCCGAAATTCTGAAAGTGCGAGGCTCCGTCATCGGTACGCTGGGGAATTTCAGCGCGTCAATCGGAAAAGCCAAGAGCAAGAAGACGTTCAACGTCTCCGCAATCGTGGCGGCTGCGCTGAAAAACGGGACGGTACTAAGCTACACGGCTGAACTGCCCGAAAACAAGCGGAAAATACTCTATGTGGACACCGAGCAAAGCACCTACCACTGCGCAAAGGTGGCAAAACGGATATTGCGCATGGCGGGACTGCCCGCAGACAGAAACCATGAAGACCTTGAATTCCTCGTCCTAAGGAAGTACACGCCCGAAGAGCGCATAGCAATCGTGAAGGAGGCAATCTACCGTACCGAGAATGTTGGGCTGGTAGTCATTGACGGAATACGGGACATGGTGCATGACATCAACAACCCCGGTGAGTCCACAACGGTAATCTCCTATCTGATGACATGGACGGGGAAAAGGGACATCCACATCCATACTGTCCTGCACCAGAACAAGGGGGACGAGAATGCAAGGGGTCACATAGGAACCGAGCTAAGCAACAAGGCGGAAACGGTGCTGCAAGTGGAGAAGGACGAGAATAACCCCGACATAAGCAAGGTCAAAGCCGCACACATCAGGGCGGTGGACTTCGAGCCGTTCGCATTCCGTATCAATGGGGAGGCACTGCCCGAACTACTGGACGGCTACCGGTTCAAGGAGAAGGAGCCGGGCAAAGGGAGGAGGGGAAAATTCGACCCCAACAAGGACATCAGCGAGCAGCAGCACCGCATCGCACTGGAAGCCGCATTCACCCTGAAAGACGAATACGGCTACAAGGAACTTGCGGGAGTATTGAGGGATGCCTACGCCTCTGTGGGCGTCATACTTGGCGGAAACAGGGTGACAGACCTCATTACCCTATTGAAGAACAAACGGATGATAGTGCAGGAGAACGGCAGGAAATACACCTTCAAGCCCGATTTCCACTATTAGCGGTATGGCATGGGAACCACTTTACTTTAGTCACGTACCATATATATACGGAAATAAAGTAAAGTGGATATAGCCCGTAACATATAGAGAGGTACGGGCGAAAACAAAAAAAGATGTTCACACCGCCTGACAAGAAAAACAGCACGGGCATGACAGCCCGGAACCGCTTTACTTTAGTCAGGGTGCATATATATAGCGAAATAAAGTAAAGCGGATGCAGCCCGCAGCATGCAGAAGGTACGGGCGAAAACAAAAAACAATATCCACTTAAACAGAAACCCACATGAATACGAATGAAGCGAAGCGGATACGCATAGAGGAATATCTGCACAGTCTTGGCTACAGCCCGGTAAGACGGCAGGGCAATAGCCTATGGTACAAGTCACCTTTCAGGGACGAGTGCGAACCGTCCTTCAAGGTGAACACCGAGCGCAACCTATGGTACGATTTTGGCGCGAGCAAGGGCGGCAACATCATCGCACTGGCGCAGGAGCTCTACGCATCCGACAGCCTGCCCTACCTCTTGGAAAGGATAGCGGAGCAGGCACCAAACGTGCGCCCGGTCTCCTTCTCTTTTGGCGGGCAACCTTTCTCCAAACCGAGCTTCCGACAGTTGGAGGCGGTGCCGCTTTCTTCCCCCGCCCTATTCTCCTATCTGCGGCAGAGGGGGATAAATACGGAACTGGCAAAAAGAGAATGTTGCGAGGTGCGCTATCAAACCGACGGCAAGCCCTACTTTGCCGTCAGTTTTCCCAACCGTTCGGGAGGCTACGAGATACGCAACAAATTCTTCAAGGGGTGCATACCACCGAAGGACATCACCCACATACGGCAGGAACAGACGAAGGAGACCTGCTATCTCTTCGAGGGCTTCATGGACTACCTCTCCTTCCTCACCCTGCGGCTGGAAAGGTGTCCCGGACGCCCCGAACTTGACGGGCAGGACTACATTGTGCTGAACTCGACTGCCAGCCTCTCCAAAGCAATCCACCCACTGGGCGATTACGAACACATCCATTGTTTCCTTGACAACGACAAGGCGGGAATGGAAGCCGTTCAGGAACTGCGGGAGGAATACGGGATGCGCATACGGGACGCATCGCACATATACGGAGGCTACAACGACCTGAACGACTTCCTTTGTGGTAAACGGTCAGGACAAGCGGAACGGTGGCAGGAGAAGCCGGAACCGGAGAAAAGGCAACGGCAGGCAAGGCAACCGGAGAGGAAAGGCAAAGGCATCGGGATGTAACCGTACATGCCAACGGAAGGCTTTAAAAAAGCCATAGCTCATTAGGGCTTTTTCTTCACGCAATGCACGCATCGCTAAAAAAGCCCCAATGAGCAAAAGGGACGCCGCCCCTTTTGAAACCCCGTGAGCCATGCGGCATGGAAGCAAGGCAGGGGAAGTATTAACCGAAAAATGTATTACAGTTATGGGATATGCAGTTTTGCATTTGGAAAAGGCAAAAGGTGCGGACGGCGCAATGTCCACGCACATAGAGCGCACCGTACACCCGAAGAATGCGGACAGAACGCGAACGCACCTGAACCGGGAACTGGTACAGTTCCCCGAAGGGGTAAGGAACCGTACGCAGGCGATAGCGCACCGGATAGAGACGGCAGGCATCAAACGCAAGATAGGTACCAACCAGGTAAGGGCAATCCGGGTGCTGCTCACCGGAAGCAACGAGGACATGAAGCGTATGGAAGAGGACGGGAGGCTTGACGGCTGGTGCAGCGACAACCTGAAATGGCTCCGGGAGACATACGGCGAGCGGAACCTCGTGTCGGCAGTCCTGCACATGGACGAGAAGACGCCGCACATACACGCCACCATTGTACCGATAGTGACCGGGGAGCGCAGGAAAGCCAGACAAGACGAACAGAACGGGAAGAAGAAGTACAGAAAGAAGAACACGCAGGATGTGCGGCTGTGCGCCGATGACGTCATGGCAAGGCACAAGCTGAAACACTATCAGGACACCTACGCACAAGCCATGAGCAAGTACGGCTTGCAGAGAGGCGTGGACGGTTCGCTGGCAAAGCACATACCGACCTCGCAATATTACAAGGAACTGGTGGAACGGCAGGACAGCCTGCAGGAGAACATCGAAAACCTGCTGGGGCTGGAAGAGGAAGCGCAGAAGAAGCTGAAAAAGGTCAAGGGGGAAATCAACGTGCAGAAGATGAAGGGTGCGGCGGTGAACGCAACCACAGCCATAGCGGACGGGGTGAGTTCTCTTTTGGGCGGCAGCAAGGTCAAGAGGCTGGAAGCGGAGAACGAAAATTTGAGGCAGGACATTGTGGCTCTGCAAAAGCAGGTACAAGCCGAACAGAGGGAGCAGACAAAAATGGAGAACCGCCACAACAGCGAGATAAACAAGATAGACCGGAGCTACCAGCAAAAAATCAGGGAATACGACAACAGACTGGAACAGATAGACACCTATTTCCCTATCGTGAAGGAACTGTTGCCCATAGCCGAACAATGCCGGGAAGTGGGGTTTACCGAGGAACTGACAAGGCGGGTTGTCAGCCTGCAACCCGTGGAGTTCAAGGGAAGGCTCTATTCGAAGGAACACAAGGAGAAGTTCAGGACGGAGCACTCGACGGCAACCGTGGAGAGGAACCCGCAGGAGAAAGGGAAATTCCGGCTGTGCATTGACGGCATGCCCATACTCGAATGGTTCAAAATGAAGTTTCAGGAACTCAAAGAAAAGCTGGGTGTAAGCCACACCCCAAAAGAAGAGAACAAACCGAAAAGAGGGTTGAGATTGTAAAACGTAATAAAAAATAGGGGCTTTGGTTTCATTTATTTAGCTGTTTTTTGTATTTTTGTATTGGATTGAGTATGCTCTTTCCAAGACATATTAGAATTTTTAGAAGCGTTATGCTTATCTTGTAGATGAAAACGTAGGAAATTTTCAAAGAGTACAAGGATAGCATAGTGGTTCTCACGCTATAGCGTGGGCTGCTATATCCATATCTGTACTCAAGGTATTTTCCTACGACCTTCATCTAAGACGTGGCATGCAGACCCACGCTTCTTTTTGTATAACTCTGCTTAGTGGGGTCTCAGGCGGCTATATATGAAACCAACAACATGATTTCACAAGATGAATTTTCTTTATTTGACCCTCAAAAAATGAGAGCTTCAGTCTTACCTGACAAGCCCGGTAACTATATCATAGTATTACGTAGTACGTCCTCATTGCCCATAAAAGTACAAATTTCCACCACTCCTATACTAACCTCTTTTGATTACAAAAAAGAGAAATACAATGTCGTGTATGTAGGCAAAAGCAGTAAAAGTCTGCGTATTCGTGACTACAAACAACATTTCACTGGCACTGCCGGAAATTCCACAATTCGCAAATCATTAGGATGTTTATTGGGATTCAAACTGATTCCAAGAGACATAAACTCTCCCCAAAACGGAAAAACTACATTTGGTGAATTTGACGAGCGTACACTGACCGAATGGATGAAAGACAACCTGCTACTTTTTTATTATGCAAATAATGATTATGCAAATGTTGAAAAAGAATTGATTCGCATATATAATCCCCCGCTTAACTTGCAAGGAAATTTCAATAAAACTAATCTTGATTTCCGCAAGGAGCTTTCTGCGCTTCGTTCATGCACTTCGGCGAAACAAGCCCCAATACCAAATAACCAATTAAAACTAAATACCTATCCACAACAATTGCAATGCAGCAATTGTGGTATAAATCTAACAATTGATGAAGGGTTAAAAAATAAGAAGTACATTAAATGCCTTTCTTGTGGTTGTATTATTCAAAATCCCATCTACATACAAAATAAAAAAAATAAAGAACGCCGACAATGGATAGCGGTATTGATTTTTCTTGTTGTGGTTATAATTTTCAATATTTCAAGTAGAGAATACAGCACTTCTTCAAAGGGTAACAATAGAATCGAAAACTACGGGAGCAACAAAGGACCATCTCAAACAAAAGCTATGGCAGGAGTAAGGGTCTATCTTAAACGGCATTATCTTAAAGACCCTGATAGTTATGAAGGAATAAGTTGGGAAGCCTTTGGTATATATAATAAAGACAATAATACTTATTTTGCTCTTCATAAATATAGGGCTAAAAACAGTTATGGCGGTTACGTGGTGGAAGAGAAACTTTTTGTATTGGATTCTGACGGGAATGTTATAAAAGTTGTAGATGACATGAATGAAGTCATTAATGGTTATTGATATAAACAATGAACAAACAATGAAGTTATGAAGGAGCAAAATGCTGAAAGACTTTCTGAATATGAGAAAGCCCAAATAGAGTTTGCAAAAGGTAAAGCGGAGTTTCTACAAGGATGTGGCGGTTGCCTGATGATCCCAATCATCATTATCATTCTACTTTGTATAGTAATTTTAATAGGTCTAATCGCTTCTCCTTTTATGGATTAATCAAAAAATTTAATTCTAACTTAAATAATATGGCATTATGAAAAAAATTATTACTTCTATTTTCATTTTGATGTTTTATCTTGGTTGTTCACCATCACAGAAGGATGTACTGTTTGCAAACGCTTCCGATGAACAAATCATAGAATGGGGTAAACAATACGTAGTCCATTCCATTGAGGATAGTTTAAAAGAAGGAGAAAGTTACAAAATAATGGAATGGATTTTGGCAGAAAAAAAGACAAGTATTCCCGTTGAGGTATGGCAAATGGATAATACATATAAAAAAGATTCAATATCAGGATGCGTCAAGCTATTAGATACACGAGGTATTTTCGATGAACTCGCATTTATAGGAAATGGTGATAGCGCATTTGTAGCCTTCGCTGTTGCATATACAATAGATGAAAAGAATGGGAATAGTTCATTCTTAGAAAAAGTTTTTACCCTCGATAAAAGTGGTAAAGTGTTGGATTGTAGCGATTACCTCAGCCCTTCTCAAAAGAGAAAACAAATAGAAGAAAATTTTAACAGAGCTTTGGAACAGATGGGTCCTATTCTGATTCAGACGGTAAAGGAAGGTGCAGCTATGGCTGGTAAAGATACAAGCAATGTAACAAGTATAACGATTAATGGAAAGACATATTCCGAATAATTTATAATATTACGTATTATGAAGACAAATGAACGTATTTTAAGAATCAACAGTGTGTTGCGAGATTATTTTGCGAAACATCCTCAAAGCGGAATGATCCTTGCAAAAGAGTTTATGCCTCTTTTTATAAAGAATGGCATTTTCAATAAAGATAATAGAGAGGGGTTACCCATTCGAAAAGTTCTGCGAGATTTGGATACTGAAAATTCATTGGACAAAATTCCCTATGTTCATACTGAAAGGAAACCTAAAACAATCAATTGGTATTTTCGTCCTTTGCTTTTATCGCTTGTAATATTTATGGGTATGCTTTCGAGTTGTTCTTTTAAGTCAAATACCGATTTCCCAAAAGTGACCCATGTAGCTTTCCAAAAAGAAAAACATGGGAAATGGGGTATGGTTGGAGTTGATGGAAACATCTTGTTTGAAAATAAATTTGACAAAAGACCGTCTTATGCAGTAAATGGAGTGTTTAGAATTCGGGATTATGATACAAATCAATATCTTTACTATTCCGCAACTCCAACTCCCCAATTAATAGGAACTCCCAAAGGTTATAAGCAAGGAGGCATATGTAGCGAAGGAATAATTCCTGTTGTTTCTGCGGATGAACGTATTCACTATCTAACAGAAACGGGAGAAACTGCATTTTATTTGCTTCCGTATCAGGGAAAGGAATTCTTATGTGTATCTCCATTCTTTACGGAGCAACGTGCTTGGTTTCGGTTAGAAAATCGTAAATGCGGATATATAGATCCACAAGGCAATGTTGTGATAGAACCTATTTATGATAACGCTTTCCCTTTCCATGAAGGAAAAGCTATTGTATATAACAAAGAAGCTGACAAATGGTTAGTTATCGACCCCAATGGAAAAGAATTATTTGAAGCCAGTTCCAATGGATACCAACAATATTCATACACCTTTTTTGAAAACGGATATTGTTTAATAGAAAACTTCTTACTCAATGAAAAAGGCGAAAAAGCACAGAGATTCCCCTCTAATATTTATAGTATTTCACCTTTCATTGACAATGTTGCTTTATTTCAAGACAGTAAAACTGGATTATGGGGACAGCTTAACATACAAGGAGAAAGTATCGGAGAGCCTAAATATTCGCGAGCTTTAGGTATTGTAGGTGATTGGATATATGTTGCTGATACAATTGCTAATTTAAAAGATGACTGGGATAATCAATATATGAATGTATATGCAATAAATTCTAAAGGTGAAATTAAAAATAAAATAGAAAACGTTTCATGTTTTTACCCATTATCCCAATATATCATAATGGCAGAAAATGAGAAATATTACTTTGCTGACAAAAAAGGGAATCCAATAGACAACAACTCTTATTACAAAATTTCAGTTCCCCCATTTACAAATGCCCCCAGTTACTCATCCTTTTGGTCTTCTTTAATAGCACCTCACTCCTTGTCTGATTATGATGCTTGGGGAGTTGCAACCAATTATATAGATGAAAAGAAAACATTGGCATCAATATTCGATAAATTAACATCCGACGGCATTGACAGCTTAAAAATTGGTCAAACCATTCCAAAAATTATGGATTTATACAATATAAAACAAATGCCAACAAGTGGAATGATTGACTTGCATAATAGAGATTGGGGCATAAATCAGGTTTTTGCAACGTATTCCGTTGGCATTCTTCATGAATGTGAGTGTGTAATTGTGATTAAAGTAAAGATTGATGCGAGTGCTTCTCCGATAGGTGATAATCCAAAGAAATTGTTTGATGCTATACCACAATATCTTACAGAAACTTTGGGATTAAAAAGGGAAGATGAAACCCTTTATCGATCTGAAGATGCTTGTTATGATATTGTTTATTATGAAGGAGAGGATTCATTCTTTTTAATGTCTAAAGCGATAACAGAGAAATAGTTAAGAAACATTCATATAAATCGAACACTTAAAAATATTCCCGTACAGAACATCAAATTCTGTACGGGAATACTTTTATACATAAAAAATAATTATCTAAGTATTGTGGACCTGGGGAGAATCGAACTCCCGTCCAAACGAGGAAACCATATGCTTTCTACATGCTTATCTTTGCCTAAAATTTTCGAACATAAGCAAGACCAAAGCCACCAACTTATGCCTTATCCTCTAAAATTTCGTAAGAGTTACGAGGAAAAACTCAAACTATTCCCGATTTTACTGTGCCACTTTATCAAACGCTTCGGAACAAGAGCTTTTGAGTGACATCTCGTTTCTACCACTTTGGCGGAAATAAAGCTAATCTACTATACTTCGATTAAGCAGCGAGAGCATAATTTTCGTTGCCAGATAAAATTTTGATAACTGATATTTAAGTGGAAATTACCGACCCACTGCATGCTTACATACCATTCCAACTCGCTGTCAATTCCAGTCAAGCCCTAATGATGTTTCAAAGATAGGAAATCGCCTTGATAAGAACAAACAAAATGATAAAAATTAAAATAGAATATCACAAATCATCACAATAGTTAATTTATTTAAGAAAGGCAGATAGCTTTTGATATAAAGAATGATAATCAGACTATCATTTTTATTTCAGGGTGCATTTTGGGGTGTAAACAATATAAACACCTGATTATCAATATTATTTGTGGAGCTGGAGG
>OGQI01002281.1_pt1 | contig 11790 bp, 7 predicted proteins | sample 1553171 | NCBI WGS metagenome assembly OGQI01 (sample SAMEA2579988, study PRJEB22360) | human gut metagenome | biome: human gut; feature: human-associated habitat; material: faeces | place: Denmark | collected 2008/2010
GGCCGTAAGAATCGCCACCATAAATGCCAGCACGATAGGAATATTATAGAATCCCATCGGAATCTTCATCACATATTCAAACACAATTCCAAGTCCCAGATACAGGACTAAAAATACACCAATTGGCAGTAATGCCTTCGGATTACTCTTCTTCATTGTCTTACCCTCTCATTCTTCCTGAAATTATTACTCGTAAAATGTTTCCCGTTCCATGTCTTCACTGACATGGTCTGCCATCCTATACACCTCGGATCTCGGCAATACTTCCACCGCTTCGCTCTTTCTTCACCACGATCTGACGGTCGATCCGATTCTTCAGTTCATCTACATGGGAAATGATTCCCACCAGCCGCTTGCTCTCTGCAAGTCCTGCCAATGCCTGAACTGCCTGTTCCAACGACTCCGAATCCAATGATCCAAATCCCTCATCCACAAACATCGTATCCAGGCGGATACCACCTGCAGATGCCTGGATCTCATCGGCAAGTCCAAGTGCCAGCGACAGGGACGCCTGGAAAGACTCACCACCGGAAAGTGTGCGGATACTTCTCTCACTTCCATTATAATGATCAATCACATCCAGTTCCAGTCCGCTCTGGCTTCGGAGGTTACTGCTGCCTCTGCGCCGCTTCATCTCATACTGTCCACCCGTCATGACCATCAGTCTGGTATTAGCTCTGGCAATAATGCGGTCAAAATACGTCATCTGCACATAGGTCTCTAACATGATCTTTTCTTTGCCTGGAATATTACCAAGCGCAGTTACAGCCAATGAGCGGACCATTGTATACTGCTTTTCCTTTTCCACCAGTTCTTTGCTTCGATTCTGCAGATTCTTTAATACGGACTGATTATTCTGAATCCGGTGATGCAGTTCTTTCCCGCGTTCTTCACATGCTGCTTTTTCAGTTTCTATCTCTGCCTGCTTCTGCCGCAACGCTTCCGTATCTGCTTCCACCGCTTCTTCCAGCTGCTGTCTCAGTTCTTTTAAGCGTCCCTCGGTTCCGGCAATTTCCACTTCTGCTGTCTGAACTGCTTTTTCTGCCTGTTCCAGCTGACGCTTCATCACATTCTGCTTCTGCACAAGTTCTATATGCTTATCCTGTGCTTCCTTTTGTCCCGGATATGGAAGCACTTCCGTCAGTCTCTGAATTTCCTCCCCAGCCGTCTTCTGCTTACTTTCAACTGCTGCCTGCCGCTCCCTGATCTGCTGCAGTTCTTCTGTTACTTTCTCCAACGCTTTTTCCTGCTCCGGAAGCAGCCGGTTCCACATATCCTTCTGCTTTACCTTCTCTGATGCAAGCCCTTTCTCTTGCTGCAGCTGTTTTTCTGTTGTCTGCCCCTGCTTCTGGAGATCCGCAAGCCGATGCTTCATTTCTTCCAAAGTTCCTGTCAGTTCCAGCCCTTCAGCTTCTCTTTTTATACTTTCTGCACGACTCTGTACATTTCCAAGCAACTCACCTGCTTTCCGGCTGGCTTCTGCTTCTCTCACTCTGCACTGTTCCAGTTCCTGCTGCAATAGTTCCAATTCGTCTTTGGACGGCGCGCCCGGATTCTGCTCTGCCGGAGCCGGATGATGTATGGAACCACACACAGGACATGGCTGGTCTTCTACTAAAGTCTGCGCCAGAATTCCCGCCTGTTCATCTAAGAATGCCTGATTCTTGGCACGGTAATCCATTTCTTTTTTCCGGACTTTGTCCCGCTCCGTCTGATATTCTCGCTGCTTTACCAGCAGATCCTGTTGCAGCTTCTCATATTGCAGAATCACTTTTGACAGATTCTGCAGGCGTTCCATATATTTCTGATGCTTCTCGAATTCAAACAAAAGCTTCTGATACTCTTCCGATGCGCCTGCAAGCGCTTCGCCTGCTTTCTTTCCTTCCCAAATCTTGTCTTTCAACTCTGCCAGCTTCGTCTCACGCTGTCTCTCTCGGACTGCCAGCTTCGCACATTCGTCCTGACTCTCTCTTTCATTCTTTCGCAGTTCTTCCAGGCGAAGATACTGTGGCATCAGGCTTTCCAACCGGCTGATCTCCTCCGCAATCCGCTGACGCTCCGGTCCTTTTTCCTGTTCTCCCTGATATCTACGCCGCACTTCCACGAGCTGTTCCTGTTGTTCTTGTCGCTTGTCTTGCAATTCCAGATACAGCTTCTGCCTCTTCTTCCGCTCCCGATCCCGTTCTAACTCGGACCGGATCTTCTGCAGCACCTGTTCTTTCTGTTGTAATTCTTCAAACAGTCCTGCCTGTATCTCCTGATCTGCCTTATTCTGTTCTGTTAGAAGTTCCATCACTTCTTCCACCGGTGTCTCTTCAGATGCATCTTTATTCCAGAGAATCCCCTGGATATACTGCTTCACACTCTCACGCAGAGTCTCACATTCACGTTCCAGCGCGCGGTATTTTCCCTTCAGGATATCCTGAACCTGTTGATACGGTGCCGTCCGGAATATCTCACGAAATATTTTCTGCCGCTCTGTCGTTCCCTTCTCGATCAGATCCCTGAACTTCCCCTGTGCGATCATCGCGATCTGACAGAACTGTTCTCTGTAGACCCCCATGATTTCTGTCACTGCTGCCGTCACATCTTTCGGCTTCGTGACCACTCTGCCGTCCGGATAAATAAGCTCTGCCTCCGCTTTCTGCATCGTCATGCCTGTACCTCGTTTTGTCGGGCGCTCGTACTCCGGATTCCGGCATACTTTATATGTCTTGCCCCCATAGATGAATGTAAGCTCCACCTCTGTAGGCACGGACGGATCTGCATATTTGGAACGCAGCATTCCCGCTTCTCTGCTGTCACCGCTGGCTTCTCCATATAACGCAAATGTAATGGCATCAAAGATCGTCGTCTTGCCGGCTCCCGTATCTCCTGTGATCAGATAAAGTCCGCCTGCTCCCAGTTCTTCCATATTCAGTTCCTGTATGCCCGCATACGGTCCAAATGCCGACATGCGGATATAGACTGGTCTCATGCTTTATCCTCCCACACCTGTTCCATAATCTCCTGCATCAGCCTGAACTGTTCTTCATCCATCGGCTGATTATTCTGTGTCTCATAAAACTCCGCAAATAGTTCCATCGGAGATTTCTTTTCGATGGCCTCAATCTCCTGTAACACCTGATTCTCGCGCGTTCTCGCATTATCGTAGTCTAACTTCATCAGATTCGGATAGATCACCTGCAGCTTTCTGACTGCATCTGGTATATCTTCCTCATCCGTTAATGTAATATGCAGATAGTCTTCCCTGTCCATATCCCGGTAATACGCCCGGTCTGTCAGCTCCATATACGTGCCTTGGATTTCCCGCATATCATGCTTTGGTGTCAAAGGAATGCGCCGAATTGACACCTTTCCTTTTTCTTCCAGTTCCACCACGGTAAGGGACTTCTCATGACCGGCTTCTGAAAAGGAATACTTTAATGGAGTCCCACAATACCGCACCGTGTCTCTCATGATCCGCTGCGGTCTGTGGATATGCCCCAGTGCCACATAGTCGAATCCGTCAAATACAGTTACATCCACATTGTCGGTGCCGCCCACAGAGATTTCTTCCGAGTCCGAACGTTCCGCGCCTGTCACAAACTGATGCGTTACCAGCACCTGTCTGGCATCCGCATTTCTCTCCATATGGGAAATGGCTGTACGCATGGCATCTGTATAACTCTCTATCTCCTCCTCTGCATAACAGCGTCTCACATGAATCGGCTTGATAAACGGCAGCAAAAAGAACTGTACGATACCATATTCATCCTCTAATTCCACTGGCTTTACATCTCCGTCATAGACCGGAGACACATGCACACCGCTGTGCTCCATCAGCTTCCCGCCAAATGCAATACGCTCTGCCGAATCGTGATTGCCACTGATGATCATGACTTCCACGCCCTGCTCCGCAAGCCCGCACAAAAACTGGTCAAATAACTGTACTGCTTCCGCCGGAGGTACAGGCTTGTCATAGATATCTCCCGCTAAGATCACCACATCCGGATGTTCTTCTGCAACGTGTTCCAGAATCTGCTTCAATATATAGTGCTGGTCATCCAGCATCGAAAACTCATGCACCCGCTTCCCCAGGTGAAGGTCTGACAAATGTATGATCTTCATAGACGGTGCCTCCTTTTGACATACGATTATTATACCTTATCTCATTAGATTTATATATATCAGTTCAAGCAATATGTCTTGCATCATTTGTTACTACGTGATATATTAAAGATACAAAAGGAGCAACCGCCAACAAGGTTGGTTGACCTCTTATAAGTATGACATAGACTGCCACCCTTTTCTGGTCAAAGTTCGGGGTGGCTTTCTATATGCTGTATTAGTGACAAATTATATATACAAATGTCAGTAATGACAAAATGAACATTCCAAAAGACATTAAATCTTTAAAATCAAAATGCTTCATTTGCACCACCTCCATTCTTACAAGAATAGAGGTCTCCACCCTGCAACACGGTTACTCATTTATTATGTTATCACATTTTCTTTTTTATTTCAATCATTTGTATCTCAGTTTTTCAATTTGTATACAATCCACACTATTCCAACCACTGCCGCTATATACACCAATGCCACCAGCACGGAACTTTTCTTTCCACGTCCCCATTTGCCTGCTGCCAGATACATCGCATCCAACACATCCGCCAGGAACAGAAACTGCAAAATCCCATGAAGCACAGCTGCACCTCCGCTGATCTTACCGGCGCGGACGCTCCCCCGAAGCACCTGTATACTGTACATACTTCCAGGCAGGATCGCAAGCCAGCTCATAATAACACTCCACCCGATCATCACCAGTACAAACGGAAGCCAGACCGGTGCAACAAGAAGTGCCAGTCCCCTCGTTCCCATGACCAGTCCAAATGTGAGCATGAAATATACCAGAAAAAGTACGATAAAGTTCACACAGAAAAAGATGACCAGACCGTACTTATGGATCAGCATTCCGTTAATACAGCCAAGCATATCCTGCCTTTTGTATATCTGGAATGACTTGACCATGTTCCAGATACCAAGTATCACCAGGATTCCTCCATACACAAGCATCGGCAGGAACCACAGTACCGTCTGTGTCCAGTACGACATATCCACCACACCCATAAACCATGTAAACAGTTCAAAATGAACCGCCATAAGCGGTGCACAAAGAGATAACAATATGACATAGATAACCGCTAACCGTTTTGCTGCTTTATCCATCCCGATCCACTCCTTTATCGTCACCTTTTGTAATAATTATTCCTTTATATTATCTCTGCTGTTCTCCACCGCACAGGAAATCGCTTCATTAAATGTCGGATGTGCACGCATCGCATACATGAGCTGTGTGGAGGTCAAGCCATTTGCCAGTGCCGTCGCAAGCTCTCCGATCATATCTGTCGCTCTGGCACACATGATCTGCGCTCCCAGTAATACATCACTGTTCGCCGCGAAGATCACTTTGATGAACCCGCCGGTCTCTCTGGAAATGATCTGCTGACCATTGCCCTTCATATCATAACGTCCGACCCGGATCTGCACGCCTTTTTCTCTTGCCTGGGTCTCAGTCAGTCCCACGGATGCAATCTCCGGCTCGGTATACAGACAGCTTGGCACGATAGAAATCGGTGTAAACAGACAGCTCGGCACCATGGATACGATAACGGACGGTGTCAGATCGTTCATTTTCTCCACCACATAAGTGCCCTGCGCTGACGCCACATGCGCCAGCTGTATACCGCCGGTCACATCTCCGACGGCATAGATTCCCGGCACGCTGGTGCGGAAGAATTCATCCACCAGAATCTTGCCATGATCCATCTTGATCGGCACCTCCGGTGCAAATAATCCATCGGTATTCGGAATACGTCCCACCGACATCAGCAATGCCTCCGCATGTACACGCTTCGTACCCTCCGCGCAGACAAATTCACAGCATACGCCTTCTTCGTCGCGGGTAATCCGCTCCGACATACTTCCTTTATATATTTCCACGCCATGTGCCCGCATCAGACGTTCCAGTTCGTCGGAAAATTCGCTGTCGATACGCGGAATCAGATGATCCGATACTTCAATGATCGTAACTTTCGCTCCCAGATTACGGAATACGGTTGCTGTCTCCAAACCGGTCACACCTCCGCCAAGCACGATCATGCTATGATATTTATTACCTCCGGATGTCATCAGTGCTTCACTGGTCATAACTCCCGGCAGATCCGCTCCCGGTATGTCCAGTCTTCTTTCCTTAGAACCTGTTGCGATCAGTATCTTATTGCCAAAATAAAAACTGCTGCTTCCATCTTCAAATGTGACACGCACCTGCTTTCCTGACATAACTGTCGCAGTCCCCTGTACTGACTGGATACCAAGTTCTTTGAACTCCTCTTCCAGATTCTCCCGCATCTCACGCGTCGCCTGGTTCTTATATTCGATCATATCCTGCAGGTCATACCCTGCATCATCTGCGTATAATCCGTATTTGCCGCATCCTAATATCTCCCGGTACAATGTCGATGCACGAAGCAGTGCCTTCATCGGAATACAGCCACGGTTAATACAGGTGCCGCCGATTGGTCCTTTCTCGATGATCACCACCGACATGCCAAGCTTTGCAGCCTTCTTCGCAGCCACATAGCCGCCCGGTCCTGCCCCTATGATAAGCAGGTCAAATTTGTTATTCATACGTTACCTCCTGGCTCTCAGTCCATACTTCACATGCATTCTTTTAATCAATCTGCCAGTCGATCGGTTCCAGACCATGCTCTTCCAAGAATGCATTGGTCTGGCTGAACGGTTTACTTCCAAAGAATCCTCGATATGCAGACAATGGACTTGGGTGTGGTGCTTTCAGGATCAGATGCTTCGGATTGTGTAACATCGAAGCCTTCCGCTGTGCCGGACCGCCCCACAGGATAAATACGATCGGCCTGTCCTGACTATTCAGTGCCATGATCGCCGCATCGGTGAATTCTTCCCAGCCAATTCCGCGGTGTGAATTTGCCTGATGCGCACGAACCGTCAATACCGTATTCAGCATCAGTACGCCCTGTTCTGCCCATTTCGTCAGACATCCGTGATTCGGAATCGTACATCCCAGATCATCATGCAGCTCCTGATAAATATTGACAAGCGACGGCGGAATATCCACTCCTTTTTTCACCGAGAAGGAAAGCCCGTGAGCCTGCCCTTCTTCGTGATAAGGGTCTTGTCCGATTATCACCGCTTTGACGGCGTAATAATCGGTGTATTTCAGCGCGTTGAATATGTCGTACATCGACGGATAGCAGACGTGATGAGAATACTCGTCTTTCAGAAATTCGCGGATTTTAAGGTAGTTTTCTCCCGAAAACTCGTCCTTCAAAATCGCGTCCCAGCTGTTGCCGATGCTCACCATATATTATTTCAGTTCCTCGTATTTTTTTGCCATCATGGCGTCGATATAGGAAAGCGCGTCTTCGTATTTCACTTTGTCCGCCGAAAGCGTCGCGCGGTCGGTAACTTCGATTTCGTCGTTTTGAAGTCCGCGGGGGCTTACCACGACGCGGATAGGCATACCCATAAGGTCGGCGTCGGCGAATTTCACGCCGTTTGAGACGTTTTCGCGGTCGTCAAGCAACACGTTCACGCCTTTTTTCATAAGCGCGTCGTACAGCGCAAAAGCCTTTTCGCGGACGTTTTGGTCGTCGATACGCAAGGGGCAGATGTGCACCTTGTAAGGCGCGACGGTGATTGGCAGAATAAGCCCCGCTTTGTCGTTGCTTTCCTGCGCGATTGCGGCGATTGCACGGCCTACGCCGATACCGTAACAGCCCATAATGGGGTTGACGGCTTCGCCTTTTTCGTTAAGAACGGTCATGCCCATGCTCTTTGTGTATTTCGTGCCGAGCTGGAAAATGTTGCCGATTTCGATGCCGTTTTCAAGGTGCAGCGGTTTTCCGCAAACGGGGCATTTGTCGCCTGCTTTCACTTTTGCGATATCGACGAACGATTTGGGCTTAATATCGCGCGCGACGTTCACGCCTTTCACGTGGTACAGCGGCTTATTTGCGCCGGCAACCATATTGTGCGCGCCTTCCAAAGACTTATCGAAAACGACGATTCCGTCTTTCAGGTCAAGCCCGATTGGCCCGATATTTCCCGCGACGAGCCCCGATTCTTCGTCGGCTTCCCACGGAACGATGTTTTTCATAATCGCTTTTTTGAGTTTGGCTTCGTTGACTTCCAAATCGCCCCTGATAAACGCGACGACAACCGTCTTTTCGCCCTTCACGGCGTAAACGACCGCCTTTATCGTCTGATAAGGCTGAACTTTCAAAACCTCCGAAACTTCCGCGATGTCTTTGGCGTCGCCGGTGAAAACCTCTTCCTTTTCCGCGTCCGCGCCGAAATCGACCTCGGGACGTGCGCCCGTCGCGACTTCCATATTCGACTTGTATCCACACTCGTCGCAAAGCACGAGCGTGTCTTCGCCGACCTCTGTCAGCAGCATAAACTCGTGAGCGATACTGCCGCCCATCATACCGCTGTCCGACTTGACCGCGATGAATTTTTTCAGCCCGATACGGCGGAATATGTTGTTGTATGCGTCGTATTCCTTGTAATAATGCTTTTCAAGGTCCTCCTCAGTCATGTGGAACGAGTACGCGTCTTTCATCGTGAATTCCCTGACGCGGATAAGTCCGCCGCGGCAACGAGGCTCGTCGCGGAACTTCGTCTGAATCTGATAAATCATGAACGGAAGCTGATTATAGCTCGAAACGGTGTTTTTTGCAAGGTGTACCGCCGCTTCTTCGTGCGTCATTCCGAGAAGCATGTCTTTGCCGCTTCTGTCCTTAAACCGCACCATCTCGCTGCCGATGCTTGAATATCTTCCCGACTGCTCCCAGAGTTCCCTGGGCATGACGACGGGGAATTTCACTTCCTGTCCGTCGATTTTGTTCATTTCGTCGCGGATAATGTCTTCGATATTCTTCGCCATAAGCTGGGCGGGAGAAGTTAGCGAGAAAATGCCGTTTGCAACCGGCTTGATATACCCCGCGCGGGCAAGCAGCGCGTGGCTTAAAATGGTAACGTCCGCAGGGGCTTCCTTAACGCGTTCCCCCACAAGTTTCGATAAAAGCATAATGCCTCCGATAAAAGTCGTAAATATTTAAAGATATACAAAGTATATACTTATTTTATAATTTAGGCAAGGATTTGACGAAAATATAAACTTTGCGGGATTTTTCAAACTTTTTCGGAAAAATAAAAAGACGTGCGTTTCGCACGTCTTTTATCGTTGATTTTCTTATAGCGTAATTTACACATCGAGTTTCATCCACTCGCCCTTGATCCAGCCTTTCTTTTCAAAAAGGATTCTAAGTAAAAGCGACACGACTGCGGGAATTACGAACATCAAAAACACTATGGCAAGCGCGATATTCGCGTCCGACACAACGCCTTTCGACGCCTCGACCGCGCCGAACACGCCGACGAGTCCGCTTGTGCCCATACCGCCGCCTCCTGCGGTACAACGAAGTTTGAACACGCACGTCGCAATCGGACCTACGATTGCGGAAGCAATAACCGGCGGCACGAAAATGAGCGGGTGTTTCATAATGTTGGGGATCTGCAACATGCTGGTGCCGATACCTTGCGAGATAAGTCCGCCGATGCCGTTTTCTTTGAAAGTCATCACGGCAAAGCCGACCATCTGCGCCGCGCATCCGACGACAGCCGCGCCGCCCGCAAGCATCATCGCGTCCGACGTACTTCCCGACGCAATCGCAATCCATATCGCCGCAGAAGACGTGGGCATCGTCAAAAGTATACCCATCACGACGGATATCACAACGCCCATAATAAAGGGTTGCGCCGTCACCGAAATTTCAATGAATTTCTGAACTACTTTTATGAACCAGATTGCGGGATATGCGACAAACATTGAGATTATCGTCACAAACATAACCGTTAAAGGTACGATTAAGATATCAAGTTTTGTTTTGCCTTGTACAAGCAACACAATTTCCAAAGCGATAAGAGTCGACACGTACGAGCCGATGGGGTTGCCGGGCGCGCCCACTTTGAACGCCGTTATCGAGCCCGCCACCGCTTTCAACGAAAAACTTCCGTCGGACAAAAGATTGTAAACTTTGTCAGGCAAAAACGCCCCCAAAAATCCCGCGACCGCACACGCAAAAACCACAAGGTCGGGCGCTTTCAGTTTCTTGGCGATACCTACGCCGATGCCCGCGCCCATAAGCGTGCAGGCGATGTTTCCGATGAGAATAAGCAGCGCGCCGAATCCCGAATTCGCGCCGCACCAACTGCCGATCTGCTTAAATATCGTCCCTGCGATAAGCGTGACGAACAGTCCTTGTGCCATTCCCGAAAACGCGTCGATGAAGTAACGATTCGCATACTTTTTGACGACGGTTTTCCACTTCTTTTCAGGTTCTTTCTGCTGAAATACGACGGGGTTTGTTTCGATTTCGGGAATAACGTTCACGGGTTCGGATTTCATTTATCTTTCTCCTTTATGCAGACTTTGCGTTGCGCCTTTTGTCTGCGACCTTATCAAGTTAATAAGATTTTAATGAATTCTCTTATAAAAGTCAAACCTTATTCCCCCTTTCGGCGTTTTTCCGCCGTATCTTTCTTCGTTTTTTGTTTTTTAATAAAAAATCCCGCAATCACGTTGCGGGAATTTCGTTTTGTTTTGAAAAATTAGCAGCGGTTTACATTATCGTCTTTTCGCCGCGGAAAAGTTGCTGGCGTTCCTGCATATACTTCATCGTATCGACCGTCACGTTAAGCGCGCTTTTGAAGGCTTTGTCGTATGCCGACGAAAGTTCGTTGTCGCCTTTTTTGAGTTCGATCGTAGTCGTGGGGATTTTGCGCCGCGCAAACGGCGTGCTGTCGGTGAAAAGCGTTTCGCTGTATCTGAACGCCACGTCGTCGCATTCTTCCTTGATCGCCTTGAACGCCACGTTGTTGATTTTCAGGTCGTAAATATTTTTGTATTGTCTGTCGCCCTGTATCACGACGTTGTCGCAATCGCCGACTTTTGAAAAGTTTATCACTACGGGATTTATCAGTGATTCGTCCCTGCCGTAGTGTTGCAATATGAGTTGTTCCGCGCCCTTTGCGCCGCATTCTTTCGCGCCGAAACACGCAAGCACGACTTTCGTATTGTCGGGGATAAGTTCGGGATGCAGCCTTAAATAGTCCGCAACCGCAAGGGATACCCCCGCCGCCTGCAATCCTTCGTGTCCGATGTTGCTGTTGCGCTTTTTGTATGAAAACATCGTGACAAGATAAAATATCGCAAGTCCGCAGAATATCGTCGGGAATAAAAACATCACCGCTTTGTCGCCGACGTTTAAGTGCGGCAGACATATCGCGATAATTTCAAACACGAGAAGCACGGGTATGCTGATGATCGACAACGCCTTGAACGCACGTGAAATCCATTTCGGCAGGGTTTTATCTTTCAGGAACATTACAACGTCCGACCTGTCCATATCGCTGTCGATGACAAGCGTGTTTTCGGCAGGGGCTTTCGCCTCGATTGACGACAATACGTTGTACGACGTGCGCTTCGGGAAAAGCGCGTTGAACGTGTTTTTGTTTGTCAGAACCTGTACGAACAGCATTGCGCCGACAAGAATGGTAACAAGCATCGACAGCGCAAGAAAACCGTATGTGACGGCTTTGTCGTCGATAAGCACGCCCACTATATAAAACGCAAGCGCGATCGCGAAAATCACCCCGTAAACGGGTATGCCGAATCGTCCCGCAAGCGGCGCGACGGTGGTGGGTTCC